>Ga0187871_10003916_pt1 | contig 11363 bp, 8 predicted proteins | sample June2016WEW_16_1_FD_132988 | JGI IMG/M metagenome (GOLD analysis project Ga0187871, IMG submission 132988) | Peatland microbial communities from SPRUCE experiment site at the Marcell Experimental Forest, Minnesota, USA - June2016WEW_16_10 | ecosystem: Environmental > Terrestrial > Soil >...
AGCTCGGCGGACTCCGCGAAGGCTTTCTTGGCCTCGTCTTCGCGGCCCTGATTGCGATACACCATCGCCAGTTGATACCGCGCCAGGCTATCCCGCGGGTTGGCATGCGCGGCTTGGCGCAGCCACTTTTCGGCCGCCGCCAGATCGCCTTGCTTGAAGCATGCCAGTCCCAGATAATAAGCCGTATCCGGGAAAGGCGGCTTGGCGACGGCCTGAGTCAGGTTGCGCACGGCGCCCGTGAAGTTCTGATCCAACAGATCCAGGCGCCCCAGGTAATATGCCACGTTGGGATGGTCGCCGGCCGCGCGGCGCACGGCTTCGAATTCGCGGCGCGCATCGGCGGATTGTTTCAGCTCGAACAGCGCCACCGCCAGCGGGAATCGCGCGCGCATGACCAGCGAGGGGTCCAGGCGCAAAGCGGCGCGAAACTCGGCGGCGGCGGCCTCGTAGCGGTCTTCCTTCAGCGCGTTATAGCCTCTGCCGAGGTGAGCTTCCGCGGTGTCCTGTGTTTGAGGGGCGGCGGTGGGGGGTAGCAGCGCCAGCATGGCAAGGGCGGCAGCGGTGGCGAAGCGCGGAGTTGCGCGGGGAGTCATGGGAGGTTGGCGCTTATCTTCCCGGGGAACGGCTTCTCGGGAGCTTCCCCTCGGGAAGCACAGAAGTCCAGGTAATCGTCTATTGAATCCTCAAAGGCTTGCTTTAGCTGTTTGACGGAAGATTTCTGAAAAGTGATCACATCCCGCGTGTTGATCACCTCTCCGTGGAACACACCAGCATCTTCGTCCAGATGTACTCTCGCTTGATAGCCCTTGTAGGTCATGATTTCCCTCCAATTCCGGTGGCTACCTTTTGGAGGGCGGGCATTTTGCCCTGGGGCCCCCTCAGGGGACGGCTTTCAGCCGGCTCGGACAGGCCGGAGGCCGGTCTACCGCGCCCATTTTTGCAGCCACTTCAACTCCTCCCGTACCTTGATCTTCCCGTGCCACGGATTCTTATCCAACTCGTGCCCCTCGTCTGGAAAGATCAATAGCTTCACCGGCACACCTTGCGCGTGCAGCGCGCGCTCCAGCAGATACTGCTCGCCCACATATACCCGTATGTCGTCCGCGCCGCCCACGATATGTACCGGAGTCTTCACTTTATTCATTTGCCAGATGGCCGCCTCGTCGTTGTAATTCTTCATCATGTCCCACGGCAGGCCGCCCAGGAAGTAAGCGTCGTCGTAAGTGGTATCGTCGTTGCCCCAATTGGCGACGTGCTCCACCGCGCCCGCGCCTGTAACCGCCGCCCGGAACCTGGTACTCTGGGTGATCAGCCAGTTAGTCATGTAGCCGCCGTAGCTATAGCCGCCTATAGTCAGGTTATTCGGATCGGCGATGCCGTCCTTCACCAGCGCCTCGACACCTTCCAGAATATCCTTGCCCGGTTTGGAAACGATGTTCGGCACGATGCCCAGCGTGAACTGGTCGCCATAACCCACCGAGCCGCGATAGTTGGGTTCGAATACCAGCCACCCTTCGCTGGCGGCCAGCGACCCCCACTGATACCAGTCGGCCTCGAAATGATTGCCGTCGGCATCGGCTGGCCCGCCGTGGATCAGGGTCAGCATGCGCAAATTCTTTTCGCCCAGCTTGCCGGGCGGATAAATCAGCATGCCTTCCACCTTTACTCCATCGTCCGCGGTCCAGTGATAAGGCTGTCCCTCCGGCAGGGCGCGCTGGGTGAACAGCCGGTTGAACGACGTGATGGCCTGTGCGTCCATCAAGTTGTCACCGGCATAAACCTCCGGCGGTTCAGTCAGCGTCGAATGCACAAACGCCACCTTCGAAACGCGCGCAGCCGCCGAAATATGCTCGTAAGTGCCGGGGTGTCCCGGCTGCTGCACGAATACATGCTGGTCCTCGCGATAGACTTGCACCTCGGTGCCGATGCGTCCCTCGATCATCAGGCCGCCCTCCTGGGTCACCGTGTACCCGGTCACCGCGCCCGGAAACTTCGCCCAGCGCGTGAGGCGCGCGCTGGGGGATACCGCATCTACCCAGTACAGGCGCGGCTGCGCATCCTGATAGACCCCCTCCACCGATCCGGTCGCGAACGTGAAGAAAATATGCCGGCTGTCCGGCGCCCAATGCATCCCGTCGAGCACCGCGGGGCGCTGCAGCAGTTTACGCGGCGCGCCGCCGTCCGCATCCACCAGATAGATGCCGTAGGCTTCCATGTCCTCCTGGCGCTCGGATACAGAATCCGTCAGAAATGCCAGGGTCTTGCCGTTCTGCGAAGCTTCCAGTTGCTTCACGCGCCACGGGGTCGTCGCAATCGCTTTCACGGCGCCGGCGGCCATTTCCACCCGCGCGATGGCATCGCCGCGCTCCGATTCGCGAAACTCCACCACGTCCTTCCAATCCTTTTTATAGGCCTCCTGCCCTTCCTTGTTCCATGGCGTCCGCGTGGCGAAGTAAATCTGCCGGGAATCGGCCGACCAGGCGAACGCGTGGACCTTTTCCTCGCCATGCGTCAGTGCGAAAGGCTCGCCCCCGTTGAAGGCGATCGCCCAGACCTGGTCCGCCTTCTCGTTCTTCCCGTCTTCGCCGGCATCCCCGGCCCCCGCGCCGGCGCCGCGATCGGATAGAAACGCGATCCAGCTTCCGTCCGGCGACCATTCCGGATCGTGGTCATGCCCGGAACGGGTGAGTGGCGCCAGCGACCCGCGTTCGTCGTCGCGATACAGCCACAAATCGTGCCGGTAGCGTTTGGCTTCCCAATCCGCGCGCACGGTCTCGATGACCACGGCGTGCCCGTCCGGCGAAATGCGCACGTTGCGTATCTCCACCGCGTTGAAAAACTCATCCAAAGTCAGCAGCGGTTTGGTGGTTTGAGCGGCCGCGGCGGCCGCGCAAAAGACGATAGCCAACCTAAGCATTGCAGGCGAATGATAGCACGTCTGCCCGCCTGCCTTACAATGGACGAAGCATGCGCGCGACACCGATGGACCGCCGGGATTTTCTGGCCATGATGGCGCAGGCGGCTGTGGGCGAACCCAAACCCGATGTCACGCTGCGCATCTCGCCTGTGGAGCTGGAAATCGCTCCGCGCCGCACCATCCGCACGACTGGATACAACGGTTCGGTGCCGGGGCCGGTGCTGCGCCTGCGTGAGGGCCGGCCGGTCACGATCGAAGTACAGAACGAATCGCCCACCCCGGAAATCGTCCACTGGCATGGTTTGTTCAGCCCCGCCGAGGTCGATGGCGCCATGGAGGAGGGCACGCCCATGGTGCCGGCGCATGCCTCCCGGCGGTACACCTTCGTGCCTCGTCCGGCGGGCACGCGCTGGTATCACACGCACGTTTCGGCCGGCCGGAATCTGAAGCGCAGCACGTATACCGGGCAGTTCGGTTTCCTCTACGTGGAGCCTACCACCGATCCCGGCCAGTATGACGCCGAAGTCTTTCTCGCTTTGCACGGATGGGAACCGTACCTGGGCGCCATGGGCACGGACGAAGGCACCCTGGACGTGATCTATCAAAGCTTCACCATGAACAGCCACTCGCTCGGTTACGGCGATCCGGTGCGGGTGCGCGAGGGCCAGCGGGTGATGCTGCGTATCCTAAATGCCAATGCGACCATGCTGCATCGCCTGGCGCTGCCCGGTCACAAGTTCGAGGTTGTGGCCCTTGACGGGAACTGCGTACCCGTGCCCCGCGAGGTAGAAGTGCTGGAACTTGGCCCTGCTGAGAGAATCGACGCGGTGGTTACCATGAAGCAACCTGGCGTATGGATTCTGGGTGAACTGGACGACAAAGCGCGGAACGCCGGCTTAGGAGTGGTCGTGGAATACGCCGGCCGCGAGGGTCCCGCGCAGTGGGCCGCCCCCGTCGCGGCGCACTGGGACTACACCATTTTCGGACAGCAACGTGACACGCCGGTACCCGATGCCCAACTGGTGCCGCTGGTGTTCCGCCAGAAGTTTGCAGGCAACCGCTGGGTGGATCACTGGACCATCAACGGAAAGTCGTTTCCCAAGACCGACCCGATCCAGGTGCAACTGGGTAAACGCTACCGGCTGCGATTCGATAATCAGAGCGACGAAGCTCACCCGCTGCACCTGCATCGGCATTCGTTCGAACTGACCGGTTTCGCGGGAGTGGCCACGTCGGGAGTAGTTAAGGATGTGGTGATGGTGCCCGCGCGCCGCCAGGTGGAAGTCGATTTCGTGGCGGACAATCCAGGTCCATCGCTGCTGCACTGCCATATGCAGCTTCATATGGACTACGGTTTCATGACGCTGGTGGAGTACGCCTGAGCCGTCAGACCGACGCCGCGTAGGGCAGGCTCGCAGCCTGCGGCGGCCTCATAGGCCGCCTCTTTTCATGCGCCAGTGTGGCCCGTCGCGGGCCATGACTGGTTTATCTGCGGCCAGATACGTCTTTTTCTCTGTCTGCGGTTCCGCCGCCAAAATGCTAAAATACGATTACTGTTGGGAGGTCGTCTAACGGTAAGACTGCAGACTCTGGATCTGCGTATCGGGGTTCGAATCCCTGCCTCCCAGCCACCTACCGCTGCCCCATCCACCGTCCCGCGTCAACGAACGTAGCTTGTATTCCCGCGCCGTATTCATATAGAATGTCTGCATGAGCCAATGCCGTCTGCCGCCACCACCGGTCTGCTAGGGGCAGCGCGCTAGAAGGCTCCCTGATTCGAGGAGCACAATATGCCGTTGTTGCATCGCATCAAGACGCTGTGGCGGAATCTCGCGCGGCGGCAGCGAGTCGAGGAAGAACTCGACGCGGAAATCCGCTCGTACCAGTCCATGCTTGAAGACGAGAAGACCAGGGCTGGCGCGCCCCCAACCCTGGCGCGTCGCGAAGCGTTGCTGGATTTCGGCGGCGCGGAACAGGTCAAAGAACAGGTGCGCGACGTGCGCGCGGGCGCCGGACTCGGAGCCATGGCCGCTGAACTGCGCCAGTCGCTGCGCGGGTTGCGGCGCAATCCCGCACTGACCGTGCTAGGTGCGGCGATGCTGGCGCTGGGCATGGGCGCGAGCATCGTGGTGTTCAGCGTTTTTCGTGCCGCGCTATTGCAGCCACTCCCTTTTCGCGACGTGAACCGCGTAGTAGAGCTTTCCGAGACGCGGCTGGATCGGGGATTCAATCAGACGTCGTTCACGGAGGCCAACTTTTGGGACGTGCGCGCACAGAACCACGCGTTTGAAGAGGTCGGCGCATACCATTACGGCGAGGCCAATCTGACTGGCAACGGACCCCCGGAAAAGGTGACGTGCACGCTGGTGAGCGCGGGGTTCTTCCGCACGCTGGGTGTCTCGCCGGTGCTGGGACGCGACTTCTCGTATGACGAAGGCAGTTCCGGGACCGCCCAGCGCGCCGTGATCCTGGGCAACCGGTTCTGGCGAAGCCACTTCGGCGCGGACCCCCGGATTCTGGGCCGGACGCTTCGGCTGGACGATCGTGTGCGCACTGTCGTGGGCGTCCTTCCGCCGGGCGAACCGTGGATCGACGACCAGACCTATGTGCCGTTCCCATTCCGGCCCGACGCGAACCGCGGTAGTTGGGAATACAGCGTGATTGGACGGTTGGCGCGCGGCGCCTCAGCGGGCACGGCGCGCGCAGATCTGCAGCGCATCGCCGGCGCGCTTGCGCAAACCTACCCACAGTACGACAAAGGCATCGGATTTCGCGTGGATCCCTCAAGCACCTGGGTAGCGAGCGATACCACGCGGCGGGCGCTTTGGGTGTTGCTGGGCGCGGTCGCCTTCCTGCTGCTGATCGCCTGCCTGAATATTGCAAACCTGCTATTGGCGCGCGGCATCGGCCGGAAGCGTGAGATTGCCGTGCGTACCGCGCTGGGCGCCGGTCGCGCGCGGCTGGTGCGCTTCGTGATGATGGAGTCCATCCTGCTCAGCGGATTCGGCGCCGCGCTGGGGTTGGCGCTGGCGTATGCCGCGCTACGCGCGATACAGGCATTGGAGATCCGTGGCATTCCGCGGTTGGCGGATGCCGGCCTGAACCCGTGGGTGCTCGCGTTTGCCGTGCTAGCCGCGGCGCTCACCGGCGGGCTGTCCGGTCTGCTTCCCGCATTGCAGGCGCCGTCCGGCGGCATTGCCGCCGCGTTGCGCGATGGAGACCGCCAGACGGGCAGCCGCGCACAGGGGCGGCTGCGCGCGGCCCTGGTCGCCGGCGAAGTCGCACTTTCATTTCTCCTGCTGGTGGGAGCGGGCCTGCTGATTCGCAGTTTCACCCAGTTGATGAGCGTGAACCGCGGATTTCAGACTGAAAACCGGCTGGTGTTTTCCATGAGCATGCCGGGCTCTTATTATGAGAAGGGCGTGGGCAAGCAGTTCGTGGACCGGCTTTTCGCACGCTTGACGGCTGTGCCGCAAGTGATAGCGGCCGGCGCGGTCAGCCATCGGCCGATCGAGGGAGGCGATCCCGGAATGGGAATTGTTTCCAGTTCCGGGCGGCAGTTTTCGGGACGCGACATTCCTTGGGCGGGATGGCGTATTGTCTCGCCGGGCTACTTCCGTGCCATCGGATTGCCGCTGCTTGGCGGAAGAGAGTTCGATGAAGCAGACAAGCCGGTTTGGGCCGAACGCGGCCAACCGGAACCCCAGCGGCACGTGGTGATCGGCGAACGGCTGGCGAAATTGATCTTCCCGCACGAAGATCCCGTCGACAAGCGCGTCTCCTTATGGAAGGGACAGGGCGGCCCTGAGGCGGAGGTGGTGGGGGTGGTGGGCGACATGCGCGAGCGCGGCTTGAATTCCGATCCTCCGCTCACCGTCTATCTTCCTTACGGCCGAAACGCGATACCCTCCGAGTTCGTAATCCATACCCGCGGCAATCCACTGGCGCTGATGGCCGCGGTCCGGTCGATCGTTGCCGGCCTCGACCCGGATTTGCCGATTGCCGATGTGCGGTCGTTCGAAGAAGTGGTCTACCGGTCCGTCGCGCCGCAGCGGTTTAATACCGTGCTGCTCGGGGTGTTCAGCGGGCTGGCGCTGCTGCTGGCAACCACCGGCATCTACGGAGTGCTTTCCTATTCGATGAGCCGCCGCACCTCGGAGATCGGGCTGCGGGTGGCGCTGGGCGCCAGCGGCCGCAGCATTTTGCGGATGACGATCGCCCAGGGCATGCGGCCCGTGTTCGCCGGTCTCGCGCTGGGCGCGGTGGGCGCGTGGTGGCTGTCGCGCTATTTCACGTCGCTGCTGTTCGGGATCCAGCCATTTGACGCGCCGACGTACTGCGCGGTAGCGGCGCTGCTGGTGGCCACCGCGCTGATCGCCTGCTATCTTCCGGGCCGGCGGGCCATGCGCATCGATCCGGCGGTGGCGCTGCGGATCGAGTAACGCCAGCCGCGCCCCCGCGAGTACCATATTATGTATGGTCATCGGAGTTCCGCGGGAAACCTTCCCCGGCGAACGGCGCGTGGCGCTGGTGCCCGCCGTCATTCCCAGCCTGACCAAAGCCGGCTTCCAAGTCTCCATCGAAGCGGGCGCCGGATTGGCCGCCGGCTACCTGGACAGCGAATACGCCGCCAAAGGCGCACAGCTCGTTGCGGCGCGCGAAGAGGTCTTCCGCCAGGCTGACGTGGTCGTCCAGGTGCTCTGCCATGGCTCCAACGATCGTACCGGCCAGGCCGATCTGCCGCTGCTGCGCCCCGGCCAGGTCTTGATCGGATTCGTCCGGCCGCTCGGCGCGATCGAAACCATCCGGGAGCTCGCGGCCACCGGCGTCACGGCGTTTTCCATCGAGCTGATGCCCCGCATCACGCGCGCGCAAAGCATGGACGCCCTATCGTCGATGGGCACCATCTGCGGCTACAAAGCCGTATTGCTGGCCGCCGACAGGCTCCCCAAAATGTTTCCCATGCTGACCACCGCCGCGGGCACCATCACGCCGGCGCGCGCCTTCGTCATCGGCGCGGGCGTAGCGGGACTGCAAGCCATCGCCACCGCGCGCCGCCTGGGCGCGGTAGTCTCCGCGTACGACCTGCGGCCCGCCGCCAAGGAACAGGTGCTCAGCGTGGGCGGACGCTTTATCGAACTCCCCATCCAGGTGGCCGACGCGCAAGACGCCCGCGGCTACGCCAAGGCGCAGGACGACACGTTCTACCAGCGCCAGGCGGAGTTGCTGGGCGATCAAGTGGCGCAGAGCGATGTGGTGATCGCCGCCGCCGTGGTGCCCGGCAAAAAATCGCCCGTGCTGGTCACGCGCGCGATGCTGCGCCGCATGGCGCCAGGCTCGGTGGTGGTGGATCTGGCCGCCGAACGCGGCGGCAACTGCGAAGTGACGCGCGCCGGCGAAGTGGTCGAAGAACAGGGCGTTGCCGTGCTCGGATCCATCAACCTGGCCAGCACGGTTCCATATCACGCCAGCCAATTGTACGCGCGCAACGTCACGGCGTTTCTGTTGCATCTGTTCCGCGACGGCAAGCTGCATACCGATGCCGCCGACGAAATCACGCGCGAAACCCTGGTGACCGAAGGCGGCGAGATCGTCAACGCGCGATTGCGGGAGTTCTACGGGCTGGCACACTGAGGAGAAAAATTTGACCGACATTATCGCGAGCCTCTACATATTCATCCTGGCGGCCTTCGTCGGCTTCGAGATCATCCGCCGCGTCTCGCCGCTGCTGCACACGCCGCTGATGTCGCTCACCAACGCCCTCGACGCCATCGCCGTGGTGGGCGCCATCATCCTCGCGGGCGAGCACAAAAGCGGTCTCGCCACAGTGCTCGGCACCATCGCCATCGTGGCCTCCACCAGCAACCTGGTCGGCGGATTCATCATCACCGACCGCATGCTGAAGATGTTCAAATCCAGCAAGCCCAAAAAGCCATGACCGCGGCGCTCACCACCGATCGCGTCATCCAGATCGCTTACCTGATCGCGACGGTGCTCTTCATTCTCTCGCTCAAATGGATGAGCTCGCCCAGTTCCGCGCGCCTCGGCGTCCGCGCCGGAGAGTTGGGCATGCTGCTAGCGATCTGCGCCACGTTGCTGCACCGCGGCATCGTGGATTACCGGTCCATCGCCATCGCGCTGGTCCTGGGGGCCATCATCGGCGTGCCGCTGGGGCGCGTCCACATGACCGCGGTCCCGCAGCGGACGGCGCTCAGCCACGCTTTCGGCGCGTTGTGCGTGGCGCTGGTGGGCACCGCGGAATACTATCTGCGCGCGCCGCACCTCCCCGCTTTCATGATGGCGGTGCTGGCCATGGAAGTGATCCTGGGTAGCTTGACCTTCACCGGCAGCCTGATGGCCGCCGGCAAGCTGCAAGAATTGCTGCCGCAGCGTCCCATCACTTATAAAGGACAGAACATCGTCAACCTGGGGCTGCTGGCAGTTTCCGTGGCGTTGGCGGTGGTGCTGGTCGTCGATCCCGGCCACACCCGCCTGTTTCCGCTGATCATTGCCATCCCGCTGATCTTCGGCGTGCTCATGATCGTGCCCATCGGCGGCGCCGACATGCCCACGGTGATCTCCCTGCTCAACGCCTATGCCGGCCTCTCCGCTGCGGCCATGGGTTTCGTGCTCGACAGCAAGCTGCTGATCGTGGCCGGCGCGCTGGACGGATCTTCGGGCTTCATCCTTTCCGTGATCATGTCGAAGGCCATGAACCGGTCGTTCACCAACGTCTTGTTCGGCGCGTTTGGCCAGGTGCAGGCCGCGGCGCCCGGCGCGCACGAAGCCCGCAACGTGCGCAGCGCCACCGCGGAAGAAGCCGCCGCGATTCTGGGCGCGGCCAACGCCGTGGTGATCGTCCCAGGATACGGCATGGCCGTGGCGCAGGCGCAGCACAAGGTGCGCGAGCTCTTCGACGCCCTCACCAAACGTGGCGTCAACGTGACTTTCGCCATCCATCCCGTGGCCGGCCGCATGCCCGGACACATGAACGTGCTGCTGGCCGAAGCGGACATCCCCTACGACAAGTTGTTGGACATGGACGCCGTCAATCCGGAGTTTCCGCAGACGGATGTGGCTCTGATCATCGGCGCCAACGACGTGACCAATCCGGCCGCGCGGAACGATCCGTCGAGTCCCATCTACGGCATGCCGATTCTGGATGTGGACAAGGCCAAAACGGTTATGGTGATCAAGCGCGGCATGAGTCCCGGCTTCGCGGGCATCGACAACGAGCTGTATTATCTGAACAAGACCCTGATGCTCTTCGGCGACGCCAAGGCCTTCGTCGGCGACCTGGTCCGCGAATTGGCCGGTGGGGCAGGCTCGTAGCCGGGGTGCCCCCAGGGCCCGGCCTCGTAGGCCGTCCACGGGCCTCCCCACAAAGCCATGGCAATGAACAGACTGGACCACTCGTCGGGATTATGCAGGCCCCCTCCACCGTAGAGCCCAAGAAGTGTTCTGGGGAGATGCAGCGTAAGAACCCAAATCGCAAACATCAGGCTGATCGAGGCCGCACCCCAGCGCGGCAGGAAAATTGAAACCGATGCTCAAACCCGCGCCGATGAAGCCGGCCCCGAAGAACGCGATCCAGAATACGTGCCATGGAATCCACGGCGGTATCAGCGATCAAGCATATCGCGAGCAGATAGCGGCTCGTGCAAACCAATTCGGTATCGCGCCATGCCCCCGTAAGAGCCAAACCAGAGACGAGGCTCAAACAGTTGTGTGCGGGCGGTCATACTGCCCGGGGTTTCGGCATATTTCGGCGGTGTACAGAAACAGCAGACTGCCCAGCGCCATCGCCGCCGTTCGCACCGTGCGTTTAAACAGAAGGCCCACGCCGCAGACGGCCAGGACCGGGCTTAATATCGGTTCCGAAGCGGTCGGTCTCAATGAGGCTTCCCACTAGCGAGCCCGCGCACACGAACGTCTGGATGCCCAATCAATCCCACGTATTATGCCATTTGCTGGAAGGGCGGCCCAACCCGTCTTTATAACTTCTTTACACTTCATAAAAACTTTATGTATACTAATACCAACGGGCTGCAGACCCGTTGAGGAGGGATGATGTCCACTATCCAGCACAATTTAGCGACAGCCTTTTATTGGATCGGCGTAGCCCTGGCACTGGCCTGTCTTGCATTCATCGCGGCGGGCAACACGGAGTTCTTCTGGCGATTCGAGCATGCGGGTCTCCCGCTGTCATGGGCGTTTGCAGGCGCCGCTATAATCGCATTCGCGGCATTTGAATTTTGCGACTACAGCTCTTCCGTTCCCAGCGAAGCCGAAGATCGAAGCTCTCCGATTTCCCTCGAGTGGGAAGCATTCGAACTTTAACCGGCGCCCCGCGTTCACCTCAATTTCCAGCTAGCACAAGCTCGGCCCCTATGAGATCCTTGCGCCCATCGGCACCGGAGGCATGGGGAGGGTCCTACCCAGGCGG
>Ga0187871_10003918_pt1 | contig 11360 bp, 4 predicted proteins | sample June2016WEW_16_1_FD_132988 | JGI IMG/M metagenome (GOLD analysis project Ga0187871, IMG submission 132988) | Peatland microbial communities from SPRUCE experiment site at the Marcell Experimental Forest, Minnesota, USA - June2016WEW_16_10 | ecosystem: Environmental > Terrestrial > Soil >...
GACGGCAAGTACCTGGTGTTCTCCCGCGCCAAGGCGCGCGAGCCGTTTGCGCCCGGCCAGAAAGAGCCGACTTACGCCAACTCGCCGGATGAGACGCAGATTCAATACGACCTGTACCGCATCCCGTTCAACGGCGGCAAAGGCGGCACGCCCGAGCCCGTGCCGGGAGCAAGCGGCGACGGGTTCAGCAACAATTTCCCCAAAGTCTCGCCCGACCGCAAGTGGATCGTGTTCGTCAAGAACAAGAACGGCCTGCTCATGCGGCCCGATAGCGAGCTGTACATGGTGCCCTTTGAAGGCGGCACCGCGCGCCGTATGAACTGCAACCTGTCGCGCATGAACTCCTGGCACACCTTCTCTCCCAACGGCCGCTGGCTGGCATTTTCCTCGAAAGGACGCTCGTTGTTCACGCAGCTCTTCCTTACCCACATCGATGAGGACGGCAACGACAGCCCCGCGATTCTGGTGGAAAACATGACGGCGTCGAATCGCGCCGTGAACATCCCGGAATTCGTCAACATCGTGCCGGACTTTCTGGAAACCATGAACGCCCCCGCCACGGAGTTCTACCGGCTGTTCAATATCGCCGTCGCGGATCAGGGAAAAGGCGAACTGGAGACGGCCATCGCGGAGTGGAAGACGGCGCTGGCCATGAGCCCCGACGAACCTAAGGCGCTCTACAACCTGGGTGTCGCTCTGGCCGGCGTGAATCGCTACCAGGAGGCGCTCGCGCCGCTGCAGCAGGCGATGGCGCTAAAGCCCACCGACTCGAAGACTCACACTACTCTAGGCGTAGCGCTGTTGCGCCTGAAACAGCCAGAGCAGGCGCTGGAGCAACTGCAGAAGGCCATCGAACTGAATCCCAGGGACGCCAAGGCGCAGGGCGCGCTGGGGAGCATGCTTGCCGAACAAGGCAAAATTCAAGAGGCCATTCCTCATTTCGAGCAGGCCCTGGAGCTCGATCCCAACGATGCCGACACGCAGAACAATATCGGTATCGCCCTGGTGCGCGCGGGCCGCGCCGATGCGGCTGTCCCGTATATCGAGAAAGCCCTGGCCGCCGATCCGAATGCGCCCGAATTGCACGGAAACCTGGGCCTGATCTTAGCCCGGCAGGGCCGTTTCGACGAGGCCATTCCGCATCTCGAAAAGGCGCTCGCCGGCGGGTTCGAATCGCGTGAGGCGCACCTCGTGCTCGGCCGCGCGCTGGCCGGCAAAGGGCGATTCGAAGAGGCCATTCCGCATTTTGAAGCGCTCGCCAAGACCGACGATCCGCTCGTGCTTGGGGCGCTCTCTTCGATTTACGCCAGAGTGGGCCGGCTGGAGGATGCCCTGCGAACTGCCCGCCAAGGCTTGGCGTTAGCCACTCAGCGCAATGACCGGGACTTGATCGAGGCTTTCAACAGCAGCATCGCAATTTACGAGAAGACCGCGGGTATGGCGCCCAAGAAATAGACCGGCGCACACAAAATCGCCGCCCTGCCGGCATTACTTGGATTCGTCGATCACTTCCAGAGCGTTCAGCGTGGCGTAGTTGTGGGTGGGACGAAGCGAGATATTGATCTTGCCATACGGATCAGGCTCCACACCGCGAAGAGGCACGATGATAGCCCGGCCGCTTCCGCGCGCTTCTTTGAAGATATCGAAGCCGCGCCGCGCCGCCACGCCATTGCACAAGATGTCGAAGATCCGGCTGCCGATGCCGCCGCCGGCGAAGTTTCCGGGCCCGAACCATGCTTCGGCGAAATATAGATTGACGGTATAGCGTCCGGGCGGAACCGAAATCGCATACGCCAGGTTGCCGTACCGTTCTCCGCGAAGCAAGTCGGGATCGTCGATATTCAACACCGGCTCGGTGCGCACGGCTAACTGGCCGCCCCGGGAATACCCGTCGGCCTCCCAGGTGCGGCCCTGCTTGTCGGTGTAGGGGTGTTCGCGCGAGACCATGCGAATGGGCGCCATTTTCCCGGGAATTCCGCGCGTGATCTCAATGCCGCTCAAGATGGCAAGGTTGGTTTCGGGATCGAACTTCAGGTGCAGTTTGCCGTCGGCCGCGGGCGAGATGTCCTTGAACGCGCGCGTATCGGCGGCATTGGCGCCCACTTCGTTAATCACATCGAACGCCCGCAGAATCTGCGCGCCGTTCGCAAACACGTTGAAGATGCGGCTGGTCTCTCCGCCTCCGGCGATATTGCTCTCGCCGTATAGCGTTTCCGCGAAATGAAGGCGGAGCTCATAGTCGCCTGGTGGCAGTGGGATGTCATACGAGAATGCGCCCTCGCGCCGGAAGCGGTATAAGCGGGGGTCGCGAGTGCCGGCGATGCGTTGAACCGGGGCCTCGAATACCGAGCCGCCCTGGAAATAGCCGTCGCTCTGCCACGCTCGTCCAAGGCGGTCCGTATAGGCGCCGTCTTTCAGGCCGGTCAGGATGCGAAGTTCATACGGGGGTGCGGCAGCTATTTCCGCCACGCGAGACGCGGCCACCTTCGCCGTCCCGGCTGACACGGCCTTCCAGATGAGCAGCCCGCAAAGGGCGAGCGCGAGGCAGGGCATTGCGACCCACAGATACCCGGATCTCGATCGCACGGGGCCAATCGATGCAGGACTGTGCGGTGGCCCAACCGTTTGGGTCCGGTCTTCCGCCAGCAAGACCTCGCCGGACAACGGACCGGGTCGCACACTCAGGCTCAACTCCGGAGAGTGCCGGCGAAGGAACTGCGGCGCGTACTGCCCCGACGGAATATCGATCCACACATCGTGGTTGGCGCCTTCGGACTGGTAGTATTCGCGCAGACGCTTGCGCAAACGGTGGGCCTCGACGCGAACGATGGAGTTGCGCTTCTGGTCGAACTCCGCGGGCCGGCCCAAAGCTTCGACGGCGACGCTGTACTCCTTGATCTGTTCCGTCGCGCCCTCGAAATACTTCTCGCAGATATAAGTGAGCACCAGCGCGAGGTTGGGAGCGCGATCGAGGATGCCGGAGGCCAGCACCGATTGCAGTTCCGCTCGTTCCTGTTCGAAATCGCGAGCCGTATTCACTCAGGCGTATGATAACTCTATTGCGCCGGCGCAGTGGGAAAGCGGCGAGCTCCGCTCGCTTGGACAAGCTGAAAGCTTATCCCACAAAATCCGATGTGGGGTAAGCTTTAGCTTGCCCAGCCGGGCGACAGCCCGGCCGTGGTGCCCTACTGTTCGAACTTGATGGTGGCCGTGGAAACCGCCGATGTGCTGCCTTGCTTCGCAGTCGCACGGATGTCATAAGTGCCGTCGGGAATGGCGGCCGCTGGTATGGTCATCACATATGGAATGCGCCCCTGGGCATCCGCCGCCGGCAGAGGCATCGGCACCTTCTGCAGGGTCTGCCCATCCTTCATGAATTCGATTTCCACCGTTGCCTTGTCGGAAATTGCCGCATCCTGATAGACCGTAAAGAACAGCCGGAGCATCGCGTCGGGAACCTTCTTCACCACCTTGTCCAGGGTAGGTGTCAGGCTGTTGCCCTGGAACTGGAAGGGTTCGTTGGGGTCCATCCCTTTTGGAGCGGGTGCGCCGGAGCGTATGGGCAGTAAGCTCGAGATGCCCACGCCGCTCGCGGCGGCGACGGTGAACTCGGAGTGGTCCACGCCGATCTTCTGGTTGGCTTCATCCAGTACGGCCGTGTCCAGCGTGTACTTGCCCGGAGGAAGAAGGAAAGTTGTCTTGTCCAGGAAATTGCCCGCCTTATGCTGGTCTTCGGTCACCTTGAAAGATCGGTCGCGCGTGATCTTCTGGACCACCTGACCTGTGGAATCCTTCACTAACGACGCGAAAGAACAGTGCACGTCCAGAGTTCCAACGCCAGGCTTGGCCTCGAGGCCATGCATCGGCACTTCCACCAGAACCGCGACGTTGGTCCCTTCCTTCTTCGGCTGGAGTTGCACGGCTCCGGCGCGAAACTCGACGTCGAAGGGAAGCTTGCCGTCGGAAATCGCCTTGAGAAGCGGAAGTTCGAACGGCGCCAGTCCTGCCAAGCGAGCCTCCGGCGGCAACGCGAAATAGCCCGTGCGGGCGTGAATCACCAGGTCCTTGCGCGTCGAGGCCACAGCCAGTTTGCGGAAACTGCCGTCGAAATTCGTGATTCCTGGATTGTAAGAGATCTCGTAGTAGCTGCTGATTTCCTCATTGACGTGGCGCAATGGGACGCGAAGGTCGTTGCTGTCCCCGATGAGGAAGCCGCCGGTGGATTCGGCCAGATCGCGTATCGCCAGTTGCACATTGGCGCGGCCCGCGGTCTCGGCGGTATCGCCCGCCATCATCTGATCCTGCGTCACCCTCATGTTCGAGTTCGTGGTGTTGGCACTGGACTGGGTGGCCCCATCCAACTGGTTCATGGCGCCGGTGTTTTGCGCGCCGATCATCACGCCTCGGGTATCCACGCTGTAAAAGGTCACGTTATTCCGGTTGGCGGTAGCCAGCAGGATGCGCCACATGTTATCCAATTCCGTCCCGCGGTACATGCCGGCCGAAAAGTACATCACGCTCTTGCGGCCCGGCATGGGGCGCAGTCCGTCCACCAAAGCCCTTAGAGCATCGATCGACATCCGGGTGCCATTCGATTGCGCCGCTGCATCCATGCGCATCATGTCCAGCATGACCCTGGCCAGCGGGGCCGCGAGCACATCGCCGGTGGGCGGCCCGTTCCCGTTCAGCGTTGTGCCAGCAAGTTGCGAGCCGGCCGCCAGTGTGTTCTGAGGCAGAACAGCGCCGCTGGTGTTGCCGGGCTGAGTGTTTATGAGCTGTCGCAGTTGGGCCATGATGGCATCCGATTCCGAAGTCAGCCGCGGCGCGCTCACCCCTTGGGTAGCCTGCTCGATGGCCTTGATCAGCGCATCATGGTCCTTGGTGAACTGCTGCAGAAGCAGTAGTCTGGTGTCGATGACCACCACCGAATAGAACACATTGGTGCCCTGATCCCCCTTTACCAGGTCGATGGCAGCCTCCCGCGCCAGCTTGCGCTGGGTCGGACTGTCTGTTGGCTCGAAGGCCAGGGTCACCAGGCGTATCTGGCGCATCGGGTCCAGCGTCTCGGTGGCGCCAGTGGCGCTGACGGCTTCTGTGCCGCGCACCTGCCGAAAGCTGAGGATGGTTTGCTTGGACCCGTTGTCGGTGATGGTCAGTTCCTCGGGTGTCAGGTCCGTGATGGGCTTTCCCTTCTTGTCGCGAACCACCAGGTCGAGCAGGACTTCATCGACGTTGGTCTTGATGGTCGTCGACGTGGGTTGTTGCTGGGGTACCGCGGGCGGCGCCGCGGCCATTAGAATGAGTGTGGCTGAGATGATCAGTTTCATGGGACCTATTTCTCTCCAAGATGTTTGAGCCGTTTGAATTCGGCGGTTTCGCGCAGGGCGTCTTCTTTCCTGCCGAGGCGGCTGTACGCCGTGGCGAGACTAAAATGCGCGTCGGGGTCGTCGGGCGCGAGCTTGACGGCCTGCTGCAGCTCTTCGGCGGCGCGCGCCAGACCCTCGGTGGCGAGCAGTGCCCGGCCCAGGACGACGTGCGTGGTGAAATCGCCGGGACCGGCTTTCACCGCCATCTCGCCATATTCCACAGCGGCTTTCGCGTCGTCGCGTTTCAGCGAAATCGCGCTCAGGCTGACCAGCGCAGGCACATGATCGGGGGCCAACTCGATGGCTTTTTTCATTTCGTCTATACCGTGGTCGGAGTCCTGCATGTAGAGCAGAGCGCCATATCGGAAATGGACGTTCGGCTGCGACGGATACGCCTGCAGGAGCACGTCGAACTTCCGGTCCGCTTCCGGGTAATTGAGCTCAAACGCCGAGGCCATGGCGTCGCCAATGCGATAGACGAGCTCGCGTTCCGACTCGGGAACTTCGGCAGGCACCCACGGGCGCCGGAGCCCGGCGATTCCGGCGGCGGCGATAATCTCGGGCGTTTTCTTATCGCCCCTGGTCAGATCCGTCAAGACCGTAATGGCCTTTTCGAAACGTCCCGCCTTGGTCAGCACCAGCGCATAGTGATAGCGCGCCGCGCGAGCCAGTTCGGCGTTTTCCTTAAACCCCAGCCTTTCCACTTCGGTGAGGTCATCGAGCGCCGAGCCGTAATTGAGCAGCCGGTATTCGCAAAGTCCCGCCATGGTCCATGCCGGCACGCCATCCGGTTTCAATTCCGACAATTTTGTGGACGCCCAGGCGCAGTCTCTGAATTGATCCATGTCGTATGAGATGGACGTGACGTTCCACCAACCATCGTCCCAATCGGGCTTCGCCTTCAATGCCTTCTTGTACAAATCGACGGCTTTTTCCATCTGGTGCGCATCGCGCGCGGCTTGCGCCTGCTGAGAGAGGGTGGCAAACGTAGGGGGAGCTTGAGCCACTAGCGGCTGCTGGCTCGCGGGAAGAAGTACGAATACTGCGATAGCGGGGGCCGAAAACTGCATTCAATTCATGTTAACTCTTGGAGCCTCGACAGGAGACGAAAGAAAAGGCGGCTTCCGAAAACGGAAGCCGCCTTTCGTTCCTGCCTGTCGTGAACCGCGCCTAGAAGTAGAACTTCACCGCGGCCTGGACAATACGATGACCCTGCTTTTCGGTAGTCGTTCCGAACTCTGGAGTATTGACTTGACCGTTGGAACCGAAACCGAGGCCCAAATTGCTTCCATTGAACGACCACAGGGGGTGATTCAGGAAGTTATACGCGTTGAAGCGGAACTGCAACTTCTTCGACTCGGAGATATTGAAGTTCTTGAACATTCCCAAATCCGAGTTAAAGAACGCCGGCCCGTAGATAGGCGGCAGAATGGTTGCCCCGTTCTGGCCTATCTGTGTCGGGTAGGTGAAGCAGCTCGGGTTGATGTACTGCTGGGGCTTCAGGTTCTTCGTGGGATTGCACGTCTCGATCACACCGAGCTGGTCGTCCTGCGTGCCCAGGATCGATGTGTTGGAAATTTGGAACTTGGTGCCGGGAATGTCGATCCCGGACAGACTCATACCGAAGTTCTCACCCGAATTGGCAGGGAGGTTCACACCGGATTGCAGTTGCGTGATTCCCGACAGTTGCCAACCGTTGATGAACCCGCCGGCAAACTTGTTGCCCTTAATCGGGGTGCCCAGTTCGATGGAATAGGCGGCATTGAAAATCTGCGGACGGTTGCTGGCCATCACTCCGTAGTTGTTGGCCATGTTGTACTGGTCATATATCCCCACAATGCCCATGGACTTCCCGTAGGTGTAATTCATGTTGATGGTGTAGCGGCCTTTGGTGCGCACCCAGGTGATCTGTAAGGCATTGTAATTGTAGTACTCGTTGTTGGTTACCTGGTATACATTTCCCAGCGTAGTAATCGGCCGGAAGTTATTGCCCGTCAAACTATTGGGATCAACCCCGCCGTTCTTGCTCGACAGCATCGCACCGAACGGAATGTTGTTGAAATCGGTGCCGGGGCCGGCGCCGTTCAGCAGCGCGTCGCGGCTCCGGTTGCCCACGTACGATGCCTCCAAGAGACCTGAGAACGGGGTCCTTTGCGAGACCGTGAAGTTGTAGCTGTCGGTGTAAGGCTGATTGTTGTCCGTGCTGTTGACCGCCTGGGGCGAGCTCGCCTGGGCCGAAAGGTTGATGGTAGAGAGGTTGCGCGCCAGCAAAGGAACACCGTTGATGTTGTTGCCCAAGCTGTAACTCACTTCACCACCGGACACTCCCAGGCCGCTGGTGAACTGACCGGAGTGATAGTAATAACGTCCCCAGCCGCCGCGGAGAACCGTCTTGCCTTGGCCCGACAGATCGAAGGCAGCCCCAAGGCGGGGCTGATAGAACAACGCACGCGTCGGGAATCCAGCCAGTGGGACGGCGGAATCGCGGGAGTGCCATTCGTATCCGCAATATTGCAGCGCCGGGCAATTCGCATTATAATCCGCGGGAATAAAGACCGAATAACCAAAGCCTTCGCGGTCGTACCAGGGTTGGAAGTGGGTAAAGCGTATCCCCAGTTCCAGGGTCAGACGCCTCGTAGCCTTCCAGGAGTCCTGCACGAATGCCTCGGAGGTGTTGTAGGCGATATCGTTGATGCGATTCTTGTTTAGCTCCGAGTAGCTGTTTAGATTCCCGTACAACAGATCGGCATATTCATTGCCGAAGGTGTTGGAGTTATTGTTCCATACCTCCAATTGACCGTTGGTGCTGCCGTTGTCGGGTTGCGCGTTGCGGATATATTCCCAGAACACGCCAGCCTTGATGGTATGCGTGCCCCAAACTTTGGTGAGGGTGTCGCTGGCGCTGGGCATGTATTTGTCGGCGTAAAGGCCTTGCGAGGCGCCGCCATCTTCGAATCCGCCGGGCATGAATACCAGAGACGCTTCCTGGTTGGTCCAACCCGTACCGCCAAACGACGGGATCTGGGCTACGCCATTGTTGAAGAGACCCTTATAGGTGTAGCCGACGTTTGCCCGGTTTACCTTGCTGGGATCCGCGAAAACATTCGGGAAACCGACGTAGGTGTAGGCGAAGACGAACTCGTTCGTCATGGTGGGACTGAAGACGTGGGTCAGTGAAGCGGTAACGCTATTGGATTGGTTCTTGCCTTCGACTGGAGTCGGGTAAGGAACCTGGTCATTCTGCCGCCACCACAACCCTACCGGGAACTGCTGAGTTTCCTTCTGCAGATTGTAGCGGATGAACAGCTTGGTGTTGTCGCTGATGCTGTAATCCACACGCGACATCCACTGGATGTTGTTCTGATTGAAAGTTTCCGCCTGAACGTAGTTATATCCGCCATTTTCGTTGGGGTTCGCGTTGGGCTGCGGATACAGTTTCATCAGGTTTTGCATGTTCGGGTCAAGCTGAGTTGGGCTAATAATCCCCCCGGGGAACATGGCCAAAGCCGCGGCGTTCATCTGTCCGGGAGGGGCGCCGTTAGCGGTCAGGTTACCCTCGGCGGCTACCGAAGCCGGCGAGAAGTTGCCACCGAGTTCAGCGGCGGTAGGCACCGTGGTGCGCAGCAGGCCGGTGTCCAAAACCTGGTAGAAATACTCGAACCCGGTAAAGAAGAACAGCTTATTGCGGTCTTTATTGAAATGGGTGCCAGGGATCAGCACCGGGCCGCCAAAGGTGCCGCCGGGGTAGTAATACTTGTCTTCCGGCCGCGGGGCGCCACTGGCATTGAAAAGGGCGTCGTTAGCGTTCAGGACATAGTTGCGGGCATAGAAAAAGCCCGAACCATGATAATCTCTGCCGCCGGCTTTGGCTACCGATGTGATTACCGCCGGCCCCTTCTGGTTTTCGGCGCTGAAATTCGACATCTTCACCTGGATCTCGGAGATCATGTCGGAATTGGGATTTACCGGCGTGTCGCAATTGCAGCCGGGGTCCGACACGTGCGCGCCATCCGCCGTGATATCCAGGGAATTGCCCGGCAAGCCGTTGTAGGAGAACGCATTGTTTAGTGGGCTTTGACTGCCGGCGTCGCCGTTGCCGTTAATGCCGATAGTCTGGCCAGTGTAGGAGGAGGAGTTCGATGTACCGTTGACGATGCCAAAACCCGGCATGATCTTAATGAATTCGGCCGCGTTGCTGCCTACCTGAATGAAATTCTGCAATTCCTTGGCGGTGACCAGATTGGTTTTCTCCGCATTGGACACCGGAGCGATCTTATCGACCTCGCCGGTGACCTCGACGGCTTCCGTCGTGGTTCCCACGGTGAGTTTCGCGTCTAAAGTGCGCGACTCGCCGCCAGCCAACGTGATGCCGGTAACCTTGAACGTGGTGAAGCCTTTTGCTTCCACGCTGAGTTCATACGCAGCAGCCGGCACCGACGCGAAGGTGAAGTAGCCATCGGTGTTCGAGACGGTATCGCGCTGCGAACCCGAATCGGCGTTCTTTAATGTGACCTTCGCCTGTGGAACAACCGCCGAAGATTGGTCAGTGACGAGACCGGACAGTGTGGCGTAGATACCTTGCGCCCCTAAATTTGTAGCCAAGACCATAGCAAACGCTAATCCAACGAGGATCTTTTTCATATTGGCTGCTCTTCCTTTGCTTTTCCCAGGAGAGGCTACTCACCCCACTATGCGAGACCTTCCTGAGCCTTGCCTAGTATAAATACACTACGTCCGCGAAAAAAGGCTAATCAGCAGCAGATGCTGTTAACGAACGGTAGCCAGGCGATCTTGGACCTCGTGGATTCCCCTCAATACTGAAAGCTGAAGACCTCGAACACCGGTTTTCAGTGCCTTTTCAACTTAATATGCTTTTCGGAATAAATACCGGCAATCGTCCGTTTTGGATGGAAACACACCAAATCTGGCCCGTTAACGAAACAATGCCTTGCGGAATCAGCACGTTAACGCTCCAGTTAACAGAAGAAAATCGCCCCTGTTAGGTTGCTTCGGGCCCAGTTGATGATAGAATTTTGCACAAAAGGGAGCTGACTGGGTTTGTCAACTGGGTACCGAATTGCGTTGGTAGTGTGGCTCATGCTGGCCGACCTGCCATTTCCTGCCCCCGCCGCGTCGCCCGTGCCGGGCGACGCCGTATGCACCGCCTGTCACATCACTCAGGCCAAGCCCTACCGTACCACCCCCATGTTCGATGCCCTCGAGCGCGTCGACGCCTGCTCCATCCTTAAGCAACACCCGGATCTTTCGTTCCAAGAAGGTCCCTACCATTCGCACATCGTGCGGCAGGGCGATGGCAGCATCCTGACCGTGACGCAGGGGAGCGAGACGTTAACTGTCCCCCTTTTGTGGGCATTCGGACGCGGAAAGGCGGGCCAGACTTATGTTTTCGAGTATCAAGGGGCGATGTATGAGAGCCGTGTCAGCTTCTATAACGCCCTGGGTGCGCTGGATCTGACCATGGGAGCCTTGGGCTCCAAGCCGCACAGCATCGTGGAGGCTGCCGGCCGGCGCATGGACCCGATCGGCGCCCGCGATTGTTTCGGCTGCCACTCCAACGGGGGCGTCTACGAGAAAAAACTCCATCTGGAGTCGCTCGTCCCCGGCGTAGGCTGCCAGTCGTGCCACGGTCCGGCGGAGAAGCACACGGAGGCGGTGCACGTTGGCGACCCTGTTGCCGCCGAGCTGCCCCATCTGGGCGCGCTCTCCGCGGGAGACATGGCGGAACTATGCGGCCGCTGTCACCGCACCTGGTCCCAGATCGCCCTCCACGGACCGCGCGGCGTCAATAACGTTCGCTTCCAGCCCTACCGGCTGACCAACAGCAAATGCTTCGACCCCGACGATCGCCGCATTCGTTGCGCTGCCTGCCACGATCCGCACGTCGAGGTCGATACCAATCCAGCCGCCTACGACGCCAAGTGCGCCGCCTGCCATGCCACCGCTCTACATACCAAAGTCTGCGGGGTAGCCAAA
>Ga0187871_10003930_pt1 | contig 11333 bp, 8 predicted proteins | sample June2016WEW_16_1_FD_132988 | JGI IMG/M metagenome (GOLD analysis project Ga0187871, IMG submission 132988) | Peatland microbial communities from SPRUCE experiment site at the Marcell Experimental Forest, Minnesota, USA - June2016WEW_16_10 | ecosystem: Environmental > Terrestrial > Soil >...
AGCGGCACCTGGCCCATCTGCTTGAGGTACATGCGCACCGGGTCGTCCAATATGTCCAGCCGCATCTTCTCCTCGTCGTCGTCCGGTTCGGGCTGTTTGACGCGGTCCACTTCGGCCTGGTCCACGATTTCGACTTCGAGATTGCGCAATTTGCTGTAAAGCTCGTCCAGTTCGTCCGTGGAAACGACGACATCGGGGAGAACATCGTTGATGTCGTTGTAGGTCAGATAGCCCTGTTCGCGGGCCAGGCGGACCAGTTCCTTGACCTTTTCAGACAGCTCCAACGCGGCGGCTTGCCCGGCGGCTTGGGGATGGGCGCCCGCCGAAGCGGCTGCGGGTGGGCCGGCTGAATGGGATGGATTCGAATGGGCCATGTTGGCGGCGGTTATATGGCAGTGGCCGGGCCGGGCGAACGCACCTTGACAAACGGCTGCCCTGGCCAAAGATCCAGCCTGGTTCACGGCCGAATTCGCCTTTGGTTTGACCCTAATCTGTTTCAAGGCTCGTCTCACCTGCACGAAATCAGGATTCAATATGGAGAACGATTGCGGGTTTCGTCAAGTGGGCAAACAAAATTAAATTTCTCAAAAGAAATGCTCGCCCCGTTACTTGGCACAAGGTATGCGTGCATCTGAATTCCTTGAAATCCATCCCCCGTCCCGGTATGTTACCGCCCTTGCGATTTCTGTCATTTTGAACGAATGCATAAAAATATGAAAGCGGATGTGAAGGAGAAGGACAAACCTGCCGCGGCGGAAGAGTCGTCCATCGCGGCGGCGGCGAATGTGCCGCCCGCGCCGGCGGCGGAAACGTTGCCCGCGCCGGTTGCGCTGACCGCGGCGCAAATTGAGGAACTCAAGCAACGCGCCGCCAAGGCGGACGAGAACTGGGACCGCTTCCTGCGCCAGGCGGCCGATTTGGAGAACTACAAGAAGCGCGCCGCCCGCGAACGCCTCGAGGCGGTCACTTTCGCCAACGCCGCACTCCTCCAGAAGCTGATCCCCACCCTCGACGCCTTTGAAATGGCCCTGGCCGCCGCCAAGCCCGATTCCTCAACCCAGTCCCTCTGCGACGGCATCGTTATGGTTTCCAACCAGCTCAAATCCACCCTCCTCGAAGCCGGGCTGGAGGAAATTGACGCCACCGGCAAAATGTTCGACCCGGCCATCCACGAAGCCGTCTCCCAGAAGGAAACCGCCGATGTCCCCGAAGGCCGCGTCGTCCAGCAAATTCGCAAAGGCTACAAATTCCACAACCGCCTCATCCGCCCCGCCAGCGTCATTGTGGCCAAAAAGCCGGCCCGCTGATCCCGCACCTATGGCAAAACGCGATTATTACGAAGTCCTCGGCGTGGACCGCAGCGCCGACAGCGAGGAAATTAAGAAGGCCTACCGCAAGCTCGCCCTTAAATTCCATCCCGACCGCAATCCCAACGACAAATCCGCCGAGGAGAAGTTCAAGGAATTGGGCGAAGCCTACGAAGCCCTCAACGATCCCCAGTCCCGCGCCGCTTACGACCGCTTCGGCCATGCCGCTTTCGGTCCCCGCGCCCGCCAACCCGGCGGCGGCGGCTTCCACGACCCCGCCGACATCTTCCGCGAAGTCTTCGGCGGCGGCAGCATTTTTGAGGACTTGTTCGGGACGGGCGACCCGGGCGCCTTCGGCGGCGGCCAGCACGGCCGCGACCTCCGCTACGACATGGAGATTTCCTTCCTCGAAGCCGCCCAGGGCTGCGAAAAGGAAATCACTGTCAACAAGCTGGCTTCCTGCGAGGTTTGCGGCGGCGGCGGCGCGGAAAAAGGGTCCTCCGCCAAGACCTGCCCCGTCTGCGCCGGCCGCGGCCAGGTCATCTCCTCCCGCGGCATCTTCAGCATCGCCCAGACCTGCCCGCGTTGCGGCGGACACGGACGCATTGTGGACAGGCCGTGCCGCTCCTGCTCCGGCAGCGGACGCCGCGAACGCTCTGTCAAGATCACCATCCGAATCCCCCCCGGCGTGGACACCGGCGTCCGCCTCCGTTCCGCCGGCAACGGCGAGGCGGGAACCCAGGGCGGCTCTCCCGGCGATCTGCACATCGTTTTGCATGTCCAGCCCCATGAGATTTTTCAGCGCGACGGCGACGACCTCCTTTGCGAAGTTCCCATCAGCTTCGCCCAGGCGGCCCTCGGGGCCGAGGTGGAAGTTCCCACCCTGGGCGCGTCCGTCCAGGTCAAAATCCCGCCCGGCACCCAGGGCGGCGCGGTATTCCGCCTGAAAGGCAGCGGCGTCAAGAACGTCCAGGGTTACGGCCAGGGCGATTTGCTCGCCCGCGTCCAGGTGGAAATTCCCACGCGCCTGAACTCCGAGCAAAAAGCCAAGCTGGAAGAATTCGCCCGCGTATGCGACGACAGCATGCATCCCATGAGCAAGAGTTTTTTTGATAGAGCCAAGCGCCTTTTCCGGTAGGGCGCGGGCCGTTTTTGGGTTGGCGGTTTCCGCCTCTTAATCTTAATCTTACTCATAATCTTAATCTCAATCCGGTGGATGGAAGAGATTAAGATTAAGAGTAAGATTAAGATTAGGATTCACTATTCACAATTCAAGATGCACCGCTTCTACCTGCCCCCCGCGCAATGCCGCCCGCCCCTCCTTGAATTGACCGGGCGCGAGGCCCATCATGCCCGCGATGTCCTCCGTCTTCAGCCCGGCGACCGCGCCGCCGTCCTCGACGGAGCCGGCCGGCAGTTCCTTTGCGACGTCCGCGATTGCGGCCGCCATCATGTCTCGCTGGCCGTGACCGGCGAAACCGCCGCAGCCGCGCCGCCCGCCCGGATCACCCTCATCCAGGCCGTGCCCAAGGGAAAGCTCTTGGAGGCGATCATACAAAAGGCCACCGAACTTGGCGTCGCCCGCGTCGTGCCCATCCTCTCCGGGCGGGTCGCCCTGCGGTTGGACGCCGCCGGGGCCAAAGACAAGGCGGACAAATGGCGCCAGTGTGCCATTGAGGCCATCAAACAATGCGGCCAGCCCTGGCTGCCCGAGGTGGACGAACCGCTCACCCTGCGCGCGCTGCTGGCCGGCGGCGTCTCCTTCGACCTCGCCCTGGTTGGCTCGCTGCAAGGCGATGGACGCCATCCCCGTTGCTGGTTCCAGGAATACGAGGTGCAACACCGGCGCCGTCCGCAATCCGTCGCCGCGTGGATCGGCCCCGAAGGCGACTTTACCGGGGAAGAACTGGACCTGATTCGCGCCACCGGCGCGCGTCCGATTGATTTAGGCCCGCTGGTCTTGCGCAGCGAAACCGCCGCCCTCTGCGCCCTCGCCGTGATCAACTATGAACTGAATTCCCCGGCCTCTTGCTCTTAACCTTAATCTCGATCTATAGCGGCGGTCATAGACCGCCGCTACATTCATTTTTCCACTCCCGTCCAGAGGAACGACTGCAGTTCCGCCAACTGCTTGTCACCCTCCCACAGCGTCACGCGCCAGGCGGCGAGATCGCCGAATTTTCGATAATCTTCCCCTTCAATTTTGAAATCGGTCCAACTGCTGAAAAGGCCGTTCTTCTTGACCGGTATTTCCAGCGTGGTCGTGTGCAGGTTGTTGCCCACCGCCCCGCGCAATTCGGCGCGCATTTTCACCCGGCTCCAATCCACTCCGCCGGCCTTCCACTGCACCGTCAACTGCAGCGCCGTCCGCTCCGCCGGATGCTTGCGCAAATACGCCTGGTAAGCGTCGCGGTCGTACAAACTGGGGGAAAGCGCGGAACGCCCTTGCGCATCCAGAAACTGGGGCAGCGCCTTGATGACTTTGCCATCCGCCGCGCCGACAGTTCGCGCTGTCAACGTCAGCAGGCACAGCATCATCAGCCAAATACACGCACGTCGCATGGCAGGAAAATAGCATCCCGCCCGCCACAGCATCAAGACTGATTCGTGAAATGCGGACCACGAATTGCATGCCGCTTTGTTTGGGGTTCTTTCGCTTCTTGGGTTCCCCTCTTAATCTTAATCTCCTCTCCCTCTTGGATTTGAATTAGGATTGACATCGAGATTCAGATTAGGATTAAGATTAGGATTAAGAAACGCCAATGAAGTGAAACGCTCCGAACCAGGACGGTTTTGGGGGATGATCGCGGCGCGGGTGTGGCCCGGCGCGGCGCTCCTGATGCTGGCCGCCACGCTTGTCTATCTGCCGGCCATGCGCGGGGGCTTTATCTGGGACGACGACAGCCTGGTGACGGAGAACCCGGCCGTCAAAACTATTAACGGCCTTTATGCCATCTGGTTCGGGAACTGGCAGGTGGATTACATCCCGCTCACGCTTTCTTCGTTTTGGGTGGAGTGGCATCTCTGGGGCCTGCACGCGGCGGGATACCACATCGTCAACGTCCTGCTGCACGCCGCCAATGCCGTCCTGCTCTGGCGCGTTCTCAAGCGCCTGGACGTTCCCGGAAGCTGGCTGGCGGCGCTGCTCTTCGCGGTGCATCCGGTCTGCGCCGCCTCGGTGGCGTGGATTGCCGAGCGCAAGAACACCCTTTCCATGTTCTTCTATCTCTTGAGCCTGATCTGGTTCCTGCGCTTCGATGAAACGGCCCATTCGCCCGGCAAGAATGGAAACCCCGGGCGGCTGCTGCGGTGCTCGCTGGCGGCTTTTTTTCTCGCGCTGCTGGCGAAAAGTTCCGTGGCCGTGCTGCCGGCGGTGCTGTTGCTTTTTGTATGGTGGCGGCGCGGGCGGGTCACGCGGCGGGACTTGGGAAGCTGCATTCCTTTTTTTATCCTGGCGGTTCTCATGGCCCTGGCGGCGGCGGCCATCCAATCCAGGGCGGTGCGGGGCGGCGTGGGCGTCATCCACGACAGCCTTTGGGTGCGGTTGATTGGCGGCTCGTGGGCGGTTTGGTTTTATCTGGGGAAAATCGTGCTGCCAACCGGGCTGACGATGATTTATCCGCGCTGGGAAATAGATCCGCGCGCCGCCATTTCTTATCTGCCCGGTCTTTTGTTCGCGGGCGTGCTGTTTGTTTTTTGGCGTTGCCGGCGAGGCTGGGGGCGGCCGTTTTTATTTGCGTTCGGCTATTTCACGGTGGCGCTGGCGCCGGCGCTGGGGATGGTGGACATGGCGTATTTTTCCAATTCCAGGGTCGCGGACCATTTTCAATATCTGGCCCTTCCGGGAATTCTCGCGTTGATCGCGGCGCTGGTGAGGCGCAAGCGGCTGGCATCACCGGCGCTGGCGGCGGGGCTGGCGGCGGCGGCGCTGGCGTTGCTGACTTGGCAGCATGCGGAAGTGCTGGCGGATGGCCGGAGGCTCTGGGAGGACAACCTCGCCCGGAACCCCAACTCGTGGAAGGTTTGCATGAACCTCAACGATGTTCTGCTGCGGGAGGGCAAAACGGAGGAGGCGGTCAAGTATAAAACAAGGGCGGACGCGCTGCTGCGGGCAATGGCGGAGAAGCCAAAATGAGTTTTTCAAAAATGGCGGCGGTCATAGACCGCCGCTACAGGATTCAGGGGCTATGGCTCCAATAGGATCGTTGCGGCGTTGGTCGCGGTCAGGATAAAGCCGCCGCCCAGATTGGAGTTCTGCAAGACCGTTCCGTGGGCGGTGATTTTCTGCCCGCTGCTGTTGGTGAAGGTCAGCGTCATCAGCCCGTTGGCAAAGTTGATCGTGCCGCTGCTAAAATTGTCCGGGCCGGTGTTGTCCAGCGTGTTGAGCAGCCGCAGCGTGTTCGTGGAGGTCAGTTGCACCATGTTGGTTTCCAGGCCCGCACTCCCGGACGAAAACACCGTCGTCAGCAGCGCCTGGTTGGTGAAGGCGGCAAGGGCGGAGGCCGAATTGGTCCAGGGCGAACCTTCCACCTCAAGGTTGGCGGTGAATTCATTGGGGTAAAGAACCCTGGACTGCGCCGGCTTGAACCAGATCAAACTGCCGGCGGGCACGGCGTTGCCGGCGGCGTTCAGGCTCAGTTGTCCGAGCAGCAAGCCCCCGCCGTTATAGAGGCTGGCATAGACCGGGAAAGCATCCAGATCGTTGATCGGTTCCACGAACGAGGAGAACGAAGCGCCGTCGGACAGCGCGCCGCCAACATGGATCATGCCCGCGATGTTGGTCATCAGCGCGTAACCGTCAGCGCGGGGAGAAACCGGCACATTCGTGTCCCGCGGCAGGAGGGCGGTGAAGTTGGAAGGATTGCTCAGGTTGGTCGCCGCGGCGTACAAAGTCAAATTGGTGGAAATCCAGCCGCCCTTTTTGGCTTGCGCCACCCATCCGGTGATTTGCCGGGGAGCGCTCCACCACGGGATGTTCAACTGCAAGGTCAAGTTGCCGCCCTCGGCCGTAGTCCGGTCAATCGTCTCCATTGCGTCGCCCGACCGGTCGAAGCCGCCGTTGAGTGAATAATCCGTCCCCGCCAGATATATCTTGCCGGTGTAGCCGCCGTTGGTTCGGAGCTGGAGGTTATAGATCAGACCGGAATTGGTCACAGTGGCCGGCCCCGGGGAAGGATAGAAAATCCCGTCGTAACGCGCGGCGGCTCCAGCAAAGAGGTTCGTCGCGAAATTGGCCGTCACAATCAGGTTGGATTCCATGATGAAGTGCAGCGTGGCGTTCGTGCCGGCGATGATGCCATTGGTCAGCCAATTGGTCAGCCACCAGTTGGCGGCGGGGTAGTTGGAGAGCGTGTAGCCTTCGCCCACGTACAACGCCTCGCCGCTGGCCGGGGCGGCATCGCCCCGGGCCGACGCGGCCCCCGCCAAGTTGCCCATTCCCGCCGGGCTGACCACCCAGTTAAACGGAGTCGTGACCCGGTAAAATAATTGCGCGGTCTCGATGGGCGAAGCCAGGCCCGCGTAATTGGAGCTTCGGACGGCCAGGATGTTGGTGCCAGGCATGAGCGGCGTCCGGATGGTCCAATTGGAGGACGAGCCGGTTCCGTCCGACAGCGCCGCAAGGCCGTTGGTGGTCGTGACCACGCCGTTGTTCACATTCGTTATCCAATACGCGACGCTGAGCACCCGGACCTCGTCCGACGCCGTGCCGCTCATCTGAGCCAATGCATTTGTGCGGAGGCCGGTCTTGGGGAAAACAATCGCAACGGACGGTTTGGAAGTTTCCGTGGTCAAAGCAAGTTCGACCACCTTGCTGGCGACAGCGGCGGCGGTGTTGGAAAGGACAACCGAGTAGCTGCCCACATTGGTCGCAGTGACCAGGTTGATTCTCAATGTGTTGCTTGCCGAGCCGGAGATGTTCGCGTTATCCGACAGAGGTTCGCTGTCGAAGAGCCATTGATACGCCACGCCCTGGGCGGAGGTCCTGACCGAGAAAGTCGCAATGCCACCCAGCGCCGGATGTTCACTGGCCGGTTGCGTGGTGATGGCCGGCGGCACCAGGACTGTCACGCTGGCGACGGCGCTGGTCGCGCCATAAAGATTGGACACGATCACCTTGTAACTGCCGGCATTGCCCGTCGTGACGTTCTCCAAGGTCAAGTTGGAGGTTGTGACGCCGGAAACGTGGCTGCCGTTGGCCAGTTTCTTGTTGTCAAATAACCATTCATACGCCAGCGGCGCCGTGCCGGCGGCGGCGACTTGCAGCGTCGCTTTGTTGCCGAGCACGACGTTTTGACCGGCTGGCGGGGAGGCGATGGACGGCGCCATCACGTTGGTCAGGGCGAGGACGATGGCGGCGGCGCTGTTGGTCGTTTCATCGTAGTCATTGGTAATCACGACCCGGTAACTGCCGGAGTTGGCCGCTTGGAGATCATGGATGGCCAGCGTGGTGTTCGTGGCGTCCGGGATATTGGCCGCGTCAAATTGCCATTGATAACTCAGCGGCGCAGTCCCCGTGGCGGTAACGCTCAAGGTGACATTGGTTCCCGGAAGGCCGCCAAAGCTCGCCGGTTGCCTGGTGATGGCCGGCCGCGTGACGGCGTAGGCGCTCAGTCCGGCAAAGGGGGAACTCCAACCGGTGGCGCCGGACCAATAGAAGATCTTTGCCTTGGTGTCTTTATAGAAAACACCCGAGCCGACCTTGGGAGCGTTGCCCTAGAAAAGGACGGTCTTCAACGCGGGGCAAAAAACAAATGCATAATTCGCGATCCCGGTGACACTGCCGGCAATGGTGACGCGGATCAGGTTGGAACACCCGTAAAAGGCCTCCTCCCCAATGGCGGCCACGCCTTCGGGAATCGTCACGCTGGTCAGCCCTGTTAAAAGGAAAGCATTGCTTCCGATGCCCGCCACGCTGGCGGGAATCGTCACGCCGGTCATGCTGGCAAAGCCATAAAACTCGCCGGCTCCGACATTGGTGACGCCATCGTCAATCGTGACGCTCTGGAGGTTCGTACAGCCAAAGAACTGGTTTGCCATGTTGGTCACGCCGGCGGAAATCGCCGCGCTGGCCAGATTGGAGCAGAAAGCAAACGCAAACGCTCCGATGCTGGTCACGCTGGCGGGAATGACAAGGTTGGTCAAACTCGTGCAGTCGGCGAGCGCCTGCTGCCCGATGCCGGCGACGCCGTTGGAGATCGTGACATTGGCCAGGTTGGAGCACTCATAAAAGGCATAATCCCCGATGTCGGCCACACTGCCGGGAATTGTCACGCTGGCCAGGCTGGCGAAACTGATAAACTCGCCCACTCCGATATTGTTGACGCCGTTGTCAATCGTGACGCTCTGGAGATTCGCGCAGCCATTGAACTGGTTTGTCATACTGGTCACGCCGCCGGAAATGGCCGCGCTGGCCAGGTTGGAGCAGGAAGCAAAGGCAGACACCCCGATGCTGGTCACGCTGACGGGAATGACAAGATTGGTCAAACTCGCGCAGCCAAAGAACGTCTCGACCCCGATGCCGGCGACACCGTTGGAGATCGTGACATTGGCCAGGTTGGCGCACCCCAAAAAGGCATAATCCCCTATGTTGGTCACGCTGCCGGGAATTGTCACGTTAGTCAGGTTGGGGCAGTAAGCAAAGGCAGACACCCCGATGCTGGTGACGCTGACGGGAATGTTGAGGCTGGCCAGCCTGGCGAAACCAATGAACTCATCGGCTCCGATAGTGGTGACGCCGCTGTCAATCGTGACACTCTGGAGGTTCGCGCAGCCATAGAATTGGTTTGGCATGTTGGTCACGCCGGCGGAAATCGCCGCAGCGGCCAGGTTGGAGCAGTAAGCAAACGCGGCGGCGCCGATGCTGGTCACGCTCTCGGGAATGACAATGCCGGTCAAATTGGTGCAGCCCTGGAAAGCCTGCTGCCCGATGCCGGCGACGCCGTTGGAGATCGTGACAGCGGCCAGGTTAAAGCACCCAAAAAAGGCGTAATCCCCAATGCTTTCCACACTGCCGGGAATTGTCACGCCGGTCATGCTGGCGAAGCCGCTGAACTCCTCGGCTCCGATGCTGGTGACACCGCTGTCAATCGTGACACGCTGGAGGTTCGCGCAGCCATTGAACTGGTTCACCATGTTGGTCACGCCGCCGGAAATCGCCGCGCCGGCCAGGTTGGAGCAGGCAGCAAACGCATACCCCCCGATGCTGGTTACGCTGACGGGAATGACAAGGTTGGTCAAACTCGCGCAACGAAAGAACGCCTCCTGCCCGATGGCGGCGACGCCGTTGGAGATTGTGACGTTGGTCAGGTTGTAGCACTCAGCGAAGGCATAATCCCCGATGCCGGCCACGCTGGCGGGAATCGTCACGCTGGAAATGCCGGCCTGCTCGAACGCGCTCTCTCCGATATTGTTGACGAAGTTGGAGACGACCACCACATCCCCACCCCCGGTGTATTGGGCGAGAGTGATCACGCCGCCATTGGTCGTGTATATGAATTGGGCTTTCGCCGCCGGCGCGGCCAGGAGCAGCAAACCCAAGAGGACGGGGCAAATCCTCTTCATTTTGCCATCCACTCCTGCCATTTCTGCTGGAACTCGGGGAAATGGGCGGCCATAGTGGTAAGTTGCTCGTCGTTTGGAAAATCCGAGCGCGCGCGATTCAACAGCGCCAGCGCGTCGGCGGTGCGGCCCAGGAGCGAGAGGAGGATAATCTTCTGATACGCCTGGCCGGCATCCGGCGGCGACTGGCTCTCGCGGGCCTGATGCGCCGCAAGGGCGCGCTCGTAAGACTGCCGCGCCCGGTCCGTCTCTCCCATCCGCAGCGAGGCCATCCCATAGACAACCCAGGCCTCCTCATACTGGGGGTCAAGCTGCAGGGCCTCCGCCGCCGCCGCCTTTGCCAGGGAGTAATCCTTCGCATTCAGCGCCGCCTGACTCTCGCCGCCCAACTGCTGGGCAGTCGAGAGTGTTGGGGCGGCCGGTGTGGCGGACGCATTGGCGGGCGGTCTGGCGGGAGGGTTGGCAGGAGGGTTGCCGGCGGGCGGAGTGGTGACGCAGGACGCGCAAAGCGCAAGGGCGAGAAGCGAAACAAGGGGCGGGATTTTCATAGGTTAAAGGCCGGCGGCGCGGTCCACGTCGAAGCCGCGCTCGCGCATGCGTTGCAGTTTGTAGATCAAGGCCCGGCGGCTGATGTCCAGCGCCCGGGCGGTGGCCGTGCGGTTGAAATCGTGCTTGCGCAGGGTCTGAAGAACAGCCTGGAATTCGATTTCCTCCAAATGCTCCACGGCGGCCTGGTCCACTTTGGCAGGCGCGGCGGACACGGGCCGGATGCGGGCGGGAAGATGCTCGGGGACGATCAGCTCGCCGCGGGAAAGAAGGGAGGCGCGCTCCATGGCGTTGCGCAGTTCGCGCACGTTGCCGGGCCAGGAATACCGCGACAAACACTCGGTCGCGGCGGAGGAAAGCTTGGCGCGGCCCTGGGTGAATTCGTTCAGGAAATGATGGGCGAGCGGGAGGATGTCCTCCGGGCGCTCCCGCAGAGGGGGCACATTCAATTCCACGACGTTGAGGCGGTAAAAAAGGTCTTCGCGGAATCGCCCGCTTTTGACCTCTTCCTCCAGATTGCGGTTGGAGGCGGCCAGGATGCGGGCATTGACGTGGATCTCGGCGTTGGAGCCGATGCGCTGGAAGCGGCCGTCCTGGGCAACGCGCAGGAGCTTGGCCTGGAGGGGAGAGGTCAGCTCGGCGATTTCGTCCAGAAAAATGGTGCCGCCGTCGGCCATCTGGAAACGGCCAATGCGCTGGGCGACGGCGCCGGTGAAGGCTCCTTTTTCATGGCCGAAGAGTTCGCTTTCGAGAAGGTTCTCGGGAATGGCGGCGCAATTGAGCTTGACCAGCGGGCCGGCGGCGCGGGGGCTCCAGGCGTGGATGACATCGGCCACCGCTTCCTTGCCTACGCCGCTCTCGCCGGTGATGAGCACGCGGCTTTCCGAGCCGGCAATGAGCGCGCAGTCGTGGAAGAGCGCC
>Ga0187871_10003931_pt1 | contig 11332 bp, 11 predicted proteins | sample June2016WEW_16_1_FD_132988 | JGI IMG/M metagenome (GOLD analysis project Ga0187871, IMG submission 132988) | Peatland microbial communities from SPRUCE experiment site at the Marcell Experimental Forest, Minnesota, USA - June2016WEW_16_10 | ecosystem: Environmental > Terrestrial > Soil >...
AGATCAAAAAGAGACCGAGGGCGGCCCAGCGAGAGATCTTTCTCGTGTACTGTAGGGGGAAAGCTAACATGGCGCGCTATCTTATGCATCTGTATTACCAGCTAGCCGGCGAAATACAACTGGTTGTAAACACGCTTAGTTCAGCTCAGGCTAAGTACGTAGCCCACTCGAAGTACCAGCGCCAAAGTGTCGCATAAGCCCGACAAGATGGCCCCGAGCTAGCCACGCATCTTGCCAAAGCACGCCCGCAATTCACCAACGAATAATTCGGGCTGCTCGAACGCGGCAAAGTGACCGCCCTTATCCAGCTTGTTCCAATAAACCAGATTTGGATAGCGCTTCTCGGCCCAGCGCCGGGACACGCGGAAAATTTCCTTCGGAAACATGCTGCATCCAACCGGGATGCGCACCGGATCGTAATTGAGCTTGTTGAAGCTCTCCCAATAAAGACGTGCCGAGGACGCGGCCGCGTCGGGCAGCCAGTAGAGCATGACATTATCCAGCATCTCGTCCCGCGTCAGCGCGTTTTCTGGATTGCCATTGCAGTCGGTCCAGGCCCAGAATTTCTCGAGAATCCAGGCGGCTTGTCCGGCGGGCGAATCCGCCAGTCCGTATCCCAGCGATTGCGGACGCGTGCTCTGCTGCTTCGAATAGCCCGAATCCCAATCCTGGTAATGCTGCATTCCAGCCAGCCCGTCCTTTTCTTCTTCAGTGAGGCTCGACATGGTGGCGGAATCGGGCCGCACAATAGGCATATTCAAATGGATTCCGTGGCAGTGCTCGGTGTCCTGCAGCCCAATAGCCGTCGTCACCACGGCGCCCCAATCGCCGCCCTGTGCGTAGTATCGCTGGTAGCCCAGGCGCAGCATCAGCTCGCTCCAGGCGCGCGCGATTTTCTCCGCCGTCCAGCCGTTCTGCTTCGGTTTTCCGGAAAACCCGTAGCCCGGCAGCGTTGGACAAACCACGTGGAATGCTTCATTGGCGTGGCCGCCGTGCGCGGTGGGATCGGTTAAGGCTGGAATCACTTTCAAGAATTCGATGATTGATCCGGGCCAGCCATGCGTGAGAACTAACGGAAGCGCGTCTGAGTGGTGCGACTTTATATGCAGGAAGTGGATGCTGACGCCATCCAAATCGGTTTGAAATTGAGGAAGGGCATTGAGTCGTGCTTCGGTTTTGCGCCAGTCGTAATCGCGGGCCCAGTAGTCGCAGACTTTTTGCACGTAGTCGAGCGGAATCCCCTGCGACCAATCGCCCACGGTCTGGGCATCCGGCCAGCGCGTCGCGCGCAGACGGCGTTTCAGATCCTCGAGTTGGGCGTCGTCTACTTGGATCTTGAACGGCCGGATTTCCTCGCTCATATTAGTCCGCTTGCAGGATCTCAGTTTACCGCGTGGCTGACGACTATAATGGTTGGGATGATTTCGAGACGAGGATTCCTTCAAGCCAGCTCCGCGGCCGCGTTGCTCACGAACACTGCCAGCGCCAAACAATTGAAGTCCGTTGGAGTGCAGCTCTACACGGTCCGCAGTGTGCTTCCGAAAAAGCCGGCCGAGACGCTGAAAGCCATTGAAGCTATCGGCTATCGCGAAGTGGAGGCGACTTACGACAATCTCGACAAGATCTGGCCCTCGCTCCAAGCCACCAGCTTGAAACCGGTAAGCGTTCACTTGAACGAGGGCACCATCATGAAAGGCACCGACGACGACATCGCCCGTGCCGTCGACAAAGTGAAGCAGCACGGATTCTCCTACGCTGTTTTTCCGTGGATCAACCCTCCGGATCGCGGTGGGCTGGACAAAATGAAAGCGCTCGCGGAAAAGCTGAACAAAACGGGCGAAAAGTGCCGCGCCGCCGGCCTCGACTTCTGCTATCACAATCACGCTTTCGAATTCGAGCCGATGGACGGGACCACGCGTTTTCAGGTTCTGCTGGACACCCTCGACAAGAATCTGGTCAGCTTCGAAATCGATTGCTTCTGGGTCAGCGTCGCTGGGCACGATCCGGTGGACATATTAAAAAAGGTGTCGGGGCGCGTCCACCTGCTGCATCTGAAAGACAAGGCACAAGGGACGCCGGTGATGTATAAGGAAACAGTTGCTGCGAGCGCCTTCAAGGAAGTTGGCCACGGCGTTCTGGATTGGCCGCCTATCCTACGCGCGGCCGAATCCGCCGGCGTGCAACACTATTTCGTGGAACAGGATCAAACCCCCAGCGATCCGGTAGAAAGCCTACGCCAAAGCTTCGACTATATCTCAAAACTAAATTTTTGATCCGTGTGCATCCGCGGCCTAACAAATGTGCGCCCCGGTAGTTTCCACGTAAACCGAATACAACGACTGCCCTGCCGCCATAAACAAACGATTCCGCTTGGTTCCCCCGAAGCACACGTTCGCACAAATCTCAGGCAGCAGGATCATCCCAATTCGCGCGCCGTCGGCCGAGAAGATGTGGACGCCATCGTAGCCCGCACCCACCCAACCGGCGCCGGTCCAGATGTTGCCCTCCACATCGGCGCGAATTCCGTCGGCTAGGCCCGCGCCCTTGCCGCCCAGTTCCATATCGACGAACTGGCGGCTGTTGCGCAGTGTCCGGCCGTCCACCACGTCAAATACCTTGATGATTTTCGGAGCCTGCGGATAGTGCGTGGCGCCGGTATCGCAAAGGTACAGCTTTTTATAGTCGGGCGAGAAGCACAGCCCGTTCGGCTTGTAAGCTTCGTCGGTGACCATTTCCATTTTCCCGGTTTTCGGATCGATGCGATACATCGCTTCCTTTATTTCGAGCGGGGCCTTGTGACCTTCATAGATGCTGGTGATGCCGTAGCCGGGATCGGTGAACCAGATTCCTCCGTCGGGATGGACAACAATGTCGTTGGGCGCATTGAGCGGCTTGCCCTGCCAGTTGTCGGCCAACACCGTCACGGCTCCAGTTTGTTCGTAGCGAACCACGCGCCGCGTGTCATGCTCGCAGGTAAGCTGGCGGCCTTCGAAATCGAAGGTGTTGCCGTTGGCGTAGTGCGAGGGCGACCGAATGGTGCTGATGTGCCCGTCCTCCTCGAGCCAACGCAACTGCCGGTCATTGGGGATGTCGCTAAAGATCAGGTAGCGGCCGGCGCCATTCCAGGCCGGACCCTCCGCCCATCGGAGCCCGGTGTAAAGGCGCTCGATAGCCGCATTGTTGGCTTTGAGCTTGGCGAAGCGCGGATCCAGGACCACGATATCGGGGTCCGGATAGCGAATCGGCTCCTTGCCGGTCCAATCCCGCTGAGCAGCCGCCGGAAGCGCAAGCGCAGCCCCTGCAACCACCTGCATAAACGAGCGCCGGGCCATATCCTGCCCCGATCCGCGTTCATCCGCGTCTATCCGCGTCCTAAGAAGAGCTTTTCCCATAACGGTAAGCCAGTATAGCGTAGAGCCAGTCCAGCCGATATATACGTTGAGGCAAAGAGACCGTCGATGCTACCGTTCCTAAGAGAATTCTGGGCCTTTCTGCGAACCCGCAAGAAGTACTGGCTGCTGCCCATCCTGATCATGATGTTGCTGTTCGGCGTTTTGTTGGTGGTGGCGCAAAGCACTGCGATGGCGCCTTTCATTTACACGTTGTTCTAGACGCCACGCCACATGCACATACTGGGCATCTCCGCCTTCTATCACGACAGTGCAGCCGCCCTGGTGCGCGATGGCGACATCGTCGCTGCTGCGCAGGAGGAGCGCTTCAGCCGCAAGAAGCACGACTCGGGATTTCCTTCGCACGCCGTAGAGTTTTGTCTGGCCCGAGCCGGCGTTGCGCTCGCCGATCTCGACTGCGTGGTGTTCTACGACAAGCCGTTTCTCAAGTTCGAACGTCTGCTCGAAACATATATCGCGTATGCTCCGCGCGGGCTGCGGTCGTTCCAAATGGCGATGCCGTTGTGGATCCGCGAGAAGCTGTTTCAAAAAAGTCTGCTGCACGATGAGTTGTTGCGGCTGGGGCCTGGATTCGATTGGCAACAGAAGCTGCTGTTCACCGAACACCACCTGAGCCACGCCGCCAGCGCGTTCTTTCCATCTCCCTTCGAGGAAGCGTTAATCCTCACCATGGACGGCGTAGGAGAGTGGGCGACCACTTCGGTTGCGTTGGGACGCGGAAATAAGATCGACGTGATTAAGGAGATCCACTTCCCGCACTCGCTCGGGCTGTTGTATTCCGCCTTCACGTACTACACCGGCTTCAAGGTGAATTCCGGCGAATACAAAGTGATGGGCCTCGCGCCTTACGGCGAGCCGCGCTACGCGCAAAAGATTCTCGATCATCTCATCGACTTGAAGCCGGACGGATCCTTCCGGTTGAACCTGGAATTTTTCAATTTCTGCACCGGCTTGACGATGACCAACGGGGAGTTTGACCGCTTGTTTGACGGGCCGGTCCGGAAGCCGGAAGAATCGCTGACCCAGCGCCATATGAATCTGGCAGCGTCAGTGCAGCAGGTGCTGGACGAAGTGGTATTGCGGATGACCCGCTCGCTCGCGTCGGAAACCGGCATGCGCAACCTGTGCCTGGCCGGTGGAGTGGCATTAAACTGTGTTTCGAACGGCAAAGTGCAGCGCGATGGACATTTCGAGAAGATCTGGATCCAACCTGCGGCGGGCGATGCCGGTGGCGCGCTGGGAGCTGCTCTGTCCGCCTTTCACCAGTTCAAGAACCAACCTCGCCACGCGAGCGGCTGCTGCGATCGCATGAAAGGCGCGCTGCTGGGCCCGGAGTTTCCGCAAGCTGAGATCGCGCGCCGCCTCACCGCAGCCGGAGCTCGCTATGACGTTTTCGACGATTCCACGCTGCTGGATGCTTGCGCTGACGCGCTCATTGATGAAAAGGCCGTTGGCTGGTTCCAGGGGCGCATGGAATTTGGTCCCCGGGCACTGGGTGCGCGGTCCATTTTGGCCGATGCGCGATCGCCTCGCATGCAGTCCGTGCTGAATCTCAAGGTGAAGTACCGCGAGTCATTCCGGCCGTTCGCGCCCTCGGTGTTACGCGAGCACGTGGGCGAGTGGTTCGAACTGGATGGCGACAGTCCTTACATGCTGCTGGTGGCCGATGTTTTGGAGCACCGGCGCAAGGCGATGACGCCTGCCGAGCAAGAGCTTTTTGGCATCGCGAAATTGAATGTCCCGCGCAGCGATATACCCGCCGTGACGCACGTGGATTATTCGGCGCGCATTCAAACCGTGCATGAGCAAACCAATCCGCGCTATCACGAACTGCTGCGCCGTTTCCATGAGCGAACCGGCTGCCCCGTGATTGTGAATACCAGCTTCAATGTGCGCGGCGAGCCCATCGTTTGCACTCCCGAAGACGCCTTCCGCTGTTTCATGGGCACGGAAATCGATGTGTTGGCGGTGGGCAACTGCATCCTTCGCAAAGAGGATCAGAACCCGGTGCTCAAGCAGCAGTACGAACACCGGTTCACGCCGGATTAGTTGATTATTATGGCTACACAACTTCACGAGGATCTGAACCGGACCCACCAATCGAAAGGCTTCTCCGATCGATCGCTGGGTCTCACTTTCAGCGCTTTTTTCGCGCTACTGGCCGTCTTGCCAATGCGCCGCCATCATCCCTTCCAATGGCGCTGGATCGTGGTAAGCGGCTTCTTCCTGGTAGTTGGGTTGGTGGCGCCTGGGCTATTGCATCCCTTGAGCCGTGTATGGGCGCGGCTGGCGTTGCTGCTCCATAGAGTAGTGAATCCCATCACCACAGCGATCATGTTCTTTTTGGTATTCGTTCCGGCGGGATTGATCTCGAGGCTACTCGGAAAAGATCCTCTGCGCCTGAAGCTGGAACCCGTCGCGGATAGCTACTGGATTGTGCGCGATCCTCCAGGCCCCGCTCCCGACAGCATGCGCAACCAATTCTGAGCATATGGAACTCCTAGCTACAACACCGAAATCAGGTCTCGCTGCGGGCTTCTCCCAACATCGGGAAATCTTCGCCTGCCCAGCGTGCGGCGGCCACCTGACTTGGGGGGACGCGGAAGCTCAGTGCGGAGCCTGCAGCCGCGCGTTTCCCATCGAAGAAGATATACCCCGTTTGTTCCACTCGCACGATCCCGGCGATCAGCGGGATGTTACCGAGATCGTGAAGGCGTTCTACGAAACCAATCCATTTCCCAATTACGACGACCTGGATTCGCGCGAGAGCCTGGCCAACAAAGCGCGGCGCGGCGTATTTGCCCGATTGCTGGATGAACAGATTCCACCGGATTCACTCGTCCTCGAAGTGGGATGCGGCACTGGGCAGTTGACGAATTTTCTTGGGCTAGCTTGGAACCGAACAGTGTTCGGAAGTGATCTTTGCCTCAACTCCCTCCGCCTCGCGAAGGACTTCCGGAACCGCTACACAATAGGTAACGCGGGGTTCCTGCAAATGAATTTGTTCCGCCCGGCTTTCTTCCCCGCAAGCTTCGGCCTGGTAATCTCAAACGGCGTGTTGCACCACACGGGCGATCCCGTAGGCGCATTCGGTTCCATATCCCGATTAGTGAAGCCCGGCGGTTACATCATTGTCGGTCTATATAACAAGATCGGCCGGCTGACCACGGATTTCAGACGCTATATCTTCAACGTGTTCGGGGATGGTTGGAGCAGCCTCTTCGACGGGCACATGCGGAATCGCGAGTATAACAGCGCCCGCAAGCGGGCCTGGTTCATGGATCAATACAAGCATCCGTGCGAGAGCAAACATTCCTACGACGAAGTGCTGGGCTGGTTTGAATCCAATGGATTCGATTTCCTCTTCAGCATCCCGAAGATTGGGCCGGCGCCCTTTGCGGCCGATGAAAAACTATTTGTGCCTCACGGTAAGGGAAGCCGCACTACCCGGATCTTAACGGAACTGGACATGCTGGCGCGGGGCGGAGTGGACGGCGCGCTCTTCATCATGATCGGCCGCAAGCGATCGGCTTAGCCGCTACTGTGGCGCAGGCGTTTTGCCTGCGAACCGCTAGCCTCGCGCGATCCCGCGATACTCGGCTTCGGCATCGCCGGGCAATAGCACCCACAGCGTGTAGATTCCAAGCACGGTTCCCAAAATCGGATGCAGCAGCGCGATGATCCCCACCACAATGGCCAAGGTCCGCGCCCAGGGACGGCGTTCGATCAATCCGAATCCGACGACGAAACCAATCCCCGCCAGCACCAGAGCAATCATTCCCATCGTGGAAAGCACTGCAGGGAGAATGTCGCTCACCGGAAATCCCCAGCCTCTGTCATCAAACCAGTCGTGTCCCCACGCGCCGATCACCCGCGCGCCGATCATCCTGCTTCCGGCTTTTAGCAGGTTCAAAGCCGATAGCGCGATCCAGAACACCGCCAGCATCTTGACATGGCGTCCAACGCGTCCGGCTGAAGGAGACATCGGCGGGGGCGCCGCCGGCACGCCTGCCGGTTTTCCACAAGAACCACAAAACCGTTGATTCGGCTGGACTTCGCCGCCACAATGATTGCAGTACATCGGCCGCCTCCTGGTCGCTTATGACATAATACGGCGGAACCGCGCCGGGTGTTCCGTGATGCAAGGAACCCCTACACCCGGCTGAAGATTATTTCCACTTCGCCCAATCAAATTGACGTTGGGAAGCCAGAATGTCATCAAATGCCGGATCTGGAACCCAGCCGCTTGTGATGTCCGATAGATCCGTTCTGCGCCGGAAGGCTACAGTTGCCGCCGTTAGTTCGTCGACGACGACTTGATTGGGACTCCGCTTCTGCCGGGCCGCTTTTTGGCGAAGAAGGCGATGCACCTCGCGTGGAATGCCACGGATAGTGTACTGTTTTGTGGCTGCCTTCTCCCGCATGCCTACATGCTCTCACGAAATGTAGGCACTGCGCTAAAAACCGAGCCGCGGCCGGAAGGAAGTGCTGCCACGAACGTAGCTCTACCCCGTGGTATCGCTCCCTTCCGGTCGCGGCTCGGTTAGCCCCGCAGCCGCGAAAGCTTACGTGCGCCTCCGCGCTACTTCAAGGGTGAAAAATCGGCTGGATCCAGATACACTGACTCGATTTTCTCCACGATCTTGCCTGATTCAGCCGCGACCTTTATGAATTCGGGATCCTTGCGGAATTCGGCCCAGTTCTTCTCGGCAGCGGCACGGCTGGGATGGGCCAGCAGGTAGATCAGCGTGGTCTTCGAGAGTTCAGGATCCAGCGGCACCCAGTACCCGATGCTCTCAATTCCGTGTCGTTTGAAGGATTCGATATGGTGGTCTCTGAAATTAGCCTTGAGAGCTTCAAGTTTGCCCTCATAGACGTGGTAGGTCCGGAGTTCATAAACGCGGGACTGCGCCGAAGCGCAGGCGGCCAGCAGCGTGAGTAGCGCAAAACATTTTTGGAGCATGGGGACAGTGTAGCCGCATCTCCACTTGACAATCAAGTGAAAAATGCGCGAGACTGATCTGGGAGGTTCCACTCGATTGTCCAGTGCTCGATTGTTCACCGAAGGTAAGTCACGCATCCAGGTGCTGCAAGGTACCCTCGATCTCATCGTCCTGCGCACGCTTCGCAGTTTGGGCCCGCAACACGCTTACGGCATTGCCGCCCGGCTGGAACAAGTTTCCGGGGATTTGTTGAAGCTCAACCAGGGCACGCTCTATCCGGCCTTGGTTCGGCTGGAGCAGCAGGGCTGGATCAAGGGCAAGTGGGATACGACGGAAAACGGCCGGGAAGCGAAATACTACGCCATCACCAAGGCCGGATTGAAAGCGCTCGGGGAGGAAACCCAGCGCTGGCGCCAGCTGTCCGGTCTCGTCGAAAAGCTGTTGGGCGAGGAGTCTTGAGCCATGCGGCACTGCAGACGGCTGTTTGCCAAACTGAAAAATCTTTTCCGTCGCGGCCACGCCGAGCACGAACTGACCCGCGAAGTGTCGGCTCATTTGACGCTGCTCGAAGACGAGTTCCGGCGGCGAGGCATGCGCCTGGAAGACGCGAAGTTCGAAGCGCGGCGGGCTTACGGCGGCGTGGAGCAAGCCAAGCAGCTCCATCGCGAGGAGCGCTCTGTCCTTTGGCTGGAACAGACTGTGCAAGACCTGCGCTACGCATGTCGAAACCTCTTGAAAGCTCCAGGATTCACTAGCATCGCCATACTGACGCTGGCACTCGGCATCGGCGCGAATATCGCCATTTTCGCTGTGGTGAACGCGGTGCTTCTGCAGCCGCTTCCTTTCCAGCATCCGGAGCAGCTGGTCCGTATCTTTGACGACCTGAATGGCGCGGGCGGCAAGGACGTCGGCATGTCCGAGCCGGAATTCGAAGATCTGCGCGATCGCTCCGGCGTTTTCGATGACATCAGCGTCCTCTTTCCGGCCAGCACAGCGTTGAGCGGGGGCGATCATTCCGAGCGCATCGAAATGCTCGGCACCAGCTTCGATTATTTTCACGTTCTCGGCGCTCAGGCCGCCCTGGGACGCGTTTTCGGACCGCGCGATCAAGTGCCCGGTTTCACCGAAGCCGTGGTGATCAGTGATGGATTGTGGAAGCGGCAGTTCGGTGGCGACCCGCATATATTGGGCCGCCGCATTCGAGTGGACGAAGATGGCTACACCATTGTCGGCGTCATGCCGCCCGATTTCCGGCATCCCGGCCAGACGTTGTCCGGCGACGTGGAACTGTGGGCCGCCGCCGGATTCACCGCCAATCCGTTCCCAACCCCATCGCGCGCGCAGCGCTTTCTGCCCGGCGCCATTGCGCGATTGAAGCCAGGCTTGACCATTCGCGAGGCCCAGCAACATCTGGACGCCCTGGCCGCGCAGTTGGCTCAAACTTATCCGAAGGAATATCCGGCAACATCGAAATGGTCGCTGCGGCTCGATCCTGTGCAGGAAAGCCTGACCGGCAGCGTACGGCCCACGCTGATCGTGCTGTTTGGCGCCGTCGGATTCGTGTTGCTGATGGTTGCCGTCAATATGGCGAACCTACTTGTTGCGCGCTCATCCGCCCGCATGCGCGAGTTGGCTATTCGTCAGGCTCTGGGCGCCTCGCGGGCGCGCTTGATCCGGCAATTGCTGACCGAGAGCGCCATGCTATCGCTCGCGGGCGGTCTGGCCGCCGTCTTGGTTCTGGCGCTGACCAAAACATCGCTTCTCGCTCTGATGCCGGCCGATCTGCCGCGTCTCGCCGAAGTGCATTTCGATGTTCGAGTGATCGGCTTGGCCTGCGCTCTCTCGCTGCTCACCGGAATTCTGTTCGGATTGACTCCGGCGCTGCATGCTTCCCGCACCGATCCTAATCTGGATTTGAAGGAAGGCACGCGTGGCGGCACTGCCAGCCGGCGCCAGAATCGTTTTCGAGGCGCGCTGGTGGCTACGGAGGTCGCCTTGTCGGTGGTGTTACTGAGCGGCGCCGCAATTCTGCTGCACAGCTTTTGGAATACCCTGCGTGTCAATCCCGGTTTCGATCCTGAGGGCCTGCTTGTCGCTCGCATCTGGATTCCGTTTCCCAATAATCCTGCCGCGAACAAGTATCTGACTGCGCCCTCCATCGCGGCCTTGAGCCGGGAAATATTGAGTCAGGCCAAGACCCTGCCTGGTATTGAAGCAGTTGTCATGGGCGGCGACAATAGCGTTCCCTTGGTGAATAATTCCCTCAAGCCGATCGCGTTCATGTTACCGGACCAGCCTGATTCCGCACAGAAGGTACGCTCCGCCGAGTTCGCCGTCGTCGGTCCCGAGTTCTTCCAGGTCTTGCGGACGCCTTTGCTGCGCGGGCGCTCCTTCACCGAAGCGGATACGGATAAGACCAAAGGAGTGGTCATCGTAAACGAAACGTTCGCGAAACAATATTTGTCCGGCCACGATGTGGGCCAGCGTTTGAACTTTGGGCGTGCCGACTGGGAGATCGTCGGCGTGGTGGCGGACGTTCGCCATGATGGGTTGGATTCCCCTGCCGTGCCCCGCATCTACCGGGCGATGTATCAAGGTCAAGCCAACGAAATCGCTGTTATTCTGCGCAGCGCGTCCGATTCCGCCGGGCTCAAGCAGGCTGTCACACGAATTGTACATGCCGCGGATCCGGAACTGCCGGTTTATGGGGTTCGCACCATGCCAGAAATGATGGCCGCCTCGCTCGCCCGCCGCCGGTTCTCGCTCTCCTTGATGGCCGTCTTTGGCGCGCTGGCATTGTTTCTGGCATCCATTGGAATTTATGGCGTCATGGCCTACGCCGTCAGCCAGCGAGCCCAGGAATTCAGCATTCGAATGGCTCTGGGCGCCGAAGCGCGCGACATTCTCCTGTTGGCGTTGCGCCCCGGCGCCGTGCTCACGCTAACGGGAGTGGCATTGGGACTCGCGGCCGCACAAGGC
>Ga0187871_10003934_pt1 | contig 11330 bp, 10 predicted proteins | sample June2016WEW_16_1_FD_132988 | JGI IMG/M metagenome (GOLD analysis project Ga0187871, IMG submission 132988) | Peatland microbial communities from SPRUCE experiment site at the Marcell Experimental Forest, Minnesota, USA - June2016WEW_16_10 | ecosystem: Environmental > Terrestrial > Soil >...
TCTTCTACTGGGGCTCCACGCCCATTTCCGGACAGTCCGGTTCGTCCGCGTGTCTGCTTGGATGCCCATCTCTGGGTCAGAGAAAGCCCGGCTGTCCGAACATATTTCGCTGAGATCACCTCACTGCGACTCCAGTATTTACTAGCGTGGTCCTGTACGAACTCGAACCGTTCGACTCGAAGCCGAGGAACCCGCCCTCCACGCGCAGATCCGCGATTATCTTAGCGAGGATGATTGGCTTGGCTGCGTTATCAGGCCAAATAACGATTCGAACAGTGACATGCTTATGGACCCAGGACACGCCCGCCGCGCCAGAGACGCATTCGATCTCATGTGGTCGTCGGGCACCGCCGTCTGATGTTCCAGTTCCCCAGGTCAGAGTCGCCTGCACGTGGCCTGACTCAGGAATGGGACCTTCGCAGCGCGTGTGGCAGCAAGGCTGCTACCGTTTCGCCTTGTGGCAACAAGGGGCGTGGTGGTGGGGCGAGTTGTCAAGGTTCGCCCTCATCCAGGTGGCGAGCGTATCTGGCTCGCGGATGTCGATATCGGCGTCGATTACCAGCCGCAGATCGTCTGGGGCGGTGTGCCAATCGTAGAAGCTGGCAACCTCGTCCCCGTAGCACCCCCGGGAGCCTGGCTTCCTGCCACAAAGGTTAGGCCGAGGCCATACAAGATAAGGCGCCGTCGTTATCGGGGAGAGGTATCCCAAGGCATGCTGTGCAGCCTTGCAGAGCTCGGGTGGGACTCGTCCGTGACGGACTAGGTCGCAATCCTCGACGGCTCCATCGGACTGCGGCCGGGCGAATCCCTTGATAAGCGTAGCGAAATCCACGACTACCACGACACCGCTACCGGCGTGCTCGCTGCAACACTGGCCGGGCGCGCCCCCGGATACACCAGCCTCGGCTTCCCAGACCCCCGGCGTATCACGCCCACACCAAGTGCCCAGTCTCCTGTGAAGAGGGCGAACCACGCTCAGACCCTCGTGGCCCGGCCGCCAGAACCCATCCGGCCGGACATGACTGATCGGTTATAATGCGGGCATGGCGTGGGAGGTGAGCCTCCATCCTGAGGTCGAGGCATGGTATCTGGCGCTTTGCAAAAGCGACCCCGAGACCGCCGACCTCATCGAGGACACTATCGACCAGCTCGCCGCCGAAGGCCCTGCACTGCGGCGGCCACTGGCTGACCGGATCAAGGGCAGCCGCTACCACAACATGAAAGAGCTCCGGCCGCCGTCGTCCGGGACGACCGAGATCCGAATGCTGTTCGCGTTCGACCCCAGGCGCGAGGCGATCTTCCTGGTCGCCGGCGACAAGGCAGGAAACTGGGACGGCTGGTACCGCGAGGCCATCCCGCTGGCGGACGAGCGATTCACCCAGCACCTGACCGAGCTGGAAGCAGAGGAATCGAGGAAGCAATGAGCAGCGGCTACGCCAAGTGGAGTGACGTCAAGGCCAAAGGCCGAGCGTCCGACCCGCGAACTGGCGAAGAGCAGGCCGCCGGCAAGGCAGCAGCCCGCGAGCACCGGGAAGCATACCTGCGCGGGCACCAGCTGGCCGAGATGCGCACCACGGCCGGAGTGACCCAGGCAGAGCTGGCCGAGGCCCTCGGCGTGTCCCAGGCCCGCATCTCCAAGATCGAACACGGCGAGATCTCCGGCATCGACGTCGTACGCGCCTACGTCGCCGCCCTCGGCGGAAGCATTGACGTGGTCGCCCGGCTCGGCGACCGGAGCTGGAAGATAGCCTGACCGGCGCAGCCTGCACATCCTTCTAGGGGGCAACGCCGAGTCCGGTGAAGGCTAATGGCCCGTATGCCTGGCACGCTATGGCGGACGGCGCGGCCATCCAGTGTGTGCCCGCTGGCCGCCCGGCCGGCCAGGGCTTGGCCACGTCTGCGCATGTCAGGGCGTTATTCGGGAATCCTCTCCGGATCTGTGTGCGCAGGTTCGAATCCTGCTGGGGACACTGCTGGGGCGCTTTCTCCTATCTGGCCATTCGGCCCCTGAACTGGCTTTATGCCGGATCACCTCGTCCGAGGGTGTGCAGCCAGATGTCTGGCCGGATACGTCGAGTCAGTTCCTCGTGCGGAAGTTCAGCAGTCCTCCAGAAGTCTGGTCGTGCAGCTACGGAAGGCCTGTCCCAGAGACGCTACGGATCCCGGACTGGCGGGCCCGTGGCGTGCCTGATTGCTTTCGTCCGGGGCCTGGCTGCCTCATCGCGCCCCGGTACGGTTCAGGGCCACCCGCCAGGATCTCCTTCTCCGCAGGATCACGTCACCGGATAAAGCCCGCGCACCTGTGCGCATGGACCAGTTATACAACTGGGATTTTTCAGCGCATACTATTCGCTCCACCAATCTTCGACCGTCTCATGCTGGCTAGCAATCGGCTTTTGTCCATCATCGGCGCCGAGGGCGGCATTTGTCTTAAGCTGGGCGATCTCGTGCTCCGCCGCGGCTCTACCGTCTTCGCGGACAGACGGCAGGCGGTTGGAATCGCGGTCGCAGTCCAGCCAAGCCTTGATCAGGTTCTCTCGGAATGTAACGACACCGTATTCAAAAAACTGAATATATTCGCCCTTTCCTGATGCCAGCGGCTCTGCTTCCCCTGTGGGAAACCCGAGCCAATCCTCAGGGGAGGACCGTTCGGCCAGAAGGTAGTCAAGCACCGCGCGCTTTACAGGCACTGAGTCAAATCGTGGAGAGTAATAGATCGCGCCGCCCTCGAACCGCTGGATGGTTCGCCCGGCGCTGCCCGCTGGCCCGCTGGTATCCGTCTCATCGGATGTCGGGAAGCCTAGCCAGCCGGCTGTGCCGTTCAGCCTTTCGTAGAGAAGGCCGTTTCCTTGCGAGACGGTATACACGCCATGCTGCGGGGAATGGTAGATGGCGGCGCCGCCGGGTCGCTCCCGATCAGACCGGCGGTCTACCACGTCTGCCGGGTAGTCCCGGGCCCCTTCGAACCGCTGGAAGTGCCCTGTCGTATCGTAGGGAGACTTCTCTGCGGCCAGCACCGGACTTACGGGGAAGCCGGTGGACCCGGCGACGTCGCCCCGGCTTTTCAGGTAGTCCGCCCATAGTCGCGGCACCCTGATCGCGCCGGTCTTATCGCTGTCGTAGACAGTTCCCGACTCAAAGCGCTGGCACCAGCCGCTGGTGCCTGCCTCGTTTATTCGGCCGGACGGTCCGGCCGGGACGGCGTCGTCTACGGGCAGCCCCATCCAGGTGCGGTCGCGCCAGCCCAATTCGGAGAGCTCGCCGATGCCGCCCCACGTCGCGTACGTACCGTGCTGCTGCGAAGAGATCACGGTGCCACCGCACTGCACGCCCAGGTAAGCGCATACCTCGAGACTGTAGTCTTGCGGTCCCTCAAACAACTGCCAGCTGCACTCAGTTCCCGTGCCTGGGTGCTGTGCCTGGGTTGCCGCGGCTACCGGAAATCCCAGCCGGCCTTCGATGCCCCCGGCGTCCTGGTGGTACTGCGCGGTCGCTCCGATCGTCGCGTACGCGCCGTAGCGCGGCGTCCAGTGGATCGCTCCGTTCGCATACATCTGCAGGAAGCCCTGCGTACCTCGCGGAGAGCTAGCCCGCGTAAACCATCCTGTGCGATCGCCGAGTGCCTTGTGTACCGTGCTCTCACACTGAGTTATCGCTTCCGCAGCCTCAAGCAGCGTTCCCAGTCCCGCCCCGGCAGGCCCCATCTCAGTTACCAAGTCCTCTGCCTTGGCCTCGCTGATGCTGGCGAAGAGTGCTACCACCAGGTCACCATCGCGCTCTAGCAGCACCTTCAGCGCCGGGGCGGCCTCGCTCGCCGAGACTCCGATGAGCAGCCGCCCGGCGCGTTCTAGTGTCTTATCAGCCTCGGCCACTGCGGTGAGCCGGCTCGCGCCTTTCCCGGCGCTGAGCGCCCTAAGAGCAGTGTCTTCGGATGACAGGTCCAGATACTGGTAGAAGTCCCTTCCGGCGACATAGGCATCCCTCTCCGGGCGGATCTTCTGCCGCGGCCCCAGCGCATGGTCTGCCTCGTCTTCGGACACCAGCCGCCTCCGGTTTCGTTCCACTGGGTGTATCCGGCCGCATACCGCACACCTGGCGATACACCGCAAGAATAGCCATCCCCTATCCATCGGGGTCCGGGCAAACCACGCAATCCTGTGAGCCGCTTCGGCGTCAGCGGCCCAGTAAAGAAGGTTCTTGCTGGCGCCGGTCCCCTGCCGGCTGGCATCTGGATCAGAACAGTCCCGCCAGCGTCCGGCTTAGATTTCGAATAATACTGACAGGACTTGGAGCTGGCAGAGAATTCGGCGGGATCCCGAAACGTGACCCTCACGTCCAACCGGGCGCCCGGATGACTGGTACCCCCTGGTCCCCAACCCCGTCGTCGAATCCCTCCTGGACCGGCTCATCAACAACAGCCACCAGGTCTTCATGAACGGCCCTAGCTACCGGCCGAACAAGCGGCCCGCGCGTGTCGTCCCGACCGGGAACACGAGCGGCAACTAAAATAAGAACACGGCCAGGAGCTGGGGAATTACCTGATCAACAGCCCTGGGGAATTACGTGAGCGCCCACAGCGGCAGCGCCTCACGGCGCACGGAGTCTGCCATCGACGCTTTCCACTCTCACCGTTTCTCACCGTTGGCCAGACCCGCCGAGACGTTGACCCAACCGCCGGAAACACACCGCTCGCGGGATTGACCCTGCGGCCGATACTAGGGGTACCAGGCAGTGTAGGCAGGAGGGCCGATGGCGGGGGAAGTGGCGGTGCTTGTCGCTGATGCGACGCCGTATCTGACGGCTGCCGTGGGCGCGTACGGCGGGGCGGTACTGGCAAAGGTGCGCGACGACGCGGCCGACGCGACGGTCGGGGTAGGGCGGCGACTGCTGCAGCGGGTGTTCGGGCACCGGGAAGAGGGCGAACCGCTGCCCGCGCCGCTTGCCGCCCTTGCCGCCGACCCGGCCGATGCTGACGCGGCCGCGGTCGTGCGGTGGGCGATGCGGCAGGCGCTCGAGGCCGACGCCGCGATGCTCGAAGAGGTCAAGACGATGCTTGCGTCCGCTCAGGGCGCAGGGGCGAAGCAGAACGTCCGCGCGGGGCGGGACGCCTACGTCGCAGGGCGGGACATGACCATCAACCGCACCGGCCGGCAAGACGGGTGACCCGGCGTCACAGCCGGCTTGAATGGATCGAGCCGGGACTTAAGTGAATTCGGCGGGGCGGCCTCCGCCGCTTACGAGTGGGTGGCGGGAGGAGCTGGCGACCTGCCGGAAGTTCGCCCGGCCGCAGCCTCTGATCCCAGCGACGGCGCTCTCTCCAGGGAACCATCTGCCGTCCGCGTGACGCCCACGAAACCAAGATCCGGAATATGCCCGGAACGGTCGTAGCGTCCGGCACACGCCGCCAGGCAAGTGGCCAGCTCACAGTGCGATTTCGCACACCGACAGAGGCGGCCCCCGGAGCCGTGTGCGTAGGTTCGAATCCTACTGGGGGCGCTTTCTCCTACCTGGCCATATGACCGCTGAACTGGTCCAGGGCGCGGTGCGGCCGGTGGGAGTTGTAGAAATCCTCGTACTCCCGCAGCAATATCATCAGGTGGCGCAGGCTCCCGATCAGGGTCCGGTCCAGCGGCTCACGTCGGCAGCTGCCAATCCACCGCTCCGTGACCACCGACCGAACATTACGGCGCGTCGGCGGACGTCCGGAGCGGCTGCGGCGCGACAGCCGCGCCCAGCGACGGCGGACGATGTCGCGATGCCACAACAAGATCGTGGCGGGAGTGACGATCAGCCGCATCGCTGCCAGCCGGTCGGCTGGCAGCGTCCCGGCGAGCTGGGCCAGCCACACCCGGTCCGGCCACGTCAACCCCGGATGAACGCGAGGCCGCTCGCGCAGGGCGCCAGCGAGCTGATGGCGCAATATCAGGATCTCGGCGTCCTTCCACCACGCCTCCCGCCGGGACAAGCCCAGCGCCGACACGGCACGGGTGACAATGAGGAAGATCAGCTTCAAGCCCACAAGCCGAAAATCATCACACGGCCGCCCGCGTGCAAACCCGCCACCAACCGCCAGCGCGGGCACTGACCCTATGGCCTCCTCGGCGCATACGCCCAGGTAGCATGCGTTTTCGGCACCCACAGGTAGCACTTTCCGTTCTGCGGGCCTGTCAGGTCCAACACCGTCATGTATCAATGTAGGTCTACAATGTAGACACCTACAGTGTTACACTGTAGACCTACAGCATCGAAACGGCGGGCCCGCGATCCCGGCGTGGCCGGAGGTCGCGGGCCGCCGCCGATGTCCCCGCCAGCGCGCCAGCGCCCGCGGGATGACCCGTGAAAGGCAGCCCCCGATGCGTATCGCCAAGAAGATCGCGCACAAAGCCGAAGCAGTCAAAGGCGGCGCCAAGAAGACCGCCGGGCGGGCCACCGACAACCCGCGCCTGGAGGCCGAAGGCCGCGGCGACCAGACCAAGGGCAACCTCAAGCAGGCTGGGGCTAAGGTCAAGGACGCCTTCAAGCACTGACCACCGGGCCCGCCATCTTGCCTCGCCCGGGTCTTGTCCCACTCGAAAATAGGATTCGGCAGGTGCCTGCAGGTCTTCCGGGCGTCAGGCGGCGCAGTCATAGTCGTTGATTAGGCCGTTGAGGACGGGTTTTCGGCGGATCTGCCGTGTGTCGATGTCGGTTACGGTCGCGGGGTGAGCGTCAGGTTCGTCGGCGGGGACGTGCTGGGCGATGCCCTGGTGTGGCCGGGCGGTGTTGTTGTGCGCCTGGTAGTCGGTCAGGACGGAGCGCAAGTGCGCCTCGCCGAGGATCAGCACGTGGTCCAGCATCTCGCGGTGCAGGGTGCCGACGAGGCGTTTGCAGATCGCGTTCATCCGGCGCGCCTGGACAGCGCCCGGGCGAAGGCCGAGGAGAACGAGAATAAAGGGATACCATTGAAATGTTGCTCCGGACCCCGGCAGCTGCACCCGCGATATCTGCGGAGGCAGCGGCAAGACCGGAATTTTTTTGCTCGTACACGGCACGGTGCCGGCAAGACGCCACGGCTAAACGACGGTGAGAACTCCCGGGAGAACCTCTTCTCCCCACCGCGATCTCCCCAGCATGACCGACTACCGCGTGCGTCACCTGGTCAATGACTTTAGGAGTCGGCAGTTCGGGGTTAAGCTCCACGGCGAACCCCCGCGAAGCATGCGCACCCGGTCGTCAGACGCCTTCGACGGCTTCCAGCCGCCCGGACCGGACAGCGGTCACGAATTCCTGGTAGTCGCGCTCGTTCTGGTCGGCGTAGCGTTCGGAGAAGTCGGTGATCGATTTGTCGAACGCCTCGCTGGCGCCCAGGTAGGCGGCGATGGCGACCGGGTCACCGGACCGGGCATGCGCCCGCGCCAGGGTCCAGCCACAGATGCGTGCGTAGAACGTGAGGCCGAGCGGTGTCATCAGCTCGACCAGCACGGACCCTTTCATGTCACGGAGCTGGCGCCAGTAGTAGTGCCGGTTCACGTCCAGCCCCTTGGTCCAGCCCAGGTAGATATCGCTGGCGGCCTGCATCATCCGCTGTCCCTGCACCACCCGCTCGCCATGCTGGTCATAACGGCTCTTGCCCAGATGCTCCTCCAGCACCGAGGCTGTGGCCTCCTTGATCTGCAGAAAGAGGGGATCCTGGGCGTCGCGTCCCTGCAGCAGGACGATGAACGCCCGGGTGCCGACGCTGCCCACGCCCACGACCTTGCGGGCCACGTCCACGATCTCGAACTGCTCCAGTAGGCGGCGCCGGTCCTCTTGCAAGGTCGCCCGGTACTGGCGGAACTGCTCCTGGATCACCGGCCTGACCTCATCCGGGGACAAGCCGAAGGTCACGGCCAGGTCGCGGCCCGGGACGATGACCGGCGGCTGGCTGACGATCCGGTACTGCCCATCAACGAGTTCACCGAGCTTGGATAGCGCCTGCAGGCTGTCACGCGTGTGCGCCTTCGCGGCGTTCTTCTCCGCCCGCTTCTCCGCCAGCTTGGCCAGCTTCTGCTCCTTCCCGTCCTTCTTCCCCTTCTTCCCCCCTTTGTCACCCTTCTTCGTCTCGGCCACCGTGCTGCGGATCGCGCCCATCACCTCGTCCTCATCGAGGTGGGCGTACCAGACATCCATCGTCGGCATCTGCGCGAACTCGGCCATGGCCTCCCGGTAGGCCGTCACCGCCGCCTGCGTCGCCGCCCGCGCGTCGGCCTTGGAGAATCCGTTGTTGCGGGCCGCGATCAAAAAACTCGCCGCCATCCGCTCCACGTCGTACTCGAACGGCCCCGGCAACGTCTCATCGAAGTCGTTCAGATCGAACACCAGGCGCCGTTCCGGCGAAGCGAACAAGCCGAAGTTTGACAGGTGGGCGTCACCGCACAGCTGGGCATCCAGGCCAGCCACCGGCGTATCCTTCAGGTCCGCGGCCATGATCTTGGCCGCGCCCCGGTAGAAGGTGAACGGCGAGACCATCATCCGGCCATGGCGGACCGGCACAAGATCCGGCTCCCGCGTGAGGTTCTGCGCCTCCAGCAGGGCCACCGGATCAGGGCGATCGGCGGCCGGGCGCCACCCCGTGTGACTCGATGGAGGCGTCTGCTTGCGGGTCCGCTGACCAGCAGCCTTCCGCTCGTCGATGTTCGGATGCGAGATCACCTGCGCCGCCATCCGGCTCACCTCCCGGTCCAATCGGGCCAGCCGGCCCGGGTGCCGAGCCCTCAGCAGCGGACACGCCCATGCCAGACCGTCAAACGGCCAGCTGGGGTATTACCGCTGCCTCCAGCTCCTGCTGACTTGTATCCTGTGGCGCCGCGGCCCAGCGCACATCACCCACCCAGGATGTGTCCGTGGCCGTGAGAAAGTCTCCGCAGGTGGCCAAGTTGAAGTCTCCGCTGGTGGCCAGCTGAAAGTCTCCATCCCTCGTTCGTCGTGTCGTCGGGGAGTGTGAGCCCCGGACGGTGATCGTGGCGGTGTCAGCCAGTCACTTTCACCGCCCGGGGGGCTTCCTAGTGCTTTCTGCGAGGGAGATTATGGACGTCATCTCTGCCTACCAGCAGGTGGGCACCTACCGTGGGGCCGCCGCGATGTGCGGCGTGAACCACAAGACGGTCAAGCGCATCATCAAGCGTGCCGAGGCCGGTGGCAAGACGCCGGACCGTGCGCCGCGTGCCCGTAACTATGATTCGGTCGCGGACCTGGTGGCGGGGCGGGTCGCTGCCACCTCGGCCCGGATCTCGGCCAAGCGGCTGCTGCCGGCGGCGAGGGCGGCCGGCTACGCCGGGTCGGCGCGGAACTTGCGGCGCCTGGTCGCCGACGCGAAGAAGGCATGGCGGCGGGAGAACCACAGGGGCCGCCGCCCGGCGGTGTGGGCGCCGGGCGAGGCGCTGGCGATCGACTGGGGCAGCGTCGGCGCCCTGCACGTGTTCTGCGCCGTGCTGGCCTGGTCACGCGTCCGGTTCGTGCGGTTCGCCGGCAACGAGCGGTCCGAGACCACGCTGGCGATGCTCGCGGAGTGCTTCGAGGAACTCGGGGGCGTCCCCAAGGTGGTGCTGGCGGACCGGATGGGCTGCCTGAAGGGCGGCGTGGTCGCCAACAAGGTCGTGCCCACGGCGGACTACGTCCGCTTCGCCAGCCATTACTCCTTCCGGCCGGACTGGTGCGAGGCCGCTGACCCGCAGTCAAAGGGCATCGTGGAGAACCTCGTCGGCTACGCCAAGCGAGACCTGGTGGTCCCGCAGGCGCCGTTCACCGACCTGACCGCGGCCAACGAGGCGGCCCGCCAGTGGTGCGCGGAGGTCAACGCGGTGGCGCACTCGGAGATCTGCGCGGTCCCCGCCGAGCGGCTGGAGGCCGAGCGCGGCCTGCTGACCGCGCTGCCGTCGCTGCGGCCGGCGATCGGCAGGCCCGGCGTTACCCGGAAGGTGGACCGCCTGTCGTGCGTGCGGTTCGGGTCAGCCCGCTACTCCGTGCCCGTCCGGCTGATCGGCGCGCAGGTCGCCGTCGCCGAGTCGGGCGGCCGGCTGCTGGTCACCGACACCGGGACCGGCGAGGTCGTTGCCAGTCATGCCCTGGTGGCCCCGGGCGAGGCGTCGGTGCTCGATGAGCACTACGGCGGCCCCAGGCCCGCGCCGCGCCGCGCGGTGCGCCCGAAGACGCCGGCGGAGAAGGCGTTCGCCGCGCTCGGCCCCGTGGCGGAGCAGTTCATCGCCGGGTCGGCGGCCTCGGGGAACGCCCGGCTGGCCTCGGACCTGGACGAGCTGGCCGCGCTGCGCGCCGCGCACGGGGACCAGGCGCTCACGGCGGCACTGGAGCGGGCGGTGGCGTTCCGCCGCTGGCGGGCTGAGGACGTGCGGTCGATCCTGGCCGCCGGGGCCGGCGCCCCGCATCCCCGCCACGCCGGGGACGCCCTCGTCATCGACCTGCCCAGGGTCCCTGTCCGGCCGCTGTCGGACTACAGGATCGGGGGCGCGTCATGACCGCCGCGGCGTCGCCGGCGCTGGCCGCGGACCTGGATGCCGGGCTGCGCCGGCTCAAACTCGCCGCGATGCGCAGGCTGGCTCCCGAGCTGATGGTCACCGCGAAGACCCAGCGGTGGTCGCCGGAGGAGTTCCTGCGCACCCTGCTGGACGCCGAGATGACGTCACGGGACGAGTCCAACGCCCGCGCCCGGATGAAGGCCGCCGCGTTCCCCGTCATCAAGACGGTCGCCGAGTTCGACGTCGCGGCGTCCTCGATCCCGCAGGCCACCTTCGACTACCTGGCCTCGCTGGAGTGGATCAGGGCCGCGGAGAACTACTGCGCCGTCGGCCCGGCCGGCACCGGCAAATCGCACAGCCTCGTCGCGTTGGGCGTCGCCGCCGTCGAGGCCGGTCACCGGGTCCGCTACTTCACCGCCGCCGATCTCGTCGAGACGCTCTACCGCGGCCTGGCCGACAACTCCGTCGGCCGCGTCATCGAGAGCGTCCTGCGCGCCGACCTCGTCATCATCGACGAAGTGGGGTTCGCCCCGCTGGACGACACCGGTGCCCAGCTGCTGTTCCGGTTCGTCGCCGCCGCCTACGAGCGCCGCGCCCTCGGGATCGGCTCCCACTGGCCATTTGACCAGTGGGGCCGGTTCCTGCCCGAGCACACCACCGCCGTCAGCCTGCTCGACCGCCTCCTGCACCACGCCGTCGTCGTGGTCACCGAAGGCGAGTCATTCCGCATGCGGCAGGCCCGCGCCAAGACAGGAGGACGCCCAGCCAGAACCTGAAATTCAACGAGGGACGGAGACTTTTACCTGGCCACCAGCGGCGACACGCACTTGGCCGTTGACA
>Ga0187871_10003935_pt1 | contig 11326 bp, 10 predicted proteins | sample June2016WEW_16_1_FD_132988 | JGI IMG/M metagenome (GOLD analysis project Ga0187871, IMG submission 132988) | Peatland microbial communities from SPRUCE experiment site at the Marcell Experimental Forest, Minnesota, USA - June2016WEW_16_10 | ecosystem: Environmental > Terrestrial > Soil >...
AACGTGTTTCAAGTTCACGGGATCGACGCGGCCGAGAAGGTGGTCGTTCGGAAGCAATTTCGGCGCAGCCAGGTGCTGGAGTTCTTCAAGGCGCTGCCGCGCGTGCCTTATCGGCATGGAGGCATGCGCCACGGCCCATTATTGGGCGCGTGAACTCACGAAGCTTGGTCACAAGGTTCGTCTGATGCCGGCGAGGGATGTGAAGGCCTATGCGCAACAAGAACGATGCTGCTGACGCTGAGGCGATCTGCGAGGCGGTGCGCCGCCCAACCATGCGTTTTGTGCAGGTCAAACTGCTCACCAGGGACGAGGCACGGCGGATGGCGGTCAATTTCGCCAAGCTACGGAGTTGCTAGGACGGAAGCTGGTGGCTCCCGGTTAACTCTTTGTGCCGGCCACCCGAGGCAGAGGGCTGTTAGTACTGTACGCAATTTTACGGATCAGCTTAGACAATTAGACAGCGGCCGCCTCTAAAGGGAAAAGGTGCAGGAACTCTCTGAACAGGTGGCACATGCGGTACTTCTTCGACCTCAAAAATCAACGGGAGTCCGTACTCGACTTTAGAGGCGAGGAATTCGGCCACCACGACGCGGCGATCGACTTTGCCAAGGCCATCGCGACTGACATGACACACCGAATATCCGCAGAGTGGTTGGGCTGGTCGGTGGAGGTGTGGAACGCCACTGGGCTCAAGCTGGTTGCGGTGCCGGTCGGAAATGCGGAGGCGGCTTAGAATGTGGTTGGCCCTGGGCGGGAGCAGCCGCACGGGCTCAAGTCAGGTAGCCTCGCCTAGACCATTTTGTGCAGCGCCGAAGGCAATCCCACCATCAAATTCGATGTTTCATCTTGACAACGCCTAGCCGACTGGCGAATCAATGTCGCATTCCAAGAAAGAAAAAATGGAACCTTCGTGAGACAGGGAGGAGCAAGGATGATTTTCGGAGCGGATGCGCGCCGTCACGCGGCAGTGTGTTCCCGCTTGGCGGAAGAATGCGAAGATAAGCATTTAGCAGAGAGATTGAGAGACATGGCGTCGAATTTGCTCGCCAAAGCTGACGAGCTTGAAGAATTACCAAGCGAAAGACGACGTAAGGGTCGATGGCGTATTGCGGCGTGAGCATCGCCACTCATCCCGCGTGGGACAACGCAATTACATCTCCCCCTCGCCAGGGTTAAAATCGGAAGTCGGAATGCAGCCGGCCAGTTTTGGTCGTAATGGATCATTGTTAACGTCGTCACAGAGCACCGGCGTCTTTGCGCCAGTGTCCAATGCACCTCCGCCGCCTGGGCCGACATACGCCATGAACGACATGAACGATAACGCCGCCAACCCTGTGACCAGCGTCAAACCTATTATTTTGAGTGCTGCGCGCATGTTTCTCTCCCACGTCCAAAATATGTCGTAAGGGAACGCTTTGCGTTAGCATTGAACAAAATAGTGCAATTACGCCGTAGTGATGTGATGACGAACACAGGTTTTCTATTTGTATGAACTTCCCTAACCCTGCGAAAACCATTCGCCGCTAGCATATTGCCGCGTGAGCGCGCGCCAATCGACCGCCGCTGTAAGCATCGCGTCGGGCAAAAAGGACCCCGACAGTCGACCGGTCGGGGCCAAGGCCCTCTGCCGGCCCGCTGGTCGAGGGAGGATGACCGCGCCAGATGCAATGCGCGGGGCCGCGATGGGACTGCGCCAATGTCCGGAGTCAGCGGTAAAGCGGACTAAAAAAGGGGCGCAGCCGGCAACTTGTTTTATGAGTACACGGCCTGGAGCTCTGCACTCGTGTATTTTGTGCAACGAAGAATTGACTTATCCGCGCGCCATGCGGCGCAGAGCCTGCGGCGGTTGACCGAAAGTGCGGAGAAAGGCGCGTCGCATCCGCTCGGGGTCACCGAAGCCGACCTTGACGGCGATGCTGTCGATCGGTTCGATACCCGCTTCAATTCTTTCGCGCGCCGCTTCGACTCGCAGGCGCTCGATGGCCTTGGCCGGCGTGACGCCCGTTTCAGCCGCGAAGGCACGGGAAAAATGGCGCGGGCTCATCGCCGCCTGATCGGCTAATCGCTCCACGCCGAGCGATTGATGCAAGCGCTCGCGCGCCCAGCTCAAGAGCGGACCGAACCGCGCCTCCGGCCGGCCGAGTTCCAACAGCGCCGAGAACTGCGATTGGCCGCCCGGCCGCCGGTAATAAACGACGAGCTGTTGGGCTGTGAGTTTGGCAATCTCCTCGCCGAGGTCCTCCGCGATCAGCGCCAGCGTCAGATCGATGCCGGCAGTGATCCCGGCCGATGTCCAGATTGGCCCGTCTTTCACGTGGATGCGGTCCGGCTCCACCCGCACTTTTGGAAAGCGGCGCGCGAATTCCGCTGTGCGGGACCAGTGAGTGGTGGCGCGCCGCCCGTTTAGCAGGCCGGCGGCCGCCAAGATAAACGCGCCTGAACAGACGCTGGCGACGCGACGCGCGCGACCGGCAGCGCGGCTGACGAATGCAACGATGCGCTCATCCTGAAAAGCCGCGCGGGTGCCGTCGCCGCCAGCTACCACCAAAGTGTCATACGACGCCCTGGGACGGAAGGCGGATGCGGCGATCGCAGCGCTCGATGAACTCGATGTCAGGCCGCGCTCGGCCGCGATCACTTCGAGCGCATAGGCGCCCTCGCAATAGCGGCCGGCAATCTCGAAAGCGGCGATCGGCCCCGCCGCATCGAGAATCTGGAAACCGTCGAAGATCAGAAAACCGATCCGGCGCGCCATTCAGATGGGCATGGCTGAAATTGAGGGAACATTGTCATTTCGGACACACCTTAGACCTGCGACAATACCGCCGTCAAATGCGCGGGAGACGCCAATGGCCGGCAGCCTATTCCGTATCGTCGAAGCAATTTATCCAGGCATGACTCAGCTCGATTTCACCGCACCGCACACGGTCTTCAGTCGCATTCCGAATACCGAGACCATTGTCGCCTCCGAGGCCGGCGGGCCGATCGAGTCGGAGAGCGGCCTCGTCTTCGCCGGCACGCGCCGGCTCGGTGAGATCGATCGCTGCGATCTGATCTTCTTTCCCGGCGGCCTGGTGGTGACGGAAGCGATCAACAACGCGGCGTTCATGGCGCAGGCGCGGCGCCTCGCCGCCGGCGCGCGCTATCTGACGTCGGTCTGCACCGGCTCGCTGGTTCTCGCCGCCGCCGGTCTGTTGACGCGCAAACGCGCCGCCTGCCATTGGGCTTGGCGGGACATGCTGACCCTGTTCGGCGCAATCCCCGATGCTGACCGCGTGGTACGGGACGGCAATATTATCACCGGCGGCGGCGTCACGGCCGGCATGGACTTCGCCCTGGTGGTTGCGGCCGAACTCGCGGGCGCGGGCTTCGCCCAGGCGCTGCAGCTCGCTCTGGAATATGCGCCGGCGCCGCCGTTCGATTGCGGTCGTCCGGAGACGGCGCCGCCGGAAATTCTAGCCGAGGTCAGGAGCCGCATGGCCGCGATCATGCCGAAGCGTCTTGCCGAAGCGCAGGCGGCGGCGGCGCGTTTGGCGTCATCGCCGTAAGAGATATTCGGCCAAGTGATACGAGATCGCACGCTCGAATACGCAACCAACGGCCAACCGGAATGCGCTCTTAATGCCCGGCCATATGGCGGCCGATTTCGGTCAGATCGGCTTCGCTGGCACGCGCTTCGTAGACCAGGGCGCCGTGGAACATCACGACGATGCGGTCGGAAAGCTCGAGAAGCTCGTCGAGGTCTTCGCTGACCAGCAGCACTGCGGCGCCGCGGTTGCGTGCCGCCATGATCTCGGCGTGGATCTGCGCGACCGCGGCAAAATCCAATCCGAAGCACGGATTGGCGGCGACCAGGATGTCGACTTCGCCGCCAAGTTCGCGCGCCAGCACGGTGCGCTGCACGTTGCCGCCGGAAAGTTCGCCGATCGGGGTATCGTCGGAGCGGGTCTTGATCTTGTAGAGCCCGATCTTGCGTATCGCCTCTTCATGGAATTTCGCCCGATTGAGCCACCAGCCGCCATAGGCGAACGGCGACCGGTCGAACTCGCGGAAGGCGAGATTGTCGGCGACGCTCATGCGTGCGACGCAGGCGTTCTTCAACGGCTCCTCGGGAAGAACCGACAGGTGATCGTGCCGCATTTCCTCGCGGGTCGCATAATAACGCTCGCCCTGCAGATAGATTTGGCCGCTCTCGGCCTCGCGCTGGCCGGCGAGGACTTCGATGAGCTGGCGCTGGCCGTTGCCGGACACCCCGGCAACGCCGACGATCTCGCCGCCGCGGATCGACAAGGACACGTCGCGCACCGCCGGCTGGCCGCCGTCGTCGAGCGCATGCAAGTTCTCGATGTCGAGTCGTGGCGCGCCGAACTCGCCGGTGCGCGGCGGCTGCACCGTCAGTTCCTCGGCGCCGATCATGGCGCGCGCCATGGCGTCGGGGTTCAAATCCTTGACGTGCCCCTGCCCCGCCAATTTGCCGCGCCGCAGGATGGTCACTTCGTCGGCGAATGCCATGACCTCGCGGAATTTGTGAGTGATCATCAGAATTGTCAGAACGCCCCGCGCCACCATGTCGCGCAGCATGCCGAGCACTTCGTCGGCCTCGCCGGGGGTGAGCACCGAAGTCGGCTCATCAAGGATGAGAAAGCGACGCTGCAGATATAGCTGCTTGAGGATCTCGCATTTCTGCCGCTCGCCGGCGGAGATCGCCGACACCTTGGCGTTCAGCGGCACGCGAAACGGCATGCGCGACAGAAATTCATCCAGCGCCTTACGCTCGCGCGTCCAATCCACCACGGCCGGCACGTGGTCGCGCGCCAGCACAAAATTCTCGGCCACCGTCATCGCCGGCACCGAGGTGAAATGCTGATAGACCATGCCGAGGCCGAGCGCATGCGCGGCGCGGGGATTGCCGATGATCTCCTGGCGCTCGTCGACGATGAGTTCGCCGCCGTCGGCCTGGTAATAGCCCATGATGCATTTGACCAGCGTCGACTTGCCGGCGCCGTTCTCGCCGAGCAGCGCGTGGAACGTACCGGTTCTTACCTTCAACGACACCTGATCGAGCGCAGCGAACTCACCGAAGCGCTTGGTCATGGCGATGGCTTCGACGCCGAAGGTCTTCTTGCCCGCGGTCGGCGGGGGAAGCCCGCCGGGCGGGATGAGGGTCGCCATTTCGCTCACGCGATGACCTCAATGAATTTCGCCGAATCGGAAACAGCGCCGAACACACCGCCCTGCATCTTGATCATCTTCAGCGCGTGGTCGTGGTTGCCCATGTCCGTGGCCCCGCAGCAGTCCTCCAGCAACAGGCACTCGAAGCCGCGGTCATTGGCCTCGCGCATGGTGGTGTGCACGCACACGTCGGTGGTGATGCCGGTGAGCACGATGTTGTCGATGCTGGCCAACCGCAAAAGGAGCTCGAGGTCGGTGGCGCAGAACGAGCCCTTGCCCGGCTTGTCGATGATCGGCTCGCCCTTACGCGGCTTAAGCTCGGGGATGATCTCCCAGCCGGGCTCGCCGCGCACCAGGATGCGGCCGCAGGGTCCCGGGTCACCGATGCCGGCGCCGATCTGGCGCGAGCGCCAGCGTTTGTTGGCCGGCAGATCGGCGAGGTCGGGGCGATGGCCCTCGCGGGTGTGAATGACATGGAAGCCTTTGGCCCGCGCGGCGGCGAGCGTGCGCTTGATCGGCTCGATCGGCGCCCGGGTCAGTGACAGATCGTAACCCATTTTGTCGACATAGCCGCCGACGCCGCAGAAGTCGGTCTGCATGTCGATAATGATGAGCGCGGTATTTTTCGGCCGTAGGTCGCCGTTGTAGGGCCACAGATAAGGATCAGCCGCCACGTAACGTTCAGAACTCTCAGCTTCTTGGCGCGCCAGTTGGGGCATGACTCACCTCGTAATCGACAGCTCTGCGGGCGCACCGATCAGCGTGCGTTTGGGCGAGCAGGTTGCGATCATGATCAGCAAAGTCAAAATGTAGGGTGCGGCATTGAACAGATGATAGCCGTGGCTGTAGCCGACCGATTGCAGCGCCGGACCAAGTGCCGCGGCGCCGCCGAACAGGATCGATGCAGCCAGGCACAGCATGGGATTCCAGCGCGCAAAGATGACCAGCGCCACCGCGGTAATGCCCTGACCGCTGGAAAGCCCCTCGTTCCAGCTGCCGGGATAGTAGAGCGACAGGAATGAGCCGCCGATCCCGGCCAGAAAGCCACCGAACATGGTTGCGCGCAGACGAATGAAATTCACCGAGTAGCCCATCGCCAACGCGGCGTCGGCGCTTTCGCCGGCGGTGCGAATGATCAAGCCCCAGCGCGTGGTGCGCAGCGCCCAGACTAAGACCGGCGCCAGCGCCACGCCGATGAGGAAAAGCGCATTGATGCGCAGCGCCGCATGCAGTTGCGGAATATCGGTCCACCAGCCGAGATCGATCGAAGGAAGTCGCGGTGCCGTCGGCTCGATCAGCGGCTTGCCGAGATAGAACGCCAAGCCGACGCCGAACAGCATCAGCGCGATGCCGACGGCAATATCGTTGACGCGCGGCAGCCCGCAGATGCCGGCATGCAGCGCCCCCATGCCCGCGCCGGTGATTCCGGCTGCAAGCACGCCAAGCCACGGCGAGCCGGTGAGATACGAGATGCCGTAGCCGGCCATCGCGCCCATCACCAGCGTGCCTTCGAGGCCGAGATTGATGCGGCCGCTCCGTTCGGTGATGCATTCGCCGAGGCTGACGAAGATAAATGGTGTGGAGACGCGCACGGCGCCGCCAAGCACCGCGACCGGCACCGTCCACAAACCGATGTCGCCCGCGCCCGCCACCTTAGGATGCCTTGTCCTTGAAAAAGCTCCAGCGGCCGTAAAGCGTGTCGCTGGCCAGCACCATGACAAAGATCATGCCTTGCAGCACCAGAACCGAGGCATCCGGCAAGCCGAGTCGACGCTGTAACAGCCCGCCGCTGGCGCCGATGCCGCCGAGCAGGATGGCGACCGGGATGACGGCCAGCGGGTTTTGCCGGGCCAGGAACGCCACCAGGATGCCGGCGAAGCCGTAGCCCGCCGCAAGATTAGCGTTGGTGCGCCCTTGCACCGCCGCAACCTCCATCATGCCGGCAAGCCCGGCCGCGGCACCGGCCAGAAAGCAGATGATGAGAATGAGCTTGCCGACGCTCAGCCCCACGACCTTGGCGGCGCGGATGTTGCCGCCGGCGACGCGCGCGGCAAAGCCGAACACCGTGTGGTAGATCAGGATGTAGGACAGGATCGCGGCGATGATGCCGAACACAAAGCCCCAGTGTACGTCGGTGCCCGGGATACTGCCGATCATATTTGCGGCGCCGATTTCAGGTGTCGACGGCTTATTGAGGCTGGTCGGGTCGCGCATCGGACCCTCGACCAGAAAATTGAGAATTGCGAGCGCGATATAGACGAGTAACAGGCTCGAAATCGTTTCATTGACCCCGCGATACTGGCGCAACGCACCACCCAGCATGATCCACAAGCCCCCGCCGATCATGCCGGCGCACGCCATGGCCACGTCGACGACGAGCGGCGGCGCAGCGGGCATCGCCAACGCCGCGCTCGTGGCGCAAAGCGCGCCGATCAACAACGCGCCCTCCCCGCCGATGATCACCATGCCGAGTTGCGCCGGGAGCGCGGTGCACAGCGCGGTGAGGATGAGCGGCGCGGCGCGGGTGAGCGTGTTCTGCCAGGAGAACCAGGTGCCGAACGCGCCCTGATACATGTAGAAATACAGATCGAGCGGGTTCTTCCCGAACAGCGTGACAAAGATGCCGAACAGAACGAGCGAACCCGCCAGAGCGAGCGCGGGGATGACGATATATTCCGCCGCGCCGCCGAATTTCCGGCCAAAAGGGGGTAGGCGAAGAAGCTCGCCTACCCCGGTTTTGGCAACAGGTGCGCCGACATCGGCCTTCACGAAGTCGCTCCGATCACGCCCTCGACTAGATAACCCATCTTTTCCAGCTCGGGATCGGTCTGGCCGCGGGACACGCCGGCGGCGATGACGGTGGCGCCCTTGTTGTCGACGATCGGTCCTTTGAAGATGACATAAGTCCCGGCGGTCAGGCCGGCCTTGACCTCGTCGGCCTGCTTGCGCGCGGCGTCCGGAACCATCGCGCCATACGGCGAAACCTTGACGATCTCTTCCTTCAAGCCGCCGCGGTAGAAGTTCGGAATGGTCTCGCCCGACGTAAACATCTTGACGAAGCGCGGATACAGCACTTCCCAGTTCCACTCCGCGCCGGTGAGATAGGCTTTCGGCGCAAGCACGGCCTGATTGACGTGATAGCCGGTCACCATGGCGCCGCGCCGGGCCGCGTTCTCGACCACGGTCTTCGGGCCGTCAACGTGGCAAGTGATGACGTCGACGCCTTGGTCGATGAGGCTGTTGGTGGCTTCGGCCTCTTTCACCGGCATCGACCAGTCGCCGGTAAAGATCACCTGGGTGGTGATTTTCGGATTGGCGAGCTTGGCGCCGAGCGTCCACGCATTGATGTTGCGCAACACTTGCGGAATGGGCTTGGCGGCGACGAAGCCGAGCTTGCCGGATTTCGACATCGAGCCGGCGACGATGCCGGCGACGTGCTGCGCCTCGTCGATGTAGCCGAAATAGCTGCCGGCGTTTTTCGGATCCTTGTCCGTCCACAGGCCACCGCAGTGCTCGAAGCGAAGCTTCGGGAACTTCAACGCCATCTTGATCATGTGCGGGTTGTAGTAGCCGAACGAGGTCGGGAACAGCAGCGTGGCGCCGTCGAGATTGATCATCGACTCCATAGTTTTTTCGACCGCATCGGTCTCCGGGACCTTCTCTTCCTCTACGACCTTGATGCCGGGCATCTTCTTGAGCGCGGCTGCGCCGGCCGCATGGGCTTGGTTGTAGCCGTAGTCGTCGCGCGAGCCGACATAGATGAAACCGACGGTGGTGTCCTTGGCGAAAGCCCGGCTCAGCGGCAGAGCGGTGCCGAGGGCCAAAGCAGCCGTCCCTTTAAGGACGCGGCGGCGTGAGATGTTGTCGAGGTTCATTGCATGCTCCCTGTATGCACGCGAGCGCTGGCGGCGCCGCTGGTTGCCGGCCATCAGGACGATGGGCGATCTTCGGTTGGCGATAAGCGCAATCGCAAGGCCCATGCCAGCGACAGAACCGCTATGGCTCATCCATACCGCTTTGAAACCGCTTGTGATTTTCTGATAAGGAGGGCGGAGGATGAGGCCCCTTACCAAACCCCGCAGGTATCTGATTAAAAATTAGGCAGACTCATAACTATTCTGTGCACGCCGAAGAGCGGCACGGTAGAGCCCACGAATGGCTAGGCGACGCGGACCTGAGCGAGAAAGCGCTCGACTTCGGCTCGCAGCCGATCCGATCGCTCCGCAAATCCAATGCCAGCGTTGAGCACGGCGTTGGCAAGCTCGCCGGCCTTGGTCGCGGCATCGGAGACATGAACAACGCTTGCCGAAACCTCGCGCGTCCGTTCGGCAGCGGCGTTGGCGCTGCGGGCAATTTCCTTGCTCACGGCGTCCTGTTGCTGCACCGCCACGGAAATGTCGGTGGCATTGTCATTGAGCTGTGTAATCGTGCCGGCGACTGTCTTCATCGCTTGGACGACCTGCGATGTGGTCAGTTCAATCGATGTAATTTGCTGGGTAATGTCTCCTATCGCCTTCTCGGTCTGCGCGGCGAGGTTCTTGACCTCCTGCGCGACGACGGCAAAGCCGCGTCCGGCGTCGCCGGCACGCGCCGCCTCGATCGTCGCGTTGAGCGCGAGAAGATTGGTTTGCGCGGCGACGTCGCGGATCAGATGGCTCACGGTATTGATCTGGTTGACCGACGCCACCAGTTGCTCCACCGCGCTGATGATCGCCTTGGCTTCGCCGGTGGCTTGCCGGGCAATCTCCGCCGAAGCGCGCGCCTGGGTCGAAATCTGCTCCACCGATTGGGCTATTTCTTCCGCCGCCATGGCGACATTGCCGACGTTCGCCGTCACCTCCTCGGAAGCGGTCGCGGTGGCAACGGCCTGCGTCTTATTGTTGCTGGCTGTTTCCGCCATGACGTGCGCACAGTCGTCCATCGATTTTGAGGCGCCGTCGAGGGCTTGGACGATGTCGCTGACCGCCCGTTCGAAATTCTGCGTCGCCACTTCGACCTGCTTCCTACGCACTTCCGACTGCTCCGCCCGGTCCGCCTCGCGCTGCCGGGCTACCCGTACGTCCTCGATGGCTTGCCGAAACACCAGCAGAGCCTTTGCCATGCCGGCGATCTCGTCGTCGCCCGCGAGGGGGACCGGCACATTCGATTCGCCGGCGGCGATACGGCCCATCGCACCACTCAACAGCGTCAAGCGACCGACAATGCTGCGCCCGACGTAGAGCCAGGCAATCAAGCCGGCCGCCGCCAGCGCCGCAATGCTGAGCACGATGAGCAGGATTCGACCGACCCGAATTTGCGAGAATGCCCGCGCCGACAGTGTCTGGGCGAAAGCACCTTGTCGCTCGATCAGGCTCTCTACGGCCTTCCTGAGCCTTGCCGCCTCGGCCAGCGCTGCTGAAAACACCTGCTGCGCGTCCCGCTCTCGATTGAGTTCGTTCATACGATGCGCGATAATTCCGTCTGCATTCGCCGTGACAGCGAGAGGCTGATAGAGATCCGCTATCTTATTTCGTTGGTCGGAATCGGGTAGCGCTCGCAGGTTGGCCTCGATGTTGCGCTCGGCCGCAGCGATGAGATCGCGGATCGGCGGCAAACTCGCGACATCCATAACCATCGACGACTCGATCAACAGACCGGCCAGCAGGTTGGCCCCCGACTGGATTTCAAGCAGACGGCGCAGCAAATCGATTGACTGATTGGTCGTTACGTTGCCTTCCGCGATCCGATCTTTCGTCATGAGATCGAAATTTGCATCGTCAATGGCGGGCGTGATCGCTTCCAGGAGATTTTCATGGTCTCTTCTGACGGCGAGCGTCAGAGCTCGCCGTTGCGCGGAGATTTTGATGCGCTCGGTGACGGCTTGACTGAGCGCCGCCAGCCGCTCGCCCATAGCCGTGCGCGCCATTTCGATCTCGCCGTTCTCGCTGGCATCGAGATCGCGCAACCGCTGAATCCTTCCGTCCAGCATCTGGATTTGGCCGGTGATGCCAAGGGCGATTTCAGCCCTTTGGCTTTCTTCCTCGGCAGCCATCAATTGCGGAGCGGCGGCGACCAGGGTGCTCGCCTCCTCCGCGAGCCGCAGCGACTCGGTGGTCGCCGGCATGCTGCGCGATACAATTTCCGCCAGCGTCGCTTCGATATTGGCGGACGCATA
>Ga0187871_10003939_pt1 | contig 11323 bp, 6 predicted proteins | sample June2016WEW_16_1_FD_132988 | JGI IMG/M metagenome (GOLD analysis project Ga0187871, IMG submission 132988) | Peatland microbial communities from SPRUCE experiment site at the Marcell Experimental Forest, Minnesota, USA - June2016WEW_16_10 | ecosystem: Environmental > Terrestrial > Soil >...
CGGCTTCCAGGGCTACGAGGGAATCGGGCACGAGGGCCTCCTTTTCTGAGCGTATATATACGCTCAGAATTATGGCACAAAAAAGAAAAAGCCGCCAACTTTCATTTTTATGTCGCACACCCGGTGAAAACGTGCCGATAGCCGAAGAGCATGGAACCTGCGATAATCTCCGCATGGGCGATGAGGACCTGATTCTGATAAAGAGCTTCCGCTCTGGGTGCGGATCTGGCCACCAACGCGGATGGAATACCAGCAGCGATCCGGCGGCGCACGCGAATCCTAGCAAGAAAATCAGCGCGTTCTTAAGCATCTTGCGCGGAGTCTCCTAGTGGCTCCCACCAGACGCGGATACATTGATCTTTGATAAATGCCCGGCTATACCGCCATATTGAGCTATCCTCGGAGTGCTCCCATGTTTCGTCCTGGCTGGCATAGAACTTTAGCGGCAGTTCTTGCAAAGGCTCGAATCTGACCTCTGGTTCAATCACAATGGCACCGAACGATACTACGGTGGTGTAACGTTCCGGCATCTCCATGGTGTATACCCAGTTAACGATGCAAAACTGGTCAAGCTTAAGGCTATCTGGCCCAGCGCTTGCTTCGCTTGGCTGCAAGGTCAGTTCGGTAGGTTTCCAACAGCGTTGGGTAGCGGTATCAATCAGAGGTACAGTGTTCCCAGAGTATGTTTTGGAGCCATGCCGAAGGCTCTCTAATTTCGGCTTGTAAATCAATTCCTCGGACATGCCGCATTGATATTCAGTTGGCTCCATGCCGTTATTTAGAGCCTTGTATGATATCACCATACGGACCATCAGGTATCCACTCTTGGATGGGTGGCGCGTGAACTGAAAGGTTGCGCAATAGTCACGTAACACTATCTTTGACTTCAGCACCAGATTGCCAATTACCGCTTGCGCTTTCTTTGGCAACCTATAACCAACCAATCGTTCGGATAGTATGTCCGCTACATCGTCAATCAGTACCTGCTTGCTCCATATCTCTATTGCGAGGCCGATCAAGCCAGCTGTGATTAGCGCGTCAGCAAGCTCATTAGGTAGATCGGCAAGGCTGCGCAGGTAGATCTTAATAAACGCCCCTAATAGCAGAACGGTTGCGAATGGCCCATATAGCTTAGCGATCTGTTTTAGTTTCGCCCGACCTGTAAACCCCTTCATTCGTCGCTCCGCGCTTGCGGGTGGAAGGTGCCACTGACAATTAGATCTAATGCGCTGATTTGCATTTATGGTGAACGCTCCGCTAAAATAGATTTCGGGCGAGCACCCCAAACCAAACCGGAATTCAGAGGCCCGCTGTCGGGCGGGCCTTCCGTTTCAATCCTACCGCTATGCCAGCAGTTCTTTCAAGTCCCACACATGATCCGCGATACCCGCTTCCATCGCCGGGGTGACGCGGATCGTGCTGTGAATCCGGCAGAAGTTGTAGAATGCGAACCACAGGCAGTAGGCACTCCACAGGTTGTCCCACTTCTTGCTGAAGGCGTTCGTGAGCCGGGTCATGCGGCGCATCTGCATGCGGATGGTGAGGTTCTGGCGTTCGATATGGCTGGTGCAAATCCGCTTGTAGTTCCGATGGTTTGCGGCTATTATGGAGGGGAAAGGGGGCGTCCAATGCCGGAAGTTGAGGTACCGAAAACTGAAATGCCGGAAGTATTTAGGGTTGCGATGAAGCTCTTGGCTACCGTTAGGGAGTCCACTCTCTGCACAGCAGAACAAGAAGCAGCACTCGACATCGCTGCTAGGATTCGACGCTATCAACCCTAGAGGGATTGACCGATAAAACCTCCTGGGGTTGATGTCTGTCTATCGTCGTCCACGACCACATTGAGTATATTTCCAGCGTAAAGCGGGTTCCGGCCACATGCAAGCGTTCGCTGTTTTCGCTTCAACGCACTTTTTCAGGCACTACCCGCCTGGGGGTGAACAAGATTCGATAGATTGAAAGGCAAGGCCCGTTAAAGGATTGAAGGTATCCGGCCCGGCTTGATCGGCTTCATCACTTCCGGCTCAAGCTGTGCGAGGTTCAGGCTGTTTTTCGGGCTGAGAACTTCCAACCACTCGGGCGTATCGCCGGCCCAGTCCCGCACCGCCTTCGGTGCTACTGGGTGCTTGCAGCTCCGCCAGGATGGCGGGTGGAATCGGGATTCGCGGGTAGAGGCGCGCCAGGCTCAGCGCCGTGCGTTTGTCGCGCGGAACTGGCGAAGCGTTTCGCGGTCTTGCTCAAAATCAGCCGCTGTGAAATCGTAGACGTCGTGCTCCTTCAAAAAGGCGTCCACCTGGATGCGCGTTTCAAAACCCAGCAGCCTGCGCAACTGAGCCGCGGTAAGCGCCTGTAGCCGGTATGCTTCGAGCGCCAGGCTTTCCAGGGCCGCGCGCGGCAGATCGTTCCACGTGGATTCGAGCCGGTGTGCAATCTGCACTCGCGACGTTCGATTCATTAACTCAAGGCCGGGTCCGTCCGACGAAACCGTAGCGGGTCAGTTTGGTCTATTAGGCGGCGAGAGCCGGCTGAAAGCCGGCTGGGGGCAGAATTGCCCGCCCCACAAAACCAACGCTCGACGGCACGCTGAAAGCGTGCGCCACGGCAGCTACTTGGAGAGATAGGAGTAGCGGGCGGCGCGCTCGATCTGGGCGGCCAGATCGGAAACCGTGGGGGCTTCGTCGAGCTGCTCCGGCGTCAGCGTCACGCCGAAGGTATGGCGCACGCGGTCGAGCACCAGCGCGCCGATGAGCGGATTACCTCCGGCCTGGAAGCGTACCGAAGCCATGATGTGCGCGAGGCGCGCCTCGACGGTTCCGCGCGCGAAGGGCTCGAGCTCGCGGCGCGCGGCCGCCAGGGCGGCGCGATCCACTTTGCCGTTGGGGGTGAGCGGGAGCTCGTCGATGGTCACTATCGCGGAAGGCACCATGTATTCCGGCAGGCGCTCGCGCAGCCACTCGGCGAGCGCGTCCGGGCAGGGCACGGCGCCCGCGGCGGGCAGAACATAAGCCACCAGGCAGCGCTCGCCGGGCGTGTCTTCGCGCGCCATAGCCACGCTGTTTTCGACCGCCGGATGGGCGTTCAGGGCGGTTTCGATTTCAGAAGGCTCGATGCGAAAACCGCGGATGGAGATCTGATCGTCGATGCGGCCCACGAATTCGATCTGGCCGTCGGAGAAGCGGCGCACGCGGTCTCCGGTGCGATACAGCCGCGCGTGCGGGTCGGCACCGTGAGGATCGGGAACGAATTTGCGCGCGGTCAGCTCAGGCTGATTCACATAGCCGCGCGCGAGGCCGGGTCCGCCAATGTAGAGCTCGCCGGACTGTCCGTTGCGGACCGGTTCCATGTTCTCGTCGAGGACCGCGACACGCAGGTTGTCGATGGGCCGGCCGATGGGCGGAAACTCCAGCGGGTTGGCTTGCGGCGGAACGGGTCCGGAGGTGGTGACGACGGTGGCTTCAGTTGGGCCGTAGTTGTTTACCAGGGTGAAGGGCAGGCCGGCCGGCGGATAGTGGCGCAGGACATCGCCGCCGGTGAGCAGCGTGCGCAGGGCGGTATGGATGGGCCATTCGAGCGCGATCAACTGTTCGGCGAGAGCGGTGGGCGCGTAGGCGATGGTGATGTATTCGTTCACCAGCCACTCGTGCAGCGGGCGGGCGGCGCGGCCGACGCCCTGGTCGGGGAAATGCAGGCTGGCGCCGGCCGTGAGGTAAGGCCAGATCTCCCAGACGGCGCCGTCGAAGGCGGGCGCGGCAATCTGGCTGGCGTTGTCGGCGGCGGTCACATGGAATGCGTCCCGATGCCAGCGGATGAGGTTCATCAAACCGGCGTGGGTGATCTCGACGCCCAGCGGACGGCCCGTGGATCCGGAAGTGTAACCGACGTATGCCAGATGATTGGGAGCGGGCGGGGGGAGCGGCTCCATGGGCTTGCTGAAGGAGAGCGGGGCTTCGTCCAGGGGAATGATCTTCCAGCGGCCCTTGGGCAGACGGCCGGCGAGGCCGCGTTCGGCCAGGACGAAGGGCGCCTGCACGTCGCGCAGCACGTATTCCAGGCGGTCGGCCGGGTCGGCGGGATCGAGCGGCACATAGCCGCCGCCGGCTTTGAGAACGGACAAGGCCGCGAGTACGCCGGCGGGGGTGCGATTGGCATATACGGCGATGGGCACGTCCGGTCCCACACCCAGTAAATGGAGTCCGTGGGCGAGGCCCGCGGAGCGCTCGTTGAGCTGGCCGTAGCTCAGACGGAACGAGCTGGCAGCCAGCGCCATAGCTTCGCGCGGCTGCGATGCGATCATGCCTGCGATGGAGAAATCCTGCGATGCCGATGTGCGTGTTTCAGTCGCCATATTGATCCCGTTGTTGAGGATTCTAGCATCGCCGGCGATTGGAAGAGTGACTCGGGCGGGGTTGAGGCGGTCCATCCGGAGTACCAATGGGGCCAGCAGGATGGCTAGGAAGGGGAGGCATGAAAGTCCAAACGGAAGAGCGGGACCGAAAAGTCCCGCCGGCACGCTGAAGAAGCATGCGCCACGGCTGCAGGGCAGCCAAAGGTCGGGTCTGGAGACCCTCTGCAGGCGTGGACGCCTGCCCCACTAGGAAGCTAGGGCGGCGGGCTCGAAGTAGCGCTGCGCCAGCTCGGGCTTGGCGATGACGGCTTTGCGCCAGCAGGAGCGCGCCTCGAATTCGTTGCCCAGGGTCATCAGGGCATGGCCCAGGTTCAAGAGCGCTTCGCCGAACTGCGGATCGGCCTTGAGCGCTTCCTTATAGAGCACGGCGGCGTCTTCCGCCTCGCCGCGCCGCTGGCAAATCAGGCCGGCGTTGTAGAGGAGTTCAGGGCTGCGCTCGCCGGCGTCGAGCAGTTGCCGGTAGATTTCGAAAGCCTTGTCGTATTCCTGGTGTTCGAGCGAAAGCGCGGCCAGACCGCGGAGCGCTTCCTTCGAATCGGCGCCGGAGGCGGTCAATTCCTGGAAGCAGACACGGGCGGCGTCTTTATCGCCGGCGCGCCAGTGCGCGATGCCCAGATTCAAGCGGGCTTCGGGCCAGTTCGGCCGTTTCAGCAGGCAGGATTCGAAGGCCTGGATGCTGCCGGCATAATCGGCTCGCTGCAGGCGCAAATGGCCGATGCGGAAGGCGGCATCGTCGGAATCGGGCGAATTCTCGGGCACTTCCGCATAAAGCTTCTCGGCGGCCTCGGCATCGCCCAGTTGCTCGTGGGCCAGACCCAGGTTCCAATGCACGCCCGGCAATTTCGGATCGATTTCGAGGGCGCGCTGGTAGGCCGCGCGGGCCGCCTTCAGGTCGCCCTGCTCCTGGAGCGCGACGCCCAGGTTCAGGTGCGCCTGCGGAGAATCCGGCTGCACGCGGGTGGCGCGGGCGTAGGCTTCAGAAGCGTTCGCGAGGTCGCCCGCCTTGTGACAGGCGACGCCCAGGTTGAACCAGTTCTCGAAGACTTGCGGGGCCAGTTCGGCGAGCTTGCGGGAATAGTCGGCGGCCGCCTTATGATCGCCGGCGGCGAAAGCGGCGCCCGCCAGCCCTTCGAGGGCGATCTGAGATTTGGGGTGCGTCTCCGCCAGGCGGTGGGCGTACTTGCGAACCTGATCGTAATCCTGATTGGCGAGGGTGAGCGAAACAAGATTGCTCAAGGCCTCTTCGGAATTCGGGCTGCGCGTCAGAATGCGGCGGTACAGTTCGACCGCTTCCGAGCTGCGGTCCCGCTTTTGCAGGGCCACGGCTTTGCCGAAGAGAGCTTCGTCGTGGTCGGGGTGGCGCTCGAGAAAGCGGTCGTAGGCGTCGAGGGCTTCGTTATGCAGACCCACTTGGACCAGGGAGGCGCCCAGAGCCAGATGGGCCTCAGTGCGCGCCGGGTCGTTGGAGATGGCTTTGCGGAAGGAACTGGCGGCTTCATCCCAGCGCTCGATGCGGCCCAGGCATACGCCGGCATTGAAGTGCGCGGTGGGATGCAGGGGCTGCAGCAAGGCGGCCTGCGAGTAGCTGGCCGCGGCCGGGCCATACTCCTGCAGTTCGTATTGCAACTGGCCGAGCGCGAAAAACAGGGCCGGATGACGCTCGCCGCCGTCCAGGGCGCGCACTAATTCCTTGGCCGCCTCGTCGAGCTTCCCGTCCAGATGCAGGGAGGCCGCCTTAGACAGCACGCGGCTGATGCGCACTTCCTGCGCGGAATTGTTGGCGATTTCCGCGACCGGGCCGGAGGCCCCATTATTATCCTTGATACCTGTATGACGGTAATCCATTGCCTGTGTCTCCTTTGTTGCGTCTTCGCTGTTCTTTGCGGACAGCAAGCCGCAGATCCTTCCCAAAATGTCTCCATGGCTTTCGAGCTTCACCCAGTAAACACGGGCGCGCTCGCCAGCCTCGCTGAAAAATCCGACGCCGCCTGTTTTGAGCCTGTCCTCGGTCCAGAAGTCGGCTTCCTGGTCGTCGATAAAGGCGCGGTAGCGGTTGCCTTTGACATCCACGGTGACGCGGTAGGGCGTGTTCGCGTGGATCATCATGCGCAGGGGGGTCTGTACGCGGGCACCCCGGGCGCCCGCGATCACGGGATAGCGCACCATGGCCACGAGCGGGCGGGGTCCCGGCTGGAGGACCGTGAATTTCAGCGCATAATAATTGTCGGCATCCTTGGCGCGCACCACCCAATCCACACTCTTGTTCTCGATCTGCGCCATGAACTCAAAGCGGTAGTCGGAAAGAGGCACGGAGGGGCGATAGAGCGCCAATTGTCCCGGATGGATGAAGCCGTCGGTGCTGTAGGACCAGCTCTTGGGCCACTTGGCCTGCACACCCTTCCATTGATTCAGGCCGCCGCGGAAATTGTCCGCGAAATCGCGGGTGGCACGATCGGACATCCATTGCCGGAGTGACATGCCGCTCCAGGGGAGCGACATGGCGAATTTTTTGGGAGCCATCTGGGGCCGCAACACGCCGGCCAGCAGCAGGGCGGCCGCGGCGGCGGCGATATATTGCCACTTGGGTTTGCGCGCAGAGGGTTCTTCGACCCGCTTGAACGGGCGCAGGTTGGTCTTGGCCGGACGCCTCCCGGCGAGGTCCGGGGCGTAGGGAATGTTGCGGTCCGCGCGAACCAGGTCGCTGAAGCGCGCTTTGACCGGTTCTAATGCGAACGGCGGATCGCACACATGCACGACGCGGAGGGCCCACCAAACGGCGCAGATCCGCAGGGAGCGGGCCGCTTCGGGCGGTAGCGGTCCGGCAAAGGCGGCGAGCGCCCCGGCGGGCTTCGGCATACAATCGATGGGGGGTAGCGCGACACCGGATAAGGGGACAAGCGGGCGATCCGGAGGCAGGGCGCGGGTGGCATCCCACGAAGGGATGGCCGCGGCCGGCGCGGCGGGCACGGGTTCGGCGGCGCGGATTGGCTGGGCAGAACTCGCCATGGGGGATGCCATGGAGGCTGCGCAGAGTGCGGGCGGCGCGCACGGTACCTCGATGCGGACCGGCGCTGCCGCTGTTACGGAGCGCACCTGACGATTGCCCTGGGCTTCCGCGATGCGCGAGCTGGGAGTCGGGAACAGTCCGGCGAGCGCGCCGATGGGGGCGGGCGGGCACTCCACGCGCGGCGAGGCAAGACTGCCGGGCGCGCGCATGGGGCTCATTCCGGCATCTTTGCGGGCGATATTCCAAGATGGCGAAACGGCCGCCGGTTGTGGATCCGCCGGTACGGCCAAGGGCGCCAAGCCGAGACTGCCGGCAGCCGTCTCGATTTGCTCGCTGGTGGGTAAGGTGGCCTGGATGCGCGGCAGCGCGGGGGCGCGATAACCGGCAGATGTCTGGGTGAGCAGAGTGGCCCGGGAACCAGCAGACCGGCAAAGCTCCGCGGGGACCGGCTGGGCAAGCCGGGGGCCGGCCGTCCAATGCGAGGGCGCGGCCGCGGCCGGCGGTCTGGGCAGGACAATTGCGGCGGTGCGGGCGCCCGACGATTCGAAGGCCACGGGCACAGCCACGCCGGGCATGTGAGGCCGGCAGTCGACGACGAGCGGTCCAGCTTCGAGAGGCCGGGGTTGAGACACGATGACGGACGGCAAGAGGCCGGAGGGTGCGGCTACGGGGGCGCCGGCAGGGGCGAAGGGCGCGGAAATCGCGGTAGTGAAGCGGAGGGTGAGCGCCGCGTGGATGACGGGCGCCACGGGTCCGATGGCCGCGGGTTCGCCGGACAGAGGGAGCGCGGCCCGCAGTTGGGACGGCGAAGATTCAGCCTTGACGGGAGGGGCGGCGTGCACGGCTTCCGGCAGCGAGACCGGGCTAGCCGGAGCGCGGACGGGCTCGGGGATGCGCGGCGCGGCGGCCAGTGGCCGTGAGATCGCGCATTGGGCCGCGAGACGGGTGGCGGCGGCGCCTGCGGCAGACCAGCGCGCAGGCTCCTGCGCGATCGAAAACGAAATGGTCCGGAGGGACAAGGGAGCACACGGAAAAGAGGTTGCGGAATCCCTCCAGGCGAGCCGCGCGGGCATATCCGCCGCGGCGAAGAGCAGGCCCGAACGCTCGATGGAGACGCCCGCCGGGGCGATTTCCATGACAGGTGGGGGGGCTGCCGGCAGCGGTTTGTCAAGGGTACACAGGACGGCGCGAGGGACCGGACCGCCGGTAGCCGGGGGCCGCTCGATGAAATCCGCGGTCCGCGCAGGAGCGGGCTCCGGGGCTAGCGCCTCGTAGAGCTGCCGGCGGTACCGTTCGCGAAACTGGGTGCGATGCGCCTCGCTGCAGAACTCCAGGTCCCGGAGCTGGCGGATCGGACCGATTCCCTTACCGCAATAAAGACACTGCACGCTCTGCCTCTGACATTGACGACTTCTCAGTTATTATAAGCGCACTCTTCGCCTGGCACAAAGAAAACTTAGCCGATTTAGATAAGTTAGTGAATGCTAACTAAGAGACTAACGGTACCAGATACTATCTTTGGTTAACCGATGCGACGAACGATAGCATCGGCGAGTAACTATTTATAATGGCAGCCGCCGGAGTAGTGGGGCGGCCAGAGCCGGCTGAAAGCCAGCTGCGGGCAGAATTGCCCGCCCTCCAAGAACCAAACTGAGAGAGCGGTGGATTGCAATTGAGATACCCTATAGCCGATGAGCCTGGAACAAGCGCGCGAGTGGTTGGGGAGCGCCACGGCGGTGGCGGTTTTGACGGGGGCGGGGATTTCCGCGGAGAGTGGCGTGCCGACTTTTCGCGGCGCGGGCGGACTGTGGAAACAGTACAAGCCGGAGGACCTGGCGACAGCGGAGGCCTTCGCGCGAGATCCGCGTTTGGTTTGGGAATGGTACAACTGGCGGCGGGAGACGATCAAGCAGGCCAAGCCGAACGCCGGACATGCGGCGCTGGTCCGGCTGGAAATTCAAAAGCCGCAATTTACGCTCATCACGCAGAACGTGGACGGGCTGCACGATATGGCGGGCAGCGGCAAGATATTGAAATTGCATGGCGACATCTGGCGCTTGCGGTGCATGTCGTGCGGCAGTAACTGGCCGGACCGGCGGGTACCCTTGCCCAAACTCCCGCCGCACTGCGGATGCGGGGGGCTGGCGCGTCCGGGAGTGGTCTGGTTCGGCGAACCCTTGCCGGAAGGCATGATGCAGGAAGCCGAACATGCGGCCCTGGAGGCGCAGGTGCTGTTGGTGGTGGGCACCTCGGCGCAGGTTTATCCGGCGGCAGGGTTGATTCCGCTGGCGAAACAGGGCGGAGCGCGCGTGATTCAGGTGAACCTGGAGCCCAATCCGTATTCGGATATTGTGGACTGCGCGCTGGAGGGTCCGGCGGGCGAGTTATTGCCGCAGTTAATCTGAGGGCGCGGGCCAGGCCGGCGGACTGAAGACCGCCGCTGGTCGCTGAAGCGTGCGCCACTTAGCGCGCCAGACGGACGCTGATCTGGGTGGCGATGGTATTGAATGCGACGGCCAGTTGCGAGGCATCCGGAGCCTCGGCGAAGTAGCCGTGCGGCTGGTTGATCTGCTGCTGATAAAAGGTCAGACCCGCACCGGAGTCTCCCGCCAGCGCCGGATCGTTCGCTATCTTTTGCAATAGCAGTGTATCGGGCATGTCATCGACGGGTCCATTGCCCATCAGGGCGATGTCGTAAATGTAAGGATGGAGGGTTGAGTCGGTGCGGACCTGGGTAGCCTCATTATCCACCGCATTCGTGGATGCGATTACGATCTGCTGCGGGACACTGACGCCGCCCACCGGGTTAAACGGGGTCGTGTAAGGCCAGGTCGAGCCATTCACCTGGCTATAGGGGCCCGCGGTCGAGTTGCCATAAAAGTCTTGCGTGGGCAGATCCTGAATATCCTGCCGGACGTTCGTGAGACCGGTATAGAACTTACACCCGTTGCTTGCCGCAATAGGGATATTGTCGTTCGGGAAGGTAATGCCGGACGTGTTGTTCTGCATTAAGCCGGCAGTGTTGCCGGTGGTTTGGGCGCCGCCGGCCCATTGGGCGACGACACCGACGAACGGCTGATTGGCAGGCGCGCAGCCATCGGTAACGAGGCTTGAGAAATCGGCGGTGATGCCGTTAGGCCGGCCGTCGGTCATGAACATGATCACGTTCATACGCGTGGGGTTGTTCACGTTCTTGAGTTCGGTGTAGGCTTCCGCGATGGCCGCGGCCGAGGAAGTATTGGCGCCGCAAGTCAGTTGCCCGATGAGGGATTGAATGGTGTTGCCGTTGGCGTCGGGCGTGGTGAAACTGGTGGTGGATGGGTAAACAAACACGGAGGAGCCGAATGCGACCAGGCCGAGTTGATCGCGCCCGGGAGCGAAGTAATTCACGAACGCGGCGGCATCTGTTTTCATCAGAGAACAGGCGGTCTGGCCGGTGCCGGCGACGATCCCGTTCATGGACGAGGAACGGTCGAGCACCATCATCAACAGGACATCGCGGCGGCCGGCCGTGCTCGAGACATTGATCGTGGAAGTCTGCTGATTCAGCACTTGAAGGAAATACAATGGCGCCGTCACGGTAGCCGATACGGTGACGGTCCGATAGTTAGGGATAGAGACATCATCCACCGAGATGTTGGCGCTGGCGCCGGAAGTGCGCCAGTAACCCGCGGGGAAATTCGCGTTGAAGAACTGCTGCGCGGTGGCTTCGGCATTGGCCGCCTGAAGCGCGGTAGTGGCTCCCTGGGCCAGCGCGCGCGCGCCGGCCAGCGCCGCGGAGTCAGTCGCCGACGACAGCTTGGCTTTGATCAGATAAAGCGTAGCGACGTCGAAGCCCAAGCCTATCAGAGGCAGTACGACGGACAAAGATAGCGTGGTCAAGACAATGGCGATGCCGCTGGAAGGCTTTC
>Ga0187871_10003940_pt1 | contig 11320 bp, 9 predicted proteins | sample June2016WEW_16_1_FD_132988 | JGI IMG/M metagenome (GOLD analysis project Ga0187871, IMG submission 132988) | Peatland microbial communities from SPRUCE experiment site at the Marcell Experimental Forest, Minnesota, USA - June2016WEW_16_10 | ecosystem: Environmental > Terrestrial > Soil >...
ACCACACGACGGGGAACACGGCGCCGGGCGGCGCGAATGCCGGCCGTTCGAACTGCTCGTACTGAGGTCTGGTCCCGCGGCCCCGCGCATGCCGGGCTACCCACGCGGACAGGCCCTGCGCCGCGCCGTAGACCACAACGGCGCCTACACAGGCCGCGACCTGGCACAGCCGTCCATCCCGGCCGGAAACGCGCGCGCTGAATTTCACACCGTACTCCTCTGCCCCGAAGCACCCCCGGTCACATCTTCCCCGAAAGCACCCCCGATCACACGTCCCGCGCCTCTCCGGCCGGCCCGAGTACTCACCCCGCGTCCACAGGCAGCTTGGCCGGCCACCAACGGTGACCCCAGCTGACCGGATACACCACGCGGAACTGCCGTTCGTTCCGTACTGCAGCGGCGGCGTCCGATATAGGCAAGCCGGTGCACAGAACGGGTCGTCCTGGTGCTCCGTCACCTAGCCCCCGCCACATGCCCAGTCAAGTACGAACTCGGCGACCCCGGCCTTCCTATCACGCTCAGGAACCCATCTTTAATTCCTTGGTCCCGCCGGTGTGATCGTGAAGAACGCGCTGGAGGCCGGGCGCCACAGCAGCGAGGCCGCAGCAACTCCGGCCAGCCAGGCCAGCACCGCGAAGGCCACCTGCACGACGCCTTGGTGACCGAACAGAAACAGGGTCCCCAAGGCGAAATTTGATCTGTGCCTGCCCCGTTAGCGTTTGGACGGCAGGGACTGGGCGTAGCTGACGGCCCGGCTGACCCACTGGGTGAGCTGCTCATCGGTTTCCAGGTCATCGGAGCTGACACGTAGCCATCCCCGCATTTCCCGGCCGCCCATGATGGCCAGGGTAGCGGTTGTCGTCTCGGCCAGGGTGCCGCAGTCCGCGGGGTCGACCCGGATCAGGGCTCCGCCCTGGCCGCTGGCGCTGATGGCCATGTTGCCGTCGATCAGGAACGCTAGGCCGCCGAACATCTTCTTCTCGGTCAGCCCCGGCCCGGTGCCGATCAGGAACCGGATCCGGTCAGCAAGTTCGGTGTCGTAGGCCATGTCGGCCAGCTTAGCCAGCGGGTGCCGACGGAGGCGCCCGGCCGGACACCGGATCCGCGATGTGCGGGGTTTCCCGGCGCCATGGCCGCAACGGGCCCGGAGGGAACCGCGGTCAGCCGTCACCGCCGGGCGCAGTGTTCTTCGTGGCCATGTTCATCCCTGGCGCGGTGATCGTGCCTCGCATGACGCGGGTTACAGCAAGCTGCCCAGCCTGCCTGCCCGCAGTCTCCGGCGCGGCCGGGCACCACCCGCCCGGCGCCTCGGGGCTCGCCGCGGCGCTAGCCGCGGCGAGGGCGCCTGGCCAGGAGCGACACGACGATGACGACAACCGCCGCGATCAGCCCGGTGATCAGGAACGTCTTGAGCGTTGCGAAGATCCCGCCGATAGCCATGAACGCCAGCCAGATGGCCAGGATCACGCCGAGGATTGTCCATATCATCCGGCCCATGGACCCATTATGCGCCCGGTGCCCTGCGCAGGGCGGCGGTGCATGCTGACCGAGGCTGCGCACTGGCGGCCCCAGACGGGAGCACCGGGTGCTTACCTGAGCTCGCTGACCTGGCCGCCGGTTTACCGCTCATGCCGATGAGCGGGCGGTCCGTTGCGGCAGCGACAACACCTCCAAGGCCAGCCATTCGCTTACGGGAGCGCGTGCTGCCTGCTGATCTGGAGGGCCGGGAATTCATCACCGCTGGGGTGCTCGACCGCAGGGGGATCGTGGCCTGGTCGTTGTGGGAGGGCTACCTCAAGATGCCATCAGGAGCCGCGCTGCAAGAGCCCAAGCGAGTCGTGCCGATCCACTCTGCCGAGCTTGGTCGGCGTCGAGCAACCAGCCTTGCGAGAACTCCCCGCATGGCGGCCCGGCGGCAACGGTGCCCTGGCGGTTCGCGATCTGGGACCGTGTGCTCGGGGCGCGCCGGGGTGGTGCTCGCGTCGCGGGCGTGCTAGCCCACGGTCACCGCGGAGCGGATCAGCTGCGTGACCGTGCTGGCCGACTCCAGGTAGGGCTGGTGGGCCAGGCCCGCGAGCACATGGTGCCGGGCCGTGGGGAGCCGGTCTGCGAGCAGGCGGCAGCGGTCCACCAGGAAGGGTACGTCGAGATCGCCGCATGCGACGGTGACCGGGACCTTGATCTCGGCGAGGCGGTGCCAGGCGTCCACGTCGGCGGCTCCGGCAGTTTCGGGCACGCCGTTGCCGATGATGATCGCGTTCATGTCGAGCGCCAGCTTCCGCGCGGCGCCGCGCACGCGCCCTTCTGGCTGGCCGGGACCGTCCAGCCACAGCCAGGTCTCCAGCCGGTTGATCTCGCCGGCGTCCCGTGCCGCGTAAGCCTTCTCCAGCAGCGACTCGAACCGCCTGGTAGCGGCGTCGAGCTCGGGTTCGGGGGCGCCGCTCACCGCGGTGCCCATCACCACCAGCCCCGCGACCCGGCCGGGGGCAACCAGGGCGGCGTCGAGTGCCAGCCCGCCCCCCGCTGAGGCGCCGGCCAGCCACACCGGGCCTGCGCCGGCGCGAGCCAGGACGGCCAGCAGGTCATCCAGGTGCGAGAACGGCCCGGTGCTGGGCGGCGTCTGCCCGTAACCCCGGCGGTCGTAGGCCACCACAGTCAGCTCAGGTGCCAGCAGCCCGGCTACCTCCGCCCATCCCCGCCGGTCCGCGACGCCCTCATGCAGCAGCAGCACCGTCTGGCCGCCACCGGGCCACCGTTCGCCCGCCAGGGTGGTGCCATCCCGGCTGACATCGAATCGCTCCGCCATGGCCCCCATGCTCCCCGCGGCGCCCGCCCGGCGGCAAATCAATTCGGCCGGCCCCTCATCCCCTGCCTCTTCGCCCGCATCCCCGGCCGGACTCGCGCGGCTGAGCACGGCGCATGGCCCGCGGCCCGCCGTTATGCCCGGCCACCCCGCCGTCAGATGACCGCTTCGGCTGTATCCCGAAGTGGTCGTCATGGCGCTGGGCGGCCAGGGCACTGGGCCAGGTCCTGGCATGCCTGGCGCACCGGCACGCCCGCCCGGCTGGCGGCGGCGCGGATGCAGGCGACCGCCGCGAACAAGGCGTACTGTCAGAAGTCGTCGGCCTGCCACCAGGCGGCCTCATCGAGCAGGTCCGGTTCGGTCCCGCCATGGAGGGCTGCGGCGGCCAACACTGCGTACTGGAGCCTGGTGTTCTGCCGGCCGTGGAACGTGCACTCGGGCAGGAACCGCTCGCGTAGTCCCTCCAAGGGCAGCGGGTCGGCCCGGCTGGCCCCGCACCAGTTCAGCGCATCGGCAGCGAGACGAATGGATGATCTGCGCAGTCTGGACTGCCGATGCCGGGCGGGCTCGCTGTACGAACGCAGGGACTGTCAGGGCTTATGGGGCCGCCCGGTGCCGCCGTGTTCTTCGTCGCCGATGCCATGGCCTGGACGCCGGAGCTTGGACATGGTCTTGGATTCGATCTGCTGGATGCGCTGGCGGGTGACGCCGTAGACCTTGCCGATCTCGTCCAGGGTCTTCGGCTGGCCGTCGGTGAGGCCGAACCGCATGGAGATGACCCCTGCTTCCTGTTCGGAGAGCGCACCGAGGACGGAGTGCAGCTGTTCCTGCAGCAGCGTGAAGCTGACGGCCTCGCCGGGCTGGATCGCCTCGGAGTCCTCGATCAGGTCACCGAACTCGCTGTCGCCGTCCTCGCCGAGCGGGGTATGCAGCGAGATCGGCTCACGGCCGTACTTCTGCACCTCGATGACCTTCTCCGGGGTCATGTCGAGCTCGACGGCCAGCTCGTCCGGGGTCGGCTCGCGGCCCAGGTCCTGCAGCATCTGGCGCTGCACCCGGGCCAGCTTGTTGATCACCTCGACCATGTGCACCGGGATCCGGATGGTCCGCGCCTGGTCGGCCATGGCCCGGGTGATCGCCTGCCGGATCCACCAGGTGGCATACGTGGAGAACTTGTAGCCCTTGGTGTAGTCGAACTTCTCCACCGCCCGGATCAGCCCCAGGTTGCCCTCCTGGATCAGGTCCAGGAACAGCATGCCCCGCCCGGTGTACCGCTTGGCCAGCGAGACGACCAGGCGCAGGTTCGCCTCGAGCAGGTGGTTCTTGGCCCGGGTGCCGTCCTCGGCGATCCACTCCAGGTCCAGCTGCTGGTCGTCGTTCAGCCGATTGCCGTCAGCGAGCTTCTCCTCGGCGGACAAGCCGGCCTTGATCCGCTTGGCCAGCTCGACTTCCTGCTCGGCGTCCAGCAGCGGCACCTTGCCGATCTGCTCCAGGTAGTTCTTGACCGGGTCGACGGTGGCGCCCGCCACCTGCACCTGGGCGGTCGGCAGGTCCTCGTCGTCGTCATCACCCAGAACCAGGATCTCCTCGGGCGCGGCCTTTACTTCGCCGGCTTCCGCGATGGCTCTGTCTTTCGCGTGTGCTAGGAGCCAGGCACCGAACCGGGCACGGCCAGCGCGGGCGTCATATCTCGTAGCACATTGCCCAGCAAAGTATTCGCCAAGCTCGGGGTAGAAGTCTGCCAAGAACAGGTACTCATGATCCTGACCTGTGTCAGAGGTCACGGGTGCTCCTTTCCGTTGTCAATCCCGAACGTGTAGTACCGCTCCAGCCCCGCGACCAGCTTGCCTCGGGCTGTGTGCAGATGAGCATGCACAGTGCTCTCTGCGATGCCTAGCTCGGCGGCGATCTCTGAGGCCTTCATGTGGTCCTGCCACCGCATCAGGGCGACCTTTTTCTGTCTTGGCGGCATGTCCTCGATGATCTTCCGCGCCTGCTCCAGCGCTATCGAGTTGAGTGCCCGAGCCGCGGTATCAGACGTGGCGCCCCGGTACCTGGCCAGGATGTCGGGCTGCTTGCGGCGGAAGGCCTCCCTGCGCCGGAAGTCGCTGATGTCCTTATTAGCCAGCGTGCCGAGCAGCCAGGCTCGTTGCTGGCCTCCAGCACGTCTGCGCAACCTCGTCCACGCCCTTGCCGCCGCCTCGAACGTGTCCTGGACCAGATCCGCGGCAAGCTCGCGATCGCCACGAGTGCGCAGGAACGCGTGGCCGAACAACCACCGGTCATGAGCTGCGAAGAACGAGCTCAGCTCAGTGACGTGACGCTGCGGGAGCCGCACCTCGCCGCTACCGTCCATGCCGCACCTCCGGCGGTCTCCGGCCGGCCTGGCTCAGGCCGGAGTGCAGTGAGCTCATCATGCCTATGTAGTCGCGCGGGTGCCGCTAAACCTTTAGTACCGCGGGGGGCCGTTCACCATCGCCATGACAAGCACACAGAACCGGCCGATACGGGCGCAACTCTGCATCTTGCGGGGTCATTCTGCTGGCCACCCCGGCCGCCGGATGACAGGCTGGTCGCTGTGACGGACCAGAGCACCGGGGACGTGGTACCCGAACGCTGGAACGCGGTTGGCCCGAAGTCCGGCATGTGGATGGATCCGGCGCAGGACCCGAGGTTCGCGGCAGGCGCGGAGCTGGAAGGCGAGCGGGCGACGCTGCTGGACGGTGATACTCCACATGATCGAGGAGTACGCCCGCCACCTCGGCCACGCCGACCTGCTCCGCGAGCGGATCGACGGCCGTGTCACGCGCACAGCCGCCGTTCGGCGCGGTAATCGGGTGTGGAAGCTCCGCCGTATGGCTGCGACCGAACTGGACGTTCTGTGCCGCGCTGGCCGTGGTCATTGGTGAGTCGCGGGGGGTCCTCATCCCGGCCCGGCGAAGAAATCGCGTGCCAGCGGCCACCACAACCTGAGCGTGCCACCTGGCGGCACGGCCAGCCAGCGTTGCTCCAGGTCGCGGACGCCCCGGATGGCCGTGGCGATCGTCTGGTCATCGACCCGGGCCAGCAGGTCTTGCAGTGACGGGTCGTCCTGCCGGGCGGCCCGGTCGCGGACCCCGGCCGGGGCGTCTGGGCCATCACCCCAGCGGTTGGCCACGCAGTTGGTGATCGTTTTGGCCCGGCGGTGCCCGGGGGTGAGCCACATCGTGGCCGGGACGCCGGCTGCTGCCCCGGAGACGATCCGCCCCCGCTTCTGGCGCTCCGGGTGGCGGGACGTGGCCGCATGGCCGGCCTCCGCGTGATCTCCCGCGGCCAGTTCTGCCCACAGCCCGTCACCGATGCCGAACAGGGACTCGACGGCCAGATGCGGAAGGTCATGGACGACATGAACGGGCCCGCGCCGGGTCACCCCGGCAACCGTCAGCCAGGCACGGTCGCGGTCGCGGTCGCACGGCCCGGCGGCCTTGACCAGGGTTACCTCCATCACCGGCAGGCTCATCCGGACACGACGCGGATGCCGTAACGCTCGCCGATCCGGGTGCGCTCATCGTCGCCGGAAGCAGCGTTGATCTCGCGGAGGTAGTCTTCGATGCCGCCGGGGACGGCGATCAGCAGCAGCCGGGCGGCAGGGCCCGCGGCCCAGAAGCGGTGCGGGCGGCCACGGGGCAAGAACACGAAGCTGCCCACCGCGGCGTCGAACGCTTCGTCCCCGCAGCGGACAGGCAGCGCGCCGTCCAGTACATAAAAGCACTCATCGTCCCGGTCATGCACATGCAGCGGCGGCCCGGCGCCGATGCTGGTCTCAAAGATGCTCAGGGCGCCGCCCGTCGACTGCCGCGACGCCTTCAGGCCAGGATCGTCCGCCAGGCCGGCTCCAGTCGCAACCACATAGCCGATCAGGAAGTCGGTCATGACATCTATGATCACTCCGCGGCCCGGCGCGGGCACGCTAACGCTCGGCGACCAGAGCCCGGACTCGCGTCGCACGCTAAGCCGCCGATATGGCCGTCGAGCTGTTTAAAATCGCCGCCGTCTATACTGCGCCAGAATGGGGTGATCTGTGCGGCCACGCGCAGGGGACCTGCGACAGCATGGCGGCCTGAACTCGGAAACACGAATTAAGGACAGAGCCGTGTAAACTGCCAGCCATCTAGCTAGCCGCGTCTCCGGTAAGGCCGCCTCTTCTTGTAAGGTGGCAGCAGCGCGCAGGACGACGGGCGCCGCAGAGATTTCTTTGGATGCGTGTCGACTGCCATTTGCGGTTGTTATATTAAGTCCCCCTGCGCCCGTTTTAGGGGCACACCGGGCTCCTTGGAAGAGGAGCTCATCGAGCCGGGTATCGAAAGCCTTCGGGGCAGCGTGAATGAGGGTAGGTATGGACGGCGAAGATTCTGCGGGGCGCCGCGTTCGAGGCATTGCACGGCGGCGTTTTCTGGGAGGGGCGGGCCTGGGTGCGGCGGCGCTGACAGTGGGGGCGCCTCTCTTTGGCCGGGGGACCGCAGCCCTGGCTGCGCCGCTGCCAATAGGATACTTCCACACACGGGGCGCGCAGATTCTCGATGCCTGCAATAGTCCGGTGCAGCTGGCAGGAGTCAACTGGTACGGCTTTGAGTGCAATAGCATGGTGCCGGGCGGGCTGTGCTATGAAACGCTCGACTACATCTGTCAGCAGGTCGTGAATCTGGGTTTCAACCTCATCCGGCTGCCGTATTCCGTCCAGGCCGTGCAGTCCAATCCGCCCATCGGCAGCTATCTCGATGCCAACGCCGACTTGCAGGGGCGGACCGTGCTCGAGATCATGGACGCGGTGATCGCCACGGCCGGGAGGTACGGGCTCAAGGTCGTTCTCGGCAATCACCGCTCCGAGGCAGGCTGGAGCTATGAGAGCAACGGCTTGTGGTACACGCAGCTGTATCCAGAGTCTGCCTGGCTCAGCACGTGGGGGGTGCTGGTCCAGCGCTATCAGAACAATTCGACGGTCATCGGCTGTGACCTACGCAACGAGCCGGCAGCTCCCTCTGCCGATTCTTCCGCCTGGCCGCAAAACGGCGGGTCCCTGTGGGGATACGGAGATCCAAACGCGACGGGCTATCCGCGGGATTGGACCTCGGCGGCAGAGGTTGCCGGCAACTATCTCTTGAGCCTCAACCCTGACTTGCTGATCTTCGCCGAGGGCGTCCGCTACGATCCGGCCGGGCCCATCTTCAACGGCTCCAACTGCCAGTACTGGCCGGGCGGCAATCTGGTCGGCGTCGGCGAAGCCGGAGGCGGGCGGCCCGCACCTCGACCCCTGACCCTCAGCGTGCCCAACCGGCTGGTGTACACGGCGCACGACTATGGGACGGATATGTTCAGTGGCCTTGCCTGGTGTCAGCTCGGCACAACGGCGTCGACCCCGGACGCCTGCCGGGGCATCTGGGATCAGACCTGGGGTTACATTGCTCAACAGGAAATAGCGCCGGTGTGGATCGGCGAGTTCGGCACGCCCAACGGCTACAAGCCGAACGACAATACGCCCCCGGAGTACTACACAGACGTGAACAACGTGAACCCGCAGGGGAATTGGTTCAGCTATCTGGTGCAGTACATCAAGGACCACAACATCAACTGGTGTTACTGGGCGCTCAACGGGACGCAGTCCGAGGCTCCTGGACGCGACCCCAGCCAGCCAGACTGGTACGGCGTGCTTGATCCCACCTGGACGGGCCCTGCCAGCCAGCCGATGATGAGCCAGCTCAGCATGATTCAGCAGAACAGTTAAGAGGATATCCAACTACGGAGTACTCCAGGCTCCGGCAGTATGGCACCTTCAGGATAATTGCGCGGAAGGCGCCCTTTAGTCAATGGGACCTAGGTAGGTCCAATGTCTGTCTTGCCGGACGAACCTGCTCGTCTCCGCGAGAACGCCACGCTGCCCCTGCTGGACGTACATAGCACGGAACTGCACCGTGCCGGTGGCGTCGAAGAGCCCTCCGTCACGCGTTTCCAGGACGGCGAGGCGGGTCCACCGGAGTGCCGGGTCGAGGCTGAGGGTCCGCGGACGGCCTGACGGGTGCCAGGTGCGCAGGAGGTAACCGGCGTCCCCGACGGCGAATGCGCTGTAACGAGAGCGCATCAGCGACTCAGCGGTCGGCGCCGGCACGCCTGCGTGGAGTCGCCCGCAGCACGACTCATAGTCGTCTCCGAGGCCGCAGGGGCACGCGAGTCCGTCCATGCGGACATTCTCCCAAGGGCACATCGATCGCCGGAACAGCAGGTGTCCGGGCTCGGGCGAATCTGAAGTAACCTGCATCGCGCCTGTTGCTGAGGCTGGCGAGGCGTCGAAGGCTTGCTCGATCAGGTCGGGTGGTTCGGGGATCTCGTCATTACCGGGGCCGTATATCGGGCCCCTTACCACTCCTAACCAGGGAGACGTAGACACTGGACCACCGCCGGGCGGCAGCGCAGAGTGACGACGCGTGATTCAGGTAGCGAGCGGGAACCGCCGTTCTGTATTTACAGAAGCGGCGATCGGCTGCGAGGCTTTGGCAGCACAGATTAAGGCGTTATGGGGGCGAGTTCAAGTGGCGACAAGCCGCCCCGGGCTCGCCCAACTCCAGAGCGATAAACGGAGAGTCCCTCCGGAACTCGGGCTTTGCTCCGGCGATCTTGTCGGGCCGGTATCCTCGCATCTCAGGTATCGCACGGATTTGCTTAAGTCGCCGACAACTCCCTGAATTCAGCCCAGTTAACGCGATCTTCATCCGCGGCCGCGGCGAGACATCGTAACCCTATGATCCATACCATTTCGTCACTTGGCAGGTCGCTTCCGTATCTTAGGTACCACTGAGGATCAGGAGATCACCGGTGATCTCGAACGGCGCGAGCAAGGTGCTGGTGTCCCAGGGGGTCGGGCAGCCAGGTCGCTGGGCGCGACTGTCCCGGCGGGATGAAGCCGCCCACGTTCTTGGTTTCCTGGTCGGAACCGGTCTCAGCGCCGCTGGCATTGTAAGCCTTCGGCAGCCTTGGCACCAGCGCTGATCTTTCACCGGGGCTGATGGCTGGCGCTGGGCGGTTTTGTAGGTCTGGATTTAACGTCGGGGTCTGACGCCGGCCCCGGCTGTCGGGCCGGGTGGCCGGGGGCTCTCTCGGCGCCGTTCAGACTCTTTCGCGGCCTGCGGACGCAGCAATCTTCGAGGAGCCGTTCGTGGTCAGCCGCACCACGACGAGCGTCCCTGGCCGTGCGTCGCCGAGCTCGCCGCCGTCGGTTCATGGCCGGGGGGTCGTTTTGCCGCGTCGCCGAGTCCATCTCCGGCGGCACTGCTTTTTCTCGGTCGGATGCATCACGCGGATTGTGCCCATGTCGCAGGTGGCGCTGAGCCGCACGACGGGAAAGCCCGGAATTGGCGGCTCGAGGGCGGTAGTGACCGCGCCGCTCCGGCCCACCGGCCGGACCACGACGCCGCGGGAACGATGACCGTGATTGCCCCTATGTGGGTATGGACGACCATCTCGACGTCCCAGTCATCGAACTCGGCCTCGCTCAAAATCAATTGTCACGGAGCCCATACCCGTGTCGATCTTGGTGAGACGGCTCACCTGCCAGCGGCCCCTCGGGGCGAACCTCGCCTATCGAGGTAGAGATCTCCAGCGGCTCTTGACGCCGCCGCGCAGGCGGAGTGAATTCGACGGGCGGCGGCAGGCCGCGAACCACCGAGGCGAAGTCAGCCCGGTATGGAGCGACGGTGGCGTGAGATCCGGCTAATCTGTACGCCTGTGAGAGAGCACCCGGTTGGCTATTGCCGCGCATAATGCGGTGATCTATGTGCGGCCACGCGCAAGGCTGCCTGGGCGCAAAATTATCTACTGAACGGCATGCTCATTCGCAAACCCGTAGGCCTTCCTGTAGTTTCGCAGGATTGCGGCGCGGCATCAGGGTGCAGCCTGAGAAGCCGGATCGCTGTCCGGACCCGGTCATCGCTATGGGGGGTCGGTCGTCTGGCCGTCAGCGTGCGCGCAGTACTGGCCGGACGTGGAGTCGGCTCGCGCCTTTGGCGAGGCAGACAAGCGTGCCGAGCGGTCGTCGCGTCATCCGGCGACACCTTGCAGTACCCGCACCGTCCCGGCGAGCCCGTCGATCTCGACAGTCGCGCCGTCGGCGATGCGGTCGCAGGCGCCGGCCACCGACACGACGCAGGGCACTCCGATCTCGCGGCTGACGATCGCGGCGTGGCTGGACGGAGCACCGACCTCGCAGACGACACCGCCGGCGACCAAGAACAGCGGCACCCACGAGGGATCGGTCGTGGAGCAGACGATGACGTCGCCGGGCTCGAGATCGGTAAGGTCGGCGAGGCCGGCGGCCACGCGGGCGCGGCCGCGAGCCACGCCGGGCGCGACGCCTAGCCCTGTCAGCTTATCGCCAGCGGCGGCCATTGTCCGGGTGCCGCCGTCGGCTCGCAACGGCCACTGCGAGATCGGCGGTACGGGTGTGCCGTGCATGACGACGTAGGGCGGGACGTGGGAGCCCAGCTCCGC
>Ga0187871_10003942_pt1 | contig 11317 bp, 12 predicted proteins | sample June2016WEW_16_1_FD_132988 | JGI IMG/M metagenome (GOLD analysis project Ga0187871, IMG submission 132988) | Peatland microbial communities from SPRUCE experiment site at the Marcell Experimental Forest, Minnesota, USA - June2016WEW_16_10 | ecosystem: Environmental > Terrestrial > Soil >...
ACCATCATGTCCGTCAGCAAGGTATCCACTCCATTCTTACGTAGCAATTCCAAACGCGCCGCTGGCGGAGCGCTGCGCGAATGCCGGCATGGTGCCTCATCGCTTCCGGGCGTGACTCTTGACCGGGGTGTGCGGCAGGTCTGGGCGACTCGAATAAGTGTCGCCTAGGCCGGGTCGACCATGGTATTCCAGCCCCGAAGCAAGAGGATACTTTCCCACGCGGAAATTGTCCCTGTGCCGGCATCGCCTGACCGCAAAACCTCGCGATTTACCGAGGGGTCGGTGAGTGGACTACCGACACGGGGCCTGACGGCACAGCCCGCCAGAACGTTCCGCCGCGCGATCCGGTCTGGGAAGAATAGATTCCTTGGCCTCACTCCACACGGGGGCAGTTACTTCGAAAGGGCGCGGAAGTTGGCGCCCGGGAAACTGAAACCGGGCGTGGTAGCGAGAGCAAAACCGGCACTGTCTTCGGGCGACCGTCGGTCGCCCAGGCTGTCCCGCGAAACTCGAACGTAGCAACCGCCCTAATATTCCCCACTCGGTGCCTGTGCGGCGCCCCGATGGCGAAGGAATCTCGTGGCCGAACAAGCTTTACTGGTCCAGCACGGCCCGCCGAATTCGGGCGTACGAGCGACCAAAGATCCTCACTCCAACGTCATTCCGCCCAGCAACCCAGGATGGAAGGCCACGGTGGCGGCGACATTGAGATCGCTGGACCTGAGCCGACGCGTCCTCGGTGCCGATCATCAGGAAACCTTCCGTTGGATGAGCAAGCTCGCCGGCGCCATACAGCCGATCGACGCGGGCCTGGCGCTTAAGCTACATCGCTTCACCGCCACCCGGGCTGCCGACGCTTTGGGTATCAGGCACCCGCGGACACTGCATTGTCGGCATTATCTCGCGATCTGCCTGCACGAGAGCGGCGAAACCGAAGCCGGGTTGGCGCTGCTGCGGGAGGTTCTGGACCGGCGCGAACGAGCCCTCGGACCCGAGCATCCGGACACCCAGGCCACTGCCAAAGCCCTCGCGCGCTATTTGGACGCAAATGAAGGCTCCCAGGCGGTGGTGCGGCTGTTTCGCGGGACGCTGGAGCGGAACCAACAGAAATACGGCGCCGACCACCCGCGCACACTGACCAGCGTGCATGACGTTGCGATGTCGATCGCCACCGGCGGCGACCCGGTCCGTGCCTTACCGCTGTTGCGGCGTGCGATGGAAGGACGCGAGAAACTGCTTGGCCAGGAGCATCCAGATACCCTCGCCAGCCTCAATGAGGTGGCGGTTTGCACGGCCTCGACCGGCGATCCGGCCGGCGCCGCGAGGCTGTTTCAGTCGGCGTTGGCAATCCGCGATCGCGACCCTGGTCCCGACCATCCCGACACGCTGGTCACATTAGGTAATCTCGTGGCCTGCCTTCACGCTGCCGGCAACATGGCCGATGCGGTACCGTTGCAGTTACGCAAGGTACGCAGCCATGAACGGCAGCTCGGATCTGGGCATCCGGATACGCTGCAAGCGATCGTTTTCTTAAGCAATTGCGTGATCCGAGCGGACTCAGACGCCATCGCCCTGCCGTTGTTTCTGCAGGTGCTGGATGTAACGGAGCGGCTGCTGGGACTGTACCATCTGGCGTCCGTTGCGTTACGCGATTTGCGACCGCTCTCGACGCTTGGTGTGGCGGCGGGTCCATTGCGATAGCCTAACCGACTCAAAATCGGCCCCCTGTCATTGCGAGCGAAGCGAAGCAATCTCCTTCAGGAGAGGCATGGAGATTGCTTCGATTCGCTCGCAATGACGGGGAAGGGCTTTGGCGCAACCTGTTCGGAAACCGTTCTGGCCGACCTAAAGTTTAGCAACCCGCATGGCCCAAGTAAACAAAGCCAACATATGAAACTCAAGTGCGCCATGTTGCCGGCGATACTTCGCCCGCATGCGCCGGCGCCCCTCGCGCTGCAGCTCAAGTTGGGCCGGCGGAGGGTTTCGCGAATGCATCAAGGATGGGTAGCCGATACGGTAGTGCAACGCTGTCCGGTCCATGAACCACGCGCCATATTTCCGCATCACCAATGGTCGATCAGGTCGCGCACGATCGACATACGTTTCAGCATCTGCGTCTTCGGCTTGCCCTGGCCGGCATCCACCGCTGGTCCGAGCAAATGCGTGAACGGCGGCATCCGCAGTGCGGTGAACCCCATATTGCGCGAAATCACGAACGGTAGCCGTCCGACCACCTGATCGCCGCTGGTGACCCTGACCTCCTGATATTGGCCTTGCGTCACCGCGTCCAACCACCAAGGCGGCGGCCAGCCAGCCCAGGCGATCTGGCTGCCGCAATGATCGGCGTGATATGATGATCGATCATCATATGGATCGCCCCGACCAATGCGCGCCGGTTATTCCCAATCTGGCGGTCGCGGCGGCTTTTGAGGACCGCGCGGGCCAATGCGCCAGCACGCAAGGCGGTCCAGCTTACAGCACGCCGCGGCAGCGGCGATCCGACCGGCGCTCAGATAATTTGCGCCGAGTGCGGTCAAGGCGAACCGGCGTCAGTGGCCGTTGCTGGATGCCCTGAGCTCGGCGCCCAGTCGCTGCATGGCAGGCAACCCATAGGGAATCACCCGCGTTAATGCGTAAAACAGGTGAATCATGCCGGGGTGGCAGGTGTAGGCCACACCGACACCGGCCGCCGCCAGCCGATCAGCGTAGGCGCGCCCTTCATCCCGCATCGGATCGAACTCGGCCGTGTGAATGTAGGCGGGCGGCAGCAAGCTCACATCCTTGGCCCGCAGCGGCGAAATCCGGGGATCATCCGGCGCCACGCCTGTTGGCAAATAGAGGCCCAGATCGTGATCCATCATTGTCTTGCTCACCAGGCGGTCGTCGGCGAACGCAAGGCGCGAGCCTGTGGTGCCCGCGTAGTCCAGGATCGGGCACAGCAGCAACTGCCAGGCAAGCGTCTCGCCTCGCGATTGGCGAACCAACTGACAGACGATCGCAGCCAGGCCGCCGCCGGCCGAGTCGCCACCTACCGCGATCCGGTCCGCTGCAATTTGCAGCGCTACGGCATTGTCGATCACCCATGTCGTGGCGGCTAGGCAGTCCATGACAGCGGCAGGAAATTTGTGCTCCGGCGCCAGCCGGTACTCCACCGATACCAGGCGACACCCAATGTCATGGGCGAGAACCCGGCAGAGAATGTCGTGGGTCTCCACACTACCGGCGACCAGACCTCCGCCATGAAACCAGAGTAGCCCAGGAAGGCGGGCGCCAGAGAGGGAAGGCGGCGTGTAGACCCGGATCCGGATCGGACCGTCCGGGCCGGGCAGCGAACGATCCTCGACCCCGGCGATCGGCGGGGCGACTTCGGAAAATCGCATCAAATCGCGAAATCCATCCCGACGCTGCCTGACGGTGAGACGCGACGGATCCACCGGATGCGTCGCGGCAAGGACCCGGAGAAAACGCTGCACATGGGGATCAAGCGGCATAATGGGGAATTCCGGCGAGGGCCGCCACGATGGCATCGCCTCGCACTACATGGCAATCGCGCGTGGGTCGTGGGCGCGACGACGGCAAGCGCCGGGGTTTCACCCCGGACCCCACAAGGAGGCCCATCGATCCGCTTCGCGGTTCGATCCCTGACCTCCGCCAAGGGCATTGCCCGGAGCCTGCCCTCGCGCTTGTTACGCGGGCCAAGGGTTCAGGGGCCAGCCTCCCCTGGCGGATCTGAAGGCGCAGCCCTCGGGCTTTCCTTGCCGCCGCCAATGACCTTGGCGCACCTGGCCATGCTGTGCGAACATCGTGCGCCCCGGTGGTGACGGGACATTATGGTGTTGAATTCAGGGACGATGCATCGTCGGCAGCTGTTGCACGTGGCGGTCGCCCTGGCACCCGGTGGCGTGTGTCGCGCGGCGACCAACGGCCCGCCGACGTTCACCATTGATCCCGCCAAAAGTGAGGCCTGGCTGGCGCATTGGCAGCAAAACATTCTGACCGAAGCGAAGGCCCGTTACTGCGATACCGCCATGGGCGAGGAAATCGGCTGGCTGATTTCGCCGCTATTAGACGGTTTCCACTATGGCTTTCTGCTGACCGGCGACACGCATTGGCTCGATCGTCTGACCGACTGGACGGACGCCTGGATCAGACGCGGGGTGACCGAACCCGATGGTTATATCGGCTGGCCCAAGATTGGCGCGGCCGGGACTGACGTCGACAATCTCGACAGTTTTTACGCGGACAGCCTGCTCGGTGAGGCCATGGTGTTGCGGCCGGTCGTGCTGGCATCCGCTGCCATCCTGAAAGATCCAGCGCTCACCGGACGCTACGGCCCGCAGGCCCGCGGATACCAGGAACTCGCACGCCGGACGTTTGAGAAATGGGAGCGACGTGGCGCCTGGCGGACCACCGATACCGGGATGATCACGGTCGTGCTGCCATATGGCATCGACACGACGACGGGGCGTTGGACGGAGGGCGAACGGACCAAGGACGATCCGCACGTTGGCTTCTCGCACCCGGACAACAAAGCCAACCTCGTCGCGATGTGGCTGCTGGCGATGGCCGATGCGACCGGCATCGCGCTCTATCGGGATCGAGCCAAGGCCTGGTTCCAGGTCATGAAGAGCCGGCTGCGGTTACAGCCTGATGGCAGCTACCAAATCTGGAATTACTGGGAGCCGGCAGGTCCCTGGGACTACCGCTCCTTCGGCGTTCCCAAGCAATGGATCGGCGTGCACCCGAAGGACGGCTATTACGCCACCGACGTTGAAGCGATGGTCGCAGCCTACGAGCATGGCCTGGTGTTCAACGCCGACGATCTCGGCCATCTCATCAGGACGGCGTTGGTCGATGGGCGGCGATGGCCGGCGCTCGCACCGTATGACGCAACGATCAGGGCCAGGTTCGAGCAAACCTTGAAGCCCGACGGATGGGCCGAGCTGTCGCTGGTGCCATGGTACTTGGCCGGGCAGCGCACCAGTGTCGTGCCCAGATAGCCAGCACCGATCCGCAATTCAGACCAACGCACGGCAGGCCACAACCAGTTGGCGACGGTCCGGCCGAGCGATATCAGGCAATCTGCGCTGCGCTCAGACCCATGACATTGCGCACAGAGTTTGGCCAGTCCTGAACGTCGGGACCATGTTTCCAGAACAGCGCAACGGCAAGGCGATCCATGCCGAATGCCACGCACCCGGTGTGCGCAGTCGCCCGCAAGCTGTCGCGAATCCCCCAAACGATGCCGAAATGATCGCGATGATAATTGAAGCTCATGCAGGCGGTCGGCTGCGCTGCCGAATATAGCGGCACCTGCAGTTCAAATTTCAGCGCCTGTTGGCGTTGGCTGATTCCCATCATCTGACCGGTACGGCCGAAGAACGGATCGTTGGCCAGCTCAACCGTATGATCCAATCCAAGCTCGTCCGCCATCTGGCATCCTCGCGTGAGCCAACGCTCACGGAAATCGGCAACTTCCTCAGGGGAACCGATACAGACATATTCACGCATCCGAAATGACTGCAAACGATCCAGCTTCAGCGATGGTTCGCGCCGAAAGCAGTCACACGCAACGTCGATCCGCAGGCCACCCGATGGCAACGGACCGCGGCTCGCCACCAGCGGGTAAACCGGATAGCAGGCTGCGGGAGTCAACACCAGGTCGGCCGGCATCAGCGACGACGTCCAATCGCCGCCATCAGCAGCACATCGGATTTCGGCCTCGGTTCCATGCAATGCGCAGACACAGCCGAGCAAATTGGGAAAGCTCTTTAAATATCCGGACTTCTCCAGAACATGACGGTTCATGACCGGAGGGAACCGCAGCACCTCGGTGCCCGGCTCACGGTGCCGCGAGATCAGGCTGGACAGGCCGTTGATCACGTCCTCGTACATCCCGCTCCGCCCGTATATGCCGTCGACACCGGTCGGAAACAGCAACGACGCCGCGACCAAACCCATCGGATCCTGAATACGGTTGGCATCGCCATCTGGGCCTGGGAAAACTCCATCCATTTCGGGTAGGCCTTTCGCTATTGCTTTGATTGTACGGAGGTGTTGAGAGAGAGCACGGGCCCACTAGGCCTCATGTTGGCGCAAACCCGCGGGCACCGCGCTCATTAAGGAGGTGGCGCCGACGTTCGACAGAATTCGGTCATTGCTGATCATCAGCGGCGACGACAAAATGTCACGCAGGTATCGGCCAATGGTAAACTGGCTGTCGTTGCGGTAGCCGGTCAGGCCGGTCGCTCGCAACGCGGCCAGAACGATCGCCACCGCGTGCTCCGATGCCTCGACCTTGGTGAGGGCGATACTGGACTGGAACTCCAGTGACGCAACGGCCGCCTCGTCATGCGCAATCGCCTCGTAACGGCGCAGCGCCGAGGCGATCAGGCCACGCAATGTGTTTAACGCAGCCCTTGCTTTGGTGAAGTGGGCTGCGCCCGACGGCAATTCGCCGCCTGACTTGCGCGCACTGCTGCGAATACAGGCCTGCGCGTTGTCGACCGCAGCCGTTGCGATGCCAGCCCAAACGCTCGCCCACATCAGATGCGCGCAGGGAACCATGGTTTGCGCATGGATCTTGTCGTACGGCACCGGCAGCATCTGCTCGGCACAGCCGGATGCCCTGAGCATGAACCCAGAGCTGCAGGTCCCCCGCATGCCGAGCGTATCCCACGCCAGAAACGTTTCGAGCGTGTAGTCTTCCTTCATGAACACCGCGAGGACCTGATCGGACGCCGGCGCATCTGCCGACCGCCGCGCCGTCGTCACCACCGCATCCGCCTGGGCGCCGTACGATATGACGCTCGCCTCTCGTTCCAGCGTGATCCCGGATGCATTGTATTCGATCGGCGCAACGCTTGAGCGGATATTGCCGCCGCCCTGACCCTCGGTGGTCGATGACGCAAACAGCAATTGCTCAATGGCAAGCCGCCGCAACAACTGGTTCTGCCATTCGCTGCTGCGGCCATGCCGCACCACACAGGCAACCTTGACCTGATGCATCGCATAAATCATGCCGGTGGAGGAGCAGGCGCGGCCCAGACGGTAACAAATATCGACCACGTCGCCGACACTGGCACCCTCACCGCCAAGCTCTCGTGGCACCATGATGCCCAACAGACCCTGGGCTTTGGCGGCGGCAAATGCTTCAGCGGGAAATCGCGAGTCGCGATCCACCGCGGCGGCATTGGCCGCGGCGATTTTAGCAACTGCCGCCACGCGCTGCTCGAGCCTGGCGGCGACCGGATCGAATTCCGTTGCGATTTCCGAGCCGTTCGGCAGATTGGACGCCTCGGCGCCGACCGCGGTAATGATCGTCATTGTTTCCCTCTTGCATTGAAGGCCGCGTTCACACTATGCCGGACGCACACATTCCGGGCATTGCCGGCCGGCGCGCCAGCAAACGCTCCGGTGTGCCTTGGCGCAGGGGCTGGCTGAATCCCGCTGTCATGGGCCTCGAAAAACTGGTGACCTCGATCGGTCCGGCAGTTCGCTGTGTAGTAGCCAAATGTAATCGTACAGGTAACACATTCCACCTCGCTGTGCAGCAGCCCCGCCCAGAAAATTATGTATCATCTCATTTTTATGGCAAATTCTCGGCCCAACGAGCCACTTAATCGCGCCCGTTGGGCAATTCACGTCGAATAGTGAACCGCTGGTCCGAGCCATGTCAATCGGATATCCGCGTCTCATCAAAGATATGCGTCATGCGAACGTTATACTATGGAGTGCGGCACGCCAAATTTCGCTTGTCGGTTGAAATGCCGGGCCGCACCCTCGTGGCAACGGCCGTCCCGTGAGCGGTCCCGACGTCTTCGCGCCCAGGTCGAATTTCCGGTGCAAAATGAACCTCCAGCCGGGGAGGTGAAAGGCGATCGTCCAGGGTCGAACGGCAAGGTGTCTGGAGTATCCGAACCCTGCCAGACATGCGGGCGTCAGTCGCTCCAGCCAAATTCCGAATAAATCGATCCGGCATCGATGCAGAGCAAGGCCTGCCGAACGTAAGGGATCGTTGGTTCGGGAAGGCACGCGGCAGGGTACCAGGCAATATCGCTGTGCCTCGCCGGCTCGCAAATCCGCGGTGTCCCGGCCCAGACCCGCGCGGTGAAGAAATGGCCGACCCACCCAGTCGTTACCCGCGGTCAGGCTATGCAGCGTATGGACATACACCAGGTCATGCGGGTTGATCCGAACGCCGACCTCCTCATGAGCCTCGCGCACCGCCGCCATGCGGATCGTTTCCCCAGACTCCAGCGCTCCCGCCGGAATGCTGAAACTGCCGTCCATCCACCCGGTGCCGATGCGGCGAAGCATGCACACCTCGCTGCTGCGCCACAGCGCGACAAACACCGAGGCCGAGAGATGATGCCGCAGCCGCTGGCTCATGCCGCGATGTGGCGATCCATCCACCCCAGGCATTTCGCCCCTGATGGAAAAATCGTCGCGGTACCAGAATATTTTGCCTGGACGGGCACGTCGGACCTCATCGGCACAAGCGTCACTCTCCCGGTGCTGCCGGCACCGCGGCCGGCTTGGTGAGAAATTGCAGGTTTGCGATGCGCAACTTTTCCGCTGCTTCGTCATGCAGGAACGGCAGGAAGGCGTAACGCCGACCACGCGTCACCCGGCTGACACAGTGCAATACCGAGGCAGGGAAAATCAACGCCGTACCGACCGGGGCCTTGAACTGCCGCGGACTGAACTCGGGGAAACTGACCGCTCCACCATCGAAATCATCGTTCAGGTTGATCGATACGGCGAATTGGCGATGCTCGCTCGCGCGGACGGTGTCGTCCCGATGTGGGCCGAAATGGCCGCCATCTTCCGCCGAATAGCACGCGACCAAATGCCGCTCCATCCGCGAGAAGGTGAACCGATAGGCCTTCTGCAACATCACGCCGACGCGGCGCCCCATGCGTGCCTTGATCAGTTCGATCAGCGCGGCATCGCTGATGATAAAGTCCCGCCGACGCTTCCATTCGGGGTCGTAGGACTCGACTGCCTTGCCGCCCACTTCCTGCATGAAGCCGCTTTCGCGCCCGCCATTTGCAACGTAGCAGTCGATCAAATAGCGGCAGAACTCCGGCTCGAAGACGTTGGGCAACAACAGCACCGGGATCGGGGCTTCAACGTCAGGATATTGCGACGGCGGCGGCAGCCGCTCGAGCAACTCCAGCAGTTGCGGGAATTCCGCACCATCGGCGCTGAACGGCAACGCCTCGACCACTCGCAGCATCGGATCCAGCACGATCCAGATGCGGTGCGCGACGCCATAGGCACGGTGCATCTCGGCATCGAAGTCCCAGACGAATTGCACCGCGGGAAAGCTTTGCTCGACGTTGCGTTCGGAATTGTCCCGCGGGTCCATGCAGATGCCGAAAAAACTGGCCTTGGCATCGTCGACAAAGCGGTGATTGTCCTGCAGCGCACGTAATGCGGCCTGGCCAATGGCATCACCGGCGTTGCCGTAGAAACTCAGCACGATGTAGCGCCCACCGGCCCGGTCAAACACAAACTTGTGCCGGCCCTGCCGCCACCACGGCGCAGGGTCCCCAGGCTGGATATGGCCCTTCAGCACAAAGGCCTGAAGCTGCTGAGCAGAATCGGTCATCGGTCGGATCCGTCGCGCCTTCGCCAATCTGCATAGAGCAATCGGCCCCTGGGCTCCACCGGAAGCATGCGGGGCGGGTGCGTGGGGTAAGGAAGCCCCGGGGTTTCACGCAGGACCCCACCAGGAGGTCCAGGGGAGCAGAGCTCCCCTCGCGGGTCTGGGGCGGAGCCCTCGCCCTCCCTCAACCCCACACACCCACCCACATGCCCCGGCGTGCCGGAACAATATTCCCCGGGCCGTTAGCGCTTTCTTCAGTATTTGCCTTCACCCTCCGTCACCAAAGACATTCCACCCCGGATCGAGCGTTCGGGTCGCAGTCAGGCGCCACGGGTATCCGGACTCTCCCAGGGATCACACCCGGTATCCGGCTCGTTCCACGCGCCAGCCGGCGGCTGAACGCATCACCGGCCAACACGGGTCGTACTGATGCCACAAGATGCCGCCGCCAACGTCCAACTGGTTTTCGATGGCGCTCTGACCATGCGAACGGTCGAGACGGTCCTGGCGACATTGCGCGCGGTGATCGAACCGCCATCAGGCGCCGCGCCTGCCGGCGTCGCGATCGACTGTTCCGCCGCCACCGAAATCGATCTGACCTTCATACAACTGCTCATCGCGGCGCGGGTCAGCACCTCGACGGCTGGCCGGAGCATCAGTCTCGCGCTCTGTCCGGACGGGGTGTTGCTGGACACGCTGACCCGCGGCGGCTTCCGCCTCGTGCCGGAGAATGACGGCGGCTTCTGGTTCACGGGAGAGGCTGCATGAAAAAGCGGATCCTTGCCGTCGATGATTCGCCCAGTGTCCGCCAGATGGTCAAGCTGACCTTGTCGGGTGCCGGCTATGACATCGTCGAGGCAGGCGATGGCGCCGAAGGCCTCAGCAAGGCCCGCGCCAACACGCTGGATATGGTGGTCACCGACCTGAATATGCCGGTGCTGAACGGGCTCGGCCTGATCCGCGAATTGCGCAAGTTACCGGCCTATCGGGGTGTGCCGATCCTTTTTCTCACCACCGAATCCGACCCCGAAATGAAGCAGCAGGCGAAAGCCGCCGGCGCCACCGGCTGGATCACCAAGCCATTCCAGCAGGACCAGCTTGTCGCCATCGTCAGGAAAGTCCTCGGTTGATGAATGCCAGCGATCCGGAACAGGTTTTCCTGCAGGAAGCGCAGGATTTGCTTGATCAACTCGAGCAGTCGCTGCTCGATCTCGAACGCACGCCTGGCGATGGCGAACTGATCGACAAAGCGTTCCGCGCCTTGCACACGATCAAGGGCTCCGGCGCGATGTTCGGCTTCGATGCCGTGGCCGCCTTCACGCATCAGTTCGAGACCGCGTTCGACCAGGTGCGCAAGGGTCAGGTGACGCCGACCCGAGAGCTGATCGCGGTGGCGCTCGCCGCCAAGGATCAGATGCGCGTGCTGATCGACGACCCGGCTCAGGCGAGCGCCAGTGCGAGCGACGTCATCCTTGGCGACCTGCAGCGCATCATGGCAGCGGCGACCGGATCGCTGCCTGAGGCCGCTACCGGGGTCAGCGATGCAGCGGACAGATTGACGCCTGGCTCGGATGGTGGGGATGACGGCACGGCAACCTGGCGCATCGGTTTCCGGCTACCTGCCGATGCCATGGTGACCGGGACCAACCCGCTGCTCCTGCTCGATGAACTGCGCACGCTTGGCACAGCAACGGTGAGTGCGCT
>Ga0187871_10003943_pt1 | contig 11317 bp, 11 predicted proteins | sample June2016WEW_16_1_FD_132988 | JGI IMG/M metagenome (GOLD analysis project Ga0187871, IMG submission 132988) | Peatland microbial communities from SPRUCE experiment site at the Marcell Experimental Forest, Minnesota, USA - June2016WEW_16_10 | ecosystem: Environmental > Terrestrial > Soil >...
CGCAGCCGCCCGTTGCCGGCCATGGTCACGCCCGGCGAACCCAGCACGCAGGAGCATGCCGGTACGGCGCCTTCCGATGCGATCCAGCTCTTCAACGGAAAGGATCTCTCGGCGTGGCAGCAGCGCAGCGGCAAGCCGGTCGCTTGGCAACTGGGAGATGGCTACTTCGAGGTGGCCCCGGGCTCCGGCGACGTAGTCACCAAGCAGCCTTTCGGCGATTGCCAGTTGCACGTAGAGTGGGCTACGCCCAAACAGCCCAAGGGCACCGACCAAGAGCCCGGGAACAGCGGCGTGTACCTGCAATCCTTGTACGAAATCCAGGTGCTGGAGTCCAACCGGAACAAAACCTATGCCGACGGCCAAGCCGGCGCGATCTACTGCCAGTATCCGCCGCTGGTGAATCCCGCACGTCCACCCGGCGAATGGCAGACTTATGACATTGTGTTCCACGCGGCGCGCTTTGCGACCGATGCGACGCTGCTGAAACCGGCCGGCATCACGTTGCTATTCAATGGCGTGTTGGCGCAAGATCATGTTTCCCCAACCGGTCCCACGGATTACATGAAACGGCCGCCTTATAAGATGGGTCCGGCAAAACTGCCGCTGCTTTTGCAGGATCACGGACAGCCGGTGCGATACCGGAACATCTGGATCAGGGAACTGGCGGCCGCGGAGTAGCGGTGTTTGGCACTACATTAGCTGCGTCCGGCCCGCGCCGCCAGGGAGCATTGCGTGAGCTGGCTGTGGCATAGGTACTCGAGCAATAGGATCATCTTATGCTCCCGGTCGCCGCGGCATTGAGCTGCCGGCCGCCGGGCTTGATCGAACTCGGCTATACCTTCCGCCAACTCGCGCCGGTCGAAGGGCGAATGGCCCACGGACTCCAGGACACAGGTGCCCAGGAATTCCGCGATGTACTGTAACTCGTCGGTAGACAGACCTTGCAAGAAATTTCGCGCCTTGGCCTGAAGGCGCTGTTCGGCACATACAGAGATGGCGGAAATCAAGGCCGTTCTCAAAACCCGGACTCCTGGTTTCTAGGCGAGCGACTCGCACCGGCGATTAACGCATCGGTGTTGTTCATTATGGCCAAATGGGGAGCCGGACGCAAGGGGGGACAAGCACGAGATGAACAAGCTGCAAGAGCGGGTCTGGAGACCCGCGGCAGGCGTGGAGGCCCGCCCCACGCCAGGCTAGTGTTTGTGGGCTTGCAGTTTCGCGTTCTGCAACATCCGGCCCCGGCTGCTTTCGTCGAAACAGGCCCCCTCGAGCCAGACCGCCCGAATCTGTGTAGTGTTGTGAATATCCGCCAGAGGATCGGCGCGGAGCAGGACCAGACTTTTCAATCTTGCCGGCTTCTACAGTCCCCAATTCCGCGCTTCTTCCGAGAACCTTCACGGGGTTGATGGTGGCCGCATCATGCAGGCTGAATCCGGGAAGCCATTTGCGATATAGAGCGGAAGATCGGCCGTGTCGTGGACGTGTACGTGCATATCCCACAGGCCGGGGATGAGGTACTGCCCATGGGCGTCGATGGCTCCGGGCCGGCTTTCGTCTCCGGGTTGCGCGGGAGCGACGGGTGCAATGCGATTTCCACGGAGCGTTACGGTCTGGTCTTTCAACTCCTCGCCCATGGCCATATGAATCACCGCGACATGCGATATGGATGTCTCAACGGCGTGCTCCTGGGTTTGCAGAAGACAGGCGGTGAAGATGAAAATCAAGACCGGCATCGGCGGGCACGTATCTCCTCTCGATTTTCAACCCGTGTACACCCAAGCGCGCGCGGCGCGATGGGCGCCATGTTAGAACGTGTCATGTTAGAACGTAGCTATGCGAAACGAACTGGCACACTATACGTGCTACCGGACAGCCGGGCCGATCACAGTGGACGGCAAGCTCGACGAACCCTCCTGGCATATGGCGCCTCAGTCGGAACCGTTCGTCGATATCGTGACCGGCGAGCCGGCCTGGTTCGATACGCGGGTGGCGCTGCTATGGGACGACGCCTGCCTGTACTTCGGCTTCACGGCCGTGGAGCCGCAGGTGCGCGGGTATCTGACGGAGCGGGATTCGCGGATTTACGAAGACAACGACCTGGAGGTGTTCATCGCGGGAGAGAACGCTTATTATGAATTCGAGATCAACGCGCTGAATACGATCTACGAGGTCTTCTGGATCTGGAAAGATGCGCGGGCGCCGGGCAACCCGTATTATGGGCGTCCGGAGTTCGATCCCGCCACACAACGGAACATGGTTCTGGATGGGGTCGGCGGGCACGTCCACCCGCGAGGCGAGCGGTGGGGTTTTCTGGATTGGGATTATCCGGGCTTGCGGCATGCCGTCGATGTCACGCCGCCCGGCTGGACAGCGGAACTGGCGCTGCCGTGGGAAGGATTGCGGAGCCTGGCCGATGGCAGGGCGCTGCCGCCGCGCGAGGGCGATGTCTGGCGCATCGATTGTTCGCGGTTCCAGCAGTTCGACGCCATGGGACGCAAGCTGGATCCCAGCGCGGGTTGGACATGGAACAAGCACGGTCACTACGACTCGCACATTCCGGAGACGTTTACTTATGTGGAGTTCAGCGGCCGGGCGGTAGGTTAGAAGCCTGGGTCACTCATCGCCCGGATGCGACACCGCCTTGTGATCCAGGGCCCAGGCGGTGAAACCCTCCGGGGCGTTGCGCACCGCGTGAATGTTGGCTCTTTCTATACTCTTGATATCCTTCCACGCGACATCCGCGAGATTCACATTGCGCAGGTCGGCGCCGTCCAGGTTTGTGCCGCGCAGTTCGGCTCCGCTGAGGTCGGCGTTGACCAGGTCCGCATCGGACAGATCGGCGCCCGCAAGCTTCACGCGGCGTAGGTTGGCTTGCCGGAAGTTAGCCGACTTCAGGTTGGCGTATTGCAGAACGACCGCTTCGAGGCCGCTGTCGCGCAGGTCGGCCGCTTCCAGATCGGCGCGCAGGAGGTTCGCGCCCCGCAGTTGGATGCCCTGCAGAAACGCGCCGGCCGCGTTGACTCCGACCAGGGGAACACGGTCGAGGTTGAGCTCCTGAAGAGCTTCGATACGGCCGCCGCTGCCGCCCTTGCCTTGCGCGGTATTGACGACCTGCCATGCCTGGTAGTGCTTTTGTTTTTGACGGTCGCCGGCCTCGGAAAAGTAGAACACGACTCCCACCAGGACGGAGAGCACGCTCAAATACTCCAGAACTTCCAACAGCGCCCATCGGCTGAGGAAGTAGGCGGACCATTGCAGCATCCATTCCAAAGCATGGAAGGGAAGCGCCCAGGGAGAACAATTTCTTTTGTATTGGGACCAGGAGTGCGGGCGGGGCCGTAGTTCTCGAACCAGCATGGACTTATGGTGACAGATTGCGCGCGCGGCTGGCGCCTATCGCCAGAGCTTCTCTAGTTTTTGGAGGGCTTCCTCGAGCCTCTGCGGCTTCGTCAGCACACCGGAGAACAGATCTCCCTTTTTGGCGAAGCGTTCGGGAGCGTTGTAGATATTAAACTGTCCGGGCGTGAGCCCGGGCTGCACTTCGCTCCAGGCCAGAGGAGTGGCCACGGGCGCACCCGGGTAGGCGCGTAACACGTACGGTGCGGCAATGGTTTTCGACTTGCCGTTCTGTATCCAATCGAAATAGACGCGGCCCTTCTGACGCTTGGATACGGTGCGCGGCGCGGTGAACAACTCGGGACGGTCCCGCTGCACCAGGTGCGCCAGGATCTCGGCGAACGTGCGGCTCTCTTCATAGCTATAGACAGTTTCGAGCGGGATGTAAATGTGCATGCCGTCGCCGCCGGTAGTCTTGGGATAGCCTTCGATGCCGATGGCATTCAGTTTTTCGCGCACCAGCAGGGCGGCTTCCACGATCATGTCGTAAGGGCAGTCCTGAGGGTCGAGGTCGATCAGCACGAAATCGGGATTGTCGAGCGTGGGCGAGCGGCTCATCCAGGGGTTATGGTCGATGCAGCCGAGGTTGACGAGATAGAGCAGGCTGGCGCGGTCCTGGGCGAAGACGTAGCGGATGGGCGCCTCGTTGTGATCGGAGTAAATTTCCTCCGCGCGCAGCCAGGGTGCGAAGGTTTGCGGCGCATCCTTCTGAAAGAAGAACTGCTGCTGGATGCCGTTAGGATAGCGCTTCAACGACAGGGGCCGGTCTTTGAGGTGGGGCAGGATCAGGGAGGCGACGGCATCGTAATAGTTGAGCAGGTCGCGTTTGACGATGCCTTCGGCGGGGTAAAACACTTTGTTCAGGTTTGTGAATTTAAGTACATGGCGGTCGATGGTGAGCGAAACTTCACTGGCCGCGCCCGGCAGCAAGACCTCTTTCGGTGGGCTGGGAGCCGGGCCCGCCATTTCGCGGACGCAATCGGTGGGATTTACATCGGGACGCAGACCCATATAGACCGGCGCGCGCAGCCGGCCCTCGCCCGTCCAGTTCGCGAATTTTGCTTCGGCTACCAGTTCGGGCTTTACCCAGGTGACGTCCTTACCTACCTTGGGCGCATCCGGAAAGGGCGAGTCGGCGGTAACCAGCGGATCGAGTTGCCGGCGCAGGAAGGCCAGGGCCTTTTGATCGAAACCTGTGCCGACGTTGCCCGCCCAGCGCAGTTTGCCGTTGTCGTAAACTCCCAGCACCAGCGCGCCGAAATGGTCGCGCTCTCCGGCCGTGAAGCCGCAGATCACGAATTCCTGCCGCTCGACAATCTTGATTTTGATCCACTCGCTGCTGCGGCGCGATTCGTAGCGGCTATTAGCCCGCTTGGCCACCAGACCCTCGACACCCGTTTCCCGGGCGGCTTGCAACATGGCATCCCCGGCGCCCGGAAAATGCTCCGAGTAGCGCAGGATGCCGGTGGGCGTCAGGATCGATTCGAGCAGCTCCTTGCGTTCGGCGAGCGCCACCTGGCGCAGATCGTAGCCGTTCAGATACAGCAGATCGAAGGCAAAATAGACCACCGGCCGCGACCGCGCCATGTGCGAAACGGCATGGGCATCGGACTGCGCGATGCGCGGCTGGATCAATTCAAAACGGGCCACCCCCTTTTCATCGAGGGCGGCGATCTCGCCGTCGAGAATGGCCTGGCCGGCGGAGACGTAGTGCGGGATGACGCTCAATTCGGGATATTGCTTTTCGCATGAATGGCCGGTGCGGGAAACCAGGCGGACCGTTTCGTTTTCGATGAAGCAGATGGCCCGCACGCCATCCCATTTGACTTCGAACAGCCAGTCGTCGCCGTGCGGCGGCGTGGTGGCCAGCGCTGCTTTCATGGGCGTGATGGCGGCGGGCATGGCTGCCTTTACAGCGCCTTTGAGCGAGGCGGGATTGGCGGTGTTTTTGGAGGGAGCGGGCGGCGCAACCCGGGCAGCCGGGGTGGATGCCCGGGGCGCCCGATGAGTCTTCCACTCCCGCCGCGGATCGCCCGCCGTCTTCGTCTTGGTCTTGCGAGCGGGCAAGCCTTGGGCGATCTCCTGCTGGGTGCGGCCGGAGAGCACGCTCCATGCGAATTGCTCGACGTCCCAACCGGGCACGGCCTCCGCATCGCGCTTCTTGATGAGCAGCCATTCGTTGCCCTTACCGCGGTTCTTCATATGCACCAGCGCGAACTCGCCCTGGAGTTTCTCGCCGTGCAGGCGGATCTTCAGATCGCCGCGCGCGAGTTGCTCTTCGACCGGCGCGTCGCCGAGCAATTCCCACGTTCCGCGATCCCAGAGCATGACGCTGCCCGCGCCGTAATTGCCGGCGGGAATGTTGCCTTCGAACTCACCGTATTCGAGCGGATGGTCCTCCACCTTCGCGGCCAGGTGCTTGGCAAGCGGCTCGAGCGAAGGGCCTTTGGGAACGGCCCAGGAAACCAGCACGCGGCCGATCTCCAGGCGGAAATCGTAATGCAGGCGCGTGGCATCGTGCCGTTGCACGTAGAAATGCGGCGCGCCCGAGGCTTTTGCGGCGGCCTTGGTTTTGGGTGACGGCTCCGGGGTGTTTTCGAACCGGCGTTTGCGGACGTACTCTTCGAGTGCCATAAAGCCTTGCCCCTCCTCCATTTACATGATATCTTCGGAAAAGTCGATTGCCAAAGGGAGGCGATCCATCATGGCCAGCACCGTCTGGAAAGGACATCTGACGTTCGGACTGGTTTCGCTGCCGGTCCGCTTGTATAGCGCCGCGCGCGGCGAAACCGTGAGTTTCAATTTGTTACACGCGAAGGATAATTCGCGCATCAAGCAGAAGACCTTTTGCGCGGCGGAGGAGCAGGAGGTGCCGCGCAGCGAGCTGGTGAAAGGCTACGAGTACGAGAAGGACCACTACGTGGTGATCGACGAGGAGGACATCAAGAAGGTCGCTCCGCAGACCGCCAAGGTGATGGAGATTCTCGAATTTGTAAAGGGCGACACGGTGGATCCGATCTATCTGGAGAGCTCGTATTACATGGCGCCCGACGGGGGCGGCGAGAAGCCCTACGCCTTGCTGTTCAAGGCGATGGGGCTGGCTGGATATTATGCGCTGGCGAAGATCGCCATGCACAATCGCGAGCACATCGTGATCCTGCGGCCTGGCAAGAAGGGGATCCTGCTGCACACCATGTACTACGCCGACGAGATCCGGCAGGTGGATGAATTCCGCACGGACACGGACTTGGTAAAGCCCAATGAGTTGGCGATGGCCAACATGCTGATCGATACGTTGAAGGCGGATTTCGAGCCGGAGAAATATCATGATACGTATCGCGACAACCTGATGCGGATGATCGAGGCAAAGAAGGAAGGACAGAAGGTGGTGGAGACGCCGGAGCCGCAGATGGCGCCGGTGATCGACATCATGGAGGCGCTAAAGCGCAGCCTGGCGGAGAAGAAGAAGCCGGTGCAGGTGGCCACGGCGGCGGTTGGCGAGACGCAGGAGGAAGCGCCGGCACAACCGGCGGCCAAGAAGCGTGAGCGCCGCACCAAGGCGATGTGAGCCCGCGTGGCGATGCCGCATCGCATCGTACATTTTGCCGATGTATCTGTCGCATAATGTGGCAAGAAGCTGCCGGTGAGCACAAATGCGCAGATGGGCGATTGGCTCGGACAGCCGGTTCCAGCAGCGGAAAGGGACGTGCTTCGCATCGTCGAAAGGGCGACGCGCGCCGGCGGTCATCAAGCGCCTCATTTCGCTGGGTTTGCAGCGCGCGGAGATTGACGCGGCCATCATCCCACTGAGGACGCTGCAGCATCGGCGGTCCCGGCGTGAGAGGCTCACGCTGGAAGAATCCGACCGGGTGCTGCGCGTGATCCGCGTGCTCTCGTTGGCGGAATCCGTGTACGGAAACCGGGAAACGGCACTAGCTAGCCTGGCTGCGAAACCCGCATGCGCGCCTGGGGGGCCGCGCCCCGCTTTCGATGCTCAACACGGACACAGGCAGCCGGATTGTCGAAGATCTGCTCGTACAAATCGACGACGGTATGTTCGTCTAGATGATCCTCTGGAGGATCAGCCGGCATCGCGACCTCAGCGGAGCAGGCGGACTGAAGGTCGCCGGCCGATGGCACTATGCTGGGCATCCCGTGGCTTATCTGGCAGGCAGTCCGCCGGCGCCGCTTCTGGAAGTCTGTGTGCAGACCTGCGCGAATGATGTGCCACCGGATTTCACGCTGCTGAAAATCGAAGGTCCCGATACGGAATTCGCGACGGAACGAGGGCATTTTATTGCAGGTACCCAGTGCGATCATGCCTGAAACAGACAATTGTCTTTTCAACCCGAGACACGTTGACGCCACCCGCTACCGGATTGCGGGGGTATTCCCGTATCCGTTCGACGCGCGGCTCAAAACGTAAGCGAAACGCCGGCTACCCGAAGAGATTGGCCCAGCCAGCCTTGGCCAGGACCAGAACCACCCAGGGCACGAGCACCGCGACCAGTGCCTTCGAGAAGGGGAATTTGCGCGCGGCTACCGAGATCCCGACGGCCAATAGAAGGATGGTCCAGAAGCTGAAGAGATCGATCGACGTGGCCAGGCTGTAGAGCGCCTTCGCGGAGTTGGGCGGCGGCTCCAGAAAAGCGCCGAGATTAAATGCCAGCGGATTCTGAAGGTTGAAGTCCTCGGGATTCTTGACGAAAACCACAATAATCGCCAGGATGCTGGATATCAGTCCGGGCAGCATGGCGTAGGTGGTGATGCCAAACATCTGCTTGAAAGTCAGAGACGCGCCCATCATCTTGACCATCAACAAGAGCACGCCGGCGATGATGAGCGCCATGACCACGACGGCGATGGGGCCGACCACATACGCTCCGATGGGGGCGAATTTGAGCTGCTGCTGAAGCATGGTCTCGCGCTGCTGCGGGTCCATTTGCTGCATGCGCGTGTTGGTTTCCATGGCCTGGCGCATGGAATGCTCCCAACCGACGTGCGTGGTGAAGCAATACATGAACACTAGATAGGCCACGATCAGGAGGACTACCGGTACGATCCAACCGGGCCGGGCGGCGATATCGGCGAACGCCTTTTTCGGGTCGAGGAACACACCCGTGATGCGGCCAGCTTCGCCCAGCGGCGGCGGGGCGGTTTCAGCAGATAAGGATTCAGGTGTCATAAGGGTCGAGGCTCCGAAGGGGGGATTATAACACCCTCAATTCTTAAGCGCATCTTTGATCCGGTCGGTGAGCATATCGACAAACCGGCCGGGCACGAACCCGTTCATGCGGCTGACGACTTCGCCGCGGCGATCGAGCACGATAGTGGTGGGAATCGACGTAATGGCGAGAACCCGCGAAAGGCCATCCTCAAAATAGACGTGCTGGGGCGCCCAGTGGTTGTCCTTGAGGAAAGGTGCCACCAGATCGCGCTCGTCGTCTGTGGCGATGGAGAGGAACACTACGTCCGCGGAATCGTGGAAGCGCTGCGCGACTTCCTCGTAGAGCGGGTGCTGGGCGCGGCAGGGTCCGCACCACGTGGCCCAGAAATCGAAGACCACGGCCTTGCCTTTCAGGGAAGCGATGGGCAGTTTCTGTCCGTCCACGCCCGAGATCGTAAAATCCAGGACGTTGCTGGCCTGGGCGTTCGGATCGTTTTGGCGCAGGCGCAGGCGGCGCGCGGCCAGTAGACCGGCGGTCCTGTCGTAGGCTTCCAGGATGACGTCGCCCATACCTTTTTCCGAGCCATTCACTTTGCGATAGATATCGCCGAGTTGGGCGCGGTCCTTGGCGCGATCGGCATCGGTGTTCAGGGAATCGGGGATGGCGAAGGCATCGGCGTAGGGCGCGATGGCTTCCGGGTCATTTCCGGCGCGGTGCAGCCATTGCCCGATCTCGCGCGCGGACTCGGCCGAAGGGTAGGTTTCATAACTGCGCCGCGCGATGGCGATGGCCTCGTCGATTTTGCCCAGATTGCCGGTGGCGCGCGCTTCGCAAGCCATGGCGCGCCCCAACGCTTTATCCACTTCTTCGTGCCACTGCGCCTCGCTCATGTGGCCGGGCGCGGGCTCGGTGCGGGTCTGGCGCAGCAACGCTTCATACTGCCCGGCGTATTTCAGCGCGCGTGCAGAGGTATCGCGAGCGCTCGAGACCAGCAGGGCACGCACGACTTTATCGAGGATCTGGGCGTCGCCCGGTTCACGCGCCAGGACCCGCTCGCCGTATTCGACGATCCGTTTATCGTCCTTGGCCTGGATGGCGGCTTTGACCAGGGCCCGCTCAATCTCGTTGCGGCGCGTGGTGTTCGGATATTTGGCGAGATGCTTTTCGAGCGCGCGGATAAAATCAACGGGGCTGTTGCCGGCCTCGCCGACGGCGCGGCTCAACTCCTGAGATTCCTCGGACGTAGCCGCGGCAGGCGGCGGCGCATTCTGGGCACAGGCCAGGATTCCGAAAGCAAGAGCGGTAAAGAGAAGCTTCATTTCGCCGGTTCGGCCGCGCACGGGGTTGCCTCACATCTGAACTGCCCAGCCAGGCTGGCCGCGCGCATGCGAGCCTGGTGCATGTAGGTTTCGTTCTTCGCGATCCGGTCGAGCAGCGGTAGAAACTGGGCAGGGTCTACGAGCCGCTTGCGGTCGTAGGCCGACTGCAGCAAAAGGACCGACTTCATGACGCCCAGATGGTCGTACTTGGCGGAGACTTCCAGCGTGGTCAGGAGTTGCTCGGATTCGCTGATGCGCTCGAAATCGTCGGCCAGGGCCTGGGCCGAGGGATCTTCGGAGAAATTGAACTTCACCTCGTTCTTCTTCCCGCCATCCACGTAGCGGAATGTCTTGGCGCCCATGAATGCGACTTTGACAGACGACTCCAGCGGATGATCGAAATCGCCGAGTTTAGCGGCCAGGTCGAACAAGGCGGCGACCTCCTGCCGGTTTAACTGAAAGCGCACCGGGTTATCGTCTTTTTCGTCTTCGCGATAGTCGCCCGCCCCGGTCTTATCCACATTGATAGCCACGTAGGCCGGAGAGCTACCGGGGAACGACTTGGAGAAATAGAGACGGGGGACGTCGGCGGACTGGGCCGCGAGAGCGGCACAGAAGAGCAGCGCGAGGCGCCCTTTCATCGTGCGAATGCCCCTTCCAAACGGGCGCGGGTGACGGCGTGCGTGGCGTGGCAGATGGCCACGGCCAGCGCGTCGCTGGCATCTTCGGATTCGATCATGGACTCCAAACCCAGCAGAGACTGCACCATCACCTGCACTTGCCTTTTGCCCGCTTGCCCATAGCCCACCACGCTGGTTTTGATTTCCAGCGGCGAATATTCGCCCAATTCGATACCGGCTTCGGCGATCGCCAGCAGGGCGACCCCGCGCACATGCGCCAACTTCAGAGCGGTGCGGACGTTGGCGGCGTAAAAAACCTGCTCCACGGCGGCGGCCGCGGGGGAATACAGCCGGATGACCTCGCGCAACCCGCGCGCGATCTCTTGCAGACGTATCTGAAACGGATCGCGGACCTTGGTCACGATGACGCCGGAAGCGATCAACTGGTGGCCGCCGCCATCGGACTCGATGACGCCGTAGCCGGTGCGCTGCGTCCCGCAATCGACCCCCAGGACGAGCACTTTATTGGGCCAGTGCCTCCAACTCCTTTTCGTCGATATCGAAGTTGGAATATACGTTCTGCACGTCGTCCTGTTCTTCGAGCGCTTCGCTGAGCCGGAGCATGGCGCCCGCGTTCTTGCCTTCGAGACGCACGAGGTTCTTCGGCAGCATGGCGACTTCGGCCGATTCCATGGGAAGCTTGGCCTTTTCGAGGGCTGCCACGACGGCTTCGTGGGCTTCCGGGGGGGCCACGACTTCCCATTGGTCGCCCTCGTCGCGCAGATCGTCGGCGCCGGCATCCAGCACCAGGTTC
>Ga0187871_10003948_pt1 | contig 11310 bp, 5 predicted proteins | sample June2016WEW_16_1_FD_132988 | JGI IMG/M metagenome (GOLD analysis project Ga0187871, IMG submission 132988) | Peatland microbial communities from SPRUCE experiment site at the Marcell Experimental Forest, Minnesota, USA - June2016WEW_16_10 | ecosystem: Environmental > Terrestrial > Soil >...
AGCCTTCGGGGGGAAGCGTCTTGAGGCTTCAAGACACGACGATACCGAGAAAAGGACAGCAACATGGCAGCGAATCTGGATCAAATCGTGGAACAATTGAGTGTCTTGACAGTGTTGGAAGCCGCCGAACTCTCGAAGAAGTTGGAAGAGAAGTGGGGAGTGAGCGCGGCGGCCCCGGTGGCGGTAGCGGCGGCCCCAGCGGGCGGTGGCGCGGCCCCGGCGGCCGAAGTCAAGACGACGTTCGATGTGGTGCTGAAAGAGACCGGCGCCAACAAGATTACTGTAATCAAGGAAGTGCGCGCGGTGACCAGCCTCGGCCTGAAGGAAGCCAAGGATCTGGTGGAAGGTGCGCCGAAGACCGTGAAGGAAGGCGCAACCAAGGAAGAAGCCGAGGAAATCAAGAAGAAGCTCGAAGCAGCCGGCGCAAAAGTTGAACTGAAGTGACCCTAGTTTGGTCACGGGAAATCGGGGTGGGAGTGCGACGACGAGCGCGCTCTCACGAGAAACGGTTGGCAAAACAGCAGTCAGAGGGCAGCGATGCCCGGGAAGTTATTCATGGCTGAACGAAAATATTTCGGGAAATTGGGCGACGTGATCGAACCTCCGCCGATGATCGAGGCGCAGACGGATTCGTATGCGGAGTTTTTGCAGGCGGAGCCAACGACCCGCCGCAAGAACGTCGGTCTTCAGGCAGTATTCAAGGAGGTTTTCCCGATCGAGAGCTACGACGGACAGGCCACGCTGGATTTCGTGGAGTACACCATCGGGGAGTCCAAGACCTCGTGGCTGGATTGTCTACGGGAGGGTATCACCTACAGCGGTCCGCTGCATGTCACCTTCCGGCTCAAGGGTGCCAGCGGGACGAAGGAAGAGAAGGTGTATATGGGTGAAATCCCGCTCATGACGCCTTCGGGCAGCTTCGTGATCAATGGCGCCGAGCGGGTCATTGTCAGCCAGTTGCATCGTTCGCCGGGCATCTGTTTCGAGTCCACCGTTCACACCAGCGGGAAGATCCTGTTCGGGTTCCGCATTATTCCCGACCGCGGATCCTGGCTGGAGATACAGTTTGACAACAGCGATTTGCTCAACATCTACCTGGATCGACGTCACCGCCGGCGCAAGTTTCTGGCGACAACGTTTCTGCGGGCTCTCGGCTACAGCAGCGACGAGGAAATCTTGAAGCTGTTCTACCAGATTGAGGACGTGAAACTGAAGGATTTCGCCGGCGGCGAAGAGACGACCCACAAGGTGCTCATTGCCGATGTGATGGATACGGAGAAGCAGCTGATTGTGGGGCGCGCCTTTGAGCCGCTGACCAAGGGCATTGCCCGCCAGTTGATCGATCTTGGCGTGGATAAAGTCAAGGTCGTGGATATTTCGGTGGACGACGGCTGCATTGTAAAGTGTTTGCGCAAAGATACATGCAAGAACCAGGAAGAAGCCCTGAAGGAGATTTACCGTCGACTGCGGCCCGGCGATCCGCCGACAATCGCCAACGCCAACGCGCTGATCAAGCGGCTGTTCTTCGATGCGCGACGTTACGACCTCGGCCGCGTGGGCCGGTACAAGATTAATCAGAAGCTCAATCGGGGCGCCGACCTGGAAAGTCGGGTGCTCGAAAAGGAAGACCTGATCGAGGCAATCAAGTATTTGCTGAATCTTCGCAAAGGTGAAGGTTCGGTGGATGATATTGACCATTTGGGCAGCCGCCGTCTGCGAACAGTGGGCGAGTTGCTGGCCAACCAGTGTCGCATAGGCTTGGCGCGCACTGAGCGGGTGGTCAAGGAGCGCATGACGTTGTTTGACATCAATACCGACACCATGACGCCGCAACAACTGGTCAATCCTAAGGCGCTGTCGGCAGTCATCCGGGATTTCTTCGGACGCAGTCAACTCAGCCAGTTCATGGACCAGACGAACCCGTTGAGCGAACTGACGCACAAACGGCGGTTGTCGGCCCTCGGGCCGGGCGGTCTGTCGCGGGAGCGCGCTGGATTTGAAGTTCGCGACGTACATCCATCGCACTACGGCCGCATCTGCCCGATTGAGACACCTGAAGGTCCCAACATCGGTCTGATCAGCGCGATGAGCTTGTATGCCCGGATCAACGAATTCGGATTCATCGAGACGCCGTACCGCAAACTCAAGGACGGTCGCGTGACCGACCAGGTGGACTATTTGACGGCCGATCAGGAAGAGAACTACGTGGTAGCTCAAGCGAATGCCCCGATCGACAGCCGCGGTAAATTCCTCGTCGAGAAGGTTTCCTGCCGGTACAAGAGCGACTTCATCGAAGTGGAACCGGAACGCGTCCATTATATGGACGTATCACCGAAGCAATTGGTATCTGTGGCGGCAGGGCTGATCCCATTCCTGGAGCACGATGACGCCAACCGGGCGTTGATGGGCTCGAACATGCAACGGCAGGCTGTTCCGCTGCTGCGCAACGAGACGCCGCTGGTCGGCACGGGCCTGGAAGGCCGCATCGCTCGCGACTCCAAGGTGTGCCTTGTTGCCGAAGAATCGGGGGTGGTGGCCAGCGTTGACGCGCGCCGCATCGTCATCACGAAAGACGGTGAGATGCCCGAAGGCAAGCGAAAGCTGGTAACTGATCCAGAGAACCACCTTTGGGTCTACGACCTTCGCAAGTTTATGCGCTCGAATGCGGGCACGTGTTTCAACCAAAAACCGATCGTCGAACGTGGCGAGAAAGTGCGGAAGGGCCAGGTGCTTGCCGACGGTCCGTGTTGCGACGGCGGGGAACTGGCGCTGGGACGCAACGTGCTGGTGGCGTTCATGCCGTGGTGCGGTTACAACTTTGAGGACGCCATTCTCGTCAATGAACGGCTGGTGAAAGAGGACGTATACACGTCGATCCACATCGACGAATTCGAAGCCGGCGCCCGTGACACGAAGCTGGGTCCCGAAGAAATCACGCGCGATATTCCCAACGTTGGTGAAGAAGCGTTGAAGGACCTCGGACACGACGGGGTGATCCGCGTCGGGGCGGAAGTGAAGCCCAGTGACATCCTTGTCGGCAAGATCACCCCGAAGGGGGAGACCGAACTGGCTCCCGAGGAGCGCCTGCTTCGGGCCATTTTCGGTGAGAAGGCGGCGGACGTGAAAGACACGTCGTTGCGCGTGCCCAGCGGGACGTACGGGATCGTGATGGACGTGAAAGTTTCGGCACGCAAGGAGCCGACCCGGCCCAATCTGACACCGACGGAGATTCGCCGCCAGAAGAAGCAGATTGAAGAGGAGCACAAAAAGAAATCCACCGAATTGCGGGAAGAACTCACTGAGAAGTTGAGCAATATCCTTCTCGGCGAGAAAATTCCGCTGGACGTGGTCAACGCCGAGACGGGTGAGATCATCATTCCGGCGAACCGCAAGATTACCAAGACGCTGTTGCGCAAACTGGCGATGGTGTACGACCACATCGAGATCGATCCGTCCCCCATTCGCATCAAGATTCGGGAGATTATCGGTGAATTCGAACACCGGTTCAGCGAACTGGACATGGAACGAGACCGGCAGCTCGACCGCATCGAAAGCGGCGAAGATGTTGATCCGGGGATCATCAAGCAGGTGAAGGTCTATGTTGCCAGCAAGCGCAAGTTGAGCGTGGGCGACAAGATGGCGGGCCGACACGGCAACAAAGGCGTCATCGCCAAGATCCTGCCCGAAGAGAACATGCCGTTCCTTGCGGACGGCACGGCGGTGGACATTGTGTTGAATCCGTTGGGTGTTCCGAGCCGCATGAACGTGGGCCAGGTGCTGGAGACGCATCTTGGCGTGGCAGCCAAAGCGCTCGGATTGACGGTTGCGTCGCCAGTATTCGATGGCGTCACGGAATCGGAAATCGCGGAGATGATCGAGCAAACCAGGAAGATCGAAGGGTTCTCTTGGGTAAAGGCCGATGGCAAGACCCGGTTGTACGATGGTCGAACGGGCGAAACGTTCGATCAGGAGGTGGTGGTCGGCTACATCTATATGTTGAAGCTGGGCCACCTGGTGGCCGACAAGATCCACGCCCGGGCCGTTGGCCCGTACTCGCTGGTCACCCAGCAGCCGCTGGGCGGCAAGGCGCAATATGGCGGCCAGCGTTTCGGCGAAATGGAAGTGTGGGCGATGGAGGCCTACGGGGCGGCGTATGCGTTGCAGGAGTTGCTCACCGTCAAGAGTGACGATGTGCAGGGCCGCACGCGGATTTATGAATCGATCGTCAAGGGCGATAACACTCTTGAGGCGGGTACACCCGAATCGTTCAACGTTTTGATGAAAGAAATGCAAAGTCTATGCCTCGACGTTCGCGTCGGGAAGAACGGAGGCGAAAGCAAGATATGATCGCAACCAAACCAGGTACCTCAATCCCCTCGACAGCCGCTGCCACCGCCGCCGCGCGGGCGGCGCTGGGCCTGGAGAAAGCGGATGTGTTTGACCACGTCAGCATCGGCGTGGCTTCGCCGGACACGATTCGCTCGTGGTCGCACGGGGAAGTGAAAAATCCCGAGACGATCAACTATCGCACGTTCAAGCCCGAAAAGGGTGGACTGTTCTGCGAGCGTATCTTCGGTCCCGTGCGGGACTGGGAATGCAACTGCGGCAAATACAAGCGTATCAAACACCGCGGGGTGATCTGCGATCGTTGCGGCGTGGAAGTGACCCTGGCTCGCGTGCGTCGGGAGCGCATGGGACACATCGAACTGGCGGTGCCGGTCAGCCACATCTGGTTTTTCAAGTGCATGCCGTCGCGGATGGGCTTGATGCTGGACATGACCGCGCGGGACCTTGAGCGCGTACTGTACTATGAGGACTACATGGTTGTGGACGCGGGCAAGACGCCGCTGAAGGACCGGCAGCTGCTGACCGAAATGGAATACCGCGAAGCGCGCGAACAGTACTCGGATGGGTTCTCTGCCAAGATGGGGGCGGAAGCGGTCAAGGAAGTCCTTACCAGGATCGACTTGCGCAAGCTCTCCCACGAGTTGGAACACCAGCTGGATTCGACGAAAAGCAAGCAGATCCGCAAGAAGATTGCCAAACGATTGAAGCTGGTGAAAGGTTTTCTGACCTCCAAGATGCGTCCGGAATGGATGGTGCTGGAAGTGCTCCCGGTAATTCCGCCCGACCTTCGTCCGCTGGTTCCGCTGGAAGGCGGACGGTTTGCCACCAGCGATCTGAATGATTTGTACCGCCGGGTGATCAACCGGAACAACCGGTTGAAGAACCTGCTGCAGTTGCGCACCCCCGACGTCATTATCCGCAACGAGAAACGGATGTTGCAGGAGGCGGTGGACGCGCTGCTCGATAACGGGCGGCATGGCCGGCCGGTCACTGGGGCCGGGAGCCGTTCACTGAAATCGTTGGCCGACATGCTGAAGGGTAAACAAGGCCGGTTTCGGCAGAACCTGCTCGGCAAACGCGTTGATTATTCGGGTCGGTCCGTGATCGTTATCGGGCCGGAATTGAAGTTGAACCAATGCGGGCTGCCGAAAAAGATGGCGTTGGTCCTGTTCGAACCGTTTATTATTCGCCGTCTGCGCGAGATGGGATTGGTGCACACGATTCGTTCGGCCAAGAAGCTGATCGAGCGCCACTCGCCCGAAGTTTGGGATATTCTGGAGGAAGTGAGCAAGGGCCACCCGGTGCTGTTGAACCGCGCGCCGACGTTGCACCGACTGTCGATCCAGGCGTTCGAACCGCAATTGATCGAAGGCGACGCGATCCGCATCCATCCACTGGTGTGCACTGCGTACAACGCGGACTTCGACGGCGATCAGATGGCGGTGCACGTGCCGCTCTCCGTGGAGGCGCAGCTCGAAGCGAGGTTGTTGATGCTTGCCCCGAACAACATTTTCTCGCCTTCCAGCGGGAAACCGATCACCACGCCGACACAGGACATTGCTCTGGGTGTGTACTACCTCACGCATGGGGGCAAGAAGGAAAGTGGCGACAATAAGCGATTGAAGCTGTTCTCCGACGCGCAAGAAGTGTTCTTCTGCCGGGACGAACGGGACGTGAAGATACACGAGCGAATTCGGCTGAAGAACCCCGACTACGGTCGCCCGACAGTATACGGCGACGCGACGTCGAAGATAATCGAAACGACCGTGGGCCGCGTGATCTTCAATGAAATCTGGCCGCCCGAACTCGGGTTCATCAACCGGTCGATCAACAAGTCATCCCTGGGTGATGTCATTTGGCAGTGTTATCGGACGGCGGGACACCACCGGACGGTGGAAGTGCTGGACAAACTCAAAGCGCTTGGGTTCGAGCACGCGACACTGGCTGGGATATCCATCGGTATCGATGACATGGTTGTGCCGAAGGAAAAGACGGTGGTGATTGGCGAGGCGCTGAAGGACGTGGCCGAGGTCGAGAAGCAGTATCGACGCGGGATCATCACCGACGGCGAACGCTACAACAAGATCATCGATATTTGGACCCATGCGACGGACAAGATTTCCAACATCATGTACGCGGCGATGGAACACAATGAGGGACGCGCCGAGCTCAACCCCGTTTACATGATGGTGGACAGCAAAGCGCGCGGTTCCCGCCAGCAGATTCGCCAGTTGGCCGGCATGCGCGGTTTGATGGCCAAGCCGTCGGGAGAGATTATTGAGCGGCCGATTTTGTCAAACTTTCGAGAGGGCTTGAGCGTGCTGGAGTACTTCATATCGACGCACGGCGCGCGCAAGGGACTGGCAGACACCGCGCTGAAGACGGCTGACTCGGGGTATCTGACCCGCAAGCTGGTTGACGTGGCCCAGGACGTGATCGTACTCGAAGAAGACTGCGGCACGGTCAACGGCATTTGGGTCAAGCCGATCTATGAGGGCGAAGATGAAGTGGTGAAACTCAGCGAGCGCATTATCGGGCGCATCGCGGCGGAAGACATTGCCGATCCCGTGACTCGGAAGAAGATCGTCGCGGCCAACACAGAGATCGACGAGGCCGCAGCCGAGGCGGTGAACAAGCTCGGGATCGAACGCATCAAGATCCGGTCGGTCCTGACCTGCGAATCGCGACGGGGCGTGTGCGGCATGTGTTATGGACGCAACCTGGCCACGGGTAAGCTGGTTAAACTCGGCCAGGCGATCGGCATCATCGCGGCCCAATCGATTGGCGAGCCGGGCACGCAGTTGACGATGCGCACGTTCCACATCGGGGGCACGGCCAGCCAGGTGTTCAAGCAGCCGCAAATCAAGGCCAAGAACGACGGTGTCGTTCACTATCAGGAATTGCGCGCCGTCCAGCGGGCGGAAGGCAATTGGGTTGTGCTGAACAAGAACGGCCAAGTGGTCGTCAGCAACGAGGAAGGGCGCGAATTGGAACGGTATTCCGTGGTAGTGGGCGCCGAGATCGCGGCGGCCGACGGTGGTCGCGTGAAGAAGGGCGACGTGTTTGTGCAATGGGATCCGTACAATGTACCGGTGCTTTCAGAAGTCGCCGGTGCGGTCCGATTCCATGACCTGATCGAAGGCATCACGGTCAAGCGCGAGTTGGATGAAGCGACCGGGCTCATGGGTACGGTGGTCATCGAACACAAGGAGGATCTGCATCCCCAGGTGAACCTTGTCAACGACGGGGGCGAGGTAATTGCGTTTTACGCGATTCCCGCCGGGGCGCACATCGTGGTGGAGGAAGGGGGCCGAGTCGAGCCGGGTGCGCTGGTGGCCAAGACGCCGCGAAAGGTATTCAAGACGAAGGATATTACGGGCGGATTGCCTCGAGTGGCGGAGTTGTTCGAAGCGCGACGGCCCAAGGACGCAGCCGAAATCGCCAAGATCGACGGGATCGTGGATTTTGCCGGCACCGTGCGCGGCAAGCGGCGAATCCTTGTGAAGGACCCGAAGACCGGTGCTGAGGAAGAGCACCTCATCCCGCATTCGAAACATATCATCGTGTTCCGCGGTGACACCGTGAAGAAGGGGCAGCAATTGACCGAAGGGCCGGTGGTTCCGCACGAAATCCTCGAGGTATGCGGGCCGCAGGACCTGCAGGAATACCTTGTTAATGACGTCCAGGAGGTTTATCGACTCCAAGGGGTGGAGATCAACGACAAACACATTGAGATCATCGTCCGTCAGATGCTGCGGAAGGTGCGCATCATTGATCCCGGCGACACCCGTTTTCTGTGGGGTGACCAGATCGACAAGGTGACGTTTGAAGAAGAGAACAAGCGCGTTGCCGAAGCGGGCGGCAAGCCGGCCGAAGCCCAACCCGTGTTGCTGGGGATTACCAAAGCATCGCTGGAAACGGAGTCGTTTATCAGCGCGGCGTCGTTTCAGGACACCACGCGGGTGCTGACGGAGGCGGCGACCCTGGGACGGGTCGACCACCTGCGCGGATTCAAAGAGAACGTGATCATGGGGCACCTGATACCGGCGGGAACCGGCTTCATCAAGCATCGGGGAGTCAGGTTGGTGCCGCTGGCGGAGCCGGTCGAACCGGCGCGGGAGGAGCGAATCGAGCCTCAACCCGAGGAGGCAGCCATCTAGGGCACGGTGGAACGGCAGACGGGCGACAGCCCGAAACGCACCCGAATCGGATTCGGGGCAAGGATTCTGGCTGCCGGGCAGGCAGCCCGCCGGATACAGTAGGGCAGTGAAATGAAAGGGCTTGCGCCGGAAGAGGGCGTGTGATAGTTTTCGCGCTCCCCGTGTCAGCGGGATGGTGAACGGATAACGAAATGCCAACGATCAACCAATTGGTTCGTAAAGGTCGGCGCCGACTTAAGGCGAAGTCGAAAGCGCCTGCGCTGGCATCCTGTCCGCAGCGGCGGGGCGTGTGTCTGCAGGTTATGACGCGAACCCCGAAAAAGCCGAACTCGGCTCTGCGGAAGGTCGCCAAGGTGCGATTGACGAATGGCGTGGAGGTAATCGCGTACATTCCCGACGAAGGGCACAACCTGCAGGAGCACTCGATTGTGCTCGTGCGCGGAGGACGGGTAAAGGATTTGCCCGGCGTGCGCTATCACATTGTGCGCGGCACGCTGGACGCGATGGGCGTGGAAAAGCGCCGACGCAGCCGTAGTAAATACGGAGTGAAGCGGCCGAAGGACACGGGGGCGAAAGCCGCCTGATGGAAGCGGGATATTTCGAGTATGCGTAGACGACGAGCCGAAAAACGACCGAGAGTCCGAGACGTTCGCTACAACAGCGACACGGTCACGCGGCTCATCACGTGTATCATGAAGAGCGGAAAGAAATCTGTGGCCGAGCGGATCGTGTATGGCGCGTTTGACCGCATTGTGGAAAAGGCCAAGGACAAGAATCCGCTGGACGTGTTGCAAACGGCATTGGAGAATGTGAAACCGCGGCTCGAAGTGAAGTCGCGCCGCGTTGGCGGCGCCAATTATCAGGTGCCGGTCGAGGTGTCATCCGACCGCCAGGAAGCTCTGGCGATGCGGTGGATGATCCAGTACGCGGGCGCTCGCAAGGGTACGGCCATGATGGATGCCCTGGCGTCTGAGATTTTGGATGCGTCCAATAATACGGGTGCATCCGTCAAAAAACGCGAAGATACGCACAAAATGGCGCAGGCCAATCGTGCGTTTGCGCACTACCGCTGGTAAACCGAAGGGGAATTCACTCTGCGGTACGGGGCGGGGAGTGCCGTTGTGTCGTTTGAGAGGAAACGAGTAGTCGTAACAAAAGAAACAATGCAGGCCGTGGTAGAACAACCGAAACAGCCAGTCCAGAAGAAGACGCGAGCCGCGTCGGGTCGACTGGTGCCGCTAGAGCGCACCCGGAACATCGGGATTTGTGCGCACATCGACGCCGGTAAGACGACGACGACCGAGCGCATTCTGTACTACACCGGCAAAGTCTACAAGGTCGGCGAAGTGCACGAAGGCACGGCGACGATGGACTGGATGGAGCAGGAACGCGAGCGGGGCATCACGATCACCAGCGCGGCGACGACATGCTTTTGGCGCGAGCACCGCGTGAATATTATTGATACGCCGGGTCACGTTGATTTCACGGTGGAAGTCGAGCGCAGTCTGCGTGTGCTGGATGGGGCCTGCGCGGTGTTCTGCGCTGTGGGCGGTGTCGAACCACAGTCCGAGACCGTGTGGCGTCAGGCTAACAAGTACAAGGTGCCGCGAATCGCATTCGTCAACAAGATGGACCGGACCGGTGCGGACTTCGAAGCGGCAGTCAGCCAAATGCGCGAGCGACTGGCGGCCAACGCGGTGCCAATTCAACTTCCCATCGGCAAAGAATCGGATTTCAAAGGACTCATCGACCTGGTGCGACAGAAGGCGGTGATTTGGTCCGGTGAGGAACTTGGCGCGAACTTCGACGCGGGGCCGATACCAGCCGAATTGAAATCGGCGGCGGACGCGGGCCGTGCCAAGCTGGTGGAAGCGGTTGCCGAGAAGGATGAGGAGGTCATGCACCTCTACCTTGACGGTAAGGAGATCGAGCCGCAGCAGCTTCAAGCCGGCATCCGACGTCTGACGATTAAAAACGAGTTGGTGCCGGTGATTTGCGGCGCGGCGTTCAAGAACAAGGGTGTGCAACCGCTGCTGGATGCCGTGGTGGATTACCTGCCTTCGCCCCTGGATGCTCCGGATATTATCGGCGCTGATGCCGATACCAAGCAGCCGGACACGCGTCGAGCCGATGACGACGGTCCGTTTTGCGCGCTGGCCTTCAAGATTTGGACGGATCCTTATGCCGGCAAGCTGATTTTCTTTCGCGTGTATTCCGGCAAGGTCACGAAGGGGACATCGGTTTACAATCCGCGCAACAACAAGCGGGAGCGGATCGGTCGGCTGCTGGAGATGCACGCCAACCACCGGCAGGATATCGATGTGTGTTATTCGGGGGACATTGGCGCGCTGGTCGGCCTGAAGAACATCACGACGGGCGACACGATTTGCGACGAAGACCACCCGATACTGCTCGAAGCAATCACCTTCCCCGAACCTGTCATTTCCATGGCCATTGAGCCGAATACCAAAGCCGACCGCGATAAGATGTCCACCGCATTGCAGCGACTCGCCGAAGAAGACCCGACGTTCCGACTCACGACCGATCAAGAGACCGGTCAAACGATCATCTCTGGCATGGGCGAACTGCATTTGGACATCATTAAAGATCGCATGTTTCGGGAGTTCAATGTGGGCGCCACCGCCGGCAGACCCCAGGTTGCCTATCGCGAGACTGTAACCAAAGCGGCCGAGGCTGAGGGCAAGTTTATCCGGCAGTCCGGTGGCCGGGGCCAATATGGCCACGCCGTGATCACGATTGCCCCGGGCAAGAAGGGGTCTGGGGTGGTCGTCGAGAATAAGAT
>Ga0187871_10003951_pt1 | contig 11307 bp, 9 predicted proteins | sample June2016WEW_16_1_FD_132988 | JGI IMG/M metagenome (GOLD analysis project Ga0187871, IMG submission 132988) | Peatland microbial communities from SPRUCE experiment site at the Marcell Experimental Forest, Minnesota, USA - June2016WEW_16_10 | ecosystem: Environmental > Terrestrial > Soil >...
AGGCGCAGGACCGTCTTTTCGCCGCCCGCGTAAGTGTTGTGCGCCCATACCAGCCGGCCGATGTGCAACGTTTCGGGATCGATGGTCAGCAGGGTCACGCTGCTGCTCCCCTGGGCGTCCTGTTTCGTGACCACTTGCACGACCGGCCATTTCTGTTTTTGCTTCTCGAACTTTACCGTGGCCTCGCCCGCGCGGCCCGCCGTTGCGGCAGTCTTGTACAGGCGCGCGAGAATAGGCATGACTTGCCGGGCGTAGGATTCCGCCTCGTCGTGCGCCGCGTCGGAATCATCGCCAGCATTGTCGCGCGAATCGGCGGTCTCTTCATTGTCGGCGTCGTCGCCGGCCCGGACGCTGGATTCCTCTTCCGTGTATTGTTTGAGCTTCGGCACGTAAGCCCAGCTCTTCTGGCCGTTCGAAATCAGAAAATACTCGCCTTTGTCGATGGCATCCACACGCAGCAGCGACCTGCCTTCCGGCCCGACCGCCAGGCGCACCTTGGCCTGCGCAATCGTGACGCCCGGATTGACTCCGCGCTGGCCCTCCAGCAGCAGATCCCCTTCGAATTCGTACTGGGTGGCGCTTTCCGCCTTCTGCGCAACATCTTTGACGAGCTTGGTGACGCTGAAGTCCTGGCCCTGTGCGGCGGCGGCGCAGAGACAGACCAACGCCGCGCCATAAACCACAAGACGCAACATAGGATCCTCGGTAGGTATCATAGCAGACAGATCGGTCTGGAATCGGCGGGCTTCCTAGCGCGTGGCGATCGCGAAGGAGTTGCCGCGGCAGCCGTTCACTTCCACACTGATATCCGCAAGCGGCGGAGCATCGGACGGAATGCGGAGATTCACCTGGTTCGGACCGCGATAGAGGATCTCCGCCGGCCGCGAACCGATCAGCACGCGCGCCGTGTCCGCTGAAGAGCCGAAATTCGTGCCGAAGATGGTGATCACGCTGCCGCGGGCCAATGGCGGCTGCGCCATGGTTACGCCATCCACTATGGCGGATGGATTGATGAGCGGCGGCTGCAAGCGGCGATACGCTTGTTCGGCGACCGGGACGGCCGGCGGCGTGCGCAGTTGCAAGACCCCATATGCCAGGATCGCGGGGACCAGCGCCACGGCCGACGCAGCCCAAAGCGGCACGCGGCACAGAAGCAGCAAAATCGTCGCAGCGGTCAGGGCGCGCCCCAACCATTGACTCCAGGACGCTCCGAACCGCAGCCTGACAGGTCCCTTCTTGGACGCATCTCTTAACAAGAGAAACCCGATGGGGTCGCGCGCGATCTCGCCGTCCGACGACGACCATCCGGCATCATGGTCCACCTTGATCAGGACTGCTTCGTTCGGTCCGGTATCGGATTGCAATTCGGCGCGATCCGGGGCTGACCAGTCAATATAGGCCGCGCGCTTGCCATGCGCCCAGGCTACATAGGCTTCCAGAAATCGCGCATCGTCCGTGGCACGCAGTTGCGGGAGTTGGTGCATCCGGGTCAGATCGACGACTACGGCCTGCTGCTCATCCGGAGGAGGAAGGCGGTAGATGGTGTCGTCCGCTCCGTCCGTCCAGGCTACCGGCCACGCCGCGAAACGCTCTGGCTGCACGAACCAATGGAAGTGTTCTGACGACGCCGGACCATGCACCACCAGATAGCGGACGTCCAGCGCACGCAGCCATAATTCACCCAGCCGCGCAGCGGCTTGCGGGTCCCCACAACCCAGCGTGATCTGCCTGTGCGCGGCGGGGACCAGGTAGTTGGAGACACCCTGCGCGCTGCCGCCGGTTTGCGCAACATCCGCCCAAATGTTCAGCGAGCCTTCCAATTCCCCTGCCACCAGGACGCGCGAGGATCCGGCGTGATGCGCCAGCCAATCCGAGATTCGAAAGGCGAGCGTAGTGTGCGGGTCGGCGCTAGGCTGTTGCACCGTCCAAGCACCGGCGAGAAACGGAATGGCTGGAAGCGCGCTCACGGCGAGCACCCCGACACCCAGCGGCCTGCGCCAATTCCAGGCTGCTTGCGCCAGGCATCCGATGGCCAGAACGAGGCCTACGTTGAATTCCTGAAGATAGCGGTGCGGAAGCGGCACCAGGTAGTTGCCCGCAGCGCTGTAAGCCACGACTACCGCGCCCGAGATCGCCAGCAGGGCCAAGGCAAACCCGCCGGCAGGCGAGACGCGCGGCAGCAAGCCGATCGCGAGCAGAAGGGCGGCGCCAGCTAGCACGACCCAGGTGATCGCGCTCCACGGCGCCGAAGGTTGGATGTTCCGCAGCACCACGCGGTCGAGCAGTTTGGTCGTAAGGATGCAATCCGGTGAGATCCAGAAGGCCGCCAGTCCATAGCCGACGCCGGCCACGCTCGCGACCCGTAGGGCCGCCGTAGAGTAACCCACTTGCCGGGATCTGGCTACGGCAACCGCGCCCAAGACCATCATCAGACCGATAATGCCTGCCCAGTTCAAAAGGAAAACGGCGGCGGCCAGGAGCGAGGCAAGCATCCAACGATCGCGCCAGGCGGCGGCCAGCACCAGCAGGACCAGCGCCAACGACAGCGTGTGCGCGGACTCGTTGGAGGCTACCAGCGCGATGAAGTTCCAGGGGCCATGGCGGTAATTTCCCGCGAATCCGCTGAAGGCCGGCAGCAGGTAATAGAGTGCGGTGGGGGAGAAACTTTGTATCGACGCCAGCGCCGCCGCCAGCCATCGCGAGCGGAAAAGCTGCAACGCGGCGATGTAGAACGCGGCGGGCACCAGCGCGTAGGCCGCTCCGCTGACCAGGTGATAGGCTCTGCCCAGTGAATGCACCGGGAGCCACGTCACCAGGATGTGAAATAGCGGCGGATAAAGATAGTGAAAAGGCGCGCCACCATACTGCAGGGAATTCCAGGTCCAGGGGCGATCGCGGAACATGCGCGACATCCCGATGTAGGTGTAATCGTTGTTCCATGGCTGAGACGAGAAGTCCATGGCCAGAAAAGGGGCGATGACCAGCAAGTTGAGGGCGGCCAGCGAGGCGATGATGCCGCAATCGATGACGAAAGAGTGGCGCCGCATCCGCGTTTGGGCGAGCGATTCCAAGTCTATCACTGTTTCAAATCATAGGAACCGGCATGGCCTGCTATACTGCGGCGTGAGACATGTCCCACGGCGGTAAACTGTACGTGGCGGTGCTGGCCGCCGCCGGCGCGATTCTCACTTACCAGCTATTCATTCCGCCCATCGTAGGACTCGCCGACCAGGGCGACTTCGTGCGCACCATCGGCCGCTTTGGCTGGGGACCGCAACATCGCACGAGTCTATACGTGTACGTGGAGCCTAAGTATATCCCCGATCCGCATTACCGCTCGACTTACTGGGAACAGGCCAACAGCGAATACTTGTTTGTGAGCGCGGCTCTGTTGCTGAACAAACTGGTCTCGAAGGACGGCGCGTTGGATATCACGGTCGCCGGCTGGGTGCATATGCTGGCGTTCCTGGCGGCTTTCGCGCGGCTGCTGTGGGTGACGCGGCGCGAGCGGGCGCACGCCCTGCTGTGGATCGGCGCGTTAGTGGCGCTGACGGACGCGGGCTATGCCGTGTATTGGAATTCCTGGTATGCCGAGCCGGCGTCCTGCATTTTCTTTCTGCTGCTGCTGGCCGAAGCCGTGGAGATCGCGAAGGCCGGGGAACCTGGCCTTGCGGGCATGCTGCGCTGGTCGTTGTGGTCGGTACTGTGGATCCTGGCCAAGCCGCAGAACGCGCCGATCGGTCTGATTTTGGGTTTGTTCACTTTTCGGCTGGCGATGTGGACGGGGTCGAAACGGGTCCGCGCGCTGGCTGTGGCGGCCGGCTGCGCGATGTTCGGATGCGCGGCTTTCAACGTACTCGCCATGCCGGTTTATGGAAGACAGGCGAACACTTATGGCGTGGTCTTTTCGGGTATCCTCGGCGATTCGAAGGACCCGGCGGCGGATCTGCGCGCGCTGGGGCTCGACCCGCAACTCGCCAGATACGCCGGAAGCGGCGCGTGGACTCCGAACACCTACTATCCGCAGATGGCGGCGTCGGGAGTCCTGCAGCGCGTCAATACGTTTACGGTGCTGGGCTTCTACCTGTTGCGGCCGGCGCGCATGTGGCGGAGGCTGCACGCACTGCTGCACACCATCACGTTCCTGCGGCGGAACTGGTATGGGAATTTCGAGCCGTCCGCGGGGTTGCCTCCGGCAGCGCAGAGCCGCGCGTTCACCGTGTGGAGCGGTTTCCACGAACATATATTACCGGCCGTGAACAAGTGGATCGTCTTTGCCCTTGCCGGCTGGCCGTTGATCGCCCTATGGCGATGGATTCGCTGCCGGGACGCCGCGGGCCGGCGCCGTTTGGAACTGCTGACGCTGCTACCGTTGTGCAGCCTGGCCGCCTTATTCAGCGCAGTATACGGCGACGCCTTCGACGTGATCAAGCATATGTATCTTTTCAACCTTTTGCTGGATGCGTGCATGTTGTACGCTGCGACCTCGTGCGCCGCGCGGTTTAGCCGCGGGGGCACGCGCCGGATCGCCTGAGGAGGCGAGCCATGCAGATGACAGACCTGTTTCTGGCGGAACTGGAGCGCGAGTCGGGCGCCACGCGGCGCGTTTTGGAACGCGTACCGGAGGGCCGCAACGACTGGAAGCCGCACGAAAAATCGATGCGGCTGGGATATCTGGCCACGCTGGTTGCGACTATGCCCGGCTGGATCGACATGATGGTGAACCAGGACGAACTCGATATGCGTCCTCCCGGCGGCGCGCGGTATAAGCAGCCGGATCTACGCACGCGGGAAGAACTGCTGGATGCGCTGGATGCCAGTCTGGCGAGGGCGCGAACGGCGCTCGCCAGCACGACGGACGAACACCTGATGACGCCCTGGCGCTTCCTGGTGGCGGGCAAGGTGGCCAGCGAGCAGCCCCGGCATATCATGATCCGCGACGCCGTGTTCAATCACATCGCCCATCACCGGGGGCAGTTGACGGTTTATCTTAGGCTGAACGATGTGCCGGTGCCGGCGATCTATGGACCGTCCGCGGATGAAGGGATTGGATAGATGGTCGGGGCGAGTGGATTCGAGCCACCGGTCTCCTGGTCCGAACTCGATTCAATGCATTTTCACGAAGTCGCTGAGGAGACGGATGGCGGTGGTCTTCTTGGATCGGGGAGGTCGTCAATGCCATATTTACCCAAGGGCATCGCACACCCATTGGAGTTGGTAAAGAGTCTGAATGACCTTCAGCATTTCCTTCCCCGGCGGTAGTGAACTGGCGATACACCATTGATAACGATGGGAGCGGCGATCCGTCTCTTTTCTTCCGGATCACGCTTTCCGACGAGGCTGCGAAGCCGCAGAATCTACTCAAGATAACCAAGTACATCAATGGTATCGTCGAGCAGCGAATCAATCCGAGAGGACAGTGGGGTAGCGCATGCGGAATTTCTCCGCGCCACCAGATCCGCCGCGTCAGGCCGACATGCGGCGAGCGGTTTCCGCCGCGTGTTACGCTCTCTTCCATCTGCTGACGAGCGAAGCCGCTGGCAATTGGAAAAACATCAAGCAAGCTCCGTTCGCCAGAATGTTTCGAACCAAAAGGCGTCCACCGTTCCTCTGCTCGTGTCCATCTTCGAGAATCTCAAACTCGTCGCGGACAATTTCGTCACACTCCAGCAGCAACGCCACAGCGCGGACTACGACAATTCAAAGACATGATCTAGAACGCAGGTCTTTGAAGCCATCATTCAAGCGCAAGATGCGATGCAGGCGTGGAGGGGCATTCGCAATGAAGGGATAGCACAGGATTTCCTTCTTGATTTCTTGGGCGGCGGCAGATCATTCTAAAAGATAGCCATACCCAAGCGGGCAAAGGCCTCCGAACAGAGTAAGCGCCTGCAACGGATCGATGAAGTGGTCGGGGCGAGTGGATTCGAACCACCGACCTCCTGGTCCCGAACCAGGCGCTCTAGCCAGGCTGAGCCACGCCCCGAAATACCAGTGTAGCTGTTTCCACCCCTCCTGGACAAGTAGCGAGCCGGCTCTGTACTATCAAGCAAGCGGCAAGCCAGTGAGCGAAAACCAGAAATTGCGCGAATTGCCCGCGGTATACGAGGTCGCCGAACGCATATCCGCGCCCGGAATCCCACGGCCCCTTATCATCGCAGAGATTCGACGCGCGCTCGATGACGCCCGCCGCGAGATCCGCTCCGGCGCCGCCAACGGGCTCTCCATCGAAGCGCGTGTCGAGCGCGCGCTCGCGGCACTGGCCGCGCCATCGCTGCGGCGGGTCATTAACGCCACCGGCGTAGTCCTGCACACCAACCTCGGCCGCGCGCCGCTGGGCCCAGCGGACATTCTCCCCGGATACTCAAATCTCGAATACGATCTCTCGACTGGGCTGCGCGGCAAACGGGATGTGCACGCCGGAGCGCTGATCGAGCGCCTGCTCGGCGCGCCCGGCATCGCGGTCAACAACAATGCCGCCGCCATCTACCTGGCGTTGAACGAGCTTGCCGCCGGCCACGAAGTGATCGTTTCGCGCGGCGAGCTGATCGAAATCGGCGACGGCTTCCGCATTCCCGATATTATGCTGCGCTCGGGCGCGCTGCTGCGCGAAGTCGGAACTACCAATCGGACCGGCATCGCCGATTATCGCGAAGCCATTACGGATCGCACGCGCCTCCTGTTGCGCGTGCATCCCAGCAATTTCCGCATCGAGGGCTTTACCGCCCGCCCGGCGATTGAAGAACTGGTTGAGTTGGGCCGCCAGCGCGGCATCCCTGTTTATGAGGACCTGGGCAGCGGCTGCGTGGCGGATCTCCGCCCCTTCGGCATCCATGAGCCCTTGGTATCGGAGAGCCTGCGCGCGGGCGCCGACCTGGTGTCGTTCAGCGGCGATAAACTACTGGGTGGTCCGCAGGCGGGCATCCTGGCCGGGAAGCCGGAAATCGTCGCGCGCCTGCGCCGCAATCCCATGTTCCGCGCGTTACGTCTCGATAAGATGATTTACCAGGTGCTCGAGACTACGCTCCGCCACGTGCTGCTGGAACAATGGGACCAGGTGTCGGCGCTCCGCATGATCCGCCTGAGCGCCGCGGAGATCCGCGAACGCGCCGGGCGCCTGTTAGCCGCGCTGCCCGATCTCGAAGCCGAACTGAAGCCCGGCGAATCCGTGATTGGCGGCGGCTCCACCCCGGAGCAATCCATTCCCACATGCCTGATCGCCATCGCCTGTGCCGACGTAGTCGCCGCGCAACGCCGGCTGCGGGCGCATAATCCACCGGTCATCGCGCGCGTCGAAGAAAAACGGGTGTTGCTGGATTTGCGGACAGTTATGCCCGAAGAAGAACAGGAATTATTGGCGGCCCTTCAGGCCCTTTCCTGATAGGTGCCTTCCGCCGTGCTGACGCGAATCTTTTCGCCTTCGGCGATGAAGGGAGGCACCTGCACCACCAGTCCGGTTTCGAGTTTGGCGGGCTTGGTCACGTTGGAGACCGACGCGCCCTTCATGCCCGGCTCCGTCTCCACGACGGTAAGATCCACCGTGGCCGGCAATTCGACGCTGATGGGCTTGCCTTCGTAGAATTCCACCGCTACCTTTAGCTGCGGAACCAGATACCCGACCGCATCTCCCAACAGTTCCTTGGTCAGGTGCATCTGCTCGTAATTTTCGGTGTTCATGAAATAGAAGTACTCGCCATCGTCGTACAGGTACTCCATCTCATGTTCTTCCAGCGCGGCGCGCTCGACGCGATCTTCCGATGAGAAGCGGTGCTCGATCATCGTGCCACTGCGCAGGTTGCGCATCTTGGCCTGCACGAAACCCCGCAGGTTGCCGGGGGTCCTGTGATTCACGCTGAACACGGAGAACAGGTCGTTGTTGAACTTGACCACCATGCCCGGACGCATTTGTGTTGCCGAAATCATGAACTACCTCTCGATCCTGTAAATATTGGCGCTACAGGCGTAACTGCCAGTATAGCAAAGCTCCCAATGCTCAGATTTCGCTGGGAATTCGACGCCTGCGGGCCGAAGTGTACTCGATGCCGTTTTCCTCGCACCATCCGATGGCAATGCGACGGAGCGCCGCGTCCTTGAAATCGTACCAATCCTGCTCCCGGCGATAGCGCCGCAGCGTGCTCTTGAAATGGCCGAATGCGCCGGCGCCATGAATGGCGTCTTGCAGGTCGTTGCTGAACCGTTCCGGCCCAACGGATTCCGCGAAATCGCGCATGATCTCCCACTCATGGCCATATGTTGGGTGGGCAGCTTCACAAAACGGTCCCAGTCGGCAAACAGGGTCTGGACCACCTCGAATTCGCGGTGCTGCCATTCCAGCACTTCGTCGATGGCGCCGCCCTCTTCCACCAGCCCCAGCATGTCGCGCGACAGGTACTCCACCTGGCCGGTTTGGCGATCCAAAAAGTAAAAGTAGTCGTCGTACTGCACCTCAAGGGCGTCGACGATCTCTTGCAACTCGACTTTCATCGGCTTATTCCCAACAGCGCGCCAAGGCCGCAGCTTAGCCGCGTTTAATCAAAACGGCTGGATTTCCTCGCGCACCGGATCGAAGTCGATGCGCCGCTTCTGCATGTACGAGATATTCCCCAGGTGCGACGCCTGCGCCGACCGGTGCCCGATCAGCACGTCCCCGTTGGGCCGCTGGCGCGAGCGCACGCACTCCAGGAAGTTGTTCACATGGTCTTCGTCGATCTTGCTGAACGATTTCACCGTGACCGGTTTCGCGTTCCGGCCCACGGGGTGAAACTCGTAGTGCCCGCGATCGATCAACAGGCGTCCCTCCGTGCCGCACATCTCCACCGCCGCGCCGGTAATTCCCGGAACCAGCGTGGCCTCGAAGGTGGCGGTGAAATCCGTGGGATATTCCAGTAGCACGTTGATCGTGTCCGGCGCCGTGCGGCCGTCCTTATAGTTGTAAACGCCGCCCGCCGCCGAGGCCGAGACCGGCACTTCCTGCCCCATGAACATATGCACCACGTCGATCCAATGGGTGAAGAGATCCGTCACCTGTCCGCCGCCGAAATCCAGGTACGCGCGCCAGTTGAAATACTGCTGGGGATCGTAATCGCGCCACTTCAAAGGTCCCAGGAAATGTGCCCAGTCGAGATCCGCCGGCTTGGTCGCCAGCGATTCCGGCGCGTGCCGCAGGTGATATCCATTGCCATGCCACCAGGTGCGCGCCAGCGTGATCTTGCCCAGTTTGGCGGTGTCGAAATACTCGTGCTTGGCTTGCAGATAGTGTTGCCCCGAGCGCTGCTGCATGCCCACCTGGCACACGCGCTCGTTCACCCGCGCCGCCTTCACAATGCGCGGCCCTTCTTCGATGGTGCGCGTCAGCGGCTTCTCGATATACACATCCTTGCCGGCGTTCAGCGCGTCGATGGCGATCTGCGTGTGCCAGTGGTCGGGCGTGGCGATCAGCGCCACGTCCACTTCCTTCATCTCCAGCAGCGCGCGATGGTCTTTGAAATCCTTGGCGTTGGGCGCTTTCTCGCGGGCCTTGGCGATCTGCGCGGCATAGATGTCGCAGAGCGCCACCACATCCGCGTTGGCCTTCTGAAAGTTTTCCATATCGTAGCGGCCGCGATCGCCGCAGCCGATCAGGCCCAGTTGGATGCGGTCGTTGGCGCCCATCACGCGCGAATAGGAAAGCGCCGTGAGGGCTGTAGCGCCGCGCAGAAAATTGCGGCGGTCGAGAGGGATTTCAGACATAAAATTCATTATACGGCGGCGCGGCGCGCGGCTGCGACCCGATAGAGTTCGGAACCGGGCTCGCGGCGCGGCGGCCGGCAGTAGAGCTTCGCCGCCTCCGCGGTGGATCGATCGCTTAACAGTGCGAAGCCCCGCGGCCGCAAATAATCGGCGAGCGCGGCGGGATCGAAGCCGAAGATGAACGGTTCGCCGCTTGAGCGTACCGACGACTTCCATCGCCGCGCTTCGCGGAATGCTACTGAGCCGTCCAATGCGCCGCGGTGCACGTAAGTGAAAATCAGCAGGCTACCGTCCGGCAGAATGCGCGCCAGCATGCGGAAATTCCGATCCACGGCCGGCGCTGTCAGGTAGCTCACCACGCCTTCCCAGAGGGCCGCGGTTTTCGCGCCCGTGTCGAACCCGGCATGACGCAGCGCGGCTTCCAGATCGTCCTTTTCGAAATCCACCGGCACGAACTGCACGCTGCCGGGTAGCCGCCCCAGCCGCGCCTCCAACCGCCGGCGCTTAGCGCTTTGCGTGGATGGATGATCGACTTCGAATACCGGCACGCCGCGGAGTTCTTCCAGCCGGTAGGGACGGCTGTCGAAACCGGCGCCGAGCAGCAGCGCCTGGCGCGCGCCGCCGCGCACTGCCTCCCGCAGAAGATCGTCAATCAGCCGCGTGCGCACCACTGCCGAACTGCGCGTGCGCGGCCATCCCAGATCCAGGAACCAGGTTGCCAGACGGCCCATCAGAGGCAATCGGGCGAAGCGGGCCAGCGCTTTGAGCCGCCCCGTCAGCAACGCCGCTGCGTACGGATCTTCGAACAGCCGCCCAGCCGCCGGCCGGGCGCTCTCCACTGCGCGAAACAACGCCATGTATTAGGCAGTGCGGCTGGGCCGCTCGCTGTTCATGTTTCGGCGTCGGTTAAATCGGCTTGCCGTCCGCGTCGAGGAACTTTACTTCGCCCAAGTTTAGTTCCCGCACACCCGCTTCGATCTTCGCGCGGTCGCCTACGATTACCCAAACCAGATTGTCCGGGCGAACCACGCGCTTGGCCGCCGCTTCCATATCGGCAATGGTCAGAGCGCGCACGCGGCCGGCATATTTGTCGTAATAATCGTCGGGCAAGCCGTACTCCACCAGTTCCTCGATAGAACTGCCCACCGCGTTGATGGTCTCGCGCGATCCCGGCAGGCTCAGCGTCTCGTTTGCCTGCACCTTCGCCAGTTCCGCGGGGGTCGGCGGCTTGTCGCCCACAATCCCGCGCACTTCCTTGTTGATCTCGGACAAGGATTCCTTGGTCTTATCGGTCTGTACCGGCGCGAATACGATGAAAGGCTCCTGCCCACGCGCGCTCCAGAAGAAACTCTGCGCGCCGTAGGACCAATGCTTGTCCTCGCGCAGATTCATGTTGATGCGCGCACCGAAGTTGCCGCCCAGGATGTTGTTCATGGTTTCGATGGCCACTTCGTCGGGGTTGTTGCGCGGGGGCGCTATTTCGCCGGCCACGATGACGGACTGAAGCGCGCCGGGACGGTCAAGTAGGTAGACCACCGGCTTTGGTTGATATACTACCGCGGCGATGTTTTTTGCGGG
>Ga0187871_10003955_pt1 | contig 11303 bp, 13 predicted proteins | sample June2016WEW_16_1_FD_132988 | JGI IMG/M metagenome (GOLD analysis project Ga0187871, IMG submission 132988) | Peatland microbial communities from SPRUCE experiment site at the Marcell Experimental Forest, Minnesota, USA - June2016WEW_16_10 | ecosystem: Environmental > Terrestrial > Soil >...
CTGGCCGGAGAATTTTAAGTGGGATGCAACTGGCAGTCTCTAGTATTTTTCCGCTATTGTGCGAAAGTGGATAGTCCCAGGGAAGTGCGTGATGATTTGCGCTGCTCTTGCGGAATCGAGATCGTTAAATTTCGAGGGTCGTGGCACGCACCAATTCGCTACTGCAGGCTGGACAACCGTCGCTGAGTCACAAGCTCCGTGCAACTGAGAGATTTGTTGCCATTAGGCCAAGAGTTAATGGCTCTTGGACTGAATGGAATGGGTCTCGTCGACGGTGAGTCGGGAAGGATCGCAGTAGCCGAGCCCTTTCAGACAAGCCGCATAATTTCGCTTGTGTTCGGCGTCGGCCAGGGTCTTGGCCTCCGTGGCCGTCAGTGTTGTGTAGTCACAGGTTTCCAGCCCGTCCTTGCAGGCCGCGAGGTTGCGCTGGTGCTCTAAGGAGGCTGTCTGTTTCGCTTGCAGCGGAGTGAGTTTGGAGTGATCGCACTCGTCCCACCCGTTCGCACAATTCTGCGCGTTGCGCTGGTGATCTGCGGCGGTCGCGTCCTTGGTTTGCGCAGGGGATAACTGGGCATGGTCGCATAGGCCAGAACCGGTCTCACAATCGGATGCATTGAGCTGGCTGCGGGCGATGTTCACTTCCGCAGTCTCCGACGAAGTGAGTCTGGAGCGATCGCAAGCGCCCGTCCCCTCCTTGCAGGCAGTGACGTTACGCTGTTGCTCGGCTGCGGCCATTTCACGGGCTTCCGACGGGGTCAATTTGGAGTGGTCACAGGACTGCATCCCGTCGTTGCAGTCGGTTACATTCCGTTGGTGATCGGCCACGGCCAACGCAGTGGTCTCCGGTTCGGAAAGTTTCGAGCGGTCACAGGAATCATAGTGATTCCTGCAATTGGCTACGTTTCGCCCGTGAGCGGCCAGAGCTACCTCCGCCGCTTGAGAAACGTTCAGCTTCGAGTGATCGCAGCCTTCGCGGCCAGCCTTGCAGGCCTCGAAATTCTGCGAAAAATCGAGGGACTGAGCAAACGCAAGAACGGGCCCAAGGCTGAGACAAGCTACAGGGGCCAAAAGATATTTCCGGAGACTTGCTTTCATATTGTCCGCCCTTCGGAAGAGTATGACCCACGATTACCGTGATGCTCGGATTCGCCATTGTGGCGCTGGCCGGAACCTGGGGGCGGTTCCGGCCAGGCACTCATCGGTCTTCTTAATAATCGGTCTTCATTGATCGGTCTTCCTGACCGTGTCCATGTGAACCTAGCGCTTGCCGTCTTCTCTTGCTTCCGCAACGTGCGCCTGGTGGCCTGCTTCAGAAACGGCCTTCAGAAACGCACCTGCGCTCGCGGGGGCTTGCACCTTGCCCGAAAGAATGCGGCGAAACATCATGTGGTGGCCGTAAATGGCGCGAGTTGAATCGTTGTCCTGCTCGACAACCGCACCTTCCAGTGTCAGGCCGGCGAAAATGCCTTTGGAGCGCGCATAGGTCAGGACTTCGGTTCTCAACAATACGTCAGTTCCAGCAGAAGTTTGACGGCCCACCGGGCCCGCTGCAACTGATCCTTCGCCGGTGAGTTCGAATTTGCTCGACAACAAGTGCTGCAGGCCGCGATCGTTCATGACGAGCATGACCAGGTCGACGCCTTCGACTCCAATCTGCAATCCCCAGCTGCCACCGCCCACTGAGACGAATGCGGGAGCGCTCCAGCCTTCAGGCGTGCGGCACGAAGCCACTCCGCGGCCGTGTTTGCCGCCAAAGATGAATCCACCTTTCAGCAGGTTTGGCACTACCACGATGCACTTCGCACCGTTCAACACGTCTTCGGGGATTCCCTTGTCCGGAGTCGACATGATCGATTGCAGAACTTCCACCGACTTCTGCATGCGGTCGAGCGTATCCTCCCGGTCCGAACCGGCGAACGCGTACGTCCCGAACACGCCCATGGCGCTCAACAACAGCAGTGACATTGTTTTCTTCATGAAGAGTTTTTCCTTTTTTAAGTGCGACAGAACTAAGAGGAGAGAGCTTCAGATAGCTGACTTAGTTCAGAGGACCTGAAAGAGAGAGAAGAAGTGCTCGTCTCTGGAATCATGATCGCTTAGTCGGAAGGCGATAACTGATCTGAATTGCTCAGTTCTCAAACCGAGCAGGGCTACTCTCCCGCAATGGGTGTGTGCAGAACCCTTGGGAATGTGAGCAATCCTGCACAGAATTCACGGCTACGTCCTGTCATTGTTAACCAGGATTAAGCATTTCGAAGTTAGAGCTTCGAACCGTGGGTTCAATCCGACGGAGAAGATGAGAAAGGTGAAATCGATGGAACCGTTTCGTCCTTCTTTCCGTCGCCGGCTGGCCTCGATCACGGGCTCTTTCGGAAGGCTGGTGGCCATGCTCAGACCGCATACCCAGGAAGTCCGAACTCAAAGAATGTGTCCGTTTTGCGGACTGATCACGCCGCGAGCCGGGAGGGTCTGCTTGGAATGTGGGAAGCCGCTCCGGGCGGTTCAAACCGAGCCGAAGCCTGTGCATCAGGAATAAATCCGGGAATAAATTGCGAGGAGATTGCCATGCTTTGGACGATTGTTGTTGTGCTCTTAATTCTGTGGTTGTTAGGTTTCAGTCTGCACGTGGCCGGAGGCCTGATTCACCTACTGCTGGTTGTAGCGGTGGTAATGGTGATCATTAATTTGTTGGGCGGGCGCCGGGGAACGGCCTGAGGCGGTCCTTAAGTGGGGCGGACACCGTTGCTTTACGTTTTGTTCCAAAAGTTGCGCGCGGTCCGGCATTCTTCCGACGTATAGCGCCGGACGACCTGGTCGAGCCTGTCCACCTGCGTTACTTCGCCCCCTTGTGCGGCTTTCTCCAAGGCTGCCGAGGCTTCTTCCAGGCTGCCGTAACTGACTCCATCGACCGCGCTGCCGTTCTTGTGGATTTGAAACGACATTGGATTTTGCGGCTTATTTCGGTTGGCCACCGTGTCTCCTATTTGTGTTGAAACAGGCCGCGAAGGCCGCGGCTCACTGTCCACACCAATCGCAGGGCTGCGTTGTTGGAGCTTGCAGGAACTTTAGCGGCCGCCAGGCCTCGGGCGAGATGCGTTTTATCCGACGGGTGTCCAGTCATGCGCGTGCACTTCTCCTTCGGCTGAGCCCTGCACACCGGGCACCGCACGGACAATATCTGTCTTTGCGTGAGTGGCCGAGTTTCCACATACTAAGTATTCACGTCGCCGAGTTTAGAGAATGGTCAATTTTGCTCGTTTGCCGAACTCCTGTGCCAAACAGACATTGAGAGTCAAGCTCAAAGGGGCGTAGCCGGCATCAGGCACTGGTTAGAATTCGATACTTCCGTCCCTAATGCTTTTCCACACGCGGGGCGAGAAAGGTGCATCGTGATCGTTGCTCGCGGTGTGCGCGAGGTTAGCCCGGCCACCGTCCGACCAATCTCGTGACCTGCTAGGACGACGAAGGTGCACCGGCACCTGCGTTGCTTCCGGCTTTCCTGCCAGGCGTTTGGCGGGCTTCACATTCAGTACGAAATGGATCGTAGCCCATAGAAAGTGAGACCCGTCGGCCTTGGTTACAAGAGCATCAACCGACTTGAGCGCTCCCTCCGGCAATTCCAGGTGATCGGCCAGCATTACGATTGGCAGCTGCGGCTTGACCTTCTTGATCTCAGCCGCCACGAATGCGCCGTCCAGCAAGCCCAGGTGGTACTCAAGCACAATGGCATCCACGGGCCGCGACATCAAAAGCCTCAAGCCATCTGAACCCGTCGTCGCGGTGACCAACTCATACCCGTTTTCTCGCAGCATAGTCAATTGAGCCGGGTCGCGGTGAATGCAAAGCAGAGTGCTATTGGTAGCCATCCTCGCCAGGTATATACCCGCGTTTCCCGCGATTCTGCTCACAATTGCTCACAGGCTACCTGGGACTCGAGGACGAGAAACCGAGCAATACGGATCAGACTTTCGCATGCGCAAATCCTTAGGATCGTACACATAGCTCTTCTTTGTTGGTTGTTGGGAGGATCCCCCCGTGAAAAAACACTATCTTCATCTGTCCGCTTTTCCCTGTGACACCTGCGCCGGCCCAGTCATCGCCGGCTCGACTGCGGTTCGCGAAAATGAAATATCGAAAGAAACCGACATACGGAGAGTGGGATCGCCGATCTGCCTGTCGTGCGGCCATCGGCAAGAGACGGCAACCGGTCTGGCGCGTGTGCGTCACTTTTTCCCGATCGCGTGGGATCCGGTGGATGTGAGGGATGACCGTCTTCCGACGGCCGTTTTCGTGGAAGCACTCAACCGTGCAGAAGTGCGTTGAACGATCTGCCTCAGGCCCGGGTTAGCTTTTCGACGTTCGGCTTCGCGCGCCGGCGATGCTCAGCGCGATCCCGCCCGCAATCAACACCACACTGATAATGGGTGACACGCGCTCCCTGTGAGTGGTCTGCACGCCGATACTCGCGCCCCCGATTTTGATACCCTCCGTCTCGCTGTGAGGAATCGGCACGACCAGGGATGCGATGCCGAGCACAATCAGGAGCAGGCCTGCGACCAGGAATATTCTCATAAGTAGTTCCTCCGCGTCATGCGTGCCACGAAGGCGGAAAGAGATTGATCAGCAATGGAGAAATCTAATCGTGCAGGACGACGTTCAGCAGAGAGCTGTGGACCTGCAGAGCGCCTTCTATGCCGCCGGCGTAGTGGATGAAGCCCAGCTTTCTGAAGCGGTTCATAAAGAAGCTCACCCGGGAACGGGTGGTTCCCACCATCTCGGCCAGCGTCTCCTGGCTGATCTTAGGTACCACGGTTTCCGGAATGCCTTCCTTGCCAAAATGAGCGAGCAATAAAAGGACGCGAGCCAGGCGTTTCTCACTGGAGTTGAACAGTTGGTCGACAAGATCCTCTTCGTAACGGATATTTCGCCCCAGCAGATACGCCACGAACATTTCAGAAAGCGCTGGTTCGCGATGAAGGGCTTCCATCATCGTCTTCTTTTCCACCCGGAGAATCTCGCAATCCGTCATGGCCGCGGCTGAGCCCATACGCAGTAGCTGACCTGCCAGCGAACCTTCCCCGAAGAAGTTCCCTTCGTTCACGATGGCGATCGTCGCTTCCTTGCCGATCTTGGATACGACGCTGAGCCGCACCTTGCCTTTTTGAACATAGAAGACAGCATCTGCGTCGTCCCCTTGCGCGAATACGATTTGCTTTTTCGGAACAGTCAGAATCTTCCTGCCATCGCCAATGGTCGCGAGGAAGGTGTCGGCATCGAATCCGCCGTTCTTCTTGGTTGCTACCGCAAGTTTCATCTCCAATTATTATAGTTCGCGAATTGCGGCCAGGATGGCATAAATCGTGACCATGTAAATTTTTTGGGAAGTGAGCAATTCTGGACAGTATTTCGAATTGGGAATGAGCGACGCTATAGGGCTATGCCACCAACCGTTCAAGTGGGCACGATTCTGATGAAGGAATGGCCCGGGATGACACAACTGCTTGGGCTGGAGAGCGAGCCATGTTCGGGGGAATGGAGCCGGCTCAAAGTTCTGGATGGCTTCACCCTGGATCGCAAGATCCACGCCGCCGGATGGAATTTCTTTTTCATGGCGGCAGAAGTCAAGGTGATGTTCTTTGGCTCCGTTGGCGCCGTCAAGATTCAGAACGCCTTGAAGCGGATTTTAGAGAAGGTCAAGCCCCAACAGTTCAATGGGCTGGAAGTAACTCAAATCGTTGCCAGCCACTTCCTCGGAGTGCCGTACGTAACCGTTTCTGCGCACTCACGCCATATGCAACAGAGCTGCTATCTCGACAGCGCGTTGGCGCGGCAGACGTTCCAGCGCAACGCGGAATGGGCCAGAGGCTGAGCACAGCTCAGGCCAGACGGAGGGTCAGTTTATGGCGAATAACGAAAATCAGAGTCTCGACGACGTTCTTGAGTCAGCCATCGTTGTGTCGTGGGCAGACTTGATGCACGGAACCGAGGCGGGCTTGATCCATATCGAATACGGCTTCGCTCCCGGCGGCACCCTGGACTATCTGAAAGTCTGGTCATCCATCACCCGAGGCCATTGGCTTCTGGCCTGCGAGTACTGGATGTCGCCTTCTACATTTCACGGCACCGGCATCAGTTTCGATAATGGATACCAGTCGGAGGGTTTGGCGCACATTCTGGGATTCATCATGCAGCACCAGGACGCATTCGCACTGCCACCGAATCTTGGCCGGCAGGGATTACTTCAGATAACAACGCCCCTGCCGGAAGAAAGCACGGCGGCCGCCGCGGCGGTGAACCACGCCTTCGATCGTCTCGGCTCAGCCCTCGCCGAACCCGTGCCGGCCTAAGGCCGACTGGACCCTCACTTTTCCGAGCCCGCCAAACGCCGGTCACGATGCGGTTCCGTACGCGGTAGTCCGGTACTGAGCTCACATTTTTCTCCTGGCTTTGCTCCACACGTAGGGCAACGAACCGACAGGGCCAGTTTCTGTTTGACGGTCATGGCTTCACAATGCACGGTTGGTCGGCAATAAGATGGTCAATAGTGATCAGTTCGATCAAGCATCCTGTCGGTATTCTTAAATACATGGCAAACATCAAATTCGTTGTAAAGGTGAACCACGGCGGCACTCGGGCCCCTGCCTACGTGCAGCAGATCGATCGGTCTCCAATCCAGATGACAACCAACCTAAGCCTGGCGCTGAGAATGGGCAAATTGACGGCGGAAGATGCTGCCAAATCACTGCAAAATTCCCGGTGCATCCCCGAATTGGTGCCCGTAGAGGGCGGCGCCTAAACATCCGGGACCCCCGGAAACGTTGAGTTCGACTCGGTTCTGGGCTGGGACAGCAAGTTATGTCGCTACCAAACAGCGCGCTAACAAATGCACTTTTTGAAGTAGTTGGGCCGCGCCCCGTGATTCAGGAAGGGCCCGTACCGGCACGGTCGCAGTCGAAGCCGAAGCCATCCCTGCCCAGCCGGATCGCCGTGATTGGGAATTATCTTCCCCGACACTGTGGGATTGCCACATTCACCACCGACCTATGCAGCGCCATTGCCGCAGAGTACGGGACGGCTCGACTGTTGGCGCTCCCCGTCAACGACACCGAAGAAGGTTACGATTATCCCGCACGCGTGCGATGGTCGCTTGCCCAGGACGACGTGAAGTCCTACCAGGAAGCCGCTGAATTCCTGAACTTCAACAACATCGACATGGTGTGCCTGCAGCACGAGTATGGAATCTTCGGCGGCCCGGCCGGGAGCCACATTTTGCACCTGCTGCGTGGACTGAAGATGCCCGTGGTGACGACGCTGCATACGGTTCTGCGAGAGCCAGATCCCAACCAGTTGATGGTCATGGAAGAGATCGCTGAGCTCTCCGACCGGCTCATTGTCATGAGCCAGCTTTCGTCCCAGTTTCTGCAGGAAATCTTTAAAGTGCCGGGTAGCAAGATCGACATGGTGCCGCATGGAGTTCCCGATCTGCCATTCCTGGATCCAAATTTCTACAAGGACCGCTTCGGCGTGGAAGGAAAAGCGGTTCTGCTCACGTTCGGGTTGTTGTCGCCGAACAAGGGAATCGAAAACGTAATTCAGGCGCTGCCGCAGATTCTGTCCAAGCACAACAATGTTGCGTATATCGTCGCGGGCGCGACTCATCCTCACATTCTGCGTCGCGAAGGGGACAAGTATCGAGCCAGCTTGCAGGCTTTGGCGAAAGAAATGGGGGTGGAATCGCAGGTCATCTTCCACAATCGCTTCGTCAGCCCCGAAGAAATGGTTGAATTCATCGGCGCCGCCGACATTTACATCACGCCTTACCGGCATGAAGCGCAGGTGGTTTCCGGCACGCTTGCCTATGCTTTAGGAGCGGGCAAGGCGATCATCTCGACTCCCTATTGGCACGCCATCGAGTTGTTGGACGATCGCCGAGGCGCCCTCGTCCCATTCGAAAATCCCGACGCGATTGCGCAGAAGACAATTGAACTGCTGGACACACCCGCGATTCGCCACGCCATGCGGAAGCGCGCCTATCTGTTCGCACGCGAAATGGTCTGGAAAAGAGTCGCACAAGGTTACATGGAGAGCTTCGCGCGAGTGCGCAGCGACCGCATGGAGAGTCCAAAAGTGCAGTTCTCGGCCCGGATGACGCACAAATCGCTGGATCAATTGCCGGAGCTGAAGCTGAATCAGTTGAGCCGGATGACCGACGACACCGGAATGCTACAGCACGCGATCTTCACGATCCCGAACCGCAGAGAGGGCTACACCACGGACGACAATGCTCGCGCCCTCATACTTGCCGTGATGCTGGAGCAGCTAAATCTGGAGCAATTGGATCTGGAACGCTCGGACAATTATCGGCGTGGAAAATCACATTTACCTTTCACGAATTCACCCAGTCTGTACCTGTCATTTCTGGAGCATGCCTTTAGTCCGGCGAAAGGGAGATTCAAGAACTTTCTCCGCTACGATCGTCGGTGGAACGAACCGGTAGGCTCGGAAGACTGTCATGGGCGGGCCCTGTGGGCCCTTGGAACGGTCTTAGGTCGATCTGAGGACCAGGGATTGAAGGGCGCTGCCGGCCGGCTGTTCGAGTTTTCTTTACCTGCAGTGCTGGAATTCCACAGTCCGCGAGCCTGGGCCTACGCGCTGCTCGGAATTCAGGAATATCTCACCTCGTTTCCCGGAGATCGTGACGCGCAGAAAGTGCGATCCGCGCTCAGCCGCCGATTGCTCGAAATGTATGAATCAATTCGGCGCTCCGATTGGAAATGGTTCGAGAACGTTCTGGCCTACGGAAACGCGAGATTGCCCCAAGCCCTGTTGCGGGTGGGTTCCGCTGGCTCGGACGATCGAATGGTTTCCGCCGGCCTCGAATCACTTGATTGGCTGTCACAAACTCAACACTGCGAAATCAATCGCCATTTTGTGCCGATCGGTTCGCAAGGTTTCTATCATCAGGATGGTGAGAAGGCCCGCTTCGATCAGCAGCCGCTTGAAGCCGCTGGCGCGGTTTCAGCATGTCTGCAAGCGTACCGCATCACTGGCGATGGCCGCTGGCGCAGTGAAGCCTGGTCGGCGTTCAACTGGTTCCTGGGCGACAACGATCTTCAACTGCCTCTTTATGATTCTGTCACCGGCGGTTGCCGTGACGGTCTGCATCCCGACCGCGCCAATGAAAATCAGGGGGCTGAATCAACACTATCGTTCCTGATGGCATTGCTCGAAATGCGAACTCTGCAAGCGCCCGAACAAAAGGAAATCCTTTCATGACCGCACCCGCAGAAAAGCCAGTGAGCCTGTTGAGTACTCCCTTCGAGCCACTGCTTCTTCGCCATCCCTCGAACCCGATCCTGACCAGTAAAGACTGGCCATATCCCATTAACAGCGTTTTCAATGCGGGGGCAACGCTACTGGCGGACGGCACGACCCTGCTGCTTTGCCGCGTGGAAGATCGGCGCGGGTTGTCGCACCTCTGCGCGGCACGCTCTCGCAACGGTGTGGATGGATGGCACATCGATCGTGAACCCACGTTGATGCCCGACCCGAAGAATTATCCCGAGGAGATTTGGGGCATCGAAGATCCTCGCATCACGTTCGTTCCCGAGTTGCAGCAATACGTGGTCACCTACACTTCCTATTCGCGGGGCGGTCCCGGTGTGTCGCTGGCTTTGACCAAAGATTTCCGAACGTTCGAACGATACGGCGTAATCATGTCGCCCGACGATAAAGACTCGGCGCTTCTCCCGCGGAGAATCGATGGCTGCTGGGCTCTGATTCATCGTCCCATGTCAAACCTCGGGTCCCACATGTGGATCTCATACTCTCCCGACCTGCGCTATTGGGGCCGGCACAGGCTTATGCTGGAAGCGCGTCGCGGCGCCTGGTGGGATGCAAACAAGATCGGTTTGTCGCCGCCACCCATCGAGACTTCAAGAGGATGGCTCGTGTTCTACCATGGAGTGCGGCACACGCCCTCCGGCTGCCTGTATCGCCTGGGATTGGCCCTCTTCGCGCTGGAGAGTCCGGAGAAGTGTTTGCTGCGAGGAGATTCGTGGATCTTTGGTCCGGAGGCGTCTTATGAACTCCACGGAGACGTTGATGATGTGGTGTTCCCCTGCGGATACACGATGGAGTCGGATGGCGATACGCTGAATATTTATTATGGAGCGGCGGATTGCGCGATTGCCCTGGCGCGGGCCAGTGTACGTTCTCTGCTGGAGTGGCTGGACGCCAATGGAAGTTGCGAGCGTCGCCAGCAAGCGCGGGACTGATGAATCCGCTGCGTTGGATTTTCCAGTTTGTAATTGGCTGCCGGCATCGTCACCTCAGCCGCATCTTCACGATCAAAAATCGCACGTACCGGGTTTGCTTCGACTGTGGACGGGAATTCGACTTGCCAGACGCGCATGCGCCACATGTCTTCTGACGTTTCTGGTTCGCAAAACCGGATCCGCATCCTGCGTGCTGACGTTCCCGCTTCGTGATTTTCACTTGTGAGCTATCTTGCTCAGACGCATAACTCTGGATCTGTCATCCTTAAGCTATCTTCTGAGTGTGTGTACGGAGCCGCGAAGCTGAATCGCAACTCTTACCTTCAGGTCGCCGTCGTCTCGTTCTGATCAGGACATAGGACGCGAGCACATCCAGCGAATCAGCACTCCTCATCCGTGTGTATGCCGCCCAACCTTGCGGCAGAGCACGATTTGACCCTAAGTCTTCTTGAAATCGAAATCAGGGTGACACCTCGAGGCGGATGAGAGGCGTTAGCCCAAGAAATTTGGCTCGTGAAAAGAGAGGTCAAAGATCATGCCGTTAATTCAACTCCTGGAAGTTCTCATCGTGGTGGGTGTCCTGCTGTGGCTGGTGAATCGCTTCATCCCCATGCAAGGAACGATCAAGTCCATCCTGAACGGCGTGGTAGTCATCGCCGTGGTCTTGTGGCTACTGAATGTTTTTGGACTCTTTCACAACATTTCCAATATTCACGTCGGAAAAGGTTGAGGGTCCTCGCGGAGCTACTCAGAAATAAGTCAATTTGCAAAACTCACAATCGATCTAAATTACACAGCATTACGGCAGATACCTGCCAGAAGGTTATTCCCTTGAAGAGAACATTACTATTCGCCGCGGCCATCGCACTGAGCTTGCCTGCAGTCGCTCAGACCGATTCCCAAACAACCTTAAAAGTCGAGCCCATGAGCTCGACTCCCACGTTCCGCGTCACCGTGATCAGCCGCAGTGTGCAGGCGGTCAACTACGAGCATCGCAGCGGATCTTCGAAGCTGGATTTTGCGGGC
>Ga0187871_10003957_pt1 | contig 11302 bp, 13 predicted proteins | sample June2016WEW_16_1_FD_132988 | JGI IMG/M metagenome (GOLD analysis project Ga0187871, IMG submission 132988) | Peatland microbial communities from SPRUCE experiment site at the Marcell Experimental Forest, Minnesota, USA - June2016WEW_16_10 | ecosystem: Environmental > Terrestrial > Soil >...
CGCCGTAATCGAGCACGTGGCCAGCCGCAAGGGTATCCGCCTCATCGGCAAAATCGGTGGCATACATGATCAGGCGCATGACTGCACCCGAGCGGGGATCGGCCAGGACGAATCCCCGATGTCCCGCCTTGACCGACTCGTGTTGCGGCTTGCCAAAAAAGCGGCCTATCTGCCGGCAACAGACGGTATAGCCCGAAGTCGCCAGGGGTACGTTATAAGCCAGGACAGCCAGGCGGGTTCCATTGCGCATTTGCCATCGGTCCCATGCGAAGGTTGCCGCGCGGCCGGCGTTGAAGATCTCCTCCATCATGCCGCCGAATTCGCCGTTGGACACGGGTAAGAGGCGCCCTTTCGTTTCACTGGCCACAGCGGTTGGCTTCTGGTAGGCGTGTCCGGACACATAGGCGGTTTCGTATTTGTATTCGCCGGCCGGGTGCCAGGCGTCATTCACGATGACCGCCGGATTTACGGCTGTCAGGGCCCAGTTGTGATACTGCTGCGCCACCTCGGTGGCAATGAAATCCGGAAAATGAAACGCCGCACCTTGGCGATCATTTCGTCTTGATCGGATGCGGAGGGCGCCGGCGTAAAGGACAGGGTTTCCCGCGCGGGACGGCGGAGACGCGCGGATTGTTTGGCCAGGGCGTCGAGCGCGCGGGCGGTATCGGGGCCGACGCCCAACTGCACGAGTTGTGCGGCGGTTTTGGCTGTCAATCGTTCGGTCAGCCGGACCGGCTTCAGCGACCGCGCCATGCGGTTGTCGTTGCGATCGACAGCCAGGCCGGAGGCGATCGCCGCGGCGAGCTGACTGACATCGAGGCGCGTCTCCGCCAACAAAGGGAAGGCCGCACACACGATGACGATACACGCAGTGCGCGTCATCTATGCCTCCAGTCGCGGTAGTGGGCCAGTTTGGTCTTAGGGGCCAGAGCCGGCTGAAAGCCGGCTGCGGGCAGAATTGCCCGCCCTCCAAACGCTCCCGCTACCCGAATTGCCATTTTATAGCGCGAGTTAGACCTTCGAAAAGCGGCGCAACGTGTAAGCTTCCGGATTCATGTTCTCGCGCTCCAGCCGCTTCCAGTCGTCATTCACGTGAATCAGCTTGCCGCTGATGTGATTGGACCGTTCCGATGCCAGGAACAGGGCCAGGTGAATCTGTTTGTCGGGGTGCGTACCGCCGGTCAGGCGGACGTCCTCGGCTTCTTCGATCTCCTTGCTCCCGGCGCGCTCGCCGGAGTGCAGGATCTCGTCCGTCATGTGGGTGTAAGTTCCGCCGGGCGCCATGCAGTTCACCTGCACGTTCACGTCGCGCACCTCTTCGGCCAGCGTTTCGACGAAGCGCACCACGGCGGCCTTCGACGCGGCATAAGCCGAGAAACGGGGACGCGCGGAGGCCGCTCCGCCGCCGCCGATCACGAGGATCTTGCCGTACCGCCTTTCGATCATCTGGGGCAATACTGCACGGCAGGCGTGCATGGTTCCCATCAGGTTGGTTTCCACGGTTTCGGCCCAGGCGCGCGGCTTCAAGTCCACCAGCGGGCCGATGGGCCCCTGCACAGCGGCCGCCGCGATCAAGACGTGCACGCCGCCGAAGACCGCGCGCATGCGCTCCACCGCCGCGCTCATCTGCTCGTAGTCGCGCACGTCCGAGCGGATGCGCAGGGCCATGCCGCCGGCGTGCTCGATCTCCAGCTTCGCCAGATCCAACTCGGCCTGGCTGCGCGCCAGCAATCCGACGCGCGCGCCTTCCGCCGCAAAGCCGATAGCCAGCCGCTTGCCGATACCACGGCCTGCCCCGGTGATCAGGACTGCCTGGTCCTTGAGCGGCCGCACGGGTCAGTTCTCCACGCGCGCGTCGAAGATCCCGGTCTCGACTTTGCCGCCGCGCTTCACCTGCACGTAAATGCGATAGTTGCCGGGTTTGGGAAAGCCGTAGGGGAAAGATACTTCCGGCGGCAGCGCCATGGTCATACCGGAATGCTCCATGCCGGACATTCCGGGCATGGCGGCCATAGCCGCGGCGCCATCGCCGGCATTTTGGGTGAGGCTGAGAGAAGCCATGGGCACCGATCCCGAAGGATGCACATGCGCAAACACGCTACGGTCCGAGCGCACGAACGCCGCGTGCCCCGGCATGCCCATATAGAGTTCCACGTCTTTGGCGGGCGTGCCGTCGGCGTCTTCCAGGCGGAAGCGGAAGTACATCGCGCGGCCGGCATGCAGCGGACCCGGGGGGCGCTCCCAAACCATGCGCGAGCCGTCCGCCAGTTGCGCCACGGTCTGGTTGGGGTCGGCCACGGATATGGGCGGACCCGCGCCGCCGGCGTCGTCGCCCACCATGGGTGAGCCGGCGATGGCCGGCAAGGTCACTTCGGTCACCAGGGTTTCCGGCAAGCCGTCGGCGTGTACGATGTCGCCGTACAGCGCGTATTTTCCGGCGGGCATGGCAGGCAGATCCTTTTCGAACAGGCCGGCCTCCACGCGATCCGGATGCAGGTGCCACACGCGATCCATTTCCGGCAGGCTGATCACGTAGAGATGCATCAGGTGGTTGTGGTCGGGAACCAGATCGTCCACTTTGCGCCAGCGCGCCCAGCCGGGATCGGTGAGATGCAGCATCAGCCGGCCGCCGTTCTCCAGCGTGGCCGACATTTGCAGCGGCTTGAAAATGTGTTGGTCATAGGCGCTGGCTTCGCTCTTCCACCAGAGTCCACCGAGGGCAGCCATCGCCAGCACGAAGACGGTGGTGGCAGCCATGATGAAGCGCGCACGGCGTACGCGCGACGGATCGGGCGCAGCGCCAGGTTCCAGTTGCCCTTCGCGCACTCCCGCGCCCACGATGCTGACCGCACCCACCAGCAGGAGCAGTCCCAGCGCGCCCAGCAGGATGCCGATGGGCGCCTGCATCTTCATGGTGGAGGACGACAGGGCGGGCACCGGCACCGACAACACACCTTTTCCATGAGGGCCTTCCGCGGTCACGCGCACCTGCCAGGAGCCTGAGGTCATCATCCAGAGCGAACCGGTGAAGAACTGCGGATCCTCCTTGGAACGCAGCGCGAGGTCCGGCACGGGAGCGAATTTCGCGCCCGGTCCAGTGAGCGGCGTGGGCACAATATGCACCACCTCGACATCGTTAGCGGCGCTACGGACTTCGATCTCCGCCACTCCGGGGATCACGGTAGGCGTGCGGATGGTGACCAGCAGGTGGTACGGGCCGGCCTGGCCTTCGTAGAAGACGTCGGGACTGCCCACGTGGGCCCACGCGGCGGCGGAGGCCAGCAAAAAGAGAACCGGCAATTTACGCATCGAATTAGCGGCGCACCCGGCGCATCCAATCGCCCCAGGCGAAACCCAACCGGGTGGTCAGGATGCCCAACACGGCGGCCAGGGCGATCTCGGTCCAGAATACGGAGGGCGTATCCGGGGCGACGAAAATATGCCGCACGTTGATGGACGTGGGCCGTGCGTTGTAATCGAAGACGTTGGTGTGAAAGAACCAGTTTTGCGCGCCCGTGGAATTCAGAAAACCGGAGAACGGCCACTGCACGGCGATCAGCACGCCCAGGAACAGGAGCCCGGAAACGGCCGCCAACTTCCACGGTTTCCAATCGCGGGTGCGGTTCCACAGCAGGTCCAGCGCCAGCGCGGGAACGAACAGCAGCATGGGGAACTCCGGCGGTACGAACTGGGTCACCTGGTGGTAGACCGGTCCCAATTTGGGTTCGGCGGGAAACAGAGGCAAAATCCACCCCATGCCCGCCCAGAAGAGCCAATAGACCGCGGCTACCGTGGTGGCCGCCCAACGCTTCTCGGAGGCGCGCGCCACGCCGGCCAGCACCAGCGGCACTACCATGCACACTACGCGATAATAGATCCCGCTGTGCATCAGCGCATGCCACGAGAATTCCATGATCATCAGCATCAAGCCGACGAGGACCACGCCGCCGATATACAGGAACAGCCAGTCCAGTTTGTTACGGAACTCATCCCGCGCCCGATTCATCATTCCCAGAATCAGGATCAGGGTGCCGGTGTTCACCGCCAGGTTGCCCAAAATCAAAAGCACGTGCGGGGGGCTGAGGATCTTCACGTCCAGTCCGTAAGCGCTGTGCCACCAGTTGTCGAAGGGCGCGGAAGTGAGCATCGCAACGCCGCCCCAGGCCGCGATGAAGGCGCCCAGGGGGGCTTCGAATCCCCACATCTTCACGGCGGTGCTGCGCAGTTGCGAGAAGTTACCGAAGGTGGTGGCCAGGATCAGGTAGCCGCAGGAAAGGCCGGCCAGCACGCCGCACAGGTAGATGGCCATGTGGGCCGGCGTCCAGAAAGTGTCGCGTCCGATGGAGCGGTGCCAGGAGATGTCCCATTGGCCGCCAATCATGGCGGAAGTGACGCCAAAGACGGCGCACCAGACGTACCATGGCACGCCGGCGGCGCGTTCGCGCACAGATGCGGTAGAAATGGACGAGATTGTGGTTGAGGTAGATGCCATGCTGTCCCTCCGTACGTCTTTGATTATATCTTTGTTTTGAGGGATTCGGCTTCGGGCGGGCCGGCCGAGCAGGCCCCTATTGGCGGGCAAACATTTCCATCAATACCAGGGAGGCAGCGTGTGCGGCTTTGGCGGACGCTTTGCCCAGTTTGCGAACCAGACGCTGCTGATCCACTGCCCTGATTTGATCGAGCGCAACCTGGCCCAGTTTGCCCTGAAACATAATGGATGTACGCGTCGGATAGGGCCGTTCGGTCCTGGTCATCGGAGCAACAATGACGGTACGCAGGTATGCATTGGCTTCATCCGGTGAAACGACCAGACAAGGACGAGTCTTTTGGATTTCGGAGCCTTGCGTGGGGTCCAACAGCACCAGCCAAACCTCGTCCCTTCGCGGAGAATTCACCAGGTCCATTCCTCGCCATCGAACTCATTCGGAGGCAAAGCCTCCAGCAGCAACCGGTCCGGAGCTGAAGAAGCGGCGGCGGCGAAAGCTTCTTTCCAGCCTTGGCGCGCGGGACGCTCCGGAGCAATCACTAAGCGGTCTTGTTCTACCCGCAGTTCGACCGTGTCGCGGAATCCGCATTGCTCAATGAGAGGCTTTGGAATACGGATCCCACGCGAGTTGCCGATGCGCACCAGTTCGATTTTCATCAGTTTCACCGGATGTCCGCGAGTGATTACATTGTAACCACTGGCAGGCAGCCGTGCAAGCCACTTCCGCCGGCCATCCGATTTGCGCGCGCAGCGGCACGCGCGCTCTAATGAACTTCGATGGCCACCACCAAACTTCGCAGCCAGGAATGGTTCCGCGACCCGGCTTACTATGGCTTCGCGCGGCGCGCGTGGCTGCGCGCGGAAGGCTTCACCGCCGACGTATTCGAGAACAAGCCGGTGATCGGCATCTGCAATTCCTGGAGCGAACTGAACAACTGCAATGCGCACCTGCGCACGGTAGCCGAAGCCGTGAAGCGCGGTGTGTGGGCGGCGGGCGGCTTTCCGCTGGAGTTTCCGACGATCTCGCTGGGCGAAATGTTCATGCGTCCGACCACCATGCTTTTCCGCAACCTGATGGCCATGGACGTGGAGGAGTCCATCCGGGCCAATCCGTTGGACGGCGTGGTTTTGTTGTGCGGCTGCGATAAGACCACGCCCGCGCAACTGATGGGGGCGGCCAGCGCGGACGTGCCGGCGATCATGGTCCCCGGCGGGCCGATGCTGGCAGGCCAATGGCGCGACCAGCGGCTGGGCTCGGGCACCGATGGCCGCAAGCTCTTCGACCTTTTCCGTACCGGCCGCCTCAGCGAGGAAGAGTGGTGCGAAATCGAAGGATGCATCGCGCGCAGCGCGGGCCATTGCACGGTGATGGGCACCGCCTCCACCATGACCAGCCTGGCCGAAGCGATGGGCATGACGCTGCCCGGCTGCGCCGGCGTGCCCGCGCCGGATGCGCGGCGGCTGGCCATGGCGGAAATGAGCGGCCGCCGCATCGTCGAACTGGTGAACGAGGACCTGCGCCCTTCGCGCATCATGACGCACGCGGCGCTGCGAAACGCCATCACCGTGGATATGGCGATCGGAGGATCCACTAATGCGGTCATCCACCTGATCGCCATCGCCGGGCGCCTGGGCATCGAACTGCGGCTGGATGAATTCGACCGCATTTCGCGGCGCACGCCGTATATCGCGAATATCAAACCTTCGGGCGAGTATCTGATGGAGGATTTATTCTATGCGGGCGGGTTGCCGGCGGTGATGAAGGAGATCCTCGATCTGCTCGATGGGGACGCGCTCACGGTGACGGGCAAGACGGTGCGCGAAAACGTAGAGCACGCCGAATGTTTCCGGCGGGAAGTGATCCGCACGGCCGCCGGGCCGCTCCATCCCGAGGGCGGGACGGCCGTGCTCTATGGCAACCTGGCGCCGGATGGCGCGGTGATCAAGCAGACCGCGGCGTCACCGCAGCTTATGCAGCATCGCGGCAAGGCTTACGTTTTCGAGAACTACGCGGAGATGCGCGCGCAGATCGATTCGCCCGATCTGCCGGTGGAGGCTTCCACGGTGCTGGTGATGCGGAACTGCGGACCGAAGGGCGCGCCGGGCATGCCGGAATGGGGACACATCCCGATGCCGCGCGTGTTGCTCGACCGCGGGGTCGCCGACGTGGTGCGAATCAGCGACGCGCGCATGAGCGGCACCAGCTTTGGCACGGTGGTGTTGCACGTGGCCCCCGAATCCGCGATCGGCGGGCCGCTGGCGGCGGTGCGTACCGGCGACGAAATCGTGCTGGATGTGGCCGCCCGCCGCATCGACGTGCAAGTGCCCGCCGGTGCGATTGCGGAACGCCTGGCGGCTTTCCGTCCCGCTCGGCCGCATTATGACCGTGGATACGGCCGGCTTTTCCTGGAACACGTGACGCAGGCCAACCGCGGCTGCGACTTCGATTTCCTGGAGGCGCCGGCGGGCGGTGTTCAATCGAAGCCGGGCCGGTAGGGATAATCGACGACGATCGCGCGGCCATCGGTGAGGGCCTTGACGGAATGGCGGGCGTTAGAGGGAACGATGGCCACCAAACCCGGCCTGACGATTTCAGCAACGCCGTCGATGGTCACTTCGAGCTCGCCGGCGATGACTTCGTAGACTTCCTCCTGCGGATGGAAATGCTCGTGGATGGATGCGCCGGACAGGAAGTCATAATGCGCGAAGGTCATGTTCGGCGAATGGAAATAGCGTCCGTGCCAGCCCGGCAAACGCTCAATCACGCGGAGGCTGGTGGTATCCACAAACGGCATGTTACCCTCCCTGGGAGCATCCTAGCATTCCGGGCGCCCGGGTCATCGTATACCGGTTTAAACAAGACGTTGCCGAGATTTCTTACATTTGGCATGGGGCGCAGGACTGGCGTTAGGCCGGCTGCCGGCCGACAGCCCGCCCGGGATGGTTTACCATGGCTTCGAGCTGATCCGCGGCTACCGCTGTCCAGCGAATGCGCGTCACGATTTAAAGAACCGCTCGATTCGGTATACTACGATGGCGCCGGTGGCCGTCAAATTGGATGTGCCGGCCACATACACGAGGGAGTCGATGGCATCCGGCACATAGAGCGTGGAACCGTCTTTGGACAGCACGGGCTGCTGCAATTCGCTGCCGAGGCCGGCGCTGGCGGAGATAGCGTGGATCCGTCGCCGGCGACCGCGCTGCCCACGAACGAGTAAGTGTGAGCGGGCCCAGGCGGATTCAAGGTACCCTTCACGCTGCCCGTCGCGGTATCGATGGCCGTCAGCACTTCGCCGGAAGTGTAAAGCGTAGTGCCATCGGGCGACAGGGTCAGGGTACCCGTGGCGGTCCAGGTGAGGGCGCGGGTAGTCTTCCAGGTGGCCGCCGCGGCGCCGGTCGAGACATCGTACGCGACGATGGTCTGGCTATCGAAAGTGGCATAGGCGAAGGAGCCGTTGGGCGCGACGGCCAGGCCCGGATTCGCCAGCCCGTCATTCGGCAGCGGCACCTCGCCGGTGGAGGCGCCCGTACTGGCGTTGAACACCTGCAGGTTCGAGGAATAATGGCTGAGGCTGCCGGTAAACATGCCGGTGACCACGTAGACATGGGCGCCATCGGGGCTGGCCTGGATCAGCCATGGCTGGAGCTTAAGCTGGATGGTGTTGCGGACCGCGCCGGTCTTGAGCGACACAATGGAAATGGTGTTGTTGCCCGCATTCGTCACCGAAGCCGTGCCGGAGTCCGGAAGAGCGATAGCGTAGCTTCCCGGGCCGGCGTGCAAGCTTCCCGAGACGCGGTTTTTCGCCGTGGAGACGACGGAGACTGTCGAGTTGGCATTGCAGCAGACCGGTATGTAGGCGGTGGTGGTGGCGGCCGGCAGGGCCACAGACCAGGCAGCCAGGCAGGCGATGTATTTCAGGGAGCGTTTCGGGTTCTTCATGGTCTTCTCCATTCTGCGCCAAGCGGGACTTAAAAGTCCCGCCGGCACGCTGCAGCGTGCGCCACGGGGCTTCGCGCGACCCTGGCGTGCTACTATCCGGGAGATGACAAAAATTACCCCGGTTAACAACGGCCCGATCCGCATTGAAGGCGAATTCACGATTCACGATCCGCAAGGCAGCGAGTTTGGCCTGGCGGGGCGCACGGTGATTTCACTGTGCCGCTGCGGGCAATCGGCGAACAAGCCGTTTTGCGACGGCGCGCATGCGCGGACCGGGTTTCAGGACACGTGCGTGGCGCGCGAACTGCCGCCGCCGAAACCCAAACCGGTATAAGGCCGGCCGGTGTTACGATCTGGGTATGCGTCTCCTCCTTTTTGCAGTCTTCGCCCTGGGCGCATACGGGCAGAGCGGCGAGTTCCCGCCTGAGATCGTACCGCCGGAAGTGTTCGCCCGCCGCGACCCTTTGAAAATCGATGCGAAACATTACCATCTGGATTACGAAAACGAGCGTGTGCGCGCGATCCGGCTCACGCTGAAAGCCGACGAAACGGTTCCGATGCACGACGACGTGGATGCGATGGCGGTGTGCATCGAGGAGTGCCATTTGCGCTTCACGAGGCCGGATGGACGCATCCAGGACGTACACATGGAAAGCGGCGAAACGCGCTGGCTTTACGGCGACACGCACGCGGCGCGGAATCTGAATACGAACCCGATGGAGATGCTCTTTATCGAGTTGAAGGCCGCGAGTAAAGGTCGATAATCCGCGCGATGGCGCGCCGGCATACGGCGCAGAAGCCGCCTTCGTCGCGGGTGAACATGATGCAATCGGCCTGCGGACGGAAGTAGCCGCGGGCCTCGTACATAGCGCCTTCAAAGGCCCCTACCGCATGGCCGAACGGACCCGAAGCAAGCAGGGCGGTATCTTTCTCGCGCTCCTCCCGGAACAGCGCCTCCATCTCTTCTTCGGGCCGATGGGCGGCGCGGATCTGGTGGCGGCGCGCTTGGATCTCTTTCTGCAGCGATTTGAATTGCTCCTTAGGCCAGGGAGTTGGCAGCGGCGTGCCGGCGGCGATCAAACCGCTCCACTTGGCCGCGTGCGGATCGGCGGTGACATTCGGCTCCCACGGTTCCGGCCGCGCGGTGGAGGCTTCATAGGCCACGTCCGATGTATAGTATTCATCGGCCAGGCCGGCGAAGTGATGGCCGAATTCGTGCACGAAGACGTAGGGGGTAAAGGCATTATCGGCCGCCACGGTGGCGTAGAGGTTGAAGATGCCTCCGCCGCCGTATTTGCGGCTGTTGACAATGATTTCGATGAACTCATAGGGCGCGGCCGAGGCGGCTTCGCGCATACGCTTGTTGTCGAAGGTGAGGACGTAACGCTCGGAGCCGAAGGCGTCGTAAGATGCGCGCAGAGGAGAGCGGCGATAGAGGCCATCGGAAGGGCGGGACACGCCGCTCTCCTCCGCCGGAGTATCCACGGCCCACACGTTGAAATCGGCGCGGCGTTCCTTGAAGGGCGAGGCGGCGAATAACGTTTCGGCCATGCGGCGCGCGTCTTTGTGCCACTTATCCATCTCGGCGGCGGTATAGCCATCGCCCATCAGGAGCAGATCCACCTTATCGCGCGGTTCGCCATTCTGGATGACGGCCCAAACCTTGACGTTGGCCGGAGGCCCGGAGCGGTCGATGGCCGGATCGGCGGGGTCGACCACGAGCGACCATAGCTCCTGGAACGCGTTCTGGGGATCGCGCCGTTTGACGATAATCTGGACAGGGGCTGTGGGGGCTGGGAAGCGCAGCGATTCGTGAAACTGGCGGCGGACGACGGCGGCTTCGGGCGTTTCCCGCCATTCGCCGAAGATGCTGGCGAAGCCGCGCGAGTAGAGCACGCGGTTGGTCTGGCGGTCGAGCACTTCAAAGTAATACTTACCCAGGTTGGTGTCGTCGATGGCGCGATCGAGGCGGCCGGGCCACGGGCCTTCGAGCACGAGGCTATCGAGGGACATGTGCTCTTCGGTGGCGGTGCCGCCGTGGAAGCAGTCGAGGCGCATGGTGCGGGGGTCGGCCGCCAGGAGGGTGGATAGCGCCATAAAGAATAAGATGGGAAATCGCAAGCCACCACTGTAGCGCAATGCGATTGTGGCACGGACGGTCATTGGCAGGCGATCTTTTCGACCAGGGGAAGGCCGGCGACGGTCTGCTTGGGGTTGTAAGTAACCGAACAAACCGTCGTGTTTTTCGGTAGGGCCCGGGAGAGCACGATCACAGTTCCGGAGTATTGGCAGGAAAGCCAGATGCCGCTGTTCGGGCCAAAACGCCAGGTGGCGACTTGTTTTCCGTGGAGCAGGGTTTCGCGATCGTAGACGAGCGAAGCCTGCTGTTCCGGCGGCCCATCAAAAAGGGTCACGCCTGCAAGGATGATGGGTAGAGCGGCCGTTCCCGGTTTCCAGCCCGGCTCCGGTTTGGCAAGACTTTGGTTGACGGAGACCGTTTCGGGACAATGGACTTCCCCGGCGAGGGCTGGCCCCACGGACGATCCGAGGATCGCGATGCAAGCGGCGATTAAATTGACTGGGCGCATAAAGTATTTGCGATCCGATAGCATCGCCAGTATACCTCAAGTAATTTCTCAGGCAGGCGACGCAGCGGCGGACGGTTCGGGGGCGGCTTTGCGGAGGCAACAACGCTTGAATTTCATGCCGCTGCCACAGGGACAGGGCTGGTTCCGGCCGGCTGGGAATTCGGGTTCTTCCGAAAATTCTCCCCGCGCCGACCCCTTTTAGGGTGAGGTGCTTGCAACAACGGTGGCGGCTCCTTTCGCTGTGGTGGTGCGCCGCCGTGGGCGAGGCGCTGGTCCGCGTTGCCC
>Ga0187871_10003959_pt1 | contig 11300 bp, 10 predicted proteins | sample June2016WEW_16_1_FD_132988 | JGI IMG/M metagenome (GOLD analysis project Ga0187871, IMG submission 132988) | Peatland microbial communities from SPRUCE experiment site at the Marcell Experimental Forest, Minnesota, USA - June2016WEW_16_10 | ecosystem: Environmental > Terrestrial > Soil >...
GAAGACCGGGCGCGAGACGCCGGCGAACGCAGTAGACTCCTCGGCGATGGTCATCGCGCCGGGCACCTGGTGCGCCAGCTCATTGAAGCGCCGCAGCAGTGAGATGGCTTCCAGGTTTTCGTTCCCGCCATATATATTCGGTACCCAGTCGCCCGGCTGGCGCGAGTAATCCAGATACAGCATCGATGCCACGGCATCGACGCGCAGGCCGTCAATGTGATATTCGCGCAACCAGAACTGGGAATTTGAGATCAGGAAAGTACGCACCTCATTGCGGCCGTAATTGAAGATCAGCGTGCCCCAATCGCGATGCTCGCCCTTGCGCGGATCGGCGTGTTCGTAGAGCGCGGTTCCATCAAAAAAGGCCAGGCCATGCGCATCTTTCGGGAAGTGGGCCGGCACCCAGTCGACGATTACTCCCAGCCCCGCCTGGTGGCAGCGATCCACGAAATACATGAAGTCCTGCGGGTGTCCGAAACGGGCCGTGGGTGCGTAGTAGCCGGTGATCTGGTAGCCCCAGGAACCGGAGAACGGGTGCTCCATGGGAGGCATCAATTGAAGATGCGTGTAGCCAAGATCCTTGGCGTAGCCCACCAATTTTTCCGCCAGCTCGCGGTACGTCAGGTAGGAATTGTAGGGACCGCGCAGCCAGGAGCCGAGGTGCACTTCGTAAATGGAGACCGGCTCTTTCAAATAATCCTTGCGCGCGCGCGATTCCATCCACGCTTGGTCGCCCCATTGATAAGTGGAAAGATCCACCACCACGGAAGCTGACTTGGGCGGCTCTTCAGACGCGAATCCGTAAGGGTCGGCCTTCTGCTGGCGATATCCGTGAATGTGGGACCGCACTGCGTACTTGTAGTTGGTACCTGGAGCGGCGGCGGGTATGAAGAATTCCCAGATGCCGCCCGTGCGGAGACGCATGGGGTGGCGCCGTTCGTCCCAATCGTTGAAATCACCTACCACGCTGACCACTTCCGCGTTCGGCGCCCATACCGCGAAGCGAACGCCCGGCACTCCCTCACATTCCACCAGGTGCGCGCCCATGGTGTTGTAGCTCTCGTAATTGGTTCCCTCGCCATGCAGGTACAGATCGAATTCCGAGAGCAGCGGCGGGAAGCGGTACGGGTCGTCAATTTGTACTTTAGCCGTGCCGTTCCAAAGCGTGAACTGAATTTTGTAGGAGCCTGGCTCATGCGCGAGCGTAGCGGCGAAGAAGCCGTCGGAATGCAGTTTTCGCATCGGCTGCAGCAGCCCGCCGGTGGCCACCCATGCATCCATGGCTTGGGGTAGAAAAGCGCGAACCTCCCAGCCGTCCTCCGTTTGATGGGGGCCGAGAACGCTAAATGCGTCGCCGTGTGTACCGTTGATAATCGCTTCCAACTCTTCGGGAGTCATGCACAGCTATTATGGCAGAGAGGTTCGAATGGAGAAGGCGGAGCTGCATGTACATCTGGAGGGGTCCATTGAAGCTGAGACTCTGATGGCCATTGATCCATCGATCTCGCGCCCCGAGATCGAGGCCAATCTGCATGGCCGGACCTTTGAGGAATTCCTGCGCGGATATATTTGGGTGATCAACCGGCTGACGGCTCCCGAGCATTACGCGCTCGCGACCCGGCATTTGCTTGATCGGCTGGCGTCTCAGGATGTCACTTATGTGGAGATCACGCTGTCGGCGGGGGTGGTGTTATGGAAAAATCAGGATCTGGCTGCCGTATATGACGCCGTGTGGAAGGAATCGCAGCGGTCCCGCGTGAAAGCATTTTGGATTGTCGATGCGGTGCGGCATTTTGGCGCAGAGGCAGGCATGCGAGTCGCGGAATTTGCCGTCTCCCGGCGCGACGAAGGCGCGATTGCGTTCGGCATCGGCGGGGATGAAGCCCGCGGACCAGCAGAGTGGTTCCATGATGTCTTTGCGTACGCGCGCGATGGGGGATTGCGGCTGGTGTGTCACGCCGGCGAAACGACTGGACCGGAATCCATTTGGGCAGCGCTCAGAATCGGAGCGGAGCGGATTGGGCATGGCATCGCGGCGGCGCGCGATCCGGCATTGATGGCCAAACTGCGCGAGTTGAACGTGCCGCTCGAAGTATGTATTTCGAGCAATGTTTCGACTGGCGTGGTGAATTCCGTGGAGGAACACCCGGTGCGGAAGCTTTACAACGCTGGCGTGCCGATCATCCTCAATACTGACGATCCGGCATTTTTCCGAACGTCGCTCGACCGCGAGTACGAGCTCGCACGTGACGTATTCGGATTGCCGGTGGAGGAACTTGTGGCCAATAGTTTTCGCTACGCGTTTGGCTTCTCACCTTGCGTAACACTCTGAGCGCCGGTGCGTCTAACCGGGCGTGAGGAACTACACAAACCCTGCGCAAATCCTTGTAATGGAAGATAATCCAGCGGATGTACATCTGCTTCGGCTGGCCTTGGACCATCACGGGGAAGAATACAAACTCAACCTCCTCAGCGACGGCGAAGAGGCGATCCGGTTCGTCCGCGAGCAGCGAACTTCACCCGCCGATCCAGAGCCTTGCGTTATTATCCTGGACCTGCACCTGCCGCGGCATGATGGAAAGACGGTGTTGCGAGCGATCAAGCATGAGCCGGTCCTGGCCCATGTGCACGTCGTGGCGCTGAGCAGTCTGCCAAGTCCAAGTGATGAGGCTGAAGTGCTGCGCTTGGGCGCCCGGCTATGCAGAGCGAAACCGATGGATTTGGATGAATGGCTGGCGCTGGCCGGCGAAATTCTGGCCATCTGCCGGGAGCCTGCGACGGTGACGGCGGGCTGAGCAGCCGGGAATCGTATAATGAGTCGGGTCCCGATGCGTGATTGACATTCACAGCCATATTTTGTGGGACATCGACGATGGAGCGCGCACCTTTGATGACAGCCTGGCGATGATCCGGCTGGCCGCCGAAACAGGAACTACAGATATTGTCGCTACACCGCACGCCAATTCCCGCTTTGCGTTTCGGCCGGAGGTGGTGGAAGAAAAGCTCACGAAGTTGCGGGTGTCGGCGGCTGGGTTGATCGGGATTCACTCCGGCTGCGATTTTCATCTCAGCTACGACAACATTCAAGATGCTCTCGCGAATCCGGCGAAGTATACGATCGCCCATCGATCGTATTTGCTAGTGGAGTTCTCCGAGATGTTCGTGACGAGCCAAATCGACGCAGTATTCGAAAGGATGCTCGGGGCGGGGATTGTTCCGGTCATCACTCATCCGGAGCGGAACGCCACATTACAACAGCGCTTGGAGGAGCTGAGCCGGTGGGTGGAGGCGGGTTGCCTGCTGCAAGTGACAGCGCAATCTTTACTGGGGCGCTTCGGGTCTAAGAGCCAGCGGTTTGCGGAAGTGCTATTGAAAAAGAACCTGGTGCATGTGATCGCCAGCGACGCACACGATCTGACGAATCGTCCGCCGCGCCTGGATCTGGCCTATACGTACATTGCGGAGAACTACAGCGCTGAGCTCGCCCGACGGCTGTTTGTGGAGAATCCGGAGAAGGTTCTGAACGGTACTGCGATGTAGCGGCTGCGATTGTCAGCGTGGAAACGCTCCGGTAATCAGAAAAACCAGAGCCATCATGAGCCCAACACCGAACAGATAAAGCGCCGCCCAGGATAGTGCCTGTCGCACCTGGAACGCCCGGCTGGTGGGCTGCGGGGGTTTGATTCTTAGTAACACTTTCATCTTGGCTCCGTCATCCGGATGGTCCGGGTTCAGCTAAGCGCAGAACGATCCAGCGAATCACATACAGGCACATCGCTACCGCGGCCAACGCGGCCAGGTAACGGCAGAATACGCGGAAGGGCCGCTCAATATCTTTGATTACGAGGACAGAACCGCCAAATCGAAAGTAGCCCAATCCACACTCGCGGCAGCGGAATTTGTGAGCTCCGGCGATGCGGGCGATCTTCTCAATGCGATTCCGCGAACGCGAGCGTCGAACACGCAGGGAGTGGCATTTTGGACATGACCGTACGGGTTTTATGTCAGTTATAACTGGCAAGAGCCAAGCCTCGCAAATAAAATATTCCTTCGGGCCGCACGGTGCCGGGATCCCGCTGTACCAGCAAAATTAGCCGATTCAATGCGCCCGTGTGAAACACACTGGACCCACGGGTCCAATTTTCGGCCGCGGCGAGCGGCGCCGATGACATTTCGCCCATTCGCCAGCGGAGATTTGTCGTCATTTGGATGTCGATGGTGCGGTACTCAAACGTCAGCCGGTAGATTCCAGCCGTCACGTCCAGGTATTGGGAAAGCAATTGGAAGCTCTCCGGCTGGCGTCCGGAAAACTGTACGCGGAGCCCCTCGGCCGTGCGTTCCAGGTCTACGCCAGAAGGGGGCGTGAGTTGCCAATCGAATCCAGCCGCTATCGGCTGGTGCGAAAAGTTTGCGTTGGTGAGATGCGTCAAGTGGGGGTAGGATATCAGCCGCTTGCCGCTGAGCGCGTCCCACAATCTCCGGGCCTCCGGCAGGCGCCCGGTTTCGATGAGCCGATTCATCCAATCTATTAGGGGTGGAACGTCATCGGCAGCGGCTTTGTTTAAGATGCGGTCCGCAACGGCCGAGGCATCCAGGTTCTGATCGAGAAGATATCGAAGAAAATCCCGCTCCACCTTGCGCCGCGGCACGATCATCTTCGTCAGGACCACATCCTCGCTGTCGGTGAAAGCGAATGCCATTCGCAATAGCGGACGCAGGTCGCCATAGGACATCTCAGCCGCTTGCCGGGCCCATGGCCAGAATCCCGCGGCATCGTTCCGGCGGAAGTAGAAATTGGCTAGGGTCCAAGCCGGCAAGAACTGCCGATCGAAGCGCGCTGCATTCAGGTAGCAGCGTTCTCCGGCTTGCGGATCGCCTTGGAGCTCGAGCTGGAGCCCCAACGCGATCCAACTTTTCGAAAGCCGCGGGTCCAACGCTACTGCGCGGCGAAGATGCGCGACGGCGTTTCCAGGATCGAGGTCGGACAATCGCGCGTAAAAGTCGGCATTGGCGGGCCAGATTCGAACTGCACGCTGTACGGACTCGAGCGTATCCTGCCGGAACAGATAATCGGCGAACCCGATCCGCAGCGCCTGCGCGGCTGCCATGCACAGTACAATCGCCGCGACCAGCCGAAATAGCGTTTTCATCGAAACCGATAGACCGTCGCCCGGCCGGAACCGAGTGAAAGCTCCGAACCCATGCTGGTGGCGTACCAATTCACCTGCAGGGTGTCGCGCGATTGCAATCGGAGCGTGACCTGCCCCTGGGCATCACCTTCGCCTCGCCAAACGAAGGATGTCCCACTGGCCGGGCCATCGAAAGTGAAGTTAGCATAGGGGCTCAGCGAGCGATTGGATAGCTTATAGCGCGACTTGTACATTCCACGCAGCCGCCCGTCCGCTGCTAGAATCGTCAACTCTACATATTCCGCAGGAAAAATGGTCGGGTCCGGCTGGTCCATCGGGTCCGGCGTGAAAATCCACTTTCCGGCGAGAGGGGGCAGCTCGGGCGTTGTCTTCGAGGCAACCGGAGCTGCTGGGTTATCCAGCGGCGGCGAAGGAACCGACAAAGCCGCTTGCGTTGAAACTAACGGTGGCGGGCGCACGCCCTCACCCACTTCCGCTCGCGCTACCGGCGTCTCAAAGGGCGCGGCGGAAGGCGATCTCGCACTCGATGGACGCCGCAAGGGCGATGGATCCGCTCGGCTAACTCTGAGCTTCGGTCCGCCTCTTTCGCCGGGCTGGATTCGGGCGGCCTGCCGAGGCGGCTGGGGGGCGAGCTTCGCCGGAATTGGCAGCGGCGCTTGCGATTCAGCTCTCGCTATGGGACGCGCAGAGTCAAAGTTCGGAATGAGGAGCGCAGTGCCAAGAAATAAGAGGAACGCAATGCTCACTAACAGCCACCCCTGATTATTCCGTAACCATACAAGCGACGGTTTCAGCGATAAGTGTCTTACATGTGATATTGTTTCTGAGAATTGTTTGTCGTAAATGCGACGTTGTTCGGGATCGGCAAGAATACCGACTATCTCGTTGAGCCGTTTCATTTGCACTTCGGCCAAGGCCCGTATTTCCGGGTCGCCGTGCTGGTCCGGATGCAGCAGCAGCGTAAGACGTTTGTATGACCGCTTGATTTCCGCTTCGGTTGCACGCGGCGAAAGCCCGAACTCTTCATAGTAAGTCATGAACTAAAAGCAGACACTATTGCTTGATTATTATAATCGATAAAGTTATAGTTTGAGTGGGAACAAAGTATGTCTTGTCGAAATATTCTTGTTATCTTACTCACACTAACCCTTTGTGCCATTCTGCCGGCGGACACTTCCAGCATTGGAGTGGCGACGGCCAACGGAAGCTTTTGGCTGGATCGCTCCGAAGTTATCGGCAATGCGAATATCTTTGATGGCTCGGTGATCGAAACCGGGAAGGCCATATCGGACCTCTCGTTGACCAGCGGCCTTAAAATGCGCCTGGGAGTTGGGTCGCGCGGCCAGGTATTCCGCGGCCGGCTGGAATTGCAGCAGGGCGCCGGCCAGGTGAGTGGTTCGAAGTATCTAGTGGAGGCTAGAAGCCTGCGAGTTTTCCCGGTGAGTGCGGATGCCACGGTTCGCGTCGCGCTGGGGCCTAAGAATCTGGTGGAAGTGGCTGCCGTGACAGGATCATTTCGCGTGGAGACCGCGGCGGGCATTCGCGTAGCCAATATGGCGCCGGGCGTCGTGCTCAGCTTCACGGAACAGGCTGGCGCAGCCCCTCCGACTGTCGTTTGCGGTAATGCGGAGCGTGTGGACGGCAAGGTGCTACTGACGGATAAGACCTCGGGAGTCACTGTGGAACTGTCCGGAACGGGTTTGGCGCAATACATTGGCAAGTCGATCTCAGTTACCGGTAATCGCACCGGCAACGATGCGCTTCAAGTGTTGAGTGTTAAGCGGGACGCATGCGGCGGAAGTGGTACGGCCGCTTCGGGCGCAGGTGCAGCAGCGGGCGCCGCGGCGGGCGCTGGAGCCGGAGCTGGAGCGGGCGCCGGCGCCGCTAGTGCAGGAGCCGGTCCAGGAGCGGCTGGTGCGGCGGGCGCAAGTGTGGCCCTCTCGACAACGGCCATCGCAGGCATTGCGGTAGCGGGCGCTGCGGGATTGGGTATTGGTCTGGCAGTGACCAAAGGTGCATTCTCCAGCGGAAACGCGAGCAAGTAGCCGGTTGACCATGCCGATCGCACTGTGGGCCGTACTCTGGTTCGGTGTTTCCACTATTTGGGTGGAAGGACGCTGGGCCGTCAGCATCCTCGAGATCGGCACATTCGTGCTATCGGTTGTAACCATAAACCGCTGGAAAAACATGCACTGGAGTGTTTATTGTGTGGCAGCCGTCGCGGCGTGGGGTACCTTGGAGATAGCTTTTCGCCGGACAGTTTCGCCGGCCCAGACTGAATGGGCCATCCTCTATTGGTTGTCCGCGGCCTGCCTGGTGGGACTCGGGACGCTCATCCCGGATCGGGAACGCTTCCTGAGCGGATTGCTCTGGTTTGGCGCGGCGCTGAGCGCCCTCACACTCGCGCAGCTCTACACCAGCCAAGGACAAATTCTGTGGTTCATTCCGACCCACGAAAAAGATCAGATCTTCGGCACTTTTCCTAACCATAATCATTACGCGGCGTTCGTCGAGCTGCTGTTCCCGCTGGCGCTCTGGCGGACGTTGCGCGACCGAAACAACGGATGGGTCTATGCAGTGATTGCCTCGCTGATGTATGGCAGCGTCATCGCATCGGCCTCGCGCGCCGGGACGATCCTGGTGACTTTGGAGCTCATGGCTGTACTGGCGTTGACCGCGCGAGGAACGCATTTTCGTTCTCGATTGATTCTGATCCTGGCCGGCGTGGTTGCCTTCGCCATGGTGGCCGGTCCGGAAGCTGTGTGGCGACGGCTGCTGGCTCCGGACCCATACGCCATGCGGCGGGAATATCTCGAGTCCGCGATTGCCATGTTCCAGGCGCGCCCACTCGAAGGATTCGGACTGGGAACTTGGACGTCGGCATATCCAGCGTATGCGGTGGCTGATTTCGGCGTCATCGCTAACCATGCCCACTCCGAGTGGGGACAATGGGGTGCGGAAGGCGGAGCGGGAGTGGTAGCGCTGATGGCGGCTCTGTTCGTCCTGTCGCTCCGCAAAGGGATGCGGTCCGTCTGGGCGCTGGGTCTCGCGGCCGTGTTGCTGCATGCGCTAGTGGATTATCCTCTGGTGCGATTGGGGCTGGGATGCTGGTGGTTCGCGATGCTGGGTATAGCAGTTGGGGAGAGCGGGTCAACGCGCCGCGCCCACGGCGACCGGCCTGAGCACTCGGCGTAAGATCTCAGCGCTCGGATTGTAATCGGGGATGATCTCTTTCAAAGTTAGAACCAGCTCATTCAATTCGCGGGCCGCGCACAGGGCTTGAATTCGCGCCAGGTACTCTTCCATCGCTGGCCAGGGGATGCTCAGGCCGGCGTAGCGAGCGATCTTTTCGTGGCAGGTGGGAAGCGTATCTTCCTCCACGGCGCTGAGCTCTTCGTAGAGTTTTTCGCCGGGCCGGGCACCAATGAATTCGATTCGGATATCCACATCGGGACGCAATCCCGACAAGAGAATCAGATTGCGCGCCAGATCCACAATCCGTACTGGATCACCCATATCCAGCACGAAGATCTCGCCTCCTTTCGCCATCGTGGAGGATTCGAGCACAAGCTGGCAAGCCTCCGGAATGATCATGAAATAGCGCCGCATTTCCGGGTGCGTGACGGTTACCGGGCCCCCGTGCGCAATTTGGTCCTTAAATATGGGAACCACGCTGCCGTTGCTGCCCAGTACATTGCCAAAACGAACCGAGACAAACTTGCCTCCGCCGTTCTGAATGGAACGCACCACCAGTTCCGATAGCCGCTTAGTCGCACCCATGATGTTGGTGGGGCGGACGGCTTTGTCGGATGAGATCAGGACAAAATCCTCAGCGCCATGCATAGCCGCAGCCATGGCGACGTGCAAAGTTCCGAAGACGTTATTTTCCAGCGCCTCGAAAACGTTCGACTCCATCATAGGTACGTGTTTGTAGGCAGCCGCATGATAGACAATATCCGGGCGATGTTCGCTGAAAACCTCGGCCAGCCGATGCGGATTCTGAATATTGCCGATTTCCGGATGGAACGCGACATCCCGGAAAAGATGCGCCATCTCCTGTTGCAGATGAAACAGCGCCGTCTCGGCGAGGTCGTATCCGACGATAGCAGTGGGATGAAAACGCGCGATCTGGCGGCACAGCTCGCTTCCGATGGAGCCGCCGGCTCCGGTTACTAACACCACGCTTCCGTCGAGTTTGGCGCGAATGCGGTCCTGGTCAAGACGCACCGAGGAGCGGCCTAGCAGGTCCTCCACCGCGACCTCACGGATGTGGCGCCCAGGGTCGCTTTCCTGGATAACCTCGGCCATACTCGGGACGGTCTTGTAGGCCAGGCGGGCAGCGTTACAACGTTCGAGGACTCGGGTCATCTGCGCGCCGGAAGCCGATGGCATAGCGATTAGAATCAGCTCGACATTTTCCGACCGCGCGGTACGCTCCAGCGCCTCGCCACTCCCCAGAACGCGCACGCCCTGTATCCTGACGCCGGCCTTTTGCGGATTGTCATCCAGGAAACCGCGAACCTGATAGGCCAGCGACGAATTCTGGCGCAGCTCGCGCAGCAATGCGACACCGGCGTCGCCCGCGCCGTAAATCAAACAGCGCTTTTGTCCCTCGGGCCCATTGTTCGCGGCTGCGAATTCGGACACCAACCGGGCGAAAAGCCGAACGCCCGAGGTACATAAGATGCATACCAGCAGGTCGATGGCATAAATCGATCGAGGAAAAGAGCTGGATGACCAGTAAATTAAGGGGCCAGCCACAATGGACCCGAGTAAGTTGCCCCCCGCCAGACGGCTCAGATCGCGCACGGACACGAACCGCCACCAGCCGCGATCCAAGCCAACCAGGACGAAGACGCCGGTCTTCACTGCAGCCCAAACCAAAATCGCAGTCTCAAGATGGCGGACTTCCTGCTGCGGTATGGTGAATTCAAAACGCAACAGGAACGCGATGATCGCGGACGATGCGAACAGGATGACATGGATCCAGCGAATTGCGAAGCGAGGCTTGCGCATGAGTGCAAAGACGCGTCCAAGAATGTTTAGCGTGGCTGACATGCAGTTGGCTGTGCGAGGGTGACGGAGTCGGTAGCACCGGGCGGAGGATAGGGGAAAGGAGGCTGGTCGCGGCGCGCTACGCGGCATAGCAATTCGTCAGCGCCCCAAGACCTCAGAATCTTCTGGACGCCCGCGAGCGCGGCCCTGCGCGACACAAGGCCGACCAGAGTCAGCCAAATGATCCGGAAATTGCTCCCGGGAGTTCGCCGCTCGATGTGCAACAACGCGAGACGGCTCTTCCAGGGTCGAATCACTTGGTTGTAGAGCAAATCGGGATCGTCACTGCCCCACAGTATTTCGCTTTCATCCGAAAACACAATGGAGGCGAGGTCCGTAATTCCGGGGCGGACCGTCAGCAATCTTCGTTCCTGCGCAGTGAAGAGCCTCGCCTCTGAGCGGACCTGGGGGCGCGGTCCAACCAGACTCATTTCGCCCTTCACGACATTCCACAACTGCACGATCTCGTCAATTTTGTAAGCTCTGACCAGGCGCCCCACACGGGTGATTCTGGGATCGTCACCGGGGGTGGAGTTGACTCCACATTTGTCTGCGTTAACGATCATGGATCGGAATTTCAGCATCCGAAACGTGCCCGATCCTCGCGCCATACGCGGTGCAAGGTAGAAGGGCGAGTGAAAATCTTGAAGCCATATCGCGATTGCGATGAGCAGCAGAAACGGCGACGCGATAGTTAAGCCAACCAACGCGATAGCGAAATCAAGCGCAGGCGCGAGCGACATATTGGAGGGGAGTTCCGGCCAGGCAATTGCGCACCGATTGGGCGATGGCAGGTCCGTCCAGCCCGTGGAGGTGTCGTAAGAACTGCTGGCTTCCGGCGACTGTTGAAAAACCTGAGCGTAAGCCGATGCGGAGGAAGAATCCGGGCCGGGCGTCGGATTCAAGCAGATTTTCGGCGACCGCTCCGCCCAGACCACCTTCCACGGTGTGTTCTTCGATGGTGACGATGCCGCCGGTCTCAGACGCTGCGGCGATTACAGCGGAAATATCCAGAGGCTTGACGGTGTGCATGCTGATCACGCGGCATTCGATGGACGCGGTCTCGAGGATGCTGGCCGCAATCAGAGCTTCGCC
>Ga0187871_10003962_pt1 | contig 11300 bp, 9 predicted proteins | sample June2016WEW_16_1_FD_132988 | JGI IMG/M metagenome (GOLD analysis project Ga0187871, IMG submission 132988) | Peatland microbial communities from SPRUCE experiment site at the Marcell Experimental Forest, Minnesota, USA - June2016WEW_16_10 | ecosystem: Environmental > Terrestrial > Soil >...
ATTCCCGACAATTTCAAAGTGTCCGCACCAACCGATGTGACCGTTGCGGCGCTATTCGTATCTGTGGAACCAGCCGATTGCGATCCAAACGGATCGCGGGTGTTTTGGGTCGTGAACGTCGACAGGACCAACTCGAGACTTTGTCCAGGCTTGGTCTCCGTTGCCGCCCCCACGCGGGCGCAGAGAAACAGAAACAGCACCAGGAAGAAGATCGCCTGGCAAAATGCCAGAACCCCGACCACCGTCAGCGGTCCGGAGAGACCCTCATTCGATGACGGGCGGCAATCTACTGACCGGTCATGAACTGGCAGCGCTGGCCTTTGCCTGCGGATGGTGATGGAGCTATCGATCGCCGCGTCATCCTTCGAACCGGTGCGCTGGATCCAGGCAAGGGATTGAGCGTATGACTTCATGCTGGTTTTTTGCCCTCCGCCTTCTTTGCCGGTTCGGCCGGTTGCACGCGCAGGGCGACGGTCAACGACGCTCCGTGCTGGCCGCGGTCATCGGCGTTGCCGCCTACGGAGAGGGAGCGAACCTGGGCTGTGGGAAACCTGTTCTCCAGATCTCGAACGAACTCGCCAATCTGGTCATACGATCCGGAGAAGTCGATGCCTACCATGTAAATTCGGCCCTTGGACTCACCGCCGGCTGCTTCCATCTTGGCACTGGGATGCAGGGCACTGATGTGCACGGGGTGTTGTTGTGCCAGCAGGGTGATCTCACGCACCACCCAGGCAAACGGGTCGCCGGAAACCATCGCCGCCCGCTGGGCTTCGACAAACGACTTCACTTCTGTGCGATGGACGACATCCAACCGGGCTCCGCGGTCACGACGCTCGGCTTCCACGATTTGGTCATTGAGCTTGGTAATATTCGCCTTGACCTCGGTGAGCGCGCTCCAGTTCTTCAGGACGTACAGTTCCACCACGCCCACGACTGCCGCCAGGGTCGCGATACAAACGACCACGAGCTTTTGCAGCTTGTCCTTCGGAAGCTTTTTCACAAAGGCGATTTTCACTTCGTGGCCTTCTCCTTGTACCAGCATTCGATGGAAAAGCTGGCCGCCTCTCTCGAATTGCCCGCCTTATCGGTCTCTTTCACGCGGCCGATCGAGCGCAACTGGATATCCTCAATCAGCTGGCCGAACCGCGCGTCGTCGCGCAGCAATTTCAAGAAGCGGTCCACTTCCAATTCTGGTTGGCTGTCGAACGCCTTCCCATCCAATCGCAATACGAGTCGCTGAACCTTTTTGGGCCGTCCTTTGAGGGGGGCTTCGCCTCCGTCCTCCGCAGCGAGATCCGGGCCGGGACTGTCCATGCTCAGGGCGAAGTCAACTTCCGTCAGCTGGACTGATGGAACAACGAGGTCTTTCACCAGCGCGAGTTGCGGAGCGATCAAGATCCGCGAATGGTTGACCGCAGCGATCTCTTCGGCGAGCTTGTTGAGCTTTTGGAAATCAGTTTCTTGCGCATCGCCGCCGTTCATCTTGTCCAACTTTGACTGGAGTCCCGTCAGGTCGGAGCGCTGATGCAGGAGGATGGCCGAAAGCACCGCCCCCCATGCCACCACCGCTGCCAGCAAGCCCACGCCGACGGCAATGAATAGCTTGACGGGGTCGCGGGCGCGGGCTTCCTGCGCCAGTTGTGCCTCAGCGAGCAGGTTCAGGGTGATCGCGGTCATTCCATCCTCAATAGCTAGGACAATCGGGCTACCGCTACTCCTATGGCAGCGGCCAACGATGGGCCGATGGTGTGAACCCGTCGGGAGCCTCCGTTGAACTGGCTGAGATCCAGGCTGTCCACCGTGTTCCAACATTCCACCGGCGTACCGACTGCTTCTCCGAGGATCGTCAGCAGCGGCGCGGAACACGCCGAGCCGCCGCAAGCGTAAATCCGCTGAACGTGCAGATCGTTTTGCCGTTCGAAGAAATCGATCGAGGACCGAATCTCTCGGGCCAGCGGCGAGACCGCAGTCTTAACCAGCTCCTGCACGGGCGGAGACATCTTGCGCTTTTCGTCTTCGGCTTCCTGGGGTTTGAGCATAAGAACCTGGCCGATGTATTCGGTCAATTGCGCCCCTCCAAAGTGCATGATCCGCGTGATCAACGGCAGACCTCCGTGCAAGAAATTGACGCTCGTCATCTGTGCGCCGATGTCCACGAGCACCACAACTTGATCATCACTTTGCGGATGGCCAATGTGGAAGGCATTGATGACGGATACGGCGGCCAGTTCGATCACTTGCGGTCTGATTTTGGCGGCGGTGAGCGCTTCCCGGCAGGCGTCCACTTCTTCCTTGTTGGCTCCGGCAACCAGCACGGTCGTCTTGGCGCCATCTTTGTCTTTTGCCTTGCCGGCGTCCTTTGTCTGGTCAGGGGCCTTTGCCCTAACTTTGGAATCCTGCCCACCCTTTTTTAGTTCGAATGCATCCAGGTAGTAAGACGAGAAATCGCGCCGCAAGTGCCCCACGCTGTTGAGTTTCAACGCACTTTTAATCTCATCGAGGGGAACCGGCGGAAACTCGGCTTGGCATACCATCGCGGAACTGCAGCTAACCGTTATGCAGGCGTGCCGGTCGGAAGTCTTGAGGCTGTCGACTGTTTTTTGAAGTTCCACGGCAAATTCCGGGCCGCGGTACGCTTTGGCGACAGAGGCTGGCAGTGGATTGGCGGCGTATTCCAGAAGCTCAAACGTATCCCGTTGGCGACGAACCACAGCCGCCTTGATCTGGCTGGCTCCAATATCAATCCCCAGCGTTACCTCAGCCTTACGCCTTTTAATGGAGTGAAAAAACATGGTCTTGTGCCTCGCTCCAGCTAAGAATCTAGCATCCGATGTGCCATCCCTTCGGAAGCTCCGCAATGCATCTGTAGGCCGTGTCCAGCCACACGCGCGATGAAACGACGTACGTGGGGCATCGCCACCCCGAAGTCCGACCTCCTGTAAACCCCGTAACAGCAGAGGCAGAAGGGAGTGCCCTCCTGCCTCTGGAGAGTTCATGCATCAAGCGCACAGGCGCTGATGCCTGGGTCCCACTTTAGTACGGACCCCAATCAATACCAACGCCCGCCAAGGCACTCTTCGTGCCGGTGGCAATAAGGATTTGCCCCGTCCCCACTGTGCCCAGTGAGAAGGCATTATTGAGCAGATCCTGCGACTTCCACGTCGTCTTCAAGTACGTCGCCGCGCCGGTTGTGTTGATGGTATTCCCGTCGATTTGGCCGGTCTCAAGCGCCCATTGGTCGATGGCCGCATCCTGCTGACGGGCGTCATTGAGAATGCGCCGACCTTGGGACTGCATGCGGGCTTTCATGAAACCCGGGACCGCAAGTGCAGCGAGCAACCCAATGATGGCAACCACAATCATGATTTCAACTAGGGTGAACGCCGAACGGTCATTGCGGATTTTGTTGATCATTTATTTCACCTACCTTCCCTGGATCCTTGTGTCTCCATGTCAGCTTTTTTAGCAGTATTGATGCCGATGAGCTCCCGAAGCACCTGGCGCGCAGCCGCCTGATCTTACCCGCTCATTTTTGAACGTCTGAAGTCGCATCTCCCCCCCATACATGAGAATTCTCGCAGTTCTGAAAGGGCGCGCACGGGTAAAGGGCCCGAGGCTGTACGCTTTTGTGATGACCCGCGACAAGCCTGTTCCTGGAGGGTGATCTGGAGCACCGGTTGAGCGCGCCCCAAAGAAGGCCCATGCCACCCGCGGGACGGTATTCGGATGGGGCCCGGGCTAAGCCGCCTAACAGCAGAGGCAGGAGGGATTGCCCTCCTGCCTCTGGCGAGTTCATGCATCAAGCGCACAGGCGCTGATGCCTGGGTTCCACTTTAGTAGGCACCCCAATCAATACCAACGCCCGCCAAGGCACTCTTCGTGCCGGTGGCAATAAGGATTTGCCCCGTCCCCACTGTGCCCAGTGCGAAGGAGTTATTGAGCAGATCCTGCGTCTTCCACGCGGTCTTCAAGTACGTCGCCGCGCCGGTTGTGTTGATGGTATTCCCGTTGAGTTGGCCGGTCTCAAGCGCCCACTGATCGATGGCCGCATCCTGTTGACGGCAGTCATTGAGGATGCGCCGACCTTGGGACTGCATGCGGGCTTTCATGAAACCCGGGACCGCAAGTGCAGCGAGCAACCCAATGATGGCAACCACAATCATGATTTCAACCAGGGTGAACGCCGAACGGTCATTACGGATTTTGTTGATCATTTATTTCACCTACCTTCCTTTGGATACTTGTGTCTCCACGTCAGCTCTTTCAGCAGTATTGATGCCAGTTGGACCCTGAATACCTGTGCGTGCCCTTTCAGAACTGCGGAAATTCTCACGTATGGATGGGAGAAGTGACTGCAGACCTTCAAAAATGCGCGGGTCAGATCCGGCGGCTGCGCGCAAGATGCTTTGCCACCCGCGGGAACCCCGCGTTCCATTCTTGACGGTGTGCGGACGGTACTTGAGCTAGACCGGAGGCTGAACCCCGACGGATTCGGGGCGAATCTTCTCCGCCTCGACCTCTGAAGGAGTCGGGGCGAGTTGGTCGTCCACGCTCGGCGCAGCGAGCTTGCGGTAAAGCGTCGCCATGCTGATCCCGAGCATCTCGGCAGCCTTCTCCTTGTCCCCGCCAACCGCCTGGATCACCTGTTCGATGTAATCAACCTCCTGGCAATGCAGGAACTCCTTAAGTTGCATGGGGGGAAACCCGTGGCGCCACTGGGCCGCACGAGCCCCGAATTCCCCGGATCCAGACGGCTGTTCGCCCAGTGACGGATGGACAATCGGTTCGCATATCGGGCGACCCGCCACAGAGGTTTGAATGACGGACTGTTGAGTATCGACCCGCGGCGGCACTGAACCGCCCGCGGCCACCGCTTCCAGCACGCGCTCGGGCAGGTCCTTGACCAACACCACGCCGCCATCGCAGAGCGCGGTCGCGCGTTCCACGGCGTTTTGCAATTCGCGCACATTGCCGGGCCAGCGGTAGCACTTCAACGCCCCCATCACTTCGTCGCTGAAGCGCGGCGGGGTCGTTCCCTGCCGTTGGCAGATCAGCTGAACGAAATGTGTGACCAGAAGCGGTATATCTTCTGTCCGCTCGCGCAACGGCGGGAGCTGGACGGGGATGACGCTGATGCGGTAATAGAGGTCTTCTCGAAACGTTTTTTCCACCATCTTCTCGCGGAGCGGCTCGTTGGTCGAAGCGAGAACCCGAAGGTCCACCTTGATCGTGTCGGTATCTCCCACCCGGCGCAATTCCTTGTCCTGAAGAAAGCGCAACAGCTTGCTTTGCAAACTCGGGGCCATCGACCCGATTTCATCAAGGAGAATCGTGCCACCATCGGCGTGCTGGAACAAGCCCACCTTGTCGAACGCCGCGCCGGTGAAGGCTCCCTTGCGATGGCCGAACAGTTCCGATTCCAGCAAGTGCTCGGGAAGCGCGCTGCAATTGACCGCCACAAACGGCATGGCCGCACGTCGGCTGTTATAGTGAAGCGCGCGGGCTACCAGTTCCTTACCGGTGCCGCTTTCGCCAAGGATAAGCACCGTCGAATCGGTGTTGGCTACACGCTCGATGAGCCGATATACCGACTCCATGCAGGGCGCCGTGCCAATCATCGAATCGAAACGGAACTTGTCCTGAAGCTGTCGACGGAGTTCGACGTTTTCCTCGAGAGCGTGTACCGCCTTCTGCTGCACCAGAGCGTTGTCAACGCGCTTGACCAATTCGTCGATTTGAAAGGGTTTCTCGATGAAATCCTGTGCGCCAGCCCGCAGCGCCTGCACCGCGCGTTCCTTGGTGCCCTGGCCCGTGATCATCACCACAGGAATCGAGCGATTATATTCCTTCACCTGCTGCAACAGCTTCAGCCCCAGCGGCTTGCCTTCCGGCATCTCGACGTCCGCCAATACCAGATCCGGAGCCATCTCTCTGACCAATTGCATGGCCGGCTCTGGACTGCCAGCCGGGATCACCTCATGGCGATGCTCTCGCAACACTTCCGAGAGCACGGCTACCATTGCCGGATCATCATCGACTATAATTATCTTCGCCATCTGGTTCCTCCTGTTACTTTCCGCTTGCTCCTGGCGCTCTCATTCTAAAATTGCACGATCTGGTTGAGTTTGAAGATCGGCAGAAACATGCAAATGACGATGCTGCCGACCACCACCCCGAGAAATACGATCAGCAAGGGCTCGATCAACGAGGTCAGCCCGGCCAACGTGGCTTCGATCTCTTCATCATAGAAATCCGCAATCTTCTCCAGCATGACGTCCACTTTTCCGGTTTGCTCCCCCGCTGAGATCATCCGTACCAGCATGGGTGGGAAAATGGTATGCTGTCCCAAAGCCACCGCCAGATTGTCTCCGTGCTCGATGCTGCTGGCAGCCTTGTTGACGGCGGCCTCCACCACGGTGTTGCCGGAGGATTGGCCGACAATGTGCAAGGTTTCCAGTATCGGGACGCCGCTGCGCAACAGCGCGGCAAACGTGCGCGAAAATCGAGAGATACAAATCTTGTGGATGAGTTTTCCGAACACGGGCAAACGCAGCTTCGTGCGGTCCCACAGCGCGGTCCCCGTGCGGGAAGCTTTGAATTTGATGAGGCCGAATACCGTACCCGCCACCACCATCAGCGCGAGAATAAAGTAGGTGCGGACGACGTAGCTGATATCGATGAGGACCTGCGTCGGCATCGGCAACTGCGCCCCGAAATCCTTGTAGATATTGCCGAAAATCGGAATGACCTTGACGATCAGAAACAGCGCGATGCTGATGGCAATGAAACACACAATCGTCGGATAGGTCATTGCCGATTTCACTTTTTTCTTCAGGCGCGCACTCGATTCCAGATAGCACGCCAGTCGATCCAGAATCTCGGAAAGCAAACCGCCGGCTTCTCCCGCGGCCACCATGCTCACGTACAACTTGTTGAAAACCTTGGGGTGCGCCTCCAACGCCTCCGAGAATGCATACCCCTGCTCCACGTTCTCGGTGGTCTCGCGCAGCACCGGCTTGAATGTCGGGCTCTCCGTCTGTTCTTCGAGGGCGGTCAAAGACTGCACCAGCGGCAATCCTGCATCGATCATCGTGGCTAATTGGCGGGTGAATACAACCAGGTCCTGGGCCTTGACCTTGCCCTGACGACGTTTGCGTCCTGCCTTGCGCCCCGCCCCCGCACGTATGGAAATGACCATCAGGCCACGATCCATCAACGTCGAAGCCGCGGCTTGCGGGTCTGCTGCGTCGATTCCGCCGTCGACCGGTCGCCCGGAGGTATCGCGCGCTTGGTATATGAAACTCGCCATAGCCTGCTAGTCAGTTCCTTGTTGCCATCAGCAAAAAACCTCTGCCGTTTCGAGCAGCTAACATGCCATTCCCCCGATGGATAAGCGCCTCGCCCGTCGCCAGGACCAACCCAGGATTATCACCCGGTCGTAGGGCAAACGCCGCGATTGCCGTCGTTTTCAACCCGCTGCAGACGAAGCGCCAGCCCGCCCAAAAAGCCCAAAAACCAACACCGAGCCCGTACGTCCACATTTGCTCATTTTTGTCGCCATCGCTTGGCCGAATTTGGCTGACCTCGCCCTCCGCTGTGCAACCCTCCCTGGATTTGGAGGGCAAATCTATCGTTGACGGCTTATGCTACTGTGAACCAGTGGCTTGATGGTCGCAAACACGTCGTCATGGTCCGTCATGGCGGGTGGATCGGACTGGCAACTACTTGACCAAAGGTCTTCCGGACAATGCGGCATGGGGAGAAATGGTGATGGATGGCGGCCCGAAAGGGTCCGTGGCAGGCGGCGCGGTCAGGCTCTGAAAGGAGCCCGAAAAGCGGCTGCTGCCGCCTACCTGCGTCCCGGAACGACTGTCCACCAGTCGCCAAGAGCCGGACTGATTTTCCCCTGTCGGCGAATGTAGTTAATGACAGCCTCTCGCGTCTGAAAATCGTATTCGGCAATCTTCGATGTGGGTTGCTCCGCTAATTCACGCAATCGCTTCCAACGCTGTCCACCACTGGCGAGGTCATAGCTATTGAACGCCACGGCCAGTCGTTGTGTTTCATCCAATGCCGAACCGTCCGCCCGGACCAGACTGACGGTGCGCCCCCCCCTCTTTGCCGCGGGGTTGAACGTCCATTTGAGACCCCAGATCCCTCGGAACGCGGAATTGTTGAACATGTCACAATCCTCGTCCAACACCTCGCGCAATTCCGCCGGGGTCAACTGGACGACGCCGATTGTGTTCTCATACGGCACGACCTTCCACACATCGCCCACAGTGATGGCCCCTTTTTTCACCCCATATCGGTTCTCCACGATGCCATGGACTACCGCATCGATCTTCACCCCTCGATCGCGCAACGCATCCGCAATCGCGTTGAAGATCAGGTCGTGAATTGGCGTCTCTTTATACGGTAACGTTCGGACCCAGAAATCATCCGTCGCCTCACCAATGATGGTGGCGGATGCCTTCTCTGCGCGGTCGATCTCCTCCGCCGTGAGCTTGAGGATTGACGGATCAAACGGAACGTGGTCGTCCATTATGAAGGTGTTGGATCGCCGACGAACCACCCGTCCCCGGTCGGTGTCAAATACCAGGTCCACGCGACCCAAGTAGATGCCGTAATAATCGGCCTGACAGTACAACACGTTGCCCACTTTGAACTCGGGAAAGTTGCGATGGGTATGTGCGCCGATAATCACGTCCAGCTCCGGAAACTCGTGAGCAATGGCGTTGATCTGGTTGGCGTGATCGTCGCCTGCTTCCCGATAGCCCTGATGACACACCAGCACAAGGACCTGCGCACCAGCCGTCCGAGCCTCAGGAATGACCCGGCGAAGCGTGTCCACTGAATCGAGGAATTCCAGCCCTGGAATGAGCCGCGGACGGCTCCAACTCGGAACGCCGGGAGTATCCAAGCCGATGATCCCCACCCTGACCCCGTCGATCTCCCGCATGATGTACGGCTTCAACCGAGACACGATCCGTCGAGGCACAGAATTGGTGTCGTCTTTGGCTTCGCGGATATTGGCGACGACAATGGGTAACTCGGCCTTTTCGGCCGCGGCAGCCAGTTTGTCCAATCCCCAATCGAACTCGTGATTGCCCCACGTCCACGAATCGTAATGCAACTGGTTGAGGCATTGCACCATCACCTGGCCCCCGGTGAGGAAGCTTACCGTCGTACCCTGCATCGTGTCGCCAGCGTCCACCAGCAAGACATTCTTTTCGTGCTCGCGGATTTGCCGAATCACCGTAGCGCAACGCGCGATGCCGCCCAGATTGGTTTGGCCTTCGTAATTCTCCGTTGGCAGGATATTCCCGTGTAAGTCACAGGTGTTGAGGATGACGATCGGCACTTCACGTGCCCATACCGACAAGTGCGACAACAGAATGATAAACGCGGCTCTGACAATAGGCAGTCGCAACACAATGTTAACCCTGGCCATGATCTTCGCAATCGAATCGTAGCATCCAGAAGTTCATTTGTCCTCCTAATGTTGGTAACACCTCTTTAGCATCCGGTCGTGACTTGTAGAGGCAGGCCCTCCGGTCTATCCCGAACCCCTTTCGGGGTTGCCGTCGTTTCCAACCCATGGCCGCGCGGCAGCACGGCCCTACCGGACATGGTGGGGACGCGGTGTTCCGCGTCCAGTTTCATGGCAGGTGGATCGCCTGCCCTACAAAGCCTGCAAATTGAAGAGGTCGGAAAGTCGTCAGTCGGCGTCGCCGCAGTCCAAACGAGAATTCACCCAGCCTTGAGCCATCAGCCCAAGAAGGTGTTGCAGCGCAACTTCATAAGACACACCCTTTCGCTCCGCATCCATCCGCGCCCGGCGATCAAGTTGTGCCGCCATCGCTGCGCATTTCGGCGATGGACACCCCGACTTCTCCAACGCCGCCGCGATCTCCTGAACCGTCATGCCCAGCAATCCGCTACTTCTTCAGCGCCTCCGCCCGGGTCATGATGGCCACTTTCATTTCCACGCGATCATTAGGATTATCGCGGGCGTCTCGCGGCACATTGGCTATCTTGTCCGCGACATCCATTCCGGCGATCACGTTGCCGAACACTGTGTAGCCGCCGTTGAGAAATGCGTTGTTCTTGACGTTGATGAAGAACTGGCTGCCGCTCGAGCGTTTCTCCGGGTTGGCCTGGTCGCCCAATCGCGCCGTCGCCACGGTGCCGCGAGTGTTGTCACGCTTGATCTCCGCCTCGACGGTGTACCCCGGCCCGCCTGTGCCATGGGTGCTGCGGTCTTCAGTCTTGCTGTTGGGATCTCCGCCCTGAATCATGAAACCAGGAATAACCCGGTGGAATGTCGTGCCATTGTAGAATCCCTGTTTGGCCAACTTGATGAAGTTGGCCTCGGTCTTTGGCGCATCCTTGTCGTAAAACTCGATCACCATCTTTCCAAACTTCGTTTCCACCACTGCGACTTGATCCGTATCCGCTGCCATGACATTAGTTCCTTTCCAAAGAAGTCCTGCCGCCATTACGCCGGCCATCCACATCATTCGCCGCATACTCTTAATACCTCCGCCGTTTCGTTGTTGCATTGGAGCGTGGCACCAATTGCCGCCAGCTCGCGCCGAACATATCCGAGCACCAGCGGTTTGCCAAGCCGCGAGGAGAACACTGCGCTGGTCACCTGCCCCGCCTCGCGACCGTCCGCCAAAAACCTGTCACCTCGGGCCGGCACATGCTGACCGGTCAACCCGATCTGGACCAGCCGGCGGTTCACGTGACCGTAGGTTTTGATTCGGGCGATGGTTTCCTGGCCAATGTAACATCCCTTGTCATAACTGATCGCCCGCCGTTCCAAACCGGCCTCGTTGGGAATCGTGTTCTCATCCATATCGACGCCCCAACGGGGCACCCCTGCCTCAATCCGCAACCGTTCCCAGCCGTCCGCGTCGAAGGTTTCGTCCATCCGGCCGGCGCTAACTACACCCAGACCGAGCGGGTGCGGAAAGGTCATGGCGTCGGCTGGCACGCTCGCCGTGGCGCCGCCAATCACCACCCACTCACCGAGCGCCGCGCTCAGGTCTTCGATCATTACGTCTTCCGTGATGATAAACTTCTCTAGTGACTGGGCCATGCCGGGACTTGTCTCCAGCAGGAACGCATCCGATTGGCAAATGAGATGTCCTTCCCCGCGCATTTTCCCTTTCACGTTCAGGAACGCCGCGTAACAGTTGTCTCCTGCCGCCAGACGCTTGATATCGTTCGTGCACTGGCCGTGCAGGAATTCCACGCGATCGGCGCCTGTTACGCGCAGACGGTTTCGC
>Ga0187871_10003963_pt1 | contig 11299 bp, 14 predicted proteins | sample June2016WEW_16_1_FD_132988 | JGI IMG/M metagenome (GOLD analysis project Ga0187871, IMG submission 132988) | Peatland microbial communities from SPRUCE experiment site at the Marcell Experimental Forest, Minnesota, USA - June2016WEW_16_10 | ecosystem: Environmental > Terrestrial > Soil >...
CATTGCGTCGTCGTCTCGGTTGACTACCGGCTGGCTCCGGAGACGCGCTATCCCGGCTCGCTTGAGGACAATTACGCCGCGCTTAAATGGGTCCATGCCCATGCGGCGGAGCTCGGCATTGATCGCTCCAGGATTGCCGTGGGTGGCGAGAGCGCGGGCGGCGGCCACGCAGCCAGCCTTGCGATTCACGCACGCGACCGCAACAAAGACGACGTTCCCATCTGCTTCCAGCTGCTCATCTACCCCGAGCTGGACGACCGAACGGGCAGTTCCCAGCCAGCGCCGCCCGCCATTGGCCGCTTTATGTGGACAGCGAGCGCCAATCGTCTTGCCTGGAGTTCGCTGCTCGGTGTTCCGGCAGGCTCGTCCAAGGTGCCGGCAGCTGCCGTACCCGCCCGGGTAGCCAGCGTCGCCGGCCTGCCGCCGGCCTGGATCGGCGTCGGTTCTATCGACCTGTTCGTCGAAGAAGACATGGAGTATGCGCAGCGGCTCGTCCATGCCGGAGTCGGAACCGAACTCCTGGTCGTGCGTGGCGCCTTTCATGGATTTGACCGTCTCGTGCCGGACTCCGGAGTCTCCCAACAATTCACCGCAAGTTGGAAGTCCGCGCTGCGCAAAGCATTCGGCGCTGGCAAAGCTGTTTAGCAGAGAGGAAAACAATGCTCAAACAAATTAGCGCAATCGCGATCAAAAGCTTCGCACTGCTTCTCGTGCTTGGTACGTCATATCAGGCGGTGGCACAGGTCGCCACCACGCCGCCCGCTACCACACCGTATGCAAAGATGGCCCCGATCGATCAATACCTCATGGCCGATCAGGGTACGGAAGTCGCCCTGGCGCGCAGTGCGGCGCCAGAGTCCATTTCACACAATGCAGAGGTGCAGGTTCTTGGACGGCATGGTTTCGAAACGGCGGTCAAAGGCACGAACGGCTTCGTGTGTATCGTGGGACGGGGCTGGACGTCCGCAGCCGATCCTGACTTTTGGAATCCGAAAGTGCGAGTTCCCATATGTGTGAACGCACCAGCCGCACGTTCTTACCTTGTGCGCCTCGCCAAAGAGACCGAGTGGGGACTGGCGGGGCGTACGCAAGCTCAGATGACTGAGGCCATCACCGCCGCCATGGCCAAGAAAGAACTGCCGACGATGGAGCCTGGGGCCATGTGCTACATGATGTCCAAGGAAGGCTACGGCGGCGACAGCAGCCCCCACTGGCCTCCGCACCTCATGTTTTTCTATTCGGACACCGACCCCGCAACTTGGGGAGCGAATCTGCCGGGTTCCCCCGTCATGGGTATGAGCGACCCCGTGGAGCACCTGACGCAGTTCGTGATTCCAGTGCAACACTGGTCGGACGGAACGGAAGGCCGCTAAAGCCGGACTGTGCAAAGGGCGCATAAGCGCAGATACATAAGAGAGGACAATCAAATGAGAAATCTAATCTACGCAATCAACGTTACCCTGGACGGCTGCTGCGACCACACCAAATTCAATCCCGATGAAGACTTACTTGAACATTACACGCGCCTGTTGCGGGATGATGCTGGCCTGCTCGTCTATGGGCGTAAAACCTACCAATTGATGGTTCCTTATTGGCCTGATATCGCAAAAAGCCAGTCCGAGACAAAAGCAGATATCGAATTTGCGCAAGCATTTGATTCCCTCGAGAAGATTGTTTTTTCACGATCATTGGATAGCGCCGAAGACAAGAAAACGAAAATCGTTCACTCAAACCTTCGCGACGAAATTCTTAAATTGAAACAAGAACCAGGCAAGAATATTTTGGTCGGTGGTGTAGATGTTCCTTCACAACTGATGGAGCTTGGCCTGATTGACGAATATCGTATCGTCATTGCGCCAATCGTTGTTGGGAAAGGGAGACGGTTGTTCGAAGGTGTCAACCTGCCGGAGAAACGCCGATTAAAACTTGTTGAGTCCAAGACTTTTAAATCAGGAAGTGTCGCGCTTCGTTACTCGAAACAGTGACGGAAAAATCTGCGAAAGCCGATTCGGCCTGGCGTTCAGAGAAGACGGCGAATCCGTTCATCTTTCGGATGCGGCGGCGTCCTCACGGTTTGCCAGCGTCTGGGCTTTTGCCAGCATCGCGTCGAGCGCGGCGCGCTGGAAAAGCTTGCCCTTGAGCACGACCGCTTGAATGGAGACAGTGTTATGAATGTCGGCGAGTGGGTCCTTATCGAGTAAAACGAGATCAGCGGTCTTGCCGACCTCGATCGTCCCACGGCTGTCAAGTTGACCGACGAACTGGGCGGCATTGCGAGTGGCGGCCTGGAGAGCGGCAAGGGGAGATAAACCGGCTTCGACCAGCAACGCGAGTTCGTCATGAATGCCAAAGCCGGGCAAGCAGTGCGGATTCATCGTGTCCGTGCCGGCGAGGATAGGGACACCCGCCTGATACATGAGACCCACAATCTTCTTGGATTCGTCGAATTCGGCTTTCGCCAACTGGACCATTGCGGCTCGAGCCGGAGGAGGAAAGTGACTGTAATAACCGGCGTCCCATTTGGCCCGCACTTCCTTGCTCAGAAATTTCGATCTTGAGTCATTCGTATCCAGCGGACTGTCGATCTGCGCTTGCAGCAAGGTGAGGGTGGGAGTTTGCCAGGTGCCGTTCTTCAGGAACTGCGCAAACAAAGACTGGGCCGTAGCGTCGTCGAAGGTTTCAACTACATGAAAATTGAGGCGAATGATATTTTGGCCGGCGGCAATTTTTTTAGGCATGTCCGCGTCCGGCGACCGGAACAAGGCTTCCAGCCGCTGCCGTTCCGCGGCCATGGTCTTCTCTTCTTTTGAACAACCCTCAGCCACCAGGGTTAGATGTTCGATACTTTTCTGGCCAGCGCGGGAGGCTTCGGCGGCGCTCACGACTTCGGGTACGTGGCCTTCGAATGGGATGCCACGCTTTTTGGCCTCGTCGGCGATCGCGAAGTAAACGTTGCGCGGCAACCCGCTATACACTTTGACGAAGTCCGCGCCATGTTGTTGCTGCTGATCCACTACTGCGCGCCCCTGCGCTTCATCCGCGGCAACAATGGATTCGGGCCAGGTTGGGTCTGGACCATCGACGATGGGACTGCCCAGATAAATGGTGGGGGACGGATCCGGATTGGAGGCCTGGGTAGCGCGCCACGCGTGGGCATCGGGCGGACCGGACATGTCGCGAACGCCTACCACTCCGTTCCCCACAAAAAGAAGATGACTCCAGGGAGCGCGGCTGTCTGACGCCCCGTGGACATGCATGTCCCACAAGCCGGGGATGAGGAACTTGCCCGCGCCATTGACGATTGTGGCGTTCTTTGGGGTGCGGGCCGTCTTCGACGGAGTCACGGCAACGATGCGGCCGTCCTCAATTTCCACGGACATATTTGGCTCGGCCGCGTGACCGGTGGCGTCAATGACGGTAACGTTTCTAATCACGAGCGATTGGGACCAGCCGGGAAAACTGAAGAGAGCAAGCAGGAACATCAGGGATAAACTGAACCGCAGATTGCATCTATGCAGAGGCCGTAGCCGATCTGGCGTGAGCAGTGGGACCAGAATTCGAGTCATCAATTTCCTCCGGCTGATCGGTCTACAGAGCGCTCTACTTTAGCACAATGATCTGGCTCATCTTGACACCGGGGCGGGTGGGCCGGGTGGCTCCGGCCTTTGATCTTGCGGGCATTACGAATAGAGTGGGTGCTAGGTCTGTGATGGATGGATATTGGCTGGGCTCATCGCGGGCTCAAGTCAAGAGCCCCACTTCTCGCAAAGGACGCGAGAAATGCGCACCCGGCGCTGGACTGTACCGGTTTCGTTCCGGCTAATTGCTAGTTGTTGTCATGGAAATGTAAAAGCATCTTCAGAACTCGACAGGGAATTTTCGGGAACGTGAAGGTGCGCCACATGGTGCGGGACTGGCCACTCTTGGTTTCTCTCGGCACCGTTATGACTGAGGCTGCCCCACCCTCCGTGGTCTTCGAAGGGTGGGTACCACAGACGATGGTATCGGCACCTGGAGGCCAAATACCTAGCCTTCATGCGAACTCCCGGGCGACGGTGACGAATGAACGAATAGGGCAAGGCCGAGGCACAAGATGCCCTTCAGATTGCGAAATGGAACAATCCATACCAAATCACGAAGATGAGAAGGCATAATCCCAGCGCCATGGCGCCTAGAAGAGCCTTGACGCTTAGAGCCTTACTTTGAAGAGTAGCCATCCCGATAACGAGCGAAATCGGCAGATACAGCACGGCGGAAGTAATCAAACCAGGAGAATAGCGGTCAAATTTTGCCGTCGTCAGCACGTGGAACAATGCGTCCCAGAAAATGTTTCCGCTCGCCCAAGCGATGAGGAGGAAAGCGGGCAGCCGTGAATCAGACTTGCCGACCCAAACGGTTAAACCCACCATAATGGCAAGAAAAACGGCATTGTTGTATGCGAAAGCAAGTTTGTTGAACGAACCACCAAGCACGTGCGTAACCCAGGCCGGAAAATTTCCCTGGTATTCCTCCACGATATGAAGCACGAAGGCGGCGGGCATAAGCCAGATGAGGCGTCGAAAGGTCTGTTCCTTGAAGGCGTCCTTGCTCATATCGTCTTAATGTCCCCTTTCACGACTTAGGTAGCGTAAGCAGAAGTCTAAGAAAAAATGGAGGAGCTGTCGATTTTCGCTCATGCGAACGACTATCCGATAACAGAACACGAGCTACGGCTCTTGAGTCAGGAAAGGAGTCAGAGGAAACAAGGTAGTGGGTCAGTTTGAATTCTGAGAGCATCGTCGCTTCGATGGCGTCATCCTGAGCATAGCCGTTCTTTAGGCGGAGCGAAGGATCTTCCGCTACGACGCCGTGTGCCACGGGAGTTCCTCGGCCCGCTGGTAAGACGCGGGCTCTTCGGGAAGACGCCTTGTGAAATTCAGAGCTCAAACTGAGCCGCCGCACGAAACAGGAGGAAAGGATGAAATACATCTGTCTGGGCTATCTCGAGCCCGGCAAGTTCGAAAACATGTCGGAGAGCGAGCGCAACACCGTACTGGACGAGTGCTTCAGTTACAACGATGAACTGCGCAAGAACGGGCATCTGGTCGTTGAGGAACCTCTTCAGCCCGCCAACACGGCAGTGACCGTGTGTTGGAAGAACGGAAAGGTTGCAGTGACAGACGGTCCCTACGCGGAAACGAAGGAGCATCTGGGTGGAATTCAGGTGCTCGAAGCGCGAGATCTGAATCACGCGATTCAGCTCATCTCCCAAAGTCCGGGAGTGAAGTTGAAGTGTGGAACAATCGAGATACGTCCAGCGGCGGATATAAGCGAAATGATGGGGGAGAGCGAGCGACGGCGAAAGCATACCTCGCGATGAGGCCGCCCACGAGGGAAAGAGGGAAAGAACGAAAGAACGATCGAGTCGGTGCAGCGGAAGGCCCTTAGGGCAGCGGCTGCCAGAGTTCAATCTTATTGCCATCCGAGTCATAGATCCAGGCAAAGCGACCGTAGGATTCATCCATTCGCTTTGGGTCGATCTTAACTCCCTCTTGTTTTAAGCGGTCGAGCAAAGCATCCATATCGTCCACAATGTAATTGATCATGAACGGTGCCGGGCTGGGGTCGAGATACTTAGTGGTGGCGGGAAAAATCGTCCAAACTGTAACGTGTTCCTTTTGCGGGTCGTCGTGTTCGCGCCACGGAAGCATCGCGCCTGAGCCTTTGTCAGTGAGTCCAAGGTGCTTTGAATACCATTCGCGCATCTGATCACGATTGGCGGATTTGAAGAAGACACCGCCGATTCCAAGGATGCGCCCACGCTGCTCCGTCTTGACGGGGGGCTTCGACTTTTCAGATTGCGGAGATTTCACTTCCTGTCCTCCTCTTGAGCCGGCCGAGATGAGCAACAGCGAGCCGATCGCGATTATGCTCCACGGCATTCCTTGCATGTGGGGATTATACGGCTAAAACACCCCAGTCAACGCTTCAGACGCAAACAAGCAAGAGATATATTCTCGATTACGGCGTAGCGACAGGTTTGTAAATGAGACCGATGATCATTCCGACGACAACCCACTGAACGAAGTAAGCCACAGCCTGTCCCAGAGCGAGCTTCAGCCCGATGTTCAGGTTCACATAGTTGTGCAGCACAAATGCGCAAACCACGAAAATGCCGATCAGAACGCCCAGGCGCGCACCTTGCATAATGCCCGATCCGCCCGGATGCATCATCGCGAAAATTATCGCGACAACCAGGATCGCTATCAAGGTCGCGGCCATTCCAACCGGCATAAGAGTCATAATTTTTTCTTTAGCTCGGAATACGGCCGGGTACTTGTGGGCTTCATCGATGAGAGCTGGCACCAGCCAAAACAACAGGAAGCCAAAGGCAAAATACGCGACTGTGGCGCCAAGCGCCGCCAGCGCGAGCCGGGAGAAGTTCATTTTGCGCTCCTTTGCAAATGGCTGATTTTGGCAGGGCGCAATTATACAAGTGTCGATTCAAATGGAGCAAAGGTTCGCACCAGCTTCGCCGCAATTCACCCTTCTTAGATCGCGCATAAGGTCTCGCTGCGTCACCCTAGGCTTTCTCGAGACCTACATCATTTGATCCTCGCCGGAAGTTTGTTAATTACCGCCGCGCCCGCCTTGCTCACAACTTCGTCCTGGGAATCCGCGCCTCCCGAACAACCGATCGCACCAATAATCGTACCCTGGTCGATGAGTGGAATGCCGCCTCGAGACGCGATGATTCCATCGAACGCGAGCAGGTAGTTGAGATGCATAAGGTTGATGCCGTCCTCGAAGACCTTTGTCGGCCGCCGGAAGGTCACGGCTGCTCGCGCCTTGTGTTCCGCAATCTGAATGGAGGCGAGCATCGCGCCGTCCATTCTCTGGAACGCAACTAAGTTACCACCGGAATCGGCTACCGCTACGTTCATCTTCCAATTTCGCTTCTTCGCCTCTGCCACAGCAGCTTGAACAACCGCCTGGGCTTGCTCGAGTGATATCGGAAGCCCATAGGGCACATCGAACGGTATTTCCGCTGGGATGACATCAAGAGGATTCGACGCCGCTTCAACAGCGATTTCCGCTTTGTTGCTTGACATACTGTTTCCTCCCGAGGGTTAGTAAGTTATCTTCAAAGACCCGTCCATGATGCAGATCTGAATCCGTATCACCGAGCCATCAAAGCAGAAGGGCGCGGAAGGAACAATTAGACGATGGTATGGGCGACACCTTTGTATCGGTCGTGCACTCAGGTGGGAGCAGATTAGGCAGCAGTCGCTTGTGCAATGTGAAGCTTGGCGGCCATCCTGACCAACGCGGCGAGAGAGTCAGCTTTCATCTTCTGCATCACCTGCCCTCGATGCGCTTTAACCGTGATCTCGCTGATGCCGAGTTCGCCGCCTACCTGTTTGTTCAACAGCCCGGTGACAACCAATGCCATTACCTGCTGTTCTCGGGAGGTAAGCGTGGCGTAACGGTTCCGGAGTTCCTGCATCTCCGCGTCCTGAGCGAGGGCCAGACGGCTTCGTTCCAGGGCTTGTCTGACGGCGCTCAACAACACCTCGTCATTGAACGGCTTTGTCAGAAATTCGACCGCCCCTGCCTTCATGGCCTGGACTGTCTTGGGGACATCGCCGTAGCCGGTAATAAAGATGATTGGTAAATCTGTCCGCTTAACGGCGATCCTCTTCTGTAACTCGAGACCGTCGAGTCCAGGAAGAGAGAGGTCGAGTATGAGGCAGCTTGGAACCAGCGCTCGCGGCCTATCGAGGAATTCCGCTGCGGACGCGAAAGTTTCCGGCTGCCAGCCTTGTGTCCGCACAAGCAGTTCCAGCGACTCGCGAACGGAGACGTCATCGTCAACGATAAACACGATGGGCAGGGTAGTCGCGATTGGTCGTGTTCCCACTTCATGACGAGGCGTGTGCGTTGAATTCATTTTCATACCCTGTGGAAATTGACTCGTGAAACCCTCACGCCGCTTGCAGTGCAGTATTGATGGCCGCAAGCAGAGCTGTATCGCTGAATGGTTTCAGGAGAAACCCTGCTGCCCCTTGCTTGAGCACTCGAGCACGAATAGTTTCATCTCTTTGACCTGTGATGAATATGGTCGGGATCTGCTGCCCGCGACGCTTTAGCTCCTCGTGAAGTTCCGGTCCACTCATTCCTGGCATAGCAATGTCGAGAATCAGACACCTGGTTTCCTCGAAGCAATCGGATGAAAGAAACTCTTCCGCTGACGAAAAAACTCGAGCCGCAAAGCCGAACTCCATAATCAGGTCTGGTAAAGACTCGCGGACCGATTCATCGTCATCAACCACGGACAGAAGCGCGCGTTCCTTCCCGTCCCTGCCATTAGGAGGCTGCATAACAGAACAATGCGGCATTCCATATGGAACGTCCATTGTACTTTGGTATCGCTTCCGTCCCCACACGTGAGCACCGGACCCATTATGCGGCGTCCTCCGATGGATCAGCCCGATCGGCGCGAGTTTCGGCGTCCGCCAAACCCTCCTTTGCGCAAGGGATAGTAAACGAAAATGTACATCCGGGCCCATCGTTCAGCGCTGCCCAGAGGCGTCCCTGATGGGCCGCAACAATGGATCGGCTTACGGAAAGCCCGATTCCCATGCCGTCGGCCTTGGTCGTGTAGAACGCCTCGAAGATTCTCTCCGCAGCTTGAGGCGTAACACCGACACCCGAATCTTTCACGCTCAGCCGGACTTGATTCTCCCCGTCCCTTTGAGTTCCGATGAGCAATTCCCTGGGGCGATCGTCGATTGTTCGCATTGCGTCCACGGCATTTCGAAGCAAGTTGAGGATGACTTGCTGAAGCTGGATGCGGTCACCGACCACCGGCGGGAGATCATCGGCGAGTTCAGACCGCAGGATCACGCCGCTCCTTTCGATCTCACTCAACGATAATGCTGTCACCTCACGGGTCGCTTCATTCAAGTCCATCGATTCAGGTGACGGTTCTTTCTTGCTATAAAGCATACGCAATCGGGTGATGACGTCAGAGGCGCGGTTGCCATCACGAATCGTGCGGCGGGCAGTCTCCCGGGCGCCCTCGACATTCGGCGGATCGGCAGAAAGCATCCGCAAGCAGGTGCCGGAATTCGTGATTATTCCCGCGAGCGGCTGGTTGACTTCGTGGGCGATGGAGGCGGTCAGCACCCCGAGGCTTGTAATTTCTGCCACCTTTGCCAGTTCCAATCTAGCCTTGGCGAGAGCTTCCTCGGAGAGTTTCCGCTGCGTAATGTCCTCCGAGAGCGCCATGAGGAATCGCGGCACCCGTTCGGTGCCCGACACGAGGGAGACGTTGTTACTTACCCAAACTGGCTGACCATCCTTACGGCGGTACTGCTTCTCGATCTGAAATTGCCGGCGCTTTCCTTCAAGCAGTTCTCCGATGAGCCCCCGATTATGTTCGACATCCTCTTCATGGGTGATGTCGAGGAAGGTAAGTTGCTGGAATTCCTTTTCGGTGTAACCCAACATTCTCTCGTAAACCGGATTCGTGGCAATAAACCGGCCATTCAAGTCGGTCAATGCAACCCCGACGGCAGAATTTTCAAAAATGGACCTCCACCTTTCCTCGCTGCGCCTCAGTTCTTCGTTCGTTTGAGTAAGTGCCTTGGTTCTTTCCGCAACCCTTTGCTCAAGTTCAATAGCGATCCGCTTCTGTTCGGTCAGCAACCTTACCTCTTGCAACCCTATTGCCGCCTGGTTCGCCGCCACGCTTAGAAGAAGGCTTTCGGTCTGCCCAGGGAAACCAGGCCGGTCAGAACTCACCACAATCATGCCGATTTCACCATGTATTCCCAACGGCACTGGAAACGTTAAAAGGCCCTCCATGACGAATCCATCGCGCGGCTGCGGCAGAGAGCCTTGAGCATAGCCTGCAAACGAGTTGCTGATGATTTTGCCGAGTTCGCCGGGCGTCAGGCTGATTTTGCTGTGCTCGGTTACTCTGAGAACCTCCACTGGGACGGCTCCGAATGCGTCATTCAAACGCACATATGCAAAATCCAGCCTGAGTATGCGGAGCAGTACGTCGAGTAGAGTTTGAATAATTTGCGAGGGCTCGCCCCCGCGCCAGATAGCAGGCAGGGCGAGCAAACTCACCAGATCGTTGACGCAGCGCTGAAGGCGCTTAATTTCCTCGGCCGGAGCTTCGACGTGCTCTTTCATTTCAGGCGGCCGCAGACGAGTTATTCCCGCGCGACCGGCGTTCACGAAATTCTCTCAGAAATTCGTCGGGCGGAATATAAAAGGGATTTTGCTGAAGAGTTTCGCCTATGACGACCATCGGATGCGTGCGCATTATGTCAATCACCTCGTCGCCACGAAATTGCCCCAGATGATAGGTGCAAATGACCGCATCCTCATGGTGACGCCATACATCGTTTACACGCGACTCGAACTCAATGACGTCGTCAAGGTGCGATCCACCTTCAACCGCCCAGTCCATTCGGCAACAAATGCGACTCATCGGATAGGCTCTCCCGGAGTTGCCGCTGGCCAGCTGCTCAAACATGGCGATCATCCGGTCCGCATCGAAGCGGCCATCCGGAAGATAGACGTCGGTGTTGACGCGGACCTCCAGTTGTTCGCGCTGTTCCGCGGCATTCGCGTCGATTCCTGCGGCAGCCAGGCGTTGCAGATGGTCCGCACGCTGATCGGGATTCACAACGTGAATCGCTTTATGGCCAAGCTGGAAGCCGTCCTTTATAAATGGCAGCAAGACCCGGTATTCTTCGTCGTCACTGTTGAAAAAAGCGCAGACATGGCGTGTCTGGTCGAGGTGGGAACCAGCAAACGGGATAGGAGCTGTGCTCTTCATGGCATATTACTCCACACGAAATCGAGCACCGCCCCAGTTGCATAAGGATGCACCACACTGTAGCTAAATGTCCAATCCATACTATGGTACGGATCGATACGTTCGTCTAATAGATTCGTCGCCGCCTTTCTGGCTTAATCAAGTTAACGGCTGGCCGGAGAAATTATGAGCACTGCAATCACCGTCCCTCACCTCCAGTGGAAACCGGAACTCCCGGGACTCTGTATTTGGAATGAGCACTGTATCGAAAGGAGACGTCAATGAACGCTGTACAAATCGACCAGAAAAGCTATGAGATGCCCCCGAAAGAGGGGATCAGCATCGCGCATTTTCTCACCGTCGCCGACGTCGAGCGATCGGCACGCTACTACGAAAAGGTCTTCGGCGCTCGCATTCTGACCATGGGTGACGGCAACGCGCCTCCGTACCTTCAGCTTGCGAATATCTGGATGATCCTGAACG
>Ga0187871_10003968_pt1 | contig 11292 bp, 12 predicted proteins | sample June2016WEW_16_1_FD_132988 | JGI IMG/M metagenome (GOLD analysis project Ga0187871, IMG submission 132988) | Peatland microbial communities from SPRUCE experiment site at the Marcell Experimental Forest, Minnesota, USA - June2016WEW_16_10 | ecosystem: Environmental > Terrestrial > Soil >...
CGGGTCGTTGGCGCAGGCTTGAGCCAGGAACGCAGCACGCTCGCCAACAGGCCGCTCCATGGCGGCGTGGTAGCACGCCTCGACCTGTTTCCAGCGGTCCGCGTTCACATGAAAAGTGTACTATTTTCCCGGTGGTTCGAGACCGCCTGGGCACGGAACATGACGTCGTGGACAAAAAACGGCGTTATCGTACTTTGACCGCGGGCCCAGGGGCGCAGCGGTATCGCCGTCCGGGGTTGTTCGACAAAGGCCCACTTCAAGACGCAATCCAGGTTGGGATGCACGCCCGCCCTGTGTAGAACGTCCATTTTGTTGTCGACAATATGGAGCTCAATGAATGCCCAAAATCGCTCCGGTTCAAGCGTTAGCCTTCAAGCTGTAATGTCCATGGCCGAGATCGCACTCGAAAGGTGCCTTCAGGAAAAACACCGCCGAGGCGATAGGAACTTCGCTCACATTGTTGGCCGTGTGCCTGTCGAAGATCTTGCCAAAATCCATCTTCAGCGCTCGCTCGTCGAATGGATGAGCCGGCAACTGAGAGATATCGGCGTCAATTCCACCGGCGGAACCGTGCTACTACGGCTCCATATCGAGTTCGGGATAACGCTGCCATATCCCAGTTAGTTGGAAGACCGATTTCAACTGAAAGCTAACCGCCAGGCTCCCTATCAACGGCGTGTGCCCCGGCGCGCAAGTTACAAGGCTTTTGGGGCCACCTATAAAAGGCCCCTTTTGTGTATGGAACCATAGCGCCGAACGACTTACACTAGGGCCATGAATTCGCACATGCTGATAGCCGCCGCGCTTGCCTGCGTGGCGGCTTCCGCCCAGAGCCAGCAGGGCGCACAAGCTCCGGTTTCGAGCTGGCCCGTACAAACCGACAACAACGGCGTCCGCCTCGTGGTCTACCAGCCGCAGGTCGACAGTTGGAAGCAGAACCGGCTGGAGTTTCGCGCGGCGGCTACCGCTACGCGCCAAGGCGAATCCAACGAGATCTTCGGGTTCATCACCTTCTCCGCCAGCACCCAGGTGGACAAGGAAACACGGATGGTGGGGCTGGAGGATCTCAAGGTCAACAGCGTCAGCTTCCCCGGTTCGGGCTCCTTCCAGGCGGACCTCAGCCAGATCGTCCACCAGGACTTCGAGGGCCGCCCGGCGTCGGTTTCGCTCGATGGGCTGCTCGCCGATGTCGCCATGGGGAACGCGGAATTTGAGTCCGCCACCGCTGCTCCGAAACTCAAAAACGATCCCCCGAGCATCATCTTCGCCACCAGCCCTTCGGTGCTGATCGTCATCGACGGCGACCCGGTCCTGCGCGACGTTGCGGGCAGCCGCTACAAGCGCGTCATCAACACCCCGGCGCTGCTGGTCTACGACCCCTCCGCGCCCGCCTATTACCTCGACGGCCTCACGCGATGGATGACGGCCCCGGCGCTGAACGGTCCGTGGACGCAGGCGGCCAATCCGCCGGCCGATCTTGCGAAGCTGCGGGCGCAGGCCGCCGCGGACGATGAACAGAGGCAAAATGCCGCCCCGGATGCTGGCGCGGCTCCCGCCGTCTATGTCAGCACCGGTCCCGCCGAACTGATTCAGACGCAGGGCGCACCGCAATTTGCGCCCATCCCCAAAACGCAGCTGACCTATGTTACTAACACCGGCAGCGATATCTTCGCGGATGCCAGGCAGGGCACCTTCTATGTTCTCCTGGCGGGGCGTTGGTACACCGCGAAAAGCCTCGACGGGCCTTGGAGCTGGATGGCGGGCCAGAAGCTGCCACGCGATTTCTCCCGCATTCCTCCCGACAGCCCGAAATCGGCCGCGCTGGCTTCGGTCCCCGGAACCGTGGAAGCGCGCGAAGCCGTCACCGCCAACCAGGTGCCGCAGACCGCCATGGTGAAGCGGAGCGAGGCGCACTTGACCGTTCGCTACGACGGCGCGCCGCAGTTCAAGCCCATCGAGGGGACCGCCCTCCAGTACGCCATCAACACCCCCGCCGACGTGATTCTCGCCGAGGCGCGCTACTACGCGCTTCAGGACGGCATCTGGTTTCTCGCCTCCGCGCCCGCCGGGCCGTGGGTGGTGGCCGATTCCATTCCGACGGCCATCTATTCCATTCCCCCAAGTTCGCCGCTATATCACGTCCGGTTCGTCTACATCTACGGCACCACACCCGACTACGTCGATTTAGGCTACACCCCCGGCTATCTGGGCGCGTTCGCTCAAGACGGCGTGGTGGTCTTCGGAACCGGCTGGTGGTATCCGGGCTGGTCCGACGACATGTATTTCGGCTGGCCCTGGACCTGGGGATTCGGCTTCCAGTTTGGGTACTGGACCGGAGGCTGGTTCTGGCAGCCCGCCGGCGGCTTCTGGTGGTATCGCAATCCCTCGTGGATGCATCGTATTTACTATGGCCATCGCAATCCGCACGGGCCGCCCTCCGATCCCGCGCGCATCCGCGGCAATGCCAACGTATATAGCCGGTGGCCGGCCGCGACCGTGGTCAGCCGCGGCCTGCGCCAGCCTCCCCTGGAAACTGCCTCCGCCAGCGCGGGCACGCGCCCGGACATCTATGCCGGCAAGGACGGCCGCGTCTACGAACGCCGCCCCGACGGCTGGTATCAGCGGGACACCGCGAAGCCGGCCGTGAAGATGAAGCGGCCCGCCAATCTTGAGCCCGCCGGCCAGGCGCGCTCGCTCGGCGTGGCGCGGCAGCGCGAGTTTCAGACCACCGGTCACGTTTCCGGCATGCCCCACACATCGGCGCCGCGCATGGGCGGCGGTGGTGGCGGCGGGAGCCGCGCCGGCAGGAGGTAAATTGTGTGCGGCGGCCGGCCCCGGGTCCACGATTTTTACCCAACTCCTCCGAATCAGCCTTATCGGTAAAGTGACCTCGACCCGGGGGCCAAATGTCCCCATTTGGGAGATTACTCCTCGTGAACCCGCCGGGCTCCCGCGACGGTCGGGCGGTTTCCTGCCGACGATGGAAGCAACGCCTCAAGTTTCGAGTCCCGCACAAACAGGTTGCGATGCCCGTCGCTTAGGTTGGCGCTTATTGGGGTCCGCCCCACCAAGAAAAAAATGGCCGCCGCGAGAAGGGTATTTCCCGGCGGCGGCCCAAGTGGGGGGGGTATTTATTGATCACCACCGCCGGCGACGTCGGCACATCGCGCCATTCGACCATGGTGTAGTCCGGCGGAATCTGGAACAGCGAGGCGTCCGGCTCGTCGCGCGAAATGTCGGTGAATTCGTAGGTGTTCTCGCCGAAACGCGGATCGGAATTCGCGGTCTTCACCAGCATCTGCAGATCGTCGGAATACCACCGCTCATTTACCACGTGGATATCGCGATTGTTCCCGATCTGCCCCTGCGGGATGGTCAGCGTGTCGCGCGTATGGGTGGCCAGCACGCCGTTCAACGACTCCACGCCCAGGTCCTCATGCTTCCTGTTCTCCGCGCTGCCGGCGCTGGGCCGGACAGGCCTTGCCTGTAGGGCGACCCCAACCCTGTTCGCCTCCGCACTCCCCCCCGTCGCCACCTTGCGAGCCGATTTCGTTGCCATGTTCAACGTCACCGTCACCCGAGCCACCGGGTCGACGATCACGACCCTCCCCTGCGACGTCATTTCCAGGCGCGTTCGCCCCGCGCTGTCGCGATAGAACACGTCGCTTTCCGACGTCGCGATCTCCGTTCCGTCGCCCAGAGTTTGTGTGGACTTTCGAACTTCCGTACCCGCCACCGGCCGCCCCGTCACCGTCGAGCCGGAAAGCTGACTGGACTTGAGCTCACGCAGGGCGCCTTCCGCCGCCGTCATCGTCCCCGGCTGCTGAAACTGCTCCACCATCGCGCCGCCCCGTCCGCTGCGGCCTGGGCCGATCAGAACCCGCCGGTCTCCTGCGCGCACAATCCCGCCGCCGTCAGAATCATCGCCGTGATCGTCATTCCATTCTTCATGGCTTGTCCTCCTCTTTCGTACTTAGGCGGATGGCTCGCGCCCGTCCGTCCTGGCTCACCAGCACATCCGCATTCACCACGCCTCCGGGGTCCAGGTTCCCCAGGTTGAATCCCGCCGCAATCAACGCCGCCACCGGAATCTCCATCCGCACAACCGTCACCGTTTTCCTCCGGCGAAAGCGGCACGGTATATGGAATCTGCACGAACGGTTCGCTCTCCTCGGCGGCTTGCCGCACCCGCGTCACAATGCTGCGAGCTCTGGCAACCATGTGCCGCGCCCGATCCATCGACGCTGCCGGATGCGCGGCCGCCGATGCCGCTACCGTTACGGGCGCCTCTACCGCTTTCACCGCCACGCGAGCCGCGTGCCACAACGCCGGCGAATGGCGTTCCACGGCGACCACCCGCACCAGCGCCGCCACCGCGAGCGCCGCCAGCAGCGCAATTCCCGGCACGCGCGAGCGCCCGCGCCGCAAAGCCCCTTCGTGCGCCGCGGCGCTATCGAATTCCGCCAGCACCCGCGCCTCAATCTCCGCCATCTCCGGCAGCGACTCATCGGCCAATCCGTCGAGCGCCGCGCTCAGGGCCACCTGCTCGTCAAGGATACGGGCGCAATCCGCGCACGCCTTCACATGCGCCATCACCGCCCGGAGCTCGCCCGGCGACGATGTTCCGCGCGCCATTTCGATCAGCCGCGGGTGAAACTCCCGGCACCCGGTCAACATTTCTGGCCTTCCTTCTTCCATTGCAACTTGCGCATCAGGAGTTCCCGCGCGCGATGCAACCGCGACCGTACCGTGCCCAGCGCGCACCCCAATTCGTCGGCGGCCTGCTGGTAGCTCTTCTCCTGCAGATCGCACAGCACCACCGCTTCGCGATACCGTTCCGGCAGCGCCGCAACAGCCCTCCGTAATTCGTCCACGTCCTGCCGTTTCTCCATCCCGGCGGTCACATCCGCGCCGCCTCCGAGCAGTGCCGCCTCCTCCAGAGGGAGCCAGCGGCGATCGCTCTGTTGACGCCGATGGAGCAACTTGCGCGCCACACCGCCCAGAAAGGCCGGCAACTCGCCGCGCTCCGGATCGAATTCGCCCGGATGATGCACCAGCCAGACGAACCCATCCTGCGTGATCTCAGCGGCCTGAATGTTATCGCCCGTCATATACAACACGAAACGGAACACGGCCGGAAAATGCGCCCGGTACAGCGCCGTAAAGGCCTCACGATCGCCTGCACAAAACTGCCGCAACAGCTCGCCATCGGGCCTCCGTCCGTGATCCTCCATGTGCCGTTCGACGGTATTGCGGGCGCAAATGCTCAAAGTTCCCGAGATTTTCGCCTCCTTCGAGACCATTCCAGCCCGAGGGCATAAGAGAGCTGCACCGCTACGATGAAGCCGATGCTCCAGTAAGTGTCGATGAGGCACAGAGCCGCCCCGAAGGCGTAGAGACACTGCCCCACTACGATCCTGCGCCGGATCGCCTGAATGGTGGCCGCCGGCAGGTCGCTTCGCACCAGCCCGCCGCCCGTGGCGCATGTCCAACTGAAAAACAGTGTTCCGCCCAGCAGCAGAATATTGACCCAGTAAACCAGGAGCGCCACCCGATAGCGCACGAATTCCGCCAGCAGCGACGTGGAAAACGGCGTCAGCGACACCGCGAACAAAAACACCAGATGAATCCACGTCAGGCTCCGCTGGGAGCGTTCGAGGTGGTTCAATTGCGTCTGCTGCCCTACCCAGAAGATCCCCAGCGTGAGGAAACTCATGGCGAACATCAGCAGCCGCGGCCCGAGTTGATGGAGCGCGTTCCACAATCCCTGCTCGTTGTGGATCGCCTCCGCCGCCGGCCCGTGCAGGTCGAGAACCAGCAGCGTCATGGCCACCGCGAAAACGCCGTCGCTGAGCGCCGCCAGCCGCTCCGCACTCTGGCCCGCCACCTGATTGTATGTGGTCCGCATATCCCGACATTATCTGCTACAACGGCTACATGCGAGTTCTCTTCATAGGCGGTACCGGAATCATCAGCACGGCATGCACTCGATTGGCCGCCGAGCGCGGCATCGATCTCACGCTCCTCACCCGCGGCCAAAACGCCGCCGATGTACCGGCCAATGTCCGCATCCTGACGGCCGATATCGACGACCCCGCTGCCGCGGCGCGCGCGCTGGAAAACACTACCTTCGACGCCGTGGTCGACTGGATCGCCTTCACGCCCGCCCACGTGGAGCGCGATCTGGCGCTCTTCCGCGGCCGCACGCGGCAATATATCTTCATCAGTTCCGCCAGCGCTTATCAAAAGCCGCCCGGCCATTACCTGATCACCGAATCGACGCCGCTGGCCAACCCCTATTGGCAATATTCGCGCGATAAGATCGCCTGCGAGGAATTCCTCATCAAGGCGTACCGCGAGGAGAGTTTTCCGATCACGATTGTGAGGCCGTCGCTTACCTACGGCGACACGCAAATCCCGCTGGCGGTGAATAGCTGGCCGAAATCCTATACCATCGTCGACCGCATGCGCCGTGGCAAAAGGCTGATCGTTCCGGGCGACGGCACGTCGCTTTGGGTGATCACGCATAATAGCGATTTCGCCAAAGGCCTGGTGGGACTACTCGGCCATCGGCAGGCGATCGGCGAAGCGTTCCACATTACCAGCGACGAAGCGATGTGCTGGGACCAGTTTTATCAGCTGACAGCGGAAGCCGCCGGCGTGGAGGCGAAGCTGGTCCACATACCTTCCGATTTTCTGGCCGCCTGCTATCCCGAAAAGCTCGGCAGTCTGGTAGGGGATAAATCGGTCAGCGTGGTCTTCGATAACTCCAAGATCAAGCGTTTCGTACCGGGCTATTGCGCCACCACCCGCTTCAGCGAAGGCATTCGCGGCGCCATCGCATGGTTCGACGCCGACCCGGCGCGGCAAATCATCGATCACGACGCCAACGCCCGCTGGGACAAACTGCTCGCCGCCTGGGATAGGGCGACGGGTGCGATGTTGCAGGAATTTCGGTAATCACCGGAAGACAGATAACCGCTCCTTTCAGTCGCGGCTCGGAAACGGTGGGTGCCGATACTGAGCCGCAACCACAGGGAGCGGTTGCCGCTACCCTAAGATTCCCATCTCCTTCCCCACCTTGCGGAAAACGTCGAGCGCCCGATCGAGCTCCGCCTTGGTATGCGTGGCCGTCACGATAGTGCGCACGCGCGCCTTTCCTTTGGGCACTGTTGGGAAGCCGATGCCGGTGGCCAGGACGCCTTCGGCGAAAAGCTCGCGCGAGAGTTGATGGGCCGTGGCCGCCTCGCCGACGATCACCGGCGTGATGGGAGTCTCGCTGATGCCGGTGTTGAAGCCTGCCTCTGTGAGTCCTTTCTTGAAATAGCGGGTGTTGTCCCACAGCATCTCGATGCGCTCGGGCTCCTGCTCCAGGACGTCGAATGCCGCCAGGCACGAAGCGGCGACGGCCGGCGGGTGGGACGTCGAGAACAGGAACGGGCGGGCGCGATGGTACAGAAACTCGATGAGATCGCGGGAACCGCAGACGTAGCCGCCGAGCACGCCGATCGCCTTCGATAGCGTGCCCACCTGCACGTGGACGCGGCCGTGGAGATTGAAATGATCGATAGTGCCGCGGCCGTTGCGGCCCAGGACGCCGGACGAATGCGCGTCATCCACCATCATGATGGCGCCATGCTTCTCCGCCGCTTCGGTGAGACCGGGGAGCGCGCCGATATCGCCATCCATTGAGAAAACGCCGTCGGTGATGACGAGCTTGCGGCCGGGGACGGAGTCGAGCTCGGCTAGGATCTTCTCCGCCGCGGCGGCATCTTTGTGCGGGAAGACGTGAATCTTGGCGCGCGAGAGGCGGCAGCCGTCGATGATGCTGGCGTGATTCAGCTCGTCGGAGATGATGTGGTCTTCGGGAGTGAGGATGGCGGAGACGGTGCCGGCGTTGGCGGCGAATCCCGATTGGAAGACCACACAGGCTTCGGAGTGCTTGAAATCCGCAATGCGCTCTTCGAGCTCCATATGGATGCTCATGGTGCCGGAAATGGTGCGGACGGCGCCCGAGCCGACCCCGTACTTCTCCGTGGCGGCGATGGCCGCCGCGCGGAGCTTGGGATGAGTGGTGAGGCCTAAATAATTGTTGGAAGCGAGGTTGATGACCTGCTTGCCGTCGAAAATGGATTCCGCGGCGCTCTCGCTCTGGAGCACGCGCAGGCGCTGATAGGTGCCTTCCAGGCGCCATTGTTCGAGTTGGTCGTGGAGGTAAGAAAGAGGATCGCTCATAATTGCAGCTTTCGATAATCGCCGGAAAAATGAAGCAGCGGGGCGCCGTCGCGGACCCGGGTGGCCACCATCCGGCCGACAAGAATGTCGTGATCGCCGGCCGTAATCCGCCGATCGACCTGGCATTCGATGGCCGCCAGAACGCCGTCGAGAAGGGGCACGCCGTACTCCCCGAGGGTCCAGCCGACGCCCTGAAAGCGGTCCAGCCCGCGACGCGCAAAGCGCTGCGAAATGGCCTGCTGATCGTCGGCTAAAATGTTGATTCCGAAGAAATTAACTTCGCGGAAGAGATCGATAACGGTGACCGCGTGGCCCAGGCAAATGGAGATCAACGGGGGATCGAGGGAGACGGAAGAAAAGGAGCTGACGGTGAGGCCGTGCGGCTGGCGTTCGGAGTCCAAAACGGTGGCAATGGTTACGCCGGTGCCGAAGCGTCCGCAGGCGGCGCGGAATTCCTCGCTTGACACGGGCGCCGCGCGCCCTGTGAATCCCTCGCTTGACATGTAGATAAATTCAATCATATCATGTGGTTGAACGGTACGAAATGGTAGGTCCGCGCCGCCTGTAGCTTTGCAAGCTCTGACAAGGAGGATGTTTTGATCAAGCTCGACATCATCAACGAGGTCGTAAATCGGACCGGAATCACGAAAACCAAAGCCGAAATGGCGGTAGAGACGGTCTTTGAATCGATGAAGAAGGCCCTCGAACAAGGCGACCGGATCGAGCTGCGAGGTTTCGGAGTTTTTAACGTGAAGCCGCGCAAGACCGGCATCGGGCGGAATCCGCGCACGGGCGCCGAGGTTTCCATTCCGCCGGGCAAGGCGGTGCGCTTCAAGCCCGGGAAAGAGTTGCAGACGCTGCAGTAATGCGCCCTACGGCGCGTGCCGCCGGGTGGCGGTTGAACTGTGTCCTCCCAAGAATTCTCTCCTGCGCCATATCCTCTTTGCGCCGCCAGCGGAACCGGGGATGGCTATATCTGGCGAGTGCCGCGGACGCGCCACCGCTATTGGCTGCACACCTTGCTGTTCGCGGTGACGCTCGTCACCACCACGGCGGCGGGCGCGGCCATGCAGATCGATTTCAATCGCAACCTGCCGTTCGATGTGGAACGCGCGTTCCTGCGGACCTATCCCTGGCTGTGGCATCACCCGTCCGGGATGTTGCAGGGCCTGCCTTTCTCCTTGACTCTGCTCACCATCCTGATGGCGCACGAGTTTGGCCATTATCTCGCGGCCGTGTACCATCGGGTGGACGCGAGCCTGCCGTTTTTCATTCCCTCGCCGCTGCTCGGCACGTTCGGCGCGTTCATCAAAGTGCGCTCGCCGATTTATACCAAGCGAGCCCTGTTCGACATTGGCATCTCGGGGCCGATCGCAGGTTTTATTTTTCTTCTCCCGGCGCTTTCCATCGGGATGGCATTTTCCAAAGTGATTCCCGGGATCGCCAATCAGGGGATGCTGATCTTCGGCATTCCCGGGCTGCAGCGTCTCATGGCGTGGATCGTTTTCCCGGGCACGCCGGCGGCCGACATCTATCTTCATCCGGTGGCGCGGGCGGCATGGGTCGGCATCTTTACCACGGCGCTCAATCTGCTGCCGATCGGCCAACTGGATGGTGGGCACATTTTGTATTCCTTCTTCCCGAGGCGGCATCGGATTGCGTCCCGCGTGGTGGCCGCGCTGCTGCTTCCGCTGACCTACTTCTGGTGGGTTTGGGCGCTGTGGGCGATCGGCATGTTGTGGCTGGGCAAATACCATCCGGTGATTGTGGACGCCGCGGAGATGAGCCCCGGCCGCAAGAAGCTCGGGTGGCTGGCGGTGGCGATTTTTCTGCTCTGCTTCATGTTTGCGCCGGTCAGCAATGGCTAGTGCGATGATCGATTATCAGCTGACGTGGCGCAGGCTTCAGCCTGCTGGGTCGAGACTCATCTCGACCCGGCGCGCCGAGAGGAGTCTCGGCGCTGCAGACACGAGTGTCTGCGCCACGTCATCATGAAGATCACCGCGACAATCATCACTCTCAACGAGGAGCGCAATGTCGCCCGGGCGATCGAGAGCCTGCGCTGCTGCGATGAGATTTTGATCGTCGACAGCGGCTCGACCGATCGCACGGTGGAGTTGGCGGAAAAGCTCGGCGTAAAGGTGATGGAAGCCAGCTGGCTGGGGTACGCGGCGCAGAAAAACTGGGCCGCCGAGCATGCCGGCAACGAATGGATCCTGTCGCTCGACGCCGATGAGGCGCTGAGCGAGGCGCTGGAAGCCGAGATCTGGAGTGTCAAGAAGACCGGTCCGGATTACGATGCCTACACCATGCCCCGGCTGGCGCGGTACCTGGGGCGATGGATTTATCATTCCGGATGGTATCCCGACCGCAAGGTGCGGCTGTATCGCCGCGACAAGGCGAAGTTCGTGGGCGATTTCGTGCACGAAAGCGTCCAGCCCAGCGGGCGCGTCGGCCACTTGCAGAGCAACATTCTGCACTTCACGTGCGATTCGCTCTCCGAGCACGTGAAGACCGTGGATCGCTACACCACCCTGGCGGCGCAGGAACTGGCGGCGCGGAAAATCAAGGCACCGTTGTCGCGGATGATCGTAGACCCGGCGTGGACGTTTGTGAAGACCTATTTTCTGCAGCGCGGATTTCTGGATGGTCCGGAGGGGCTGACGATCGCGTATATGGCCGCGTTCTACACTTTCCTCAAGTATTCCAAAGCGAGAAACATGAGCTGATGCGCATTCTGCACCTGGATGGCGGGAAGGAATTGCGCGGTGGGCAGTGGCAGGTGCTGCGGCTCATTGAGGGGCTTTATAAGGCGGGGGTGGAATCCACCTTGCTGGCCCGTGACGGGTCTCCGCTTTTTCGCACTGCGTGGGAGAGAGGCTGGCGGGTGGAAGCGCTGGGGCTCGGGCGCGCGATGACGCTCGCCCGGCAGCACGATCTGGTGCACGCACACGATGGGCACGGGCACACCGCGGGGGCCATCGTGAGCCCGCGCAAGCTGGTGGTTTCGCGCCGGGTGGCGTTTCCGGTGCGGTCGCGTCTGAAATACGCGCGTGC
>Ga0187871_10003970_pt1 | contig 11290 bp, 5 predicted proteins | sample June2016WEW_16_1_FD_132988 | JGI IMG/M metagenome (GOLD analysis project Ga0187871, IMG submission 132988) | Peatland microbial communities from SPRUCE experiment site at the Marcell Experimental Forest, Minnesota, USA - June2016WEW_16_10 | ecosystem: Environmental > Terrestrial > Soil >...
CCTATTTCGCCACTTTATTCTTTGCGCATGTCGGATCACTCCTGGCATCCACCAATTCGCGCGGGGGCTGACAGATATGAGTCCGGCGGGATTTGTGCTCACGTAAGCGTAGTCCCACTCGTTAGTAACTGCCGATAATGACAGTTATCGGCACTAGCGAAAAAGAGTGTATTCTGACGATTCTATGAAACTCGCCGGCCCGCCGCCTGAATCCAATCTGGAGCGAATCGAGCAACCGGACCCCGCCGGCGCTCTAGATCGGCTCGTTCAGTGGGATCAGATGGCGAAGGGGGCGTATTCGAAGAACACACAACGCGCGCAGCGCGCGGATGGAGCGATCTTTCAGGCGTTTTGCGAAGGACAAGGGTTGGCGTTCTTTCCGGCGGCGCCGCCGACGATTCGCGCTTTCATTGAGCATTGCGTGAGTGAGGAAAAGAAACCGGCGACGATTCGGCGCTACGTCGCGACGATTGCGCGAGCGCATATTGCCGCGGGACTCTCGAGTCCCAGTGCGAGTGAGGCGGTGCGCCTCGCGCTCAAAGAGATGGGGCGGGTGACAACTTCACGGCAACGGCAGGCGCTCGCCCTCGGCTGGAAGGAGATCAAGGAATTCATCGAGAGCGCGGGCGAAGGCCTCCGCGCGGATCGGGAGCGGGCGCTCCTTTGTGTCGCCTATGACACGATGGCGAGGCGCAGCGAGCTCGTCGCGTTCAATCTCGAGGACGTGGAATTCTTGCCAAACGGGTCGGGGACGATACTCATCCGGCGATCGAAGACAGACCAGGCGGGGGACGGGAGTACGGCGTTCCTGGCGGGAGAAACGGTCAAGTGGCTACAGATTTGGTTGAACAGTGCGGGTATTACCGCGGGGGCAATGTTTCGGCGCCTTGTTGGCCAGAATAGGGTCGGAGAGAGGCTCCATGCGGATATTATTGCTGACATCTATAAGAGAGTGGCGCGCTGGATTGGGATGCCGGCAAAACAGGTTAGCCAGGTGAGCGGGCATTCAGTACGAGTCGGTGCCGCTCAAGATTTACTCGCGCTCAACATTGATTTGGCATCGATCATGCAAGTTGGGCGGTGGAAGTCGACGAGGATGCCGATGCGGTACGGAGAGTGCGTGTTGGCGGCTCGTAGCGGAATGGCGAGAGCCGCAGAGCTGCAAGCGCGAACGTGATCGCATGCCATCTACTATTCACCGAGATTGCGAACGCATTGATCAGGCTCGAGAGGTCTCGCGACGCACAGTCCACTCAACCACGGCGGCGCTCCCGAATAGATCCTCGTTTAGAATTGCGAAGACATCGTATTAACGCCTGACGGAGTTCAAATTCCGTATGAATGCAGAAAAATAGGGGATGCCGGTGGCTAAAACTAAAAACGGATCGAAGAAAGTCCCGGCGAAGAAAGCCGAAACGTTCGCGCCGGAGTCCATGGAAAGCTATAAGCACTCCCAACCTGCTGTACAGCGGCCCGATGTTGGGGTACAGGAACAGTTCACAACGAGAAAGCCGCCGAGATCATATCGGTATGACTCGAGCCTGGATCCGGCGTTGTCATGGGACGAGAATCGCGATCGGGAGCTGGCCGAGTGGTTGTTGGCTCTAATTGGGCAGGCGGCCGAAAAGGGGGAGAAGGCCACTTTTGGTTCGCCGCAGGTATGGAATGGGGGCGGGGTACGCGTCGAATCAACACTGGCTGCCGTCGGAATCCTTAAGCGGCTAACGAAGCCATTCTTAAACTGGGCCGGGAAGGCGGAGCGGCATCAAATCTCAATTCCTACCGTGCCATTGTTTGTGCATGAGCGGCATTCTACAAAGGCGATATTGGATGGAATTCGTCATCGGCGGGCCAAGGGAACAAACTTAGATCTTTTTGGTGATGCGCGAATGGACATTGGCGAGAGACTGGATGCGTATGAGCATCAGGGACCTTGGCAAAATCGCATGATTCTGGGTGATTCGCTCCAAATCATGAATTCGATGATTGAGTTTGAGGGCTTGGGCGGTCAGGTGCAGATGGTATACATGGATCCGCCATATGGGGTGAAGTTCGGGTCTAACTTTCAGCCGTTTGTGCGAAAGCGGGACGTAAAGGACGGTGCCGACGCAGACCTCACTCGCGAGCCAGAGATGGTTAAAGCCTACCGCGATACGTGGGAATTGGGGTTGCACTCCTATCTTACGTATCTACGTGATCGGTTACTCCTTGCGCGTGAACTGCTGCATGAGAGTGGGAGTCTATTCGTTCAAATTTCCGACGAGAATGTGCATCACGTGAGGGAACTGCTCGACGAAATCTTCGGGCCCGCGAATCACGTTGCATTAATCACCTTTCGGAAGAAGACCATGCCCTTGGGCGCGGCGCACTTGGAGTCTGTAACGGATTACTTGCTCTTTTACGCGAGAAATAAGGAGCGTTTGAAGTACTTCCCGCAATATTCCCTAATGTCAGTAGAGGGTGATAACCATTGGAATTGCGTGGAGCTCCCCGATGGTTCGCGACGAAAAATGACGCGAGAGGAAATTGATAATCACGCTCTGCTCCCATCGGGCTCAACGCCCTATCAGCTTGTTTCACTGTACCCAGCCGGCGTGAACCGCACTGGTCTCTTTCCGTTTGAATATTTGGGGAAACAATACCGACCGACGAAAGGAAATAGTTGGTTTACGAATGAAGTTGGGATGAAACGTCTTGCATCAGCGAATCGCTTGGAACCATATTCGGACGGCGAGACATTGCGGTATGTTTTGAAGCTCAGCGATGCGCCATTCTCAGCTTTGACGGCGCTCTGGTCCGACACCTCGGCACCCACAGACAAGTCCTACGTCGTCCAGACTAACAACAAGGTTATTCAGCGGTGTGTGCTAATGACCACCTCCCCGGGGGATCTGGTTTTCGATCCCACTTGTGGCTCCGGCACCACGGCATATGTCGCAGAGCATTGGGGGCGTCGTTGGATTACCGTAGATACATCACGAGTGCCGCTTGCCCTCGCAAGACAGCGCTTGCTCACGGCTACTTACCCGTACTTTGAACTGGTAGAGCCATCGCGCGGACCGGCCGGAGGATTCGTATACAAACGCAGGCAAAACAAACGTGGGGTGGAGGTCGGGGGCCTGTTCCCCTACGTGACAAAGGGCAGCATCGCGAGCAACGAATCTTTGGCCTTCGAATGTCTTGTTGACCGACCTGAAGAAAATGGCGATGTCACGCGCGTTTCGGGGCCCTTCGTTGTGGAAGCGACAATTGCGCCGGCACGGTCATTGGAGTATCCGGTCAAAGGAGAAGGTATTGTCTTGACCGCCGGTGAAGATCCAGCCGCACACATCGAGCGCATGACCCAGCTGCTGCGGCAGTCGAGGACATTGCGGTTACCGGACAATCAATCGATTCTGCTGGATGGGATTCGGAGACTATCTGACGTCGAGTATTTGCACGCAGAGGCAATTCAGCCTGACGGCAAGCAGCCAATCGCAATCGTCTTTGGGCCCGAGGACGGGGCGATCTCTTCGGATCTTGTTTACAACGCCGCGAGCGAGGCGTTCTTCCTCAAGTACGTCAAATTGTATTTCTTCGGATTTGCGATTCAAGCCAAAGCACGTGAGTTGCTCGAGGATCGGAAAAAACTACGAATCCCGTGCTCTTACATAGCGGTAACTCCCGACGTCGCTATGTCTGATCTTTTGAAAACATCGAGGTCATCAGAGATATTTTCGGTCACAGGGCTGCCGGATATCGATGTCAAGGCGACAGGCAGGAAGAGCGGGGCCGGAGACCCGCTATATCAGGCCACACTCGCGGGATTGGATATCTTTGATCCGTCCACGCTTAAGCAGGATTCGGTGCCGGGCGAACTCGTACCAGCGTGGATGCTTGATACAGATTACGATGGATTGTCATTTCATGCGACTCAAGTCTTCTTTCCTAAGACTTCCGCATGGGACAACCTGCAGAAGTCTCTCAGTGCAACCTTCGATGAGTCCGTTTGGGCACATCTTGCAGGCACAACTAGCGAACCATTTCTCCTGGGCGACAAGCGACGCGTGGCTGTAAAGGTTATTGATGAGCGTGGGAATGAGTTGATGCGCATAGTGGACGTCAAATAATGTCGAGCGATCCGGCGACTACAGTTGCCTGCTTAGACGTCGGTTCAGTAAAGCGAAATTCTGTTGGATGGGCCGTACTCGGGTCACGACGCATTCACGGGGGCGATTTGCAACACTTTATTGGCGCCCTTGACGCCGAGATAAATCAGGGCCGCAAGATTGCTCTGGGGTTCGAGTGTCCACTCTATGTGCCGAGACGAACGGATCCCATTAACTTGACACGTAAAAGGTTCGGTGAGATCGGGGTGAATTGGTGTGGCGGACCCGGCGGATCAGTACTCGCGACCGGGTTGGTGCAGGTTCGCTGGGTGCTCGATCGGCTGCTTGAGAAACACCAACAGCTTCGCGGAACGACGCGGTGGGCGGAGTTTTGCAAAAATGAAGCCACAATCCTCATATGGGAGGCTTTTGTAACGTCTCAGGTGGGCCCAAAAGTGAGCGTCTGCGAGTTCCGACATTCGCGAGGCAAGCCGCATGAACGCGACGCATTGGCAGGGGCGCTAGCCTGCGAGATTAGAATTGGAACGATTGGGCTTACGACGAGCGATCTGGGAATTGAAGACTCGGTGTCATTGGTGGCATTGCAACTTATAGCATCTGGACTTGCGAGTGATTTGACGTTACTCAACGAACAGTGCGCAGTAGTTATGGCAAGGAAACCCTAGTGACGCAGATCAACGCGGTCGACAATCCCATCATCAATTCGCCATTTGCTGTTCCAAAGCATTATTGGCTTATTCGTGAAGGTGTTCCGCCTGAAAAGAAGGCGGGGAGGCGGCCGGCAAGCTACTTTTTTAGGGTACCCGAGCGCGCGGCGCGAGGCCGTAGGGTGGCGCCGCAGTCCGTCATGTTTGACGATATCGAGAAGGGACAAGAGGAACTCCTCGATATCGCGAATCTGCTTCGTCAAAAGGTGAGGGAGTGGCGCGAGGACCGGAAATACGAGGGAGCGACTAGAGTAACGCGCGAGTTGCTGGATCTATGGAATTCATCGGATCGGCGGGAACCGATGTTCTTTGCCCAGAAAGAGGCTGCCGAGACGATAATATTTCTAAGGGAGGGTCCAGCGGATCTAAAGCAGGGGATCCGTGTGCCGGCGGACGAGCCCGGCTTGGATGCGAAGGCGCAGGGATTCAGAGCGTTTCTGCGGTACGCCGTCAAGATGGCGACTGGCACCGGCAAGACGACCGTCATGGGCATGTTGGCCGCGTGGTCGATCCTCAATAAGGTCAACAATATCCACGCGGCTGAATACTCGGATACAGTTTTGATCGTCTGCCCGAACGTCACTATTCGCGATCGACTCCGTGAGCTTGATCCGGCGCTCGACGACGCGTCGTTGTACCGGACTCGGGAACTCGTCCCAGTACATCGTATGTCCCAACTGCGGCAAGGCGACGTGATTGTCACCAATTGGCACATTTTGGGCCGACAGCAGCAAAACCACGTCAATGGGAATGCCGCCAAGGTTGTAAAGCGCGGCCAGCCGATCGCGCGTGAACGGCAGATTAAGATCGGCGGTAAGGATGCTCTGTCTGAAGCGGATATTCGTCATGCGGCGACAATGGGGGCTTACTCGATCCTCGAGGAGCTTCGGAATCGGCAGGGGCAGTTGACTGGATTCCGAGTTCGGGAGACGCAATATGTGGAGAGCGATGCCGCATTCGTAAGGCGTATTTTGGGCAATCGTCGAGGACGAGGATCTGCGATTTTGGTCATGAATGACGAAGCACATCATGCGTATCGCCGCGGCACAGGTGATCCCGAGTACGTATTGGACGACGAGACCGCTGAGCTGGATGCCCGAGAAGCTACCATTTGGATCGAGGGCCTTGATCGGATCAATAGGGTGCTGGGGGGAAAGGGTGCTGGAATACGGCTATGTGTAGATTTATCTGCTACCCCTTTTTATATCCAGGGCAGCGGCAATGAGGTTGGAAAGCCGTTTCCTTGGATAGTTTCGGATTTTTCGTTGCTCGAGGCGATTGAGTCGGGTCTCGTCAAGATACCGCAGCTGCCCATGCAGGACGCGACCGGATCCAAGACCCCAGCGTATTTCAATATCTGGCGCTGGGTTCAGGAACAGGCTGAAAAAGATGGTTTTGGTAGTGAATTGACGCCCGCCGATATCGTCAAGTATGCCGCTCAGCCGATCATGCTGTTGGCTCAGGAATGGCGGAAGACCGCTGCCGAGTGGGACGAGAAATTCAAAGCGGGCGTTCGACGCTCAAATGTCCCGCCAGTATTTATTATTGTTTGCCGCAATACCGCGCTCGCAAAGATCTTGTACGAGTGGCTGGCGAATAGCGAGGGCGCCTTTGGACAGGGTGTTCCGGAATTCCGAACCTCACCAGGTCAAGAGATGACGGTTCGCATCGACAGCAAAGTTGCCGAAGAGCTCGCGGGGGGCGGGGGTGACGATGAGGTGAGGCGGCTGCGATTCGTGCTGGAGACAGTGGGGAAGACTGACTGGCCCGGTGGACGGGTCCCTGCAGATTACGCGGCGCTGATCGATAAACGCAATCATAAAGCGCTGGAGGGTCAAGATGCCAACGCAGTTACTGTAGACCCCGGGATACCGCCTGGCCGCGATGTGCGGTGCATTATTTCGGTCGCTATGCTCTCAGAGGGTTGGGATGCAACTACGGTGACACACGTGGTCGGTCTGCGGCCATTCGGATCGCAGTTGCTGTGCGAGCAAGTCGTGGGGCGAGCGCTTCGACGTACGTCGTACGTGATCGATCCGAGCAGTGGATTTTTTCGCGAGGAAACGGCAAAAGTTTTCGGTGTGCCATTTGAACTCATCCCCTTCAAGGTTGAGGGTTCATCGGAGCACGTGCCGACGCCACCGGCCAATCATATATTCGCAGTGCCGGATAAAGTTCAATTCGAAATCACGTTTCCATTGGTTGAAGGATATGTGGATCCCGGCATAACGAGGCTGGCGGTCGATTGGGAGCGCGTTCGAAAGATTGTGTTGGATCCTGCCTCAGTGCCCGATTCGGCACTTGTGCGCGGGCTGGCTACGCAAGATGGCGCCTTAGCGGCATATGGACCGGGCGCGCCTGAGCTGGTGTCGCTTGAGGCCTGGCGTACGAGAGTACGTATTCAGCAAGTCGCGTTCGCCGTTGCAAGGGAGATAACGGTCGCGTGGGTGAGGGACCGCGGCGGATGCGGAATACCGACTCACACATTGTTTCCACAGGTACTTGCGACTGTGAATCGATTTCTGACCGAGAAGGTTGAGTGTCGGGGCAATCGCACAATTCAGGATGTCGCAATCAATCCGTATTTCGGCCAGGCGCTGGGCTCTTTGCTTGATGCGGTTGCCGCCGTCGACGAGAGCGGCGCGAGTCGCGAAAAGCCAATAATCGCGGGAGTGCGGTCAACAAAATGGGTGGACTTTCATACCGGAAAAGATATTGCCCCGGTACAGAAATGCCACCTAAATGCGGGGGTCTTCGACACGAGGCTCGCTGAGCAGCAGGCGGCCTATGTATTTGATACGCACGAGCGCGTGGATCGATGGGTTAAGAATGAGCGGCTCGGGTTCATAATCCCGTTCCGCCGGGAAGGCATTCAGCGAAATTATTTCCCCGACTTCATCGTTGAATTGGTGGACGGAGAGAAGCTGATCATTGAGACAAAAGGGCGAGACGCACCAGACGTTGATATCAAGGCGATCGCCGCGAAGCGATGGTGTGCAGCCGTGAACAATGATGGGCGATTTGGGCGGTGGACGTATTATTTGGTTTGGGAGGCCGCATCGTTGAATCGCATCTTGAAGGACCATCCGAAATCTGGCGAAACAATTGCAGCCGCACGAGGCGGCGTTAGTGACCTCATTACAAATTGATTTGGCAGACTGCCTAATTGCCTATCGCAAAGCAAAGGCGGAGGCATTTTATGAGAACACCCATTTTCACTCACTTGCATTTGCAGAATACGAAAAAAACCTTGTTCCTAACCTCCGCAGATTAGTGGCAGCTCTTCGCGATGACGATGCGCGGTGGTCGCGAGACGCTTCGTGGATCGGAGGTTACGCTTATGCCCCGAAGTCCTTGGAGGCTGATAGCGAAGATTCCGAAAGTGGAATCTACTTCCGCTTTCTTGACCCAATAGAAGAGTGGAAACGAAAGTTTCCGATGGGCGGTGGCACCCGCGCAAATGCCCAGTTTAGGTTGGTCATGACACCCACGATTGATTTCCAGATTGTATCGGCACTCTGGATAATGAAGGTGGGCCACAAATTCGACGGGGCGCTCGACTCTGCGCTCTCGTACGGAAATCGACTGCGTCGACAACCGATGGAGACCGATTGGGAGCATCCGCACGTGCAGCCAGGCGGTTTAAATCTCGATTGCGTCGGATTATTTGCTCCGTATTTTTCCCTGTATCGACGTTGGCGCGAGAACGGACTTAATGCGATGCGATCTGCATTGGAGGCAGGTGACCGAATTGTCGCAATCACAATGGACATCCAGCGCTTTTACCATCGGGTGAACCCACGATTTCTATTGCGAAATGACTATTTAGCCGCTACCGGGGTTTCGCTAAATTCGGATGAAACAACATTCACCGGGCGACTCCTGGATGCGATCGAGACGTGGTATCGCACTACCCCAGACTACAATGAGCAACCCAACGGTACGCTCCCAGTGGGCCTGTCTGCATCGAAAGTCATCTCGAACGCGCTGCTCGCCGATCTTGATCGAGAAATAGTCAGCGCCCTAAGCCCTGTGTATTACGGTCGATACGTTGACGATTTCTTTATTGTTATTCGAACCGACGCGGACTTCATATCAGGGCAGGCAGTTATGGAATCGCTTGCCGAGTCGGTCCCAAGCGTGTTTTCGTACTTCAATGAGGAGACTCGCGGTAGCGGCCTAAGGATAAAGCTTTCCTACGCAAGCGATTCGGATTTGGTGCTAATCGGAGCCAAGCAGAAAATCTTTAATCTCGTGGGACCTCATGGGCTCGATTTAGTCAGTCACATAGCAGATCAGATTCGAAGGCAGTCGAGTGAACACCGGTTGTTGCCAATTATCCCGGAAACGGGCGAAGAGATGGCATCAAGGGCGTTGCTCGCACAGCCTTCAGCTAGCCTGGAAGTCGATGCCTTACGAAAGGCCGACGTAATCTCGGTGCGTCGGCTTGGTTTAGCTCTTCTCCTCCGCGATGTTGAGGCATATGCCCGAGACTTGCCGCCGCACAATTGGCGAGACCGACGGAAGGAGTTCTACGGGCTCATTGAGCGTCACGTAATTACGCCGCAAGGATTCTTTGAGTTTTTCTCATATATTCATCGAGTATTCTCGTTGATGGTAGCGTGTGGAGATCATAAAGAAGCGTTGGCTTTAGTGCGGCGAGTGTCCGTCGTTGCCGGCGTAGTAGCCGATACTACATCTGCCGGGTCGATTGAAAGGGCTCGGTTCGAGTCTTGCAAAGCGTTCTATGGCCGTGCGCTGCTCCAAGCGGGCCTTCAAGCAGCAACCGTGGTCAAGTTCAAGTGGACGCCTGATTTCTGGAGATCGCTGACCACGATCCGCGAACTAGACTCCGCGTTAGTATTGCCACGGAATTCAGAAGCAGCACGTCGGATCGCTACTGATCTCCTATACGCCGATTTTGGTAGACGTCCCTATCGAGAATTATGGCTAGCTGGCGGGAAATCGATGCGCACCAACCCGCCAGTGCCATCGACGTTGCGGATGCGCCGCATATTGAGGCTTGGCGCGGTCCGAGCGTTTCGACTTGTCGCGAGATTGAAAGTCCCATACTGGCCGGCGATCGCATTTCCAACGCGTCCAATAGGTCTCAGCGATCTAACAATCGCGGCACCGTCTTTGTTGCATAGCCCTGTCAGGCTCCGAGGCGCTCTATTTGCATTTCGCGGTGCGCGGGCACAACGCGATGACGGTTTCGGAATGATGCCGCCCGAGCGCGATGGAGCTGCTCCGCAACTGTTGGTAGGAACTAAACGGAAGGGGAATCCGCGAATCGCTATTCCAAGCCTGTTTACCAGTGACTACGACTGGATTGATGCGGCCCGTGGACGCCCTCGGCTCACTCGAGGGCGTTATGAGAGAATTCACGGGTTAGTGAATGACATGTGTCGGGGAAAGGCTAAGCCAACATACGTAGTTTTCCCAGAGTGTAGTGTGCCTCGACGCTGGGCGGTTCCCATTGCATATAAGCTGGCACAGCAGCGCATCTCGTTTGTTGCTGGCCTTGAATACCGCACATCGGCGGCGGGTTTGCATAATGAGGCGCTAGTTTCGCTCACGACGGAGTGGCCTTGGTATCCGGCGAGCATGTCCTACGTCCAGGAAAAAATGGCGCCTGCACATGACGAACGGAGAAATTTAAAGAAGCTCGGACGATTGCTATATCGACCGAAAATCGCAGTAGCACCGGTTTACGTCCACGGCGGCTTCTGTTTTGGACTGCTCATTTGCAGTGATTTGACGACTGCAGAACATCGAATTCGGTTCCAAGGGGCGATTGACGCCTTGTTTGTCATCGAGTGGAACCAAGATATTGAGACGTTCGGGTTTTTGGTGGAGGCAACCGCGCACGATATTCACGGATATGTCGTGCAAGTGAACAATCGACGATTCGGTGACAGCCGAGTTCGAGTACCGCGGAAGATTGATTACGAAAGAGACGTCGTAAGAGTGAAGGGCGGCATATCAGACTATTTCGTAATCGCCGAATTGGAGGTTAATTCGTTGCGCAAGTTCCAGAGGAAGCCGAAACATGGGCCAAACGCGCAATTTAAACCATTGCCAATTGGGTACCGGATGTCAGAACGTAGGCGCAAGAATCTACGGGGCGATTGAGATTTTCAGACAAGCGGGGCATCGCAACGATTCTGGTGAGAAGATTTTCCCGTCGAATGCGTCCCCTAGATGGCGGGATTCGACGTAATGGCATTTAGGGGATATCAGCTCGCATTGAATCGTCGCTAGATCCGGTATTTAGGGTGATGCCAAAATTCGGGTCAGAACGCATTTTAGCGGCAGCGCACAATCATAGAAATCCTGCGGCTATAACTTCGTAAGCGGTAACCACGCGGCGTACTTCCCGCTTGCATAAGGATCTGGAAAATGTCCTCCGGTTTTTCAACAACTGGAGCGAGCGATGGAGAAGATCAGGCAGCGGCGGTATGGCGCAAAGAC
>Ga0187871_10003971_pt1 | contig 11284 bp, 9 predicted proteins | sample June2016WEW_16_1_FD_132988 | JGI IMG/M metagenome (GOLD analysis project Ga0187871, IMG submission 132988) | Peatland microbial communities from SPRUCE experiment site at the Marcell Experimental Forest, Minnesota, USA - June2016WEW_16_10 | ecosystem: Environmental > Terrestrial > Soil >...
GCGTGGGCTGCGAGCAACGGCGATCGCAGTGAAAACGCCGACTATCAGTACGGCAAGCGGCGGCTGCGCCAGATCGATGGGCGGATTCGCTTTCTCACGAAGCGAATCGAGGCTGCGGAAGTGATCGACCCGGAAACTCCGAAAGCGGGGCAGGCGGCGACGAGGGCATTCTTCGGAGCGACCGTGCGCTATGCCAATGCCGCAGGAGCGGAGCGCGTGGTGAGCATCGTGGGCGCCGACGAGGTCGATCTCAACCGCAACCACATCAGTTGGGTGTCGCCTTTGGGGTGCGCGTTGATGAAGTCGGCAGCCGGCGATCGCGTGGTTCTCCACGCCCCGCGCGGCACAGAATACCTGACCGTGCTTGAAGTGTGCTACGAGCGCATTTCGGTGGAACCGTTCCGTGAACCAGCCGGAGCCGAGGCCTCGGCAAAAGGATTCCCTCGCCGGCGCCAATCCACTTGACGAAGGTGCCATCACTGCAAGTAGAGGGGCAACAAGGCATCAATGTGCAGCTCGGACGCACCCGGTGCACTCTCCGTTTATTCATTGCCAGGGGGATAGCGGTGGGGACGGTGCTCTGCTGCCCCTCGCGGGTAGGCAGACATCGATCGCGTCCACCGCTACGGTACCATGGCTTTGTCCGAAAAGAGCCGTGTGGCCTCCGCCAGCCGCCTCGCGCTCGCCGACCAAGCCGGACCGCATTGCGCATACATGCGCTGCGCTTGCGACAAAAGCCGCTCTCCTTCAACTGCGCTCCGCTCCCCCATTAGCGCGCTTCCCAGGAGTTCCGTAGCTTCCGCCCGCCATGGGTTATTCGCCGGAGATCCTGCAATCTCCGCCGCGTGCAGAGCCTCGCGCGCGTAGTGATCCGGCTCGCGGAACTGATCCGCCTTCAGCATCACATGTGCAGCGTATGTGAGAGGCACCCATAGATAATCGGTCTCTCGATTCCAGACTTTTCCGGTCTTTGGAAGTTCGTCGCGCACCAGCATGAGCGCCGGCTCGATTTCGCCGGTTTCCGCGCGATAACGAGCCCAGCCTACACATCGGATCGAACTGTCTACGCGAGCCGGCCCTCGAATCTGCAACGAGTGTTCGCGGTCCTCACGCGCCAAGTCTCGCGCCCGCACAAAATCCCCCCGGTATCCAGCCACCATGATGCGCGCTCCGCGCACTAGTTCGGCCACTTCTGGGTGCCGTTGCGACTGAATCCGCGGCGCCTGAGTCAACGCCTTTTCGAACGCCTCTTCGGCCCCATCGAACTTTCCTTGCGCCGCCAGAAGCGAGCCCCAACGCGCCTCCGCCGCAGCCAGTTCCCAGGCTTCCGCTCTGGCGGCCGCGCCTGTTTCGAGTGCCGCCGCCAGCCAGGGCCGCGCTTCTTCAAAGCGGTCGAGAACAACGAGGCTGCCGCCGATCGTCAAATTCAGCCGGAATTGCCAGAAACCGGGCGCAGCCTTGCTAGTCTGGAGAGATCGTCCAGCCCTTGCGGGTACAGCTCAATCGACCGCGCGATCCGCGCGAGTTCGGCGAAGTTCTGCCCTTCGATATACTGCGTGATCGCCGCCCCCTTGTAGTCTCTTTCCGTCCTGAACAGGGTAAGCGCGCGCTGCAATTGCGCTATCGCGCGATCCGGCTTCGACAGCGTGACATAACTCGCGCCCAGGTTCAAACGCAGTTCCGTTTCGGTTTGCGGATCGTCGGCCCAGGCCCGCTCCAGCTTCGGCTCCGCTTCCTCCAACATTTGCATCACGGTCAGATTCCCGTGGCCCGCCGCCGAGGACAACACAGCTTTCAGAATGGCGCTCACCTTGTTAGGCTTTCGCCGCTTGCGCTCGCGCAGCCCGGGCCTCCAAGATCGCCACGATCGACGCGGTCGACAGGCTGACCGCTAGCAACAACAACGCGGCGCTGATCGGCAGCCATCTCCGGCGCGCCGCCTTGCACGCGCGATACAAGGCAGTCTGCACCCGCGCGCGCACCGGCAGACCGTTCAGGTGGCGCTCCACGTCCTCCCGAAAATCGCGGACACTCCGATAGCGCAGGGACGCGTCGCTCTCCAGAGCCTTTAACACGATCGCGCTCAGATCCCCTTTGAGCAGCCGCCGCAAGCGCTCCGCCGTCAGTCCCCGCGCATCCGCCGCTTCGTTGCTCACCGCATTCACCGCCCCCAGAACCTGCGCATCGTCCATCGCGCGCTGCAGTTCGCGCAGCATGGAACCGGGATCGCCAAATGGCCAGGCCCCGGTGAGCAATTCGTACAGCAGAATCCCCAGCGAAAACACGTCGTGCGCGGGCGTGGTACGTTCGCCCCGCAGCCGTTCCGGGCTGGCGTACCGCTGTGTGAGCATGCGCGTGCGCGTTACCGTGCATTCCCGCGCTGCGTCCAGAAGCACGCCCGTGCCGAAATCCAGCGACTTGACGTTGCCGTCCGCCGTCGCCGGAATATTGTTTGGCTTCAGATCCCCATGCACGATCAGGTTGCGATGCGCATAATCCGCCGCTTCCGAAACCTTCACAAACAGCGCCAGCCGGCGCGGCACGCTGAGCTTTAAGCGATCGCAATAGTCGTCGACCGCTCGCCCTCCACGTACTCCATGACCAGGAAAGGTTCGCCACTCTCGGGCGATGCCTCCGTCCAGCAGATGCGTAATGTTCGGATGATTCGGCGACGCCAAGTAAAAGCGCTGTTTCAGGATGCTCTGGATCTGCCGGCAGGCAGCGACTGGGGCACCTGGCTGAAGGCGCGAACAGGCGACGATCACCAGGTTTTCGATGAGGTGAGTTCGCTGATCGCAGCGCGCGCGGCCATGCAACAGCCGGCGCCGATTGAGCCGCGGCCAGCGGCATCCGTGCCGGCGAATTTGTTCGGAGCTTACCGCGCGGTTGGGCTTTTGGGCCACGGGGGAACCAGCGCCGTGTATCGCGCGGAACGCGCCGACGGCCAGTACCGGCAGACGGTGGCGCTGAAAGTGGTGGCCGGTTATCTAACCGGCCCGGAGTTTGTGCGGCGGTTCGAAGCCGAGCGGCAATTGCCCCGACAAAGGCAGATCTGTCGTAGAATTTGTACCAGGCCTCTTCGGGCCCGCGCGAGGGAGGAGATCCATGGCAAAAACAAAGCATGAAGCCGCCAGAATGCCGAATGAAGCATTCAGCGCTAAGTTGCAAAAGAGCGCGGCAAAGGGGGGCTGGACCTACGTGGTATGGCCTCAATCGGCGGCTTTCTTCGGAACGCGCGGTCTGGTTAAAGTCCGTGGCAAAATCGATGGCCATCCGTTCCAAAGCTCGTTTATGGCTATGGGTAATGGCACGCATATGCTCCCAGTCAAAACGGACATCCGCCAGGCAATCGGGAAAGAGGCAGGCGATACGGTGAGTATTCTGTTGGCGGAACGTATCGAGAAGCCGCGGAGTGCATAAGGGAACGTGTTAGCAGGTGCGCCAACAGCGGCCGGATGGCGACCATTGTCAACAAACTTCAGCTCTTGCGAGAAGTCACCATTTATGTTGTGCACAACATAAGCGGCCATTTCTGGCAAGCGCCGAAGCAATGGTGAGGGAATGCCTTGGTGATCACCAAGACAGCGCGCCTTGAAGCCTCGGAGTGCAAGTATACTTAAATCATCGGGTTAGGTCCCGCACCGACCACCTCTGGAGGGGGGCCCCAGATCGATGCGTAGAGAATTAGCGCATCGGTAACGACTCGCCTTGATTTCAGCCGATTTCCGGAATGTTCGGCACCGACTGCGCGTATGTTGAATCCGGGGGTGTTCACGACGATGTCCATCTGCCGGCTGGCCTTCGTCAAGACGAAAAAGTACGTCAGCCCTGGCGACTGACCGTCGGGATAGGTGAAGGAGGCTTGGCCGGCGCGATTGTGCGTGAGATTCACGCCGTCGACGAGGCCGGCGGCCGGCCCCGCCACGGTCGACAGCACTTAGATGCCGCTATTCGAAGATTTCTCCCGTCAGCGTGACCAACCACGGAACGCCCAAGTCGGGCGACACCGAGATCTGCGATGCTACTCCGGGGATCTGCACCCATGCCGTTCCCTTCTGCAATTGGAAAATGTTCGATCCCTCATCGGTCGCGTCACCGCAGCCGGTGATCCACACGTCGCCGTACGGCCCAGCCAGGGGTGCCGTCGTAGGACCTACACCAATACTGGTCGCGCAGCCTGCCGGAGCCCCTGTAAAGTAAGACCCATTCCAGTAGAATACGCTTCCCGATGAGGTGATTACCCACGGAACGCCCGCGGGCGAAACGGCGATCTGATCCGCGGCGCCTGGCTGCTGCACCCACGCCGATCCCTGCAGTTGGTAAATGCTGCCATTAGCAATGTCGGAACCATTGCATCCGATGACCCAAGGGTCGCCGTACTGCGACCCGTACGCGTTGGGACCGACGCCAATCGAAGTCGCGCACCCACCGCCGGGGGCTAGCACAAAAGTGGTTCCATTCCAGTAGTAGATCGCCCCAGTGTGGGTGATCACCCACGCATACCCTTGGGGCGACACGGCGATCTGAGTTCCGGCGCCAATGCTTGCCCGCACCCAACTCCCGTTTCGCCATTGGTAGACGTAATAGTCGCCTGCGCTCGTTTTGGCGGTTCCCAGGACCCATGGATCTCCGACCGTAGACCCGTTTGCATTCGGACCCACCGCAATGGACTGCGGGTTGCAATAGTACGGGGCCTCGGGGCAGGGGATAAAGTTACTTTGTGCCGTGCCGCCTATCTTCGCGAACTGCGACATGGTGAAGTAAGTTTGGTCAGTTGTCCCTAAAGAGACGCTCATGTGCGAGGTGGTAGCCGTAAAGTCCACCAGAGTAGTGACTTTAGGATCGGTGCTGACGGTCTGCGAATAACTGCCTGTTTTCGAGGAGTATGCGGAGCCATACATATCCACGGTGGGAGTGAAGTCGCTGAATGCGGTTGCCGGTGAACAGCACTGCGGAGTCTGGTTCTCAATCACGAATTCCGCGGCATCCCCAAGCGTCATGCAATTTGGATACGCCGGATTCTTGACGCAGGTCGGAAGCGCCTTGACCGACCAGCAGGGCGAGCCGGTTGGGGAGACACAATTGAGTATTGCGCCCGAAGTTACGTCCTGGAGGAAAGTACACCCGTACCCTCCGCCCTGGCTGATGTTGCCATTTTTGTCGCAATACCACTCCTGCGAGTAGATCTGGTCGCCGGGATTGGGAACGAAGGCGCCTCCGTATCCGTTGCTATCTCCGTCCCCACAGCAGTATTCCCTCCAACTGCCATACAATGCGACCGTTGGCGTCGTTTCAAGGTTCACGCCGCCCTGGATGAGGCCCGATCCCGTAGTATACCCTCCCAGGCCGTTCCATATGGCTATTTCAGTGCCAGTGGTTTCGTCTCCGCTGGGGATACCCGTGGGGACATTGAAATTAGCCTCGGTGGAAAGGTACCTGGGAGCGCCGGTCATTACGGAGCCCGTCCAGGGCGGGGCTTCGCCCGTCTTGCTTGGCCTGATTTGCGGACGCGCTTGGGGACGTTTGATTTCCAGAAACCGCCCCGCCGATGAGGCCGCCCGGAGCCAGCGGGAATACGCCGCGGCATCCTTGGGGTCCGGCCGCAGCCCGTAGCCGGCTTGGATCAGATCCGACTGTGTGTAACTGAGCGGATCGCCTTTCAGTGCGGGGCGATCGGCGCCGCGCTCGTTGGCGAGGTTGAGCGGACGCGGTTCGAACGTGTCGTCGGAAGTCAGATCGGCGGAATAGGAGGAAAAGTTGCCGTCGGAGTCCGTGCAATCCAGCGTAAGGCGCTGAACCTTGTCGCCGGCGGCTGCCCGCACCGCGTGGAACCGGGCGTATCCGTCATCGTCGGTGAACGCCGTTACTCCCGTGGATGACGCACTTCCTGTCGGGTAGATCCTGCATTCTAACCCAGGCAGAGCATGCACGGATGCAGGGGTATAGCTCTTCTTTGGCGCGGTGGGTATCGGATGAACGGGCGCTGCTGCGTCCGATGGCTGGTTCTGGGCGGAGGCCGTTGCCACAATCAGGAGCGTCATAACGGCTCCGGCAGCGATTCGGCCTTGCCGGGGCAGGCCCTTCTGATTCCATAAGTATTTGGTCGTCTTCATGTTATTTTCCCTCTGCGGCTTCTTCCGTAGTTGCACGGGAGACCATGTTCTTTCGACCGGGCGAGCGGAAGAGGCCGTTGTTATGAGGCTCGCCCCCGTCAGAAAGGGTCCCTACAAAAGTTGGTCGAGTTGCACCGCGCGGTGGCAACTTAATTAAGGTCGATTGTCTGTCTGGTGGTGGCCGTTTGCGTGCCAACCGTCGCCGTGGCCTCTATCGTCGCCTTCCCGGTAACTGGGTTTGAGCAGGTAATACCTGCCGCGCAATTCCCGGGACCGAACGCGAGTTCGCCATAAAGAGACGTGAGTCGCTGCGGGTAGGGGTTGGGGCCGACATCCAGCGCCCCTGTGTCGAAAACAGTCCTCTTTCCTTGTTTGATGGAGATCTCCATAACCAAGTGATCGACTGTGTCCACGGTGCCGTCCTGAAACCACCAGAAGAATTCGGCACACGGGCCGCCGCTACACGAATATGACCACGACAAATAGGGGATGCCGGATACCCATGCGCCCGAGGGTATGCTGCTGCAATCCGCGTCGGGACCACCCGTGAGGCAGGGCCAATACGGGTTACCGCTGCCGTCCAGTGGCGCAATTACGCCCAACGCAAACGCTCCCCCGATCATCTCTTGCGTGGTTTCGGACGGAACGGCCGCCGTGGGGACCGTAGCTACGGCGACTAGCCTAAGATGCGGACCCAGGCTAATAGTCTGAGCGTGCGCTTGAGCGCACACGCCAAGAGCAACTATTGCCGCGAGAGCGGCAACCATAAAGGTTCGAATTTTCGTCATTGGATTCCGATTCCTCCATGCGGAATGCGAAATGGCCGCCGGATAGGGTGGAATTGGAGCGAGTCGTTTGCGTGTGAGCCGGGAGCGTAGCAACGGCCCCCGGACTAGAGCGGCTTCCGGACGTGTTACGAGTTTCATATTTGGATTCTCCTTTTTCTTGCAGCCGGTTCCTTTCTTGGCTGGCTGCCGAAGTCGATCATCGTCTTTGCGAGCTCGGCGATCAATTCCCCAAGTGTGGAATCTGGCTTCCCTCGTATTGCATTGGAAGCAGGAGGCTTACCCCGCCGGATTCCCATGTCCGCTCTGGCAGGTTGCCGTTTGGACGCCGTTGGACCCTAGCGAACGCTGCGCTTCGTCCTTTTTGAGCTCGGTTGCACCAGAGAATGAGTCATTGCTGGCCGGACGGTCCTGGCCGGAGCCAGTTTCGCCTGCTACGGCACGGCTGGATCAGCCGGGACCTCTTATGCTTCGGGGCTTCCCTGCGCGTGAAGGCGGGTTCCCGTATAATAGGCTGAGCGCTACGGGCTTAGACGCCGGCATTCCCTGCGCGGCAGGGGAAGGAATGACGTGGACATGGCGGGAGATTCGCCGGCGATTCGCTTCGGAGTCTTCGAACTCGACCTCCATACCCGTGAATTGCGGAAGGCTGGCCGGAAGGTCGGAATCCAGGAGCAACCTCTGTGCGTACTGGTTTCGCTTCTGGAACGGCCGGGCGAACTGGTGACGCGCGAGGAGTTGCGCCAGAAACTCTGGCAAGCCGACACCTTCGTCGACTTCGACACGGCTCTGAACAAGGCGATCACCAAAATTCGCGACGTCCTCGGCGACTCGGCATCGTCGCCGCGCTTCGTCGAAACCCTGCCGAAGCGCGGATACCGCTTCATTGCGCCGGTTGACAAGCCGGCTCCCGAGCGGAGCGTGCCTGGTCTGTCCCCGCAGCCGCCGGGCACCGTCGGTTACCACGGCCGCACGAAGCTGGCCGGAGCCGCAATGGCCGCCTTCCTGCTTATGGCCGTAATCGCATGGTTCCGCTGGTCACGCGAAAGCCCTCCCGCACGCATACGATCCATTGCCGTGCTTCCCCTCGATAACCTCTCGGGCGATCCCAATCAGGAATACTTCGCCGACGGCATGACCGACGAGCTGATCACGGACCTGGCGCAGATCCACGCGCTTCGGGTTATCTCCCGGACATCCGTGATGCAGTTCAAGCACACCAAGAAAAACCTGCCCCAGATAGCCGCCGAACTCAACGTGGATGCGGTGATCGAGGGTTCGGTGGCGCGGTCGGGTAACAACGTGCGCGTCACGGCTCAGCTTCTGGATGCGCGCCAGGATCGCCATCTCTGGGCGGCCAGCTACGAACGCGAAATGACCGACATCCTCGGGTTAGAGGGACAGGTAGCCAAGAGTATCGCCGATCAGGTGCGCGTGAAGCTCACGCCGCAAGAGGACGCCAGGCTCGCCAAACGGCGCCCGGCCAATCCCGAGGCCTACGATGCCTTGTTGAAAGGCCGGTTCCTGTGGAACAAGCGGAACGCCGCGGCAGCGGAAAAAGCGATCGGCTATTTCCGTCAGGCGGTCGGAATAGATCCCGGGAATGCCGAGGCATGGGCGGCACTGGCGGGTTGCTACGCATCGCTCGGCTCCGATATCGGCTCGGTAGACCCTGCCAAGGTGGCGCCAGAGGCGCGCGCGGCGGTGGCAAAGGCGCTCGAACTCGATCCTAACCTTGCGGAGGCGCATGGCACTCTTGCCAGAATCAAGCTTTGGTACGACTGGGACTGGGCTGGGTCGGAACGGGAATACCGCCGGGCAATCGAGTTGAACCCCAACGACTCCATGATTCACGTGTTGTATTCGCACTACCTTCTGGTACGGAAGCGCTTCGATGAGGCCCTTGAAGAAAACAGGCGCGCACTCGATCTCGCTCCGCTCGATATTCTGTGCTCCATGCACCTGGCATGGCTATACTACGACTCTCACGACGGGCAAAAGACAGTCGCGCAAAGCAAGCGCGTATTGGAGATGGATCCGGCTTTCACCGGCGCGTACCTTTACGTCGCGCGCGGTTATGAGCTGCAAGGGAAGTGGCCCGAAGCAATCGCGGCTTATGGACAGGCGAGGGGCTCGTATGGGGTGCAGTATCTGGCGGGTGTCGCCCACGCTTGGGCCGCCTCCGGAGACAGGCGGCAAGCTGAAGGGGCCTTGGCGAAACTCAAAGAATTCTCAAACCAGAATTATGTCTCTCCGCTCATGTTCGCGGAGTATTACGCTGCGCTCGGAGATCGGGATCGGGCGTTCGAGTGGCTGGAACGAGCTTATCGGCAGCGCGCGCCGGGTCTGATCGAACTGGAAGTCAGCTATGTATGGGACAATTTGCGAACGGCCCCGCGATTCCGCTCGCTGGAACGGCGTGTGGGGTTCTGACCAGCGGGATGGCTCGCCGTGGCTGCCGGATGCTGCCGGCCACAATGTCGAATTCAGCGTCATGAAAATGCATTCGGGTTGCGTCCATCACCACGAAGCGGAGGCACCGGTACCTTTCGCCGGATTGAGCGGCTTGAATCTGGCGTGGATCGACATCGATTCCGGTCACGTCCAAGCCGCGGCCTTTGGCGATTGCGCAAGCCGTCGCGCCCACGCCGCATCCCACATCCGGATACCGCCGCGCGCCCTGGATGCCGATGCGGTCCAACAGTCTTTGCGCTCGACCCGCGACTTGGATGGTATGCTGCGGGCGACCGTATGCATGTCCAAACCAGAAAATCGCCCAGCATGGTGTCACCCTACGGCACGCCCCGTGCGCCAGCCGTCCAGGTGCCTGCTAACAGGCCAGGAACAGGCAATAAGACGAACAAATAGAGAATATCACATTGAGCTTCTTTAATCTATTTGCCTGATCTGAGCCTGTTAGCAGGCGCAAAGAGTACTTCAGCCTGCTCCCGGCCTGTTAGCAGGCGCAAGTGGGACTGCTCGTTCTTGCCCGCGGGCAAACGTGGGCAATCCTGTTCTTCGTCTGGGTCAATTTAAGCGAGCACAAGTGGGTCTTATGTTGAGCACCGGATTATGTTGAGTTCCGGCGAACAACCCATATTCAGCGGCGTGCTTCCTGCGGACCGCCCAACATAATCACGCTTGGTTCTACGCTCTTCGTTCCGGTCCTGGACTGGAAAGGAGAAGAGCATTGATCAAATCGCTGTTTAAACAGGCGTCTACGCTCGCGCGGTTACAGTCGGGACCGCTGGCACAAGAGTTGCCGTTACTCGCCGAAGCTCTGCACAACGAACGGTACCCACCAGAGACGATCCGAAGGTACGTCCGCGTGGCAGATAAGTTTGGCCGATGGCTTTGCAAGCATGGGCTGAACATCACGGAGGTGGACGAAGCCACGCTGGCGCGGTATAGAGGTACTACTGGTTGTCGGAAGAACGGCCAAGTTCGAGCCGCCGGCCGCACGCTGGCGAAGGTGTTCCGCTTGCTCCAGTTGCAGCATGGCGGAGCCGTACCGCTTTGCACTGCCCAGACCGAAAGCGAGGCTCTGGTAGCCGAATTCGATTCCCACCTTCGGGACGCTGCGGGATTATTGCCGGGCACGCGCGCTCATTACCTGCGTCACGCAACGTTGTTCCTGAAGTCGGTGTTCAGCACCACAACATTCGACATCAAGAAGGTGACGCCGCAAGCGATCACTGACTTCGTATGCGAGCAATCGGCGAAACTCAAACCATCTTCGTGCGCTGCGCCCTCGACCTCGATGAGGGTGTTTCTGCGGTTTCTGATCACGTTTCGTGGACTTCCGGCGGGAGTAGTTGGAGCGGTCCCTACGATCCGGCAATGGAAGTTAGCGGCATTGCCCAAGCACCTGTCGGTGGAAGAGGTGGACCGGACGCTGGCGACTTGCGACAAGGAATCGCCAGTTGGCAAGCGGGATCGCGCCGTTTTGCTGCTTCTGGTTCGGCTCGCGCTGCGGGCTGGAGAGGTCGCCCGCCTCCGTCTGTCCGATGTCGATTGGAGAGAAGGAGAGATTCGAATCCATCCTCCGAAATCCGCGCGAGAGCGAAAGTTGCCCCTGCCAGAGGATGTCGGTCAAGCCGTCGCAGAATACGTGCAAAACAGTCGCCCCAAGAGCGCTCTACCCTTCATCTTCCTACGTACCCGCGCACCATTTAGCCCGATTACAGGTCTCAGTACGGTGAGTGGCATCGCGAAGCGCCACCTCAAACTGGCAGGGATTTCGATTCCCAGGCTGAGCGCGCATGCTTTCAGACATACGGCGGCAACGCAAATGGTCAGGCAGGGAATCGGTTTCAAACAGGTGGCCGACGTCCTCGGACATCGCCTCCTTGAGACCACTAACATTTACGCCAAGCTGGACGAAGA
>Ga0187871_10003972_pt1 | contig 11283 bp, 8 predicted proteins | sample June2016WEW_16_1_FD_132988 | JGI IMG/M metagenome (GOLD analysis project Ga0187871, IMG submission 132988) | Peatland microbial communities from SPRUCE experiment site at the Marcell Experimental Forest, Minnesota, USA - June2016WEW_16_10 | ecosystem: Environmental > Terrestrial > Soil >...
CGCGTCTTCGGTCCGCGCCAGGGCACGCAGGACTTGACCCAGGGCGGCCAACGCGTGCGCGTTTTCAGAATCGATATCTACGGCCCGGAGATAGCACTCCGCTGCTGGCTCCATCTCCTCATTCGCCCGATAGGCGTTGCCGAGATTGTAGTGCGCTGTGGCGTCGCCGGGAGCCAGCGCAAGGGCTTGTTGGTAGGCTGCGATAGCCTCGTCGAGGCGCCCCTGCACCTCTCGAAGAAGGCCCAGGTTGTTGTAAGACTCAGCCGAATCGTCGAGAGCGACCGCCCGCAGCAGGCTAGCTTCCGCTTCGTCCGCTTTGCCTAGAACCATCAGCGCAATTCCCAAAACGCTGTAATGCTTCGATTGGCCTGGCGCAATAGCCAGCAATCGACGCATTAGCTCGACTGCCTGGGCTGGTTGACCGGTTTGATGTGCGATCAGCGCCAGCAAGTACAGGGTTTCCCTGTGATCGGGCGTAGTTTTCAGAATGCTCAGGTAAAACCCTCTTGCCTCTGCCAGACGTCCGGCACGATGGTGATCCAGAGCTTTTTCGATTAGATTGTCTTCATGCTCGGCCAAGACTTGAGAATAGTCGATTCGATGTATTTCCGTTCCAGGACTGCCAGTTCCCATCAGTATACGCCCAGCTAAAATACTTTCTTAGCTGAACTGTTGTTTTCCAGCGGGACGTGCGTTTGCTGGTTGTGTTGCAACTTCTGCGGACCGTATGACAGCTTGAGAGTAAATCGGCATCTTCAGGTACCCGCAATTTCCGTAAGCGTGAGACGATGCTCCGTGCCATTTCTGAAACGCACGCGTCCTGCTGCGGAGCTGCACGAGCGGCTAACGCGCCGCTAGTGAATTTCACATGCGGATCATGAAGACCCGGCCCAAGTGGCCTTTTATTCTTGCAACGGTAGCCAGTGCGAGGCGTACGCCGCGGCCGTGTGAGGGCCGGCCGTGTCGGGTACCACGTCGCCAGCCAGAGTGTATTGGGCGACAAGACCGTTCGGCGGTACGACGCCCTTATACAGCGCGCCTATCTCGTCAGCGGATAGCGCCCGGTTCCAAATCTGCACATCTTTGATGCCACCCTGGAAGAAACTTTCGAAGTTCACCGTTCCCATGCGTAACGGAGCGTTGCCGTTCACGGGAGTAATCGAGAAGCTGTAGGCATTGCAGCTTCCTTGCGGTTGGGGCCCGGGCCGGTACTGGTCACAGTCGCGCAGCACACCATTCTTATAGATGTACGTAAACTGGCCGTCGATCACTCCCACCACGTGAATCCACTCACCCGGCGTGACCGGATCCTGAAAATGGCTTCCGATTCCTAGCCCGCCCTCCGGATTGAACACATAGAAGCTTATACGATTCGCGCGATTTTCAGTGTTGCCCTGCGAATACATCCGAAAATACCATTCCTGGTTGCCATTGTCGCCCTTGCCTAGCCAGTTCACGTAACCACTGCCATCGTTTTTCGAAATGTGAGAGTGTCGGGGCGCATCCAGGCCGAGATGGTGATCGAGCTGGTTGTTGTAACGCTGAAGTCATCGCTATCCGGTGCTTCAACGTAGCTGTTTACGCCGTTGAACCACATGCCATCGTTGGGTGCCAAGCTGGTATAGGTCACACCGTTGCAAGCCGTCATTGAGCCAATATCCGAGAACAGGCCCCAGTAGGTTACTGCGTTTATACCGGCTTGCTCCGTCCGAAAAGCATAGTTGTCAGCGATTGGTCGTTTCCGGTACCACTCCCACTGGGCCGAATACACGTGGTGCGGAACGTCCACTACCATGCGGACGCACTCCCAGCGTGAGTGGATAAGTGTTTTCGGCCATGTAGCTAGAGCTGTTCCGGGCGTCCGCCAGACCGTTGTCGTGAAACCGTACCACCGCGGCTAGATCTGTATAAGAGGTCATGAGGGTATTGCCAACGGCGACGGCGCTAATCCACACTCGGGCTACTCGCTGCCGGTGTAGCGTCCACCTCAAAGGTGAATACGGCGCTCTCCTGTAAAAACGTGATGCTCTAGAACGTTGGCCCCGAAGAGGTTGCACCCAGGCAAGTGGCGCCGTGCGCGGTCGGGACACAGCCCAAGATTACCAGCATTAGTGCGTCCCAAACAATCGTCTCTGCCGCGCCTGCTTTGAACTTGCCTTTCATTTGTGCTCCTCTTCCGGAAGCAATATGGCAATCAATATGCCAGAGGAAGCAGTGCGGTGCGAAGCCAAGACGATCCTCAGGAACTCATTGAAATTGCAGGGAATGATCCTTCTTAGACAGGATGGCGCACAGCCCGATCGGGCGCACAGCCCGCTCAGAAAGTAATCGATTGATGAGAATAAAGAATCAGACCTCTACTCATCCGCTTAACTCGGGTCACCCAATCGGTCCCCGTAGGGATCGTTCCCCGGTTGCCAGCACGGTTGAAGCTCTGAAAGCCTCGGAGAATGGGGCTACAATACGTCGTTCGCCGGAAATTCACACGCCACTTCGAAGAGTTCGTTGATAAAGCGATTCTGATGCCGGACGCCGCTCACGCTCAGCCGCCCGCACTTGACCGTTCCGAATTATGTTCATCGCCTTCCATAAGTCGTTCGCCGCGCAATTCGCGAAAGCCTTGCTTGGCGTTCACTCGCCGTTGATCGCACGATGGTCTTCTCGTTAATATTGTGCAGAGACTGGACCAGTCGGTGGCAGCACCGCCTGCGGAGCCTCCTTCCTTCTTTAGGTCTGCGGTGTCCGAGCCGTTAGATCCGCGCTACATCCGTGTAGATCACGCAGGGTTGAGGATGAGATAGATCGCTCAGCGCCTTGCGAAAGGGCGGCGAGCATCGGCGTCACGCAATGCGGACGGTTGAAGACCCTTTCAAATTGTATCGCCCAAATCTGCTGCCTCAGGAGTCCTTAAGGGTGGGGACTTCTCGCTTATCCCTCCCCTCGCCGGATCCGTGTACACTCCATGTACACTTTTGCCCAGAAATGGCTGGTTTCAATTGGTCCTGCTAGATCAGATTGGTATTAGTTACTGTAACTTACAGATAATAGGGACGTTGTCGGCGTTCGACTCCCACTAGCTTCCGCCAAGTTACTCTACTCAAGTCGCAGATAGCGTTCGGCCAATTCGAGGATGACCAAATCCGGGTTTGTGATTTCAATCAGGTGATGATCCAGGCCAGTGCCCCTGTGGTGTGTGTATACGGGGTCACGAAACGTCTGGTAGAGGAAGAGCGGACCCAACACGTAGTCAGTAAATGAGTCGCCAAACACCACCAGACGCGGACTGTCTCGCCGGTCAGTGTGCACGAACTTGACCAGCCAGCCCCAATAAGGTTGCGGCGGATGCTGATCGATTGAGATCACATGGCTACGCGCTTTCCACTGAAGCTGTTCTTCGGGATAGATTAAATCGTCGTAAAGGTTCAGAAGAATCGCGAGGTCGCCACGGATTGGCAGTACCGACGACGTATAGTCATCTAGGGTAACGGCATGGGCGTTTGGAAACGTTCGAACAACCCGCTCCATTAGCTGGTTATAAGCGATGAACGCGCCTCGCGGCCCCCAGTGACTATCGACACGCCAGTACAGCCTTCCTGTTTGCTTAGCACGCCACAACGCCGGCCGTGGATCGATGAATTCCAACCCTTCCACTGTCTTCAAACGGGCCACTAGTTGGTCCAGCCGGGTTGTGGTATCGGGCAGGTGTAGATAATCCGGAAGAAGTTCGGGGTAGATGGTGCTCTTGTCAGGAGCGATAAGTATGTAGAAAGCGATGCCTCTTTGCTTTAGCCAATCCCTCTCGGCCACCACCGACTTGACCCACCGTTCGAGATCACCAGAGGTAAAGACGTCTTCGCCCGTGTGCTGTTCGAGCAACCTTTCCTCGTGATAAGCGTAGAATAGAAAGCTGTCTCGCCCTACGGCAACAGACGGCGAACTGCTTGTGCCAAGCTTTAGACGAAGCTTAGAGTTCCAGTGCACAAGCTGGCTACGAAGGCCAAAGTGGTCGTTCACGAATGCCGTAAATCTCTGCGGAAATATGCGATAGTCCGCCAGACTGACGGGCCAGCCCGGAGCCGCGGCTAATGTCCGATTTTCTGCCACTGGCTTCCCCAATCCTGCGATTTCGATCGCGGCAGGCAGCACCAGGCAAATCGCGACCAGTACAACCAGGAGAATCTGTCCGAAATCGCGGCGTGCGGGTTGACCGGGTGGCGAAGAAACCTCGACGTGCTTGGTTGCCGGGCCTAGATTGAGCGAGTCCATCAGGAAGAGGCCATTTGTCGTTCAGAAACGGAAGTAGATGAACGGATTATATGCACCGCCAGCCAGGCTCATCAGCGACAGAACTAACACCGATAACAGGACCCCTACACTAAGAACGCGAAGTGGGCCAAACGATGAGCGCTGGCCGAAGACCGTCATTGCGGAACTTAGCCACGGGCCTGAAGCCAGTATCGCCACAGTGCCAGCGAGCAGGACGTCATTGTGCAAGAAACGGCCAATCGGTGGGCCAAATTCGTACGGCACCCCCAATCCAGCCATGGCACGAACATGGTGCAATGCCTGGTGAAAGGTCCCAGATCGGAATAGGACCCAGCCGAGCATTACAACCAGCATAGTGTAAGCGCGGCACAAAGCGAGCGGCATACGTCTGAGAGTCTGTGCGAAGCCGCCCCTCTCGAACATCAGGAACGCCCCGTGAAGAAGGCCCCAGACCACGAAAGTCCAACCAGCTCCGTGCCAGATGCCGCAGAGAAGAAATACGATGAGGAGATTTAGATACGTCTTCGATCGTGATCCCCGATTTCCGCCCAGCGGAATGTAGACGTAGTCGCGAAACCATTGTGAAAGCGTCATATGCCAACGGCGCCAGAATTCAGTGACGGATGTGGACGAATAGGGGTAATTGAAGTTCCAAGGAAATTGCAAGCCAATCATTAATCCGAGACCGACCGCCATAGTGGAATACCCGCAGAAATCGTAGTAGATCTGCAACGTATAGCAAATCGTGCCAATCCACGCGTCAACCGTTGACAATCTCTCCGGTGGCAGGCTGAATATTGCATCGGCGGGGACGGCCAATACATTGGCGATCAAGACTTTTTGACCTAGTCCAATCAAGAGCCAGTGCGTGCCCTGGGCGGTCCGCTCGAAGCTCACGGCGGGTTGGTGCAGTTCTTTAGCGATATTCTTAAAGCGAATGATTGGTCCAGCGATAAGTTGGGGAAACATCGAGATATAAACCGCCAGATCCACCAGCCGCCGCTCAGCAGCCACATCTTGCCGATAGACATCTACGAGATAGGAAATGGCATGGAATGTGTAGAAAGAAATCCCAAGCGGTAATGCTATTTCACCAAACCTTGCAGTGGGATCCGGGATTCTGAGCGTAGCCGTAAGAATAGAACCTAGAAAATGAGTGTATTTAAAGAAGACTAGAGGAGCAAGGTTGAAGGCAATACCGCAAATCAGCCAACGCCGATCGTGTCCCGCCGCTCGTGCCTTTTCGATTGCCCTGCCAATACAATAGTTTACTAATATAGAAAGTATCATCAACGCAACATAGAAAGGCTCTCCCCAGGCATAGAACAGAAGGCTAAATAGCAGAACCGTGTACTTACTGCGTCCCGTTGCGTAAAATGAAATCAGAAACAGAGGGAAGAAGTAGCACAGAAAGATTATCGAGCTGAAGACCATATCATACGGCTGAGCGGCCGGGCACGGAGAGACATATCCGCGGGGCAGCGTCGCTAGACTTCAAGTTTGACATTTGCGAAGAACCGCAAAGATTGACTGCCCGCAGGGCGGATGCACCAAACCCTCAAGCCTGGACGAGACCGGCACAACCCACGAATCAAAAATCCGAATCTGATGCTCCGATTGTTCGGTCTTCCGCAGAATGCGCGCGTTCAACCACCAGCCGAAGAAGCCTACGAAATTCATGTAGTGCGCGGCCGCTACGCCTAATCCGACCGACTCCGCGAGTTCCGATATGCCGCCTTTTGAATACCGGCGAAAGTGTCCTAAGTTCGAATCGATGGGCCCGTAAAGCGATTCAAACGCGGGAATAATCAAAATGAGCCTTCCGCCCGGTTGTAGAACCGAGTGCATGTGCTCGAGGGCTTTCCGATCGTCGCTGATGTGCTCCAAAACGTTGAAACACACGATCGAATCGAAGCCGTATTTACCTAACGCGGGGAACTCGGGGTCCAAAACGTCGAGACGCTCCGAAAAGATGTTTGCACGTCCCGAAAACCTGCGCGTTCGCTCCCTGATGCATTCCGGCTCCATATCGATCCCCACCACGAGATCGAGGCCTTCGAGCAGAGTGGTGACATTGCCGACTCCGCAACCAACCTCGAGCACACGACGTCCGATGTGTGGCGCTGCCAGTTCATACTGCCACTGAAAATAACGGGAGGCGGCCTGCATGCGCCGCTGATCCCGTACCGTGTACTCAGAATCGGGAAGGTCCACTCTTCTGGCTACGGGGCGCGATTGCAAGGTCAGTTTAGCCACGGCGGATCTCCGCTAGCATGGTTTGCAACTTCTGGTCCAATTCCTGGAAACGCCGTGCGATGGTGTGGAGAATCAAGCCAGTCAACAGAAGAATCAAGCCCGACATCACCAAGCCCACCGCCAGGATGGCCGAAGGCAGGTGAGGCACTAGCCCGGTACGAAAATAGTCCCGCAAAACTACGATCCCAGGAATCAGCGCCAACAACATCACCAAACTTCCCAGGGCGCCGAAGAATGTGAACGGCTTGTAATCCCGCAGAAGGCTGAACATGCTGCCCATGATCAGGAAACCATCGTGGACAAGCCGGATCTTGGAAGAACTACCAGGGGGACGAGTGCCAAGATTAACCGGTACTTCTACCACGATGAAGCCGCGTTCAAGCGTCTTAATCGTCATCTCGGCCTCGGTTTGAAAGCCGCCTCGCGACAGTGGCAGAGATTTGACCAATTGCCAACTGAAGCTTCGGTAGCCGGACAGCAAATCCGTGATCCGCACACCGAACAGAACCTTCAGCACGCCCAGATAGATCTGGTTTCCAAGCCGGTTGACCGCTTTGAATTCGCTCAAGGACGACTCGTGAAGACGCGAGCCAATTACCATGTCCGCATCGCGGGTACGCAGCGGCTCAAGCATCTTATGGACCGCGTCTGCCGGATAGGTGCCATCGCCATCCACCATGACATAAATGTCGGCATCAATGTTCCGAAACATGGACTGAATCACATAGCCTTTGCCTTGCCGCCGCTCCCGAAAAACCTGCGCTCCGGCCGCGCTTGCAATGGCGGCGCTCCCGTCGGTGGAGTTGTTGTCGAAGACAAAGACCATCGCATCGGGCAATTCGCGCCGAAAATCGCGTACCACCTGCCCGATGGTCAACGCCTCATTGTAACAGGGGACTAGAACCGCAATTCGCTCGGCGGCGGCGCTCCGGGAGGTTCCCATGGTGAATTCAGGATTCGAGAGTTTACATCGTACCATCTCCATCGTGGCTCAGCGTCTCGAGCCTGCGGAGGAAGACGGCTAGGCGAATTGAGCCGTGCTAGAGGATGCGTAATTTGAAAAGAGTCACGAATTGGAGTACAACAGAAACTACACATGCTTACTTCCGGGCACATGCCGAAAGACCGAACCAAGAGGTCCAGCCAGTTGGCCAATATCGGCGCTAATCCCTGGACTTGCAGGCGCTCGCTCGCTTTCATGCTGGGCTAGAAAGGCCGCGGACCTTCATCTATGCAATTTCCGCACCTTCTGGGGGCTATTCACGGCTTAATCCTCATCGGCCTTGCGTGGCGCTCTTCTGGCCGCCTCTTTGGCAACGCCGGCTATCGGCTCTGTTCGGCTTACCTCTTAATCTGGGGCAATTTGGTTTTTACGGCGCTCATTCTTTCGGCTTTCTCCGCGTTAGATCGAGTGGGACTCTATTTTTCGGTGTCGCTGGTGTTGGCGGCCGGGCTGGAATTGTTTCTTCATGTTCGGCATATTATGCCGCACTGCCTCGAACATCGGACGAGCTTAGAGAGTCCCCCGCGCTTAGACCGGTTGGTTAAGCTCGTTCTCGGTGCGGTGCTGGCCAGCGTTGCCGTTGCAACTCTCCTAATCTGCATCCACTACGTCCCGAACAACTGGGACACCTGCACCTATCGCCTCAGCCGTGCATTCTTCTATTTGGGGCACGGGAATCTCTTGCACCCCGGGCATCCACCCGATCCGCGCCTGGCATTTTATCCTTTCAACGGTACGCTTCTGAACCTTTTTCTAGCGATCTACCAGTTCCCTCCGCAGTCTTTTACCTTCATTTCGGCGTTCACTTGGTTGTTCGCCGGGCTGGCTGTGTATTGCGCGGCTCGCTCGCTGGGCGCTTCCCGCACGGGCGGGTTCGTTGCCGCCTGGGTATGCTTGATGACGCCCAATGTACTCGCGCAAGCCGCCTCGGGGAATGACGAGATTCTCGCGGCCACTCCGCTTCTGATGGGACTCTTCTTTGCGGCTGAGTGGCTGCACACGCAGCGAATGCGGTACGCCTTGCTGGCCGGCGTTGGGATCGGGTTGGGCTTGGGGACCAAGCTGCATTGGGCCTTCTATTGGGTTGTTGTTTGCATCGCCGCGGCTGTGCTGGGTCTGCGCGTCCTTCGCAGCCGGGAGCTTCGTTCGCAACTCTTCGCTCGTGTTCCCGCGATCCTTGCCGCTTCGGCCATCGTAGCGCCCCTGGCCGCTAGCTTTCTGGTTTGTAACTACATTTCAACGAAACATCTAACTGACGCAGCGTTCAACGATCAGGTGCTCAACACTCCTTTCCGGCCTTCTCTGGCTCGCGAAAAAATTGAGACCAGCACCGGCGAAATGCTCCTCAGTCCTATTCCGGATTTCGTGCCTCCCCTGCATCGGGAGCGGCGTCAACCCGCTTATGCCGCCTTCAATCAGTTTTTTATGAAGTGCTGCTTCTCCAATCTGGTGGAGACTACGCAACGTTCCGTCGAGGGCTATCAATTCATCGGCCCCTCTGACCAGTATGCTTACCTACCTTCGGAGATAACAGTCTGGCTGGGTCTCCTGCCTCATTTCATGCTTCTCGTGTGCCTGATGCTGGTCTTCACTCGAAAATTGCCGATCGGGAGCCTCTTGCTAATCGCCGCCTTCTGGTTGTGGCATCTGACCTACGCAATGGAAACTCGCTATATCTATTGGGCCTGCACTTACTACTGCTTTCCTGCCATAATCAGCGCTGCAGCGATTGGTCTCGCGTGGGATTTTGCGAGATCCTCGCCCAGCACAGCCTCTCGCTTGCTGTCGGCCTCGTTTTTGATCTTGTTCGCCGCCCAACTCCTCCTCGGCGCTAACCTGCTGGTGTTCGGAGGATTGCGGAATGTCCACTTTGTCTTCGATCGGAATCCCTACAGGGAAATGCATCCGGTTGACAATAGCGTGGTGGCTGCCGTGGCGGCGGCCCGGAACATCTACATTCCCGCCACGCATTGGGAGGTTCTGTACTGGAACTTCATGCGGTTCAATCCGGCAGCCAAATATTCAACCGGTCAAATCCTCCAACCTCCTACGCCGGATACGTTGATGCTTCTCAGCATGGATCCCTCGATCGCTCGAGTGAATCGGGCCGGAGAGAATTTGACTATCGCGACATTGGCCGCACGGCTGCCTGATTCTTCGGTGCCGGCTCTCACTTATATTGGCGATGCCAATAACGATCACGTCTTTGCCCAAGGCGACGAAATTCACACGCGATATCCGGGCCGCGATCGATACGTCCTGCTAGAAATTACCTGGCGTCAGCATCCGGTGACGGGCGCCATCCTGCGCTCGGAAACCGCGTGTTGCACTGGGGTTCAGCCAGCGGATCAAGTGGCCTTCCGCTACGCATTCCAATCCAACGCGACCGGCAAGCGCATGGGGCCCGACTGGTCCGTTACGGGTCTCAGGTCTGGCGTGTCATTTGCCGCGGCCAATACGGGTTACGATACTCTAGTCATCGAAACTGAAGATCTTAAGCACCCGGGCACCGTCGAGAGGACGGTTTATCCGCTGAGTCAGACAAGATATGAAATACCAAAGAAGGAAGTCAGCTCCACAGCCTCGTACGGCCAAGGTCCCGGCGTCGCCGCAGCCGCGACCCGATGAGTTGTATATCAAAGCCCATCACAGCTGAAACACAATATATTAGAATACGATCGATGGAGGTTCCGAGTGAAGAACGAGAGCCACCGAACGGGTCTTATCGCGTGACAAACATTGAGCTAGACGGCTTCAAGCTGGATCTCCCGAACGACCATTGGCTTCCACAAATCCGTAATCAATTGCCCGACTACGGCGAGAACATCGGCCGTCTCGCCGCCGCAGTGGAAGGGAAATATCCGGGTCGCGGATTCATTGACGTCGGCGCGAATGTCGGAGATACGGCAGCCATTGTCCGCGCGCACTCGAATCTGCCCATTCTTTGTATCGAAGGGTCCGAATTCTTTTACGAACTTTTGAAAGAAAATATCCGCCAACTCAAAGGGGAGATAGAGCTGGAGTGCACTCTGGTGGACTCCGCTAGCGCCGAACGAAAAGGCAGTTTGAGTGTGGAGTATGGAACAGCATCGTTCCAAACGGATTCGAATGACAGCGCCTCAAGGCGTTTCGCGCGGTTGGATTCCATCCTGGCACGGCATCCACGATTCCAATCCAGCAAGATTCTGAAGATTGACACGGACGGAATGGACGGGCGCATTCTTGCGGGTGCGTTGGAATGGATCAGTGCCGCAAGGCCCGTGCTGTTTTGGGAGCACGATATCGGCCGGGATGCGGCTGCCGGCGGGCCAGGACTCAACATTTTCGAACGACTGCTCGAAAATGGCTATCGCGCTGGGTTGGTTTTCGACAACACGGGGGAATTCATCCAGGCAGTTTCGCTCGATGCGCGCCAGCAACTCGCCGATCTCTCAGACTATCTTCCCGGTGGAGAGCAATTCTACGGATATTGCGACGTATGCGCATTCCATGAAGAAGATCTCGATTTGTGTTCCCTGGTCCGGCGGATGGAGCTGGAACGCCGCCGTGGCCGCAGGGATTCTGCTCCCAAACCGCTGAACGAACCTCTGTTTCGGGCCCTGGTGCAGGCTCAATTTGAGGTACACGGCGCTCAGCTTGACCAAAGCATAAGGCGCTGCTTGAAGGACGAACTGCAGGGGATCAACGCCCAAACGCACTTCGACCACTTCCGCCAGCAGCTTCGGATCGCCGACCTGGAAACACAGGTCTCTTCCAAA
>Ga0187871_10003973_pt1 | contig 11280 bp, 7 predicted proteins | sample June2016WEW_16_1_FD_132988 | JGI IMG/M metagenome (GOLD analysis project Ga0187871, IMG submission 132988) | Peatland microbial communities from SPRUCE experiment site at the Marcell Experimental Forest, Minnesota, USA - June2016WEW_16_10 | ecosystem: Environmental > Terrestrial > Soil >...
ACCTTGCTGGGAAAGATCCTGGTGAATACGAACGTGAGTACGCCCATCATTACCAGGGGATTCAAGAGCGACCACAGCACGCCCAGCGACATGTTCCGGTAACAGATCTTAAAGTCCTTCTGCACCAAACTGGAGATTGCGAAAAGTTTGTCGCCATTCCACATAGTAGGTCGCCCTGAAGGGCACTCGACACACAAGGAACCGGAGCAAGTGAACCAGGAGAAAGCGGACTTTTAGTATACCATGTCGATCCAAATCCACATTCGCCAGCCCGGCCTCGCAGGAAAGCCCACTCACTTCAATTGTGTTGAAATAGAGTTTCTGATGAAAATGACGAACATGGGTGCGGTCTTGGCCCTGATTACGGCTTTCCCGTTGTCCGCGGCGGAACCTCCTGCGCCTCCCCCTGCCCAGAAAATCCTAGGCGTTTTCCGTGAACTGCGCGAAGCGGAAGCGCAGCCCCCCGCCGCACGCCGCCACGTATCGATCACCCTCACGGACGGCGAGATCAACGACTACATGCGCTACGCTTTGCGCACTACTCCGCGCCCCGGCCTGGAGTCGGTCACTGTCAAACTCCTCCCGCACAATTACGTGTCTACCTTCGCGGTGGTCGATTTCGACGCAGTCGAGCGGTGGAAGCCGGGCGCCATTCCAACCTTGCTGAAGCCTTTCCTCCATGGCAAGCAATCGATCTCGGTCGATTACCAGTTCACCGCCGTCAACTCGAAGATCTCCTTTTCAGTGGAAAAAGCCTATTACGATAAACTCCGCCTGCCCGCATTCTTTGTGGATATGATGATTGGGATTGGCGCCGCTCGCCAGCCTGAGCATTACGATACCAGCAAGCCGCTTCCGTTGCCCTTCAGCCTGCGCCACGTCTGGACCGAAAGCCAACTCGTCAAGTGCACCAACTGAAAGGACCGGCAGGTCGTGTCTGCCTGAGGAATTCGATGGAGCCTGTGGACCGACAGTCCCGCAGAGGAGGGCTTAGCGTGAACCCTGCGCGGCCAATGCCGGCGGTAACCATAGTGACTCCCTCGTTCAACCAGGCGGAATTCATTCGGGCAACCATCGAAAGCGTGCTGGCCCAGGACTATCCGCGAGTTGAGTATATCGTGATGGACGGCGGGTCAACCGATCAGACATCCGCAGTTGTGTCCGAATATGCCAGCCGGCTTACGTGGATCAGCGAGAAAGATCGCGGGCAGGCGCACGCTATCAACAAAGGTTTTACAAGGGCCAGGGGCGAAATCGTAGCGTGGTTGAACTCGGACGACATCCTGCTGCCAGGGGCGATCGCGAAGGCAGTGGACGCATTCGCCAGCGCGCCGAAGCAGGTAGGTGGAATTTATGGCGAAGGGTACCTGATGGATCGCAAAGGCGGAATCTCACGACGGTTTCCGGACACCGAGCCGTTCAATTTGTGGAAGCTGGTCTATCTATCCGACTACATCCTACAGCAATCCACATTCTTCCGCCGCTCTGCAGTGGAAGATGTCGGCTGGCTGGATGAGAGTCTTCACTACGCGCTGGATTGGGACTTGCTAATCCGCCTCGGAAAGCGATTTGGCTTACATTACGTCCCGGAATATTTCGGCGCTCTCCGGGAGTACCCGGAGGCCAAGAGCTTCGCCGGGGGGCGGGAACGCCTTGAGGAGATCCGGAGCGTGCTGGGGCGCCACACGGGGCTGAAGCGGGCGCCGGGGTATTGGATTTACAGCCTTCATTCGCGCCGCAGCGAGTGGCAAGAGGCTCGAAATAGGAGTTCGCGATCGCTCAGATGGGCCGCCAACCTCCGCTACTTCCTTCTTTATCTCGCGACGACGGGTCCTCTCCTGCTGATTCAAGAACGCTGTCAGGGCAAGTACACGGATGGCTGGGCGGCGGACCGGCTAAAATGGATGCTGCCCGAAGGAACAGGGGACGTCATCGTGCGTGGCCGCATACCCGCGGATTTCGGGCTGGCGGGCCAGATGCTCACGGTTCGCTCCGGTGGCAGCGAGTTGGGGAGTTGGCCTGTCGGCCCCGGGCCCTTCGAATTGCGCTTTGCGGCTCCGGCCGATATGAAAGGCCCGTTTCTCTTTGAAATCCGCGCTTCCCGCTACAGGCGGTCTCACTTCAGCAACGCAATGAGCTTTCGATCGATGGCGTGGATAGTGGAAACGATCCAGTGGGCCGACCCAGATAGCGGAGTTTGAGCGGGTGCCAGCCAGCGGCATGTTAAAATGTCAGCTTTCCACAAACATTCCGATGAAAAAAGCGCTAGTTACAGGACTTACCGGCCAAGATGGTTCCTACTTGGCCGAATTACTCCTGTCCAAAGGTTACGAAGTTCACGGCCTGAAGAGACGATCGTCTTCCTTCAACACGGACCGGGTCGACCACCTTTACCATGATGTTCATGAATCCGGGGCTGGGTTGTTCTTGCACTATGCCGATCTTTCGGACGCCATTTCGCTTTCTGGACTGTTGGCCGATATCCGCCCCGATGAAGTCTACAACCTCGGAGCGCAGAGCCACGTCAAGGTCAGCTTCGAAGTGCCGGAGTACACCGGGGACGTGGTGGCGCTGGGTACGCTGCGGCTGTTGGAGGCTATCCGTCGCGCCAGTCTAAAATGCCGGTTTTATCAAGCGAGTTCCAGTGAGATGTTCGGTAGGACGCCGCCGCCGCAGAACGAATCGAGCCCTTTACATCCACGCAGTCCCTACGCCTGCGCCAAAGCCTTCGCTCATTACAGTACCGTGAACTATCGCGAAAGCTATGGCCTCTTCGCCTCGTGCGGCATCTTGTTCAATCATGAATCGCCACGTCGCGGGGAAACCTTCGTGACGCGCAAGATCACGCGCGCCGTTGCCCATATCAAGCATGGCTTGCAAGAAAAACTATTCCTGGGAAATCTCGACGCACAGCGTGATTGGGGCTACGCTCCGGACTACGTAAAGGCCATGTGGCTCATGCTCCAGCAGGACGAGCCGGACGACTATGTCATCGGCACGGGCGAAATGCGTAGTGTCCACGAATTTGTGGAGCGGGCCTTCGCCGCGGCCGACTTGGACTGGCACGAGTACGTGTGTATCGACCGGCGCTACTACCGGCCGGCGGAAGTGGACGCGTTACAAGCGGACTTCTCCAAAGCCAGGCGCGCCTTGAATTGGCAGCCCTCGGTAACGTTTGCGGAACTGGTTCAGTTGATGGTAGACGCCGATCTGAAGGCGGTCAAGGCTGCGCTGGAAGGCGGCCGGGACGCCGTCCGTACCGTTCGGGAAGGCGCCTGATGTTGGATCTTACCGAAAAGCGGATACTTCTGACCGGCGGCGGCGGCTTCCTCGGGTCCCACTTGAGACGGACACTAAATGAGGCTGGGGTCAGCCGTGTATTCGCCCCTCGCCGCGCGGAGTTCGACCTCACGCGACTCGCCGATGTGGAACGGCTCTTCGAAAGCGTACAGCCTGAGGTTCTGATTCACGCGGCTGCGGTGGTGGGCGGCATCGGGGCGAACATGGCCGAGCCGGGGCGTTTTTTTTACGAAAACGCTCTGATGGGTATACATCTGATCGAAGCTGCGCGCAGATATTCCGTCAAAAAAACAGTGGTGCTGGGCACCATCTGCGCTTATCCGAAATTCACTCCCGTACCGTTTTCTGAAGATGAGCTATGGAACGGCTACCCGGAGGAAACTAACGCACCTTATGGAGTCGCCAAGAAGGCGCTGCTGGTGCAGTGCCAGTCGTACCGCCAGCAGTATGGCATGAACGCCATCTTTCTTCTGCCGGTGAATCTTTATGGCCCAGGCGACAACTTCGACCCGCGGAGTTCCCATGTGATTCCGGCGCTGATTCGAAAATGCCTGGAAGCGCGCGCCAGGGGAGACCGGGAGATTGTGCTCTGGGGTGATGGCACTCCTACCCGCGAGTTCCTCTACGTCACCGACGCGACCAGAGGAATCCTGCTCGCTACGCAAAAATACGATGGGGAGGGGCCGGTGAACTTGGGCAGCGGGACCGAGATTTCGATTCGGGATTTGGCCCAGATGATCGCCCGGCTTACCGGCTTCGCGGGCGAAATACGCTGGGACGTCTCGATGCCGAACGGACAACCGCGACGCTGTCTGGACGTGAGTCGAGCCGAGAAGGAGTTTGGATTTCGGGCAACTACGCCTCTAGACATTGGACTCGAGGAGACGATCTCTTGGTACTCGATGGCTCTCCAGAGGACGGCGGGCTGACGTTTTGTGGCATTCCCCGTAAGGCTATTCGCCTCAATTTCCCCAACTTTTTGCCGCCCTATTGGGGGCGATTCGGGCTGCTGTCGTGTCGGAGAAGGCCTTATAACGCCCTGCGAAGCGCAATCTTTGAGCGACATTCTAACCGCCCACCGGCAAATGATCGCAGACATCGAATTTGCACGACGCCTTCAGAAACTAGAAGATCATTTGTCGGAGTCTGATGCAAAGCAGGTTGAATTGCTGAGCTTAATAAAGGGCACACCAAATGAGAAGAACAACAATCGTGAAACGAATTGAGCGCTTTGAACAGGTTCGGAGAATAACGAGCAGAAAACGCACTTCGTAACCTGGGAGGAGATTCAATTCATCGGCCCGTTGAAGGAAAGATACCCACCACTCGACGGAGCGGACATCACAGTGCTACTCCGTGCCTACAGGATGGCGAACGAAGTTATAAGAAGCGGTCGCTACCCTCAGTTGGCGCGACGCCTACGTCAAAACGCGATCCACGATTCGCGCTCTGCCGTATGAGCCGGATTCGATTATGGAGAAAGAACCGTGTTCGTAGATAACGACCACTCGAAGCGCCAGCGAGCAAATCAAACGAGATTTCGCCGCCGAATCACGATACTGGTGCCGAACCGCGATGTGGGGCGAAGAGCCGGCGCTGAGTGCCTTGCCAGTGCCCAGCGATGTCGAACGGCCGTTGCCGGCTGCATGGGGGAAAACGCTGGAGCGAAAACTGCCACAGGAATCGACCACATCCGCCGTGCCTTGACCACGCGCGGGCACTTACCCAAGAAGCCGCGAGAAGAAGACCAAGAATTGCATATGTTATTTCGTGAATGCAGGGACGGTTCGCAGGGGATCTCGGGACGGAACAGTGGAGAATCACGAGTGTGGGTATCCCCCGTTTTCGAGGCGCGCCCGGTCTCCCACGCGCTTCTCGCCACCAGAGAGCTACGGGATATGCCTAGTGAAAAGGGGCGACCCTCCCAAGGTCAACGGTGATCCGGCTCTCGCGGTTCTTCGGGGCATTGTCGAGATTCTCTCGAATGCTAAGGGCCCCGACTGGATCGCCTTCCGCGATCCAACAATTCTCACCCCCGACGTAGGGAGAAAAGGATTCCAAAGGGGAAGAAACCGCAGGTTTCGTCCCTTTGGGGCTGCGATATGAAAGCTCCAATATTAGAATTTCCCCGCCCAAGAGAACTCCACATCCGAACTCGCAAGAAACACCACCAATTCACCAAACCAGCCCATTTATCTCCTCTCTCGGACCTGTATTTCACCTGTTATTTGCAGCCGCGGCGGATTCGCAGGCAATTTCAATGGTTCGAGATTGGAATGGAATCGTTGCCTCACGAAATGGCGTGGATCTGTAGCACTTCCGCGATCGAGAGGACCGGCCGGCGAGCGGCCCGTACCGCATTCTGTTTGCCGGCCGGTTGGAGACGGTAAAGCGCCCCTGTTGCTGGCCGAAATCGCGAGCCGGCTGCGGCAGCACCGCGGACGCGATGATTTCCGCTTCGTGGTGGCGGGCGACGGCCCGGAAGCCGCGCGATTGCGCCAGCGAGTGCGAACCATCGGCCTGGATGGTCTCTTCGAGTTCCGCGGGCAGGTGACCGATATCGCCCCGGAGCTGGCGGCCTGTGAGGTGGTAGTGCTGCCGTCCAGGGCGGAGGGAATTCCCTTGATCGTGCTGGAGGCCTTTGCTGCGTCGCGGCCTGTGGTGGCGTCTGCAGTGGGCGGGTTCCGGAAGTAGTCACGCCCGAAACAGGGATTCTGGCGCCGCAGAACAAAGAGGAGATCGCGAAATTCGTGGCCGCCTTGGATCTGTTGATCGGCGACCCAGTCTGCGGCTGAGGCTGGGAACCAACGGCCGCGGCCTGGTCGAACGCGGGTTCGACCGGCGACGGGCGTTAGAGGCGTACCGCTCCCTGTTCGAATGAGACTCAGAAGCAGGATCTGGCGGAGGAAGAGGGATTCGAACCCCCGTACGAGTCGCCCCGTAAACGGTTTTCAAGACCGCCGGTTTCAACCACTCACCCATTCCTCCAAACCTTATTATATGGCTACCTCCCGCCCGCCAGCGCCTCCACTTTCGCCGTCAACTCCTCCAGCCGCTTGATCAACTCGGCGTGATGGAGTTCCGCCGTCGGGGGGGTCTTCCCTTGAACGAAAAATGTACCACCAGGCTCGAGCACGCACCGGTCCACATCCTTTATCGACCCAAACCCCTGCCTGTGCAGCACGGTCAACAACTCTCCACGTGTGAGCAATTCCTTCGCCAGCGCGTGCTTCACGATCTTTCCATCGGCGATCAGGACATTCGGCTTTCCTTCGAAGAGCTGGTCCAGCCGCCGGTGCCGGAACAGGAAGCGCACCACCACGTAGTTCATCGCCAGCAGGGTAAATGCGCCTACCAGCCCGCCGGTGAGCGAGTTATCATTTCCGATGATGGCGTTCTGCACGGTGTTCGACAGCGAAAGCAGCACCACCAAGTCGAAGGGGTTGAGCTGCGCCAGCTCCCGCTTCCCGAAGATCCGCAGCACCGCCACCAGGAACACGTACACCGCGATCGGCCGCAGCATCTTCTCCACGAGCGGCGCGCCCAGCGCGAAGATCTGTCCCCACATGGCGTTCGATATCACCCAATCGGGCATCGGCGACTCCTCCTTCGCCGACTATTATCTGATAAAACATTAGAAGCAGGATCTGTTTCGGGCAGGAAGGTTCAAAGGCTGTGGATATTTTGTGCGTCCTCGCGGAAATTGGAAGGCGAGAGGCTGATTCCAAGCGGGTTGGCCGGTGCACAGCTATTTTTCGCGAAGCCTGTTTTATCCAGGGCAAATTCGTTGACCCGCGTCTTCCGTTAGCCTATCGTGAGTGGTCCCCATGTCAGTGACCAATTCCACGGAGAAGGGTCTTCCTACCAACGTCGATGCCGAGCGCTTCGTGCTCGGGTCCATCCTCCTCGACGACTCCCTCTACGTCCAGGCCGCCGGCACTCTCGAGCCGGACGACTTCAGCCTCGAAAAACATCGCCGCATCTTCAAGCGAATGGGCGAACTGCAGGACCGCGGCGAGAGAATCGACCGCATCACCGTCGCCAACGAGCTCATGAAGTTCAACGAACTGGAAGCCTGCGACGGCCTCACCTACCTCGTCTCCCTCGACGACGGCCTGCCGCAGATCCCCAATCTCGATAGCTACATCCGCATCGTCAAGGACAAGGCCGTCCTGCGGCGCATCATCTTCGCCTCGCAGCACATGATGAACCGCTGTCTACTGGGCGAGGAAGAGCCCGGCGAGATCCTGGCCGGCGCTGAAGAGACCCTCCTCAAGCTCGGCGATTCGCGCGTGAAGTCCGGGCTCATCAATCCGGCGCAGATCCTCCAGGAATACGAAGGCGGTATCTCCGCTTTCCTCGATCCCAGCAAGCGCATCAAGGGCATCAGCACCGGATTCGCCAAGCTCGACGAAATGACCGGCGGCCTTCACGGCGGCGATCTCGTGATCATCGCCGCGCGGCCCTCCATGGGGAAAACGGCGCTCGCCCTGAACATCGCCCAGCACGTCGCCCTCCGCCTGAAGCAGACCGTGGCGATCTTCTCGCTCGAAATGTCGCGTGAATCGCTGCTCACCCGTATGCTCTGCGCCGCCGCCCGCGTGGACAGCCAGCGGTTCCGCGCCGGCTTTCTCTCCCAGGAGGAACGCCGTAAGCTCAACCACTCCCTCCACGAGCTGGTGGAGGCGCCGCTCTACATCGACGACACCGCCGGCCTCAATATGATGGACATGCACGCCAAACTGCGCCGCGTGCAGCAGGAGCAGAAGATCGGCCTGGTGATTGTCGACTACCTCCAGTTGATGAGTTGCCCGGGCCGCCAGGAAAATCGCAATCAGGAAGTCAGCGCGCTCTCCCGCGGCATGAAACTCCTCGGCAAGGAACTCAACGTCCCCATGATGGTGCTTTCGCAGCTCAGCCGCGCCGTCGAAACCCGCCAGGGCGATCACCGCCCGCAGCTCAGCGACCTGCGCGAATCCGGCTCCATCGAGCAGGATGCCGATCTCGTCGGCTTCATTTTCCGGGAGGAGGTATACCACCGCGAGCGCGAAGATCTCCGCGGCCTGGCGGAGCTGATCGTCGCCAAACAGCGCAACGGTCCCACCGGGACCGTCAACCTGGTTTTCTTGCACGCGCAGACCAAGTTCGAAAATCGCGCTGAAGATACCGGGGAATTACCCGAAGAGTGACGGGCTCAGCGGGAGTCACTAGACTCCGAACTCCCGAGGTCGCGCACCGTTTCGAGAGCGAGGGGAATCGGTCTGAGCCCGTCTACGCAAAAAGCAAATTAGCCAATTTGCTTTTAGGAAACTACTTCTTGTGCCCCTTCTTCTTATGCGGTGTCTCGGCGGACGTCTCCGTGTTGGACGCGATTGGCGTCTTGGCATCGGGCGCCAGTTTGCTCATGACGCGATCCTGAATCCAATGCTCGTCCCACCACTCGCGCGGATTCACCTGCACGCCGTCCACCTGCATGCCGAAGTGGAGATGAGTTCCGCCGGCTAATCCGGTCTGCCCCTCGATGCCCATCTTCTGGCCCTTCTGCACCCCATCCCCCACCTTGACGTCGATCTCCCGCAAATGGCCGTAGATGGATTGCAGTCCGTACCCGTGGTCCACCACGATACAGTTGCCGTAGATCCCCATGTCGGCAGCCCACACCACTTTGCCGTCGTTAGCGGCCTTCACGGGTGTGTTCTGGGTATCGGAAAGATCGAATCCCAAATGCACCTGCTCGTCGATCTTCTTGCCGTGGTACATGTAGGTGCGCACGTCGGCGTAGTTGGCCTCTTCCTTGCCCCAATGGAGGAACGGACCGTTCCACAGGACCTTCTCTTCCGTCTTGAGCCGCAGGTCCGCGAGCTGCTGATTGTTCTTGCGGCGGAGATCGCCGTTGATATACAGAAAACGGTCCACCAGATCCTTGCCGGGCGCCAGCGTATTGTTGGGATCTACCGAATTGACCAGCTTCTCCATGAGCGCGTCTTCCACCGGAAAATCGCGCGCGCGGAATTTCTTGGGAAACAGCTTGAACCAGAACTTCGCGGTGGCTTCCGTGCCCGTCTCATTGCGCGCGTAGACCTCCGGCACGACGTCGGGCGGCAGATCCCAGGGATAAGCGAACATGGAAAACCGCTGGTCGGGATGGCCCGGCAGCGGGAAACTGCGGAAGCTGTATTTGCCCACGCGCACGCCGGCCTCGCTCCACGATCCGCCGGGCGTGAACACTGCCAGTTCCATGCCGCCCTGGTTGATGTAGTGCTGGTAGCCGTCGGCGAACACACGCGGGACAGTCAGCACCACGTTCACATCCGCCGATGCGGTATCGCTGCTGCCGCGAAAGTCGTTGGAAGTGGTCTCCACCACCAACCGCGCTTTGCCTTCTTTCAAATCGGGCACTTTGTTCTTGCCCGCCTCAAACGTCACGCGGCGCGCCGCTTCATGCCGCTTCCAGAACAGCCGGTGCGACGGGCCCTTTTCCTCCAACAGCGGGTAGCGCTTGCCCTCCTGTTCCAGCCATGCCTCCACGGCGCGCTCGCCGTGCGGATTGGCCAACCGTACCGTCACCGGTGTCGCGACACCGATGGTCGCTACCGGGCTGACATTCACTTCCGTGTGGGTCGACATCGCAAGTAGCGCAGCCAGCACCACGACCAAAACCAATACCAGGACGCCGATGATTACTTTCATTGATTGCCTTGTTGAATTGCCCAGGTCTTCAGCCAGTCGAGCACCGTCTTATACCACAGCAGGCTGTTCTGCGGCTTCAAAACCCAGTGGCCTTCGTCCGGGAAGAGCAGCAGCTTGGAGGGGACCTTCTGCATCTGCAGCGCGGTGAATAGCTGCAGCCCCTGGGTATACGGCACGCGAAAATCCTGCTCGCCATGCACCACCAGCGTGGGTGTGTGGAAATCCTTGACGTAATGGCTGGGCGACCACTTCTCGTATTCGTCCGGGTTGTCCCACGGTGCCCCGCCGAATTCCCACAGCGGGAACCAGAGTTCTTCCGTGGCGCCGAATTCGCTCGCCAAGTCGTAGACGCCATCGTGCGTCACCAGCGCCTTATACCGCTGCGTGTGGCCCAGCATCCAGTCGATCATATAGCCACCGTAGGACGCCCCCGCCGCCACCATCTGGGACGCGTCGACGTAAGGCACTTCGGCGGCCACATGGTCAGTGACCGCCATGATGTCGTCGAACGCCTTGCCGCCCCAATCGTTGTTGATCTCGTCGACGAATTTCTGTCCGTAGCCGGTCGATCCGCGCGGATTGGGCATCACCACCACGAAGCCTTCGGCGGCGAAGACCTGCGCATTCCAGCGATAGCTCCACGTGTGGCCCCAAAATCCCTGCGGCCCGCCGTGAATCAGGAAGACCACGGGATACTTGTGGCCCTCCTGGAAGCCATAGGGCTTCACCACGAAACTCTGCACCCGCGAACCGTCCTGCGAAGTCACCCAGAACTCTTCCAGCGTCGTCGTCTGGTGCGCCGCCAGCGCCGCGTCGTTCAAGTGGGTCATCGCCACCGGCGTGCCGCCCGACGACGCCACGCGATAGATCTCAGTGGGCGACATGCCGGTCTGCTCCGTGTAAACCATGGTCTTGCCGTCGCGCGTCAATTGCATGTCGTCCAGTTCGGCATAGCCGCCCACCACCTGGCGCGCGGCGCCGCCCGTGGCCGAAATCAATTGGATGGACTGGCTGCCGCGATCGTTGGTGGTGAAGAACAGCCGCGTCGAATCGGGAGACCAGGTGAAGCTGTTGACCCAACGGTCCAGCGTTTCGGTGAGATTCAACAGCTTGCCCGTGGTCCGCTCCAGCACCAGCAGGCGCCAGCGATCGCTCTCGTATCCGGCGCGAAACTGCGCGCGCCAGGCGATGTACTTGCCGTTGGGAGAATATTGCGGGCTGGAATCGGCGCCCGGCGTGGAAGAAATCCTGACCGGGTCGCCGCCTTTGATGGAGACCACGTAAAGATCG
>Ga0187871_10003974_pt1 | contig 11278 bp, 11 predicted proteins | sample June2016WEW_16_1_FD_132988 | JGI IMG/M metagenome (GOLD analysis project Ga0187871, IMG submission 132988) | Peatland microbial communities from SPRUCE experiment site at the Marcell Experimental Forest, Minnesota, USA - June2016WEW_16_10 | ecosystem: Environmental > Terrestrial > Soil >...
AGATAGCAACTTGAGCTCTAATTGCTAATTCCTAATTGCTTATCGCAAGCTGTCGGTGTATTGTCGCGGATTCGGAGTGCGACACGATGCGATTGAAGTGGGCTGCCATCATGGTTGCCGCCGTGGCCGACTGGCTGCTCGGCGCGGTGTGGTTCACGGTCTTCGCCAACCAGTGGAGGGCCGGCATTCGCATGCCTGCTGATGAGCTCCAGGCCGTTATGGCCCATCCGAATTACTGGCCGTTTCTGATTGCGCTCCTGTGCAACATCCTCATGGCCTATGCTATCGCCAGGGTGGCAGCCAACGCGGAGACGCCAGGGCTCTTTCACGGCATCGTCGCCGGTATCCTGGTTGGCCTGGCCGCTGGCGCTGCGATGGTCACGGAGATGGTCTTTGAAGTCCGCGCCGGCTCGTTCCTTCTGATCTCCGCCGGCTATCCGCTGGTGGGATGTGTTCTGATGGGCATCATCATCGGCGCGTGGAGAAACAAGGCCGCGCCCGGCGTGCGCAGCACGGCTTCAACATCATGAAGAAAATCGAAGGCAGGATCGTCAGTGGATATCTAAAAGCGTTGAGCGGCCTCGAGCAGTTGCCGGGACCGGATGGGCAGCGCTACATCGAACTGTTTCGCCATGGCACGCTCAGCGTCGAACTCTACGCGCCGCGCCTTACCGATCCACAGACTCCCCACACGCGCGACGAAATCTACGTCATCATCAGCGGCAGCGGACGTTTTCGCCGCGCCGCCGAGGAAACCACGTTCGGTCCCGGCGACGTACTGTTCGTGCCCGCCGGCGAGGAACACCGCTTCGTCGAATTCGGCGACGACTTTGCCACTTGGGTCTTCTTCTATGGCCCCGAGGGCGGCGAATCCAGCGCCCCAACGTTCGCCTCCGTAGTCCCCGCTGCAACCGATCATTGATGGCGAGGTTTCGATTGCGAATGTCCGCTCTTCCTTAGATCTTGTAATCTGCTTACCGTCGCCTGTCTCACGTCCCCAGCGACACATCACGGAAATCTCTTGATGGCGGTTTACGCGCGTCGTCTTCTATACAATGACTCAGCTTAAGAGGTCCACATGCGCGGAACGCTGACTTGCTGCATACTTCCAGGTTTGCTTTTGGCGGCGTCGGCCGTTTCGCTCGCGGCTTCGAAAGAGAAGGTGGTTGATCTGACCGCGGCGGATGGCACCAAGCTCAAGGCGACGTACTTTTCTGCCGGCAAGCCCGGTCCCGGCGTACTCCTGTTGCACCAGTGCAACCGCGATCGGCAAGGCTGGTACGGGCTGGCGGATCAGCTTGCCGCTGCGGGCATCAACGTCCTCGCTCTGGATTATCGCGGCTTCGGCGAGAGCGGCGGAGTGCCGCACGAAAAAGCAACGCAACCGGAAGCGATGGCCGAGCAGGCGAAGTGGCCCGGCGACATCGATGTTGCATTTCATTATTTGCAATCGCAGCCGGGCGTCTTGCGCGACATCATCGGCGTAGGCGGCGCCAGTTGCGGTGTCGGAAACTCCATCGCGACCGCGATGCGCCATCCCGAGGTGCGATCGATGGTGCTGCTCTCCGGCAACACGAATTATGTGGGACGCCAGTTCCTGCGCAACGACAACAAGGTTCCCGCGTTTTTCGCCTATGCGGATGACGACGAGTTTCCACCCAGTGTGCTGTCCATTCAGTGGCTGTACTTTCTCACCGCCGATCCCGGCAAGAAGCTGGTGCACTATGCGAACGGCGGACACGGCACGGAAATCTTCCAGGCCCATCCTGAGCTGATGGCCTCGATCACAGAGTGGTACGTAACTACGCTGATCAAAACTCCGGGGCAGGCGCCGGCGGCAACGGAGCCGGTAACGCTTCCGCCGCAGGTGCAAGTGCTCAACACCATCGATGAGCCGGGCGGCGCGGCGAAAGTTCAAGCGCAATTGCAGGAAGCTCGCCAGCACGATCCCAAAGCCGAGCTCTTCGACGAAACGCTGGTCAACTTCATGGGCTACGAACACATGCTGGCCGGCGACATGAAGTACGCTATCGAAATCTTCAAGCTGAATGTCGTGGCGTACCCGAACTCGCCGAACGTGTACGACAGTCTCGGCGACGCGTACCTCGCCGACGGACAGAAGGAACTGGCGCGCGCAAATGCGAAGAAAGCGTTGGAGCTGTTGCCGTCGGACACAACCGATCCGCAACAACGCAAGGATGGAATCAAGGCCAGCGCAGAAGGCAAGCTGAAACAGCTCGGAGACGCACCGCAGTAAACGTGTAAGGCTTGGAGCGGGAGACGGGGATCGAACCCGCGACCAACGGCTTGGGAAGCCGTGACTCTACCACTGAGTTACTCCCGCTCAGGGCCAGGGCCGAGCAACGAGCAAAGTGTAGCACCTTACAAATCGGCGGACAATTTCGCATTGAAACCGGCTGCGGTAGTGGGTCATCCTGAAAATGACCCACTACCCCGGCTGCTCCTAAGTTGCCACATGCCCGCGCGGGCCGTTATACTTCGAGTTTGCCCTATCCAACTTTTCGTTAGTGAGGAGCGCCGTTTTTCGTCATGCCGAAGCGCACATTCCAACCCAACCGTCGTCGCCGCTCAAAGACGCACGGCTTTCGTTCTCGCATGAAGACCAAGAGCGGCCGGGCGGTGCTGTCGCGCCGTCGTGCCAAGGGACGCAAGCGCGTCTCCGTCAAGCCTGGCTTCCGCGAGTAAGCCAAACATCCTTCTGCACGATCGTCAACATGCCACGGAATCGAAAGTGGATAGCGATTTTAGCCGTGCCGGTTGTGTAGGTGTCGGTCGCGACGAGGGCTGAATGTCCGCCAAGGTGTCCGCCTCCGGCAGTGAGTTTCCGCCAGCGCGCCCGCCGTTGGCGCGATTTGGGAAGTCGCACCGCCTGCTGAAACATGCCGACTTCCAACGGGTGTATCAGAAGGGACGGCGGCAGTTCACGGGCAACATGACGGTGTTTTTTCTGCGGCGGCAGAGTGAAGCCGACAGCGGGCCGCGCGTGGGATTCACCGTGGGCAAGGTGCTGGGCGGAGCGGTCGAGCGCAATCGCATCAAGCGGCGCATGCGGGAAGCGGTGCGGCTGTCGCCGGCGGCGTGCGCCGGGCCGGTGGACATCGTGCTCCATCCGCGCAAGAGCGTTTTGAAATTGCCGTTCGCGGAGTTGTTGAGCGAGGTCGAGCGCGGCCTACGCCTGGCGGAACAGCGCGCCCGAGTGGCGGATGCGGAGAAATGAAGCAGGCGATGCAATTCGTGTTGCGTGGGTATAAGCGATGGATCTCGCCGGCGCTGCCGCACGCCTGCCGCTTCGTGCCGACGTGCTCGGAGTATGCGATGGAAGCGATCGAGCGGCATGGTGCGGCGCGAGGCAGTCTGCTGGCGGTTGCGCGGTTGCTGCGCTGCCATCCGTTCGCGCGCGCGGGATATGATCCGGTGCCGCAGGCGGTGAAAGGGCAAGGCTTCAGCCCTGTCGAAAACGAGCTGATGAATGCGGGGCTTCAGCCCCGGTCGCCGTGGCTAAAGCCAATTGTGAAATGCGGATTCGCCGGGCTGAAGCCCGGCGCTTCCACCCTCGCGCAGGACGGAAACTGACACTTGCCTGAATATCGCAATCCCCAGCAAGATCCCGGCGGCGGCGGCGGTGGCGACAAGCGCATGCTGATGGTCTTCGCCGCCGTCTTTGGGCTGATCATCCTCTTCCAGGCTTTCCTTTTCAAGAAGCCTCCCGCGCCGAAGCCCAACGAAAGCAAGCCCGCGCAGAGCAGCACGACGGCTCCGTCTCCGGCGGCTTCGTCTCCATCGAACGTACGGGCCGCAGCGCCCGCCGTTAATCAGGCGACAGCAAGCACGCCGGCGAAGGCGGCAAGCAGCGAACTGCAGACCGTAGTTGAGAACGACCTCTACCGCATCACCTTCTCCAACCAGGGCGCGGTGGTGAAGTCGTGGATATTGAAGAAGTACAAGGACGAAGACGGCAAGCCGCTGGACCTGATAAACCGGGCGGCCGCTGAGAAGTTCGGCTATCCGCTCATTCTCTACACCTATGACGCGGCGCTAAGCGAGCAGATCAACAAGAACGCGCTCTACGTGCCCAGCGCCACGGGCACAATGAATGCGCCCGGCGAACTGACCTTCGAGTACGCCGGTAACGGCGTCACCGTGCGCAAGAGCTTCTTCTTCGGCAACGAGTACGTCATCTCCCTCGAAACTCAGGTCACGCAGAACGGCAAGACGGTGCCGGCCTATCCGGCGTGGCCGGCGGGAATGGGCGACGAGACGACAGCGCCGAGCTACGCGTCGGAACGCGTCGAGTACATGGCCGACGGCAAGGTTGAGCGGATTGCCGCCAAGAAGGTCAGCGGCGGCAACACCATTCGCGGGCCGTTCAACTGGGCGGGCTCGCAGGACCAGTTCTTCGCGGCCATCTTCCTGCCGGAAAATCCCGACACGGCGGCGATGGTCACCTTGCACAACTCGCTTGCGCTTCCCAAAGATGCGAAGAAGCCGGATCCGAATGAGGTTGTCCATTACGAGGTGCTGGGAACGGCTGTGGGCGATAGCAGCGGCGTGACCAAGGAACGGCTGTTTGTCGGGCCGAAGGCGCTGCACATTCTCGAGACGGTGCGCTCCAACACCGCGCCTGGGCAGATGAATGGCCCCGACCTCAGCAAGGTTGTGGACTTCGGCTTCTTCAGCCTGATCGCGCGGCCGCTGTTCATATGGCTGAAGTGGACGCACGAACACATGGCAAGCAATTGGGGCCTGTGCATCGTCATCCTGACCATCTGTATCAATCTGGCGCTGCTGCCGCTGCGCATCACCAGCACCAAATCCGCGCTGAAGATGCAGAAGCTGCAGCCGCAGATGAAGGCCATCCAGGAGAAGTACAAGAAGCTGCCGATGAAGGATCCCAAGCGGCAGGAGATGAACGCCGAGATCGGGGAGCTCTACAAGCGCGAGGGGGTGAATCCGGCAGGAGGCTGCCTGCCCCTGGTGATCCAGATGCCGTTCCTGTTCGCGTTCTATACCATGTTGCAGAACGCGATCGAGCTGCGCCAGGCGCCGTTCCTGTGGCTGCACGATCTGGCCGCGCCCGACAAGCTGTTCATCATGCCGGTGCTGATCGTGATCAGCACTTTTGCAATGCAGAAGATGACGCCCAGCGCGGGGATGGACCCCAAGCAGCAGCAGATGATGACGCTGATGATGCCGTTGATGATCGGCTGGTTCAGCTTCAATTTGCCCTCGGGCTTGAGCGTGTATTGGATTGTGGGAAATATCATTCTGATGATTCAGCAGTACGTGATCAACCAGTCGCATTTGGGCCAGGAGCTGCGCGCGGAGCAGGAGAAGCGCGCGCGTAAGAAGGCGCTGAAATAGAAATCGTTTTCACCACGGAGGCACAGAGGACACGGAATTTGGAGATTCACACGTGAACCAGGAATCAACTGATTCACGCCGGGGCAATAACCAATCGGACGACTAAGATTTCTTAACCCCGTGCTCTCCGTGCCTCCGTGGTGATCAAAATTATGCCGATTACCGACAAAATCGCCGCCGCCAAGAAGATCAGCGAATTCCTCAACGCCATATTCGCCGCGGGCGACTTCCGTCTGCGCTACAAAATTACGGTCGACCCGCCGATTACCGACCGCGAATGGGAGCGTCCCGATATTCTGGTGGAACTGTCCGGCTCGGATAGCCCGTTGGTGCTGGAGAATGGCGGCGAGTTGTTGCGCGCCTTCGAGCACGTCTCGCTGGAGATGTTGCGCCTTGCGCCTGACGAGCACGAGAAGATCAGCTTCGACTGCCAGAATTTTCGCGCGGCACGTCTGCAGGAGCTGCGATTGGCTTCCAACGTCGCCGCCGAACGCGTGCGCGAAACCGGCATGCCTTATGCGTTCGCGCCCATGTCGTCGCGCGAGCGCCGCATCATCCACCTGGCCATGCGGGACCTGGAAGATCTGCGCACCGAGAGCGCGGGCGAGGCCGCCGAACGCCACGTCATCGTTTATCCCAAGGACTACAAAGGCGGACCGCCGGCGACGCCGGTGTCGAGGCGGCGATAAGGCCGCTATTCGCTGTTCGCCCTAATGCCCGCTGACCCTCGCAGAGGCGAAAGTAATTAGCCCAGCGCGGAAGCGCTGGGTAACCGGTCCACCTAATGGCGGAGCCGCTTCAGCGGCGGCACATGCCCAGCCCCGCACAGTGTCGCCCTTTAGGGGGCTCGATACTAGTTTGCTATCTGTTACCCAGCGCTTCCGCGCTGGGCTAATTGCTGTCGCGCCTGCGGCGCTGCCGGCGAGAACCGAAAAGCGACAGGCAAGCTGCGGAAGCCGCGCGGCTCGTGAATAATGCTTTCCATGCACCTCGACGACACCATCGTCGCCATTGCCACGCCTCCGGGGCGCGGCGGGATTGGCGTGGTGCGGCTGTCGGGACCGGATGCGGTCAAGATCGTGCGTCCCATGTTACGTCTCGCGCGTGACCATGAGCTCGGGGTCCCCAACGCGCCCGCCGTTGGCGCGATGGGGTGGGAGCTCGAAGCCGGACGCGCGCATTTCGGCGAGCTGGTCGAACCCGCAACCGGCGAGCGCATCGACGAGGTCGTCACTACCTACTTCGCCAAGCCCCATTCCTACACGACCGACGATGTGGTTGAGATCTCCTGCCATGGCTCGCCGGTGGTGCTCCGCCACGTGGTGGAGATGGCGATTGCCTCCGGGGCGCGGCTGGCGGAGCCCGGCGAGTTCACCATGCGCGCCTTCCTCAATGGCCGCATCGACCTGACGCAGGCCGAGGCGGTGCGCGACCTGATCGAGTCGCAGACGCTGTACCAGGCGCAGGTGGCGGCGCGGCAGTTGGAGGGCGCTCTCTCGAAGCGCTTGCAGCCCATCAAGCAGCGGCTTATAGAGCTGATCGCCACCATGGAAGCCGGCGTTGACTTCGCCGAGGACGACGTGTCGGTCATAGCCAATGAACAGATTCTTTCGCGCATCGCGACCATCCGCATGCCTCTGCACGAGCTGCTGGCATCGTTCGCCTTCGGCAAAGTAGTGCACGAAGGGCTGACGCTCGCCATTGTCGGGCGGCCGAATGTCGGCAAATCCAGTTTGTTCAATCGGCTGGTGGAGCGCGAGCGTGCCATTGTCACGGCAACTCCTGGCACCACGCGCGACCTGGTCAGCGAGACGGTTGCGATCGGAGGCATTCCCGTGCGGGTCATCGACACGGCGGGAATTCGCGCGGCCAGCGACGAAGCCGAGAGCATCGGTGTGCGGAAAACGATGGAGGCAATGGCTGACGCCGATGTGGTACTTGTGGTCGTCGACGCATCGACGCCAGCAAACTTTGGCGGGCTAATCCCCATGGATCAGTCCTTCGGAATGCGCCTGCTCACCATCCTGGAGGATCGAAAGCCGCTTGTCGTGTGGAACAAGATTGACTTGGTGGCGCCCAGGCGATACTTGCCGGTCGAAGAGCCGGTCCCCGGATTGCCCTTGGCAGACCTCGCCTGGCGTCCCGGGTCGATAGGCACGTCGGCGCTGACCGGCGAAGGGATCGACGAGCTTCGCAGGAAGATTCTGGAACGAGTGGGTGGTAACCAAATGCCGCAGCAGGAGAGCGGCTTCCTCACCAACGTTCGCCAGAAGCAGTTAGTCGTGGAGGCCCTGGCCGCGCTCGACCGCGCCTCAAGCGCCGTCCCGATTCATATTCCTGACGAAATGATACTGCTCGACCTCTACAGCGCGTTGCGCCCGCTGGACGACATCACCGGCGCCACCACCGCCGACGACATCCTGAACCTGATCTTCGGTTCGTTTTGCATTGGGAAATGACGCGCTACTTGACAAATGATGGCTAGCTAAGTAAATTAGCTAATCATGAAGTGCCACACCGTTCACGAGGCCAAGACCAACCTTTCCAAGCTGATCGAGCAGGCCTGCAACGGCGAGGAGGTCATCATTGCCCGGGGCAAGAAGCCGGTGGTGAAACTGGTGCCCATCGCAAGCGGTGTGAAGAAGCGGGTGCCGGGAGGTTTTGAAGGGAAAATCTCCTGGACGCCGGATGCGTTCGATCCTCTCACTCCGGACGAGATGCGTCTGCTCGGCTTCGAATTCGAATGAACCTGCTGCTCGATACCCATGCCCTACTGTGGTGGCTTGGCGAGCCGGAGCGTGTCAGCAAGGCCGCGCGAGCCGCATTGGAAGACCCGAATTATCGCATCTACGTATCGGCGGCGGTCGCGTGGGAAATGGCCATTAAGCTGAACCTGGGCAAGCTGGATGCGCAAGAGGTCGTTGGAGATTTTAAGCGCGTTCTCTATGCGAAGGGTTTCTACCGTCTGGCGATCTCGACCGACCACGCACTACGTGCCGGAATGCTGCCGCTGCACCACGCCGATCCTTTCGATCGCATGCTGGTGGCGCAAGCGCAGGCGCTGAACTGCCCTATCGTGAGCGCCGACGCTCGTCTGGATTCTTACGGTGTGCGACGCATCTGGTAGGCGCGTAGCGTTCCTGACGGGGCGATTTCTGCGATACTGGAAATAGCCCGCTACGACTTTATGCGCCGAGCGCTTGCAAGCTGCGCGGGCACAATTCTTATGTCAGCAGCCGACCCCAAATCCGTAAAAGTAAACGTCACCACCGGTACCGGGATGGAGATCGAGTGGAAGGACGAGCATTTCAGCGCGTACAGCTTCCCGTTCCTGCGCGATGCCTGTCCCTGCGCGATGTGCAATGAAGAGCGCGAGAAAGATGGCCGGCAGCCGGGCGATTCGCTGAAGCCCGTTGCCGGGCAGTTGCCCATGTTCAAGGCAGCCGCGCGACCCACGGAAGTGAAGCCCGTGGGTAAGTATGCGATCAGCTTCACCTGGAACGATGGCCATCAGCACGGCATTTATTCGTGGCAGTACCTGCGCGAACATTGTCCCTGCCAGGAGTGCAAGGCGCGCCGCGCCATGGAAGCCCCGGCGGTGGGCAGCAAGCCCAACTGATGCACTTCCTGCCGTGAGATTTCACCACGGAGGCACGGAGGGCCCGGAAAAGAATTTTTCTAAATCAATTTCGTGTTTTCCGTGCTTCCGTGGTGAACACGAGTTGTTTCGAGTAACCTGAATTTTGCCCTCGTATTTATCCCAGCTCAACCCGCAGCAGCGCGAAGCCGTCGAGGCCGTCGAGGGCCCGGTGTTGATTCTCGCCGGCGCGGGCAGCGGGAAGACGCGCGTCATCACCTATCGCATTGCGCACCTCATCGACGGCATCGGCGTGCCGCCGGACTCGATCCTTGCCGTCACGTTCACCAACAAGGCGGCGTCGGAGATGGCCAGCCGCGTCGAGTCGCTGGTGGGCACGCGCTCCGTCACCAAGCCACTGATCTCGACGTTTCACTCCTTTTGCGTGCGCCTGTTGCGTCGGGATATCGAAACCCTGCAGATCGGCGGGAAGGGCTATCGCAAGGACTTCGTCATCTACGACGAAGCCGACCAGCAGAGCGTGGTGAAGGCGGCGATGAAGCGGCTCGGCATCGACGACAAGCAGGTCACGCCGCGCAATGTGCTGGCGCAGATTTCGTGGGCCAAGAACCACATGCTCGATCCGCAAGAGGTTTACCTGAATTCGAGCGATCCCAAGACCGAGCGGGTGGCGCAGATTTATGAGGTCTATCGGCAGGAGCTGGCGAAATCGAACGCGTTGGACTTCGATGATCTGCTGCTCTATGCCGTGAAAGTGTTGAAGTCGTCGGCCGAGGTGCGCGAGCGCTACAACCGGCGCTATCGTCACATTCTGGTGGACGAGTATCAGGACACGAACCGGCCACAGTATGAGCTGATGCGCATGCTGGCGGGCACGGAGCACAACGTTTGCGCCGTCGGCGATGAGGACCAGAGCATCTATTCGTGGCGCGGGGCCGACATTCGCAACATTCTGGAATTCGAGCAGGATTTCCCCGAGGCGCGCATTATCCGGCTGGAGCAGAACTACCGGTCGACACAAAACATCTTGCAGGCGGCATCGGCCGTGGTGGCGCGCAACGTGAAGCGCAAGGGCAAGAACCTGTGGACGGAACGCAGCGGCGGCGCGCAGATCGGCTACTACGAAGCGCCCGATGGCGAGAACGAAGCATTGTTTGCGGCCGACTACATCAGTAAGTATCTTCGCCAGGGCCAGGCCGAGAACGGCGAGACGCCGCGCGCGGCGGTGCTCTACCGTACAAACTCGCAATCGCGGCTGGTGGAAGAGGCCATGCGGCGCTACCAGATGAACTACCACGTTGTGGGAGGGTTCAGCTTCTACGAACGGGCCGAGATCAAGGATATGATTTCGTACCTTAAGGTCATCGGCAATCCGGATGATTCGATTGCTTTGCAGCGCGTGATCAACACGCCACCCCGGGGGATCGGAAAGACCACGATGGAGACGATTGAGCGGATCGCCCTCGAGACCGGGACATCGTTGTGGAATGCAATCGGCGAAACGGTACGGCAGCGGCTGCTCCCGCCGCGGGCGCTGGCGGCGCTGAATAGCTTTCGGGAAATGATCGAAGATGCGCGCGCGATGCATCTCGGGACATTTCGCGAGCGCGTGGCGGAGACGGCTGCGGCTGAGCAACCGATCGGGACGCTTGAAGAAGACCACCTGCAGCACGCGATGGATTTCTCGCCAGAGATGTTTGAAGGAGAAGACGCGCTTTCTTCCACTCCGGCAAACAGCAGGTCCTTCCACTCCGGCGGCCAAAAGACAGTCGCCTCCGGTCGGGATGACAACCAAAATAGAGACGATGCAACGGCGTTCTCGCCGGAGTCGCTTGCAAGCCACGGAGAAGATGCGACCGGAGAAGACGGGCAAGCGCGCGTCGAAGGCTTTCGCGCGCCGGGCGATGCCGCGAACACGGCCGAGCTGCTGAAGTTCCTACTGGATCGTACCGGCTACATCAAGCTGCTGGAACAGGAGGACACGCCGGAGTCCCTGGCGCGCATCGAGAATTTGCGCGAGTTGGTGAATGCGGCGATGGACTCGCGCGATCGTGGCGAGACCCTGAGCGAATTCCTTGACCATGCCGCGCTGGTCAGCGATGCCGACCAGTACGACGAAAACTCGCGCATCACGCTGATGACGCTGCACGCGGCCAAGGGCCTGGAGTTCCCGCTGGTGTTTCTGATCGGCCTGGAAGAGGGCCTCTTTCCGCACTCGCGAACGCCGCTTGCGCCAGACGACATCGAAGAGGAGCGCAGGTTGTGCTATGTCGGCATGACGCGGGCGATGGACACGCT
>Ga0187871_10003975_pt1 | contig 11274 bp, 6 predicted proteins | sample June2016WEW_16_1_FD_132988 | JGI IMG/M metagenome (GOLD analysis project Ga0187871, IMG submission 132988) | Peatland microbial communities from SPRUCE experiment site at the Marcell Experimental Forest, Minnesota, USA - June2016WEW_16_10 | ecosystem: Environmental > Terrestrial > Soil >...
ATCAGCGATGGGCTCTGGAGGAGAGAATTCGGAGCCGACCCACACATCATTGGTAAAGCGTTGCGCCTCGACAACGATGTTTATCACGTGGTCGGCGTCATGCCGGCAAGTTTTCGCGACCAGGGTCGAACCAGGGAGGAGCGGAACACCGAATTGTGGGCGGGAACCGGTTTCGCCGCAGATCCGGCGCCCCCTCCCCTACGCAGTTCCCGTTTGACTCTCTCGACCATCGCGCGCCTGAAACCCGGGCTCTCAATTGCCGCCGCGCAGGGGCGCCTCGATGCGCTGGTTTCATCGCTGACGAAGCAGTTCTCCGCAGAGTATCCGGCGCAAGTAGAATGGACCGTTCGTCTGGTTCCGCTCAGCGAAACCGTGGTTGGCAGCATTCGCCAGTCTCTTATTCTGCTGTTCGGCGCGGTGGGATTGGTTCTCTTGATCAGCTGCGTCAACGTCGCCAATCTTCTGCTTGCCAGGGCCAGTGCGCGAGTCCGTGAGATCGCAGTTCGCCAGGCGCTGGGAGCCGCAAGAGCACGCCTGCTCCGCCAGCTTCTGACCGAGAGCCTGCTGCTTTTCTTGCTCGGCGGAGTTGCTGGTTTTGCCGTTCTTTTCTGCGCGAGGAAATTCCTCCTGCAACTCGTTCCAGACAGCCTGCCGCGCCTCAACGACATTTCGATCGGCTGGGGCGTGCTGGGGTTTGCCGTCGCCGCCTCCCTCGCCGCCGGAGTCATCTTCGGGCTCGCTCCCGCGTGGATGATGAGCCGTCTTGATTTGACCGCCACGCTCAGGCAGGAAGGGCGCGGCTCCAGCGGCTCCTCCGAACGCTCTCGCGCGCGCCGCGTCCTGGTCATCAGCGAGTTGGCGTTCTCGTTGGTGCTGCTGGTGGCTGCAGGCCTGCTGCTGCACAGCTTCTGGGAGTTGTTCAAAGTGCAGCTCGGTTTCAATCCCGACCGCGCGATGGCAGTCCAAACCTGGCTGCCGGAGCCGAACGATCCCAAGGCGGACCGTTACAGCACGGCTACCCAGGAAGCGGTGTTGCTGCGCGAAATTCTTCGCCGCAATCGCACCCTGCCGGGCGTAGAAGAAACGGCCGTCGGAAACATGGATTCTCTTCCTCTCGGGCACGGCCGCGACGACCTCAATGTGTCTCCGTTGATCCGCGAAGGCTACGAGGCCAGGAGGAATGAGAACCCGCTGATCAACACTTCCATCGTTTCTCCTGAATACTTCCACTTGCTGGGCATGACGCTCTTGCGCGGCCGTCTCTTCAGCGACCAGGATCTTGAGGACACACCCTCGATCGCCGTCATCAATGAGGCCGCAGCCCGCACCTACTGGCCCGGCCAGGACCCCTTGGGCAAGCGCATCCGAATGAATCCGGATAAGCCAGCCTGGACCTCGATCGTCGGCTTGATTGCCGATGCTCGCACTGAAACGCTGGCCGACGCCGGCACTCCGCAGATCTATCTCAGCATTTACCAGCACCCCGCCAAAGACCTGGCCATCTTTCTTCGCGGGCAACTCGATCCCGGCGCCATCCCCGCGCAGGTGCAAAGCCAGGTCCAGTCCGCCGATGCGGAACTTCCTGTGTTCCATGCGGAAACGCTGGACGATGTGCTTACCGACTCGCTTTCGGTGAGGCGATTCGCGATGAAAATGGTTGCGCTGTTTGCCGCCACTGCCTTGCTGCTCGCCGGACTTGGAATCTACGGAACCATATCGTACGTCGTCAACGAGCAGACCCGCGAGATCGCCATTCGCCTTGCGCTGGGTGCACAAAAGCGCAACATCCTCAAGATGGTTCTGCGCCAGGGACTCGGTTTGGCTGCCGCCGGCGCCGGAGTGGGTCTGGTGGCAGCGCTCATCGTCTCTCATCTCATGGCCGGCCTGCTTTACGGCGTGTCGCCTACAGACCTGCCGACGTTCGCCGGCGTCACCCTCGTGCTAACCTCGGTCGCGCTCGCCGCCAGCTACATCCCGGCGCTGCGCGCCATGCGCCTCGACCCGAACACTACGCTCCACTCCGATTAGCCCTTTCGGCGTTTCGTACGGCATCGAAGGCCCGCAGGCTGGCAGCGATCCTTTTTGGATCGCTGCCGGCCGTCAGACATTGCGCGAGCCTCAACCAGAAACGAAGACCTAGGCCGCGACCTCGTTGACTGCGCCGGCATTCGCGCCGCGCACCCTGAAGTGCCTCATCTGAATCGATAGCGCGCGTTCGATTTTGCGTAGTTCGCCGCGCTCCGCCGGTCCGGCAAAGGTTGAAGCTACTCCCCTGGCCGAGGCGCGGCCGGTGCGGCCCACGCGATGCACAAAATCCTCCGCCACTTTCGGTAGATCGAAGTTGACCACGTGGGCGACGTTGGCTACATCGAGGCCGCGGGCAGCAACGTCGGTCGCCACAAGCACGCGGTGGCGCCCTTCGGAGAAGTTGCGCAGTGCCTGGTTCCGTTGCGCTTGCGAGCGGTCGCTGTGAATCTGGATGGCCGCATGGCCGGAGCGTGCTAACCGTCGCGCGACCCGATCGGCGCCGTGCTTCGTCCGCACGAAGACCAGGAAGCTGCCCTTCTCGGCGTTCAGCAAGTGCTCCAGAAGCTCCTGCTTCTTATCGGTCTCTACGCTGAAGGCCCGCAGTTCGACGTTCTCGGCCGGCTTCATCGTCGAGCCGATCTCGATGCGAACCGGGTTCTTGAGATAGTTGCGCGCCACTTCTTTGACCTTGCCTTCGAGTGTGGCCGAGTAGCACAGGGTCTGGCGCTCTGCGGGGACCATGCTCGCGATGCGGCGAATGGCCGGTTCGAAGCCCATATCGAGCATCCGGTCCACTTCGTCCAGCACCAGAATCTTTACCCGGTCGAGGCGAACCAGGCGGCGCTTCAGATAATCCTCGAGCCGGCCGGGGGTGGCCACGATCAGGCGAACACCGCGGCGAAGAGCTTCGATCTGCGGACGTTCGTTCATCCCGCCGACCACCAGCGCCACCGAGTACACGGGGCTGGGACGGACATCCTTGAAGGCTTGCTCGACCTGCATGGCCAATTCGCGCGTGGGCAGCAGGATGAGGGCCTGCGCCCCAAGTCCTTCCATCCTCTGCGAATCCGGCTTCATCAGCATTTCCACGATGGGGATCAGGAAGCTGAGGGTCTTGCCGGTTCCGGTCTGCGCCGTGGCCAGCACGTCGCGGCCTTCGAGCGCGGGAGGAATGGCCCCGGCCTGCACCGGCGTAGGAATTTCAAATTGGTTGGCGTTGAGCCGCGCCATCAAGGCAGCGGAAAGGGAAAACTGTGAAAACTGAGTCGTCAAAACAGACAATCTTTCTATAGGTTCCGGGAGCCCAAGATTTCATTGGGGCCTGCAAACGGAACCGGGCATCGAGGCGCGGCCGATTCACTGGCGCGTGCCTTCTTTAAAATTACGCGTAAGGAAGAACCGAAATCGTCCTGGGACTGGCTGCAAGCATTCAACAATGCTGGCGCCCGGAACTGACCCACGCTACGTTAACGCCAACCTGCACACTGCCGGTCGGCACCCTGGAGTCACGCAATTCATGCGTTGTCCGCCATTGCCGCCAACGCACTCAGCATTGGCGCACAGCAACTCGGCATTCCTGATCCTTTCTCGGATCAAGATTGAGTCGCCGGACGGGAACTCAAGGGCTACGCTGTAGGGGCTTGGGGAAATCTGTGCAAGGCAGGGTTGCCTTCGATAAGGCAAAACGCCGCTCACGACCAAATCACTGAGCGCAACGCTAGTATAGCATGACTCTCGATTTACCTGTGGCAACTCAAGAAGAACCTGCATACCCAACGCGGTTGCCGCAGTTCCTCAACCCTCTGCTGGACGCTGAGAAGAAAGGGGGTTGTCCGCGTTGCCCGCGCACCAGCGCTCTTTCGCGTATGCTAAGAGGACACTCCGTTTATTCCTCCTCGCCTTTGGCATTCCAGGCTTAGCTCCAGACGAGCGTCTTCCAAGCTAGCAAGCGATCAACAGGAGCTGCCGTGAGCATCATTAAAGAAAGCGATGTGAAGAACCTCTTGTCTCCCCAATTCCACACGAAAATACACTTGTGCCAGCCCGAAACCCAGCCCGATGCAACTGGTTTCTCGAGTGAGGAACCCGCAACCGCCGATGCCATGGAAAACGATTCGGTGAAGAACCCGCCTAATCTCGCTTCGACCGGTGGACGGAAGCCCATCGCGCTGGTGACTCCCAAAAGCGTTAAGGATTGACGCCGCGCTCGATTCTCCGCGCACCACGAATCACACTCGGAAAATGGAAATGCGCTTCGGTGCGCGCAGTCGTCTCACAGAATGAGGGCCTCCGGTGAATCATGCGACCATAATCTGGCCGAATTGGCTGCCGCGCGTGCTGTGGTTCCGGCGCGCCTGCCCTTGTTGCAACTCGGTCCATTTCAAACCAGGTGAGTCGCACTTGCTTGACCAACTGTGCGCCATGTTTGCCCTTCGCCCGGTCCGCTGCACGTTCTGCTGGCGGCGCTACTATTGTTTTTCGATTCGAGGCATTGAATGAGCACTCCCATATCGGACGGGCTGCACACCTCAAATGATCTTCTGCGGCGTCTGATGGCAAAGCACGGTGCGGCAGCGTTGAACGATCAGATGGTTGCGCGGAATACGGGCGACGCCCGCAGGGTCGAGAATTCGCCTGCCGCGGACACTGAGGCGGATCTATTCGCGTCCGGCAGACAATCTTCTTGAGGACCAAAAGCGTTTCATAACCGGTCGCACGGATCTGGTTTTGAAAGGGCACGACTCTAGAGCCTGTCCTGAGCGGAGCCGAAGGATGCCGCAAAATGCCGCATCAACATTCGGGCTTTAGCCCCTGAGGGATGTTTCTTCATCACCTCAGACTATTGATCCAACCAACTCGAGGAAGCGCGCAGGGAGTTTCGCACCTGCGTTGTCAACCGCCGCTTCTTGAATGAGCCAACGAGTGCATCTCCACAATCTCTTATCGATAGAGGATGCCCGTTTGTAGCAGATTGCGCCCGATTGGCGCGTCAGTTTGAACCGCTCCAAATCGGATTGGTGAATGCGCCGTCTCCGGCGACATCCCAGACCGCGAATCGTGCCCACTTCCAGCCCGGCGTTTCAACCAACCAGGAGTACCCATGGTCGTCGAATGAAGGTGTTGATTCAAGGTCGAGGATCTGCCGATGAGTGCTCGCCCCGTCGCCCCATACGAGTTCAGCGATTTGCAGCGGAAAGGTCGAAGAAATCCTTGCACGGATCCGGACGCTACGATCTCCTTCAGCGGACATCGCAACCGACGGCAGAAGTATTTCACCCGTAGTGATGAATCCGTCGCCTTTCTTCAGCGATTTGAAGATGCTGTCGTAGTGATCGAAAGAAGGCAATTCAGGCAGGCGAAGATAGTTGATGTTCATGTGCCCATAGAGCTCATCTGCCAAGCTGATTTGGAATACATCGACTTCTCCGATCATCCGTTTATGAAAACCGAGATTATTCACGTCATCGATGGTTTTGAAGGCCCTCTCGCCCAGCCTTGGTGACGAAAGATCCGAGGGCATCGCCTTCCAGCCCGTGCCCACGTAGCTACTATCGCGAAAGTATGAAGTGTCGAAAATCTTGTCAGGGTAGCCCGTCGATCCTTTGGTGCGCGGATGCGTCTGATAGACGAAGCCGCCTTCGAGCTTGATCATCTTCCACATGTCATCCGTACTGTGAATGCGATAAACCTTGCCGTATTTTTCGTCGACGCTTTCAAATGGTTGACCCGACTTGCGATCCTGCTGCCAATAAACTGGATGGTCAAACGCCAGGGCCCAGTGGCCGCCCAGGTAGACGTTCGCCTCTTCAGAGGGAATCAGCAGGAAATGGCTGTCTGACTGCGCCCGGCAGGCCTTGTAGTACTCGTCGAGTTCATGAAATCGAAGGTCGGTCAGATCGCCCGGATGTCCATCGCCATGAAAATCCATAATCATGGCTGAGTCGATACCCATCGCCCTCATGACCGGTTTGAAAGGAGGCTGCCAATCCAGTCCCTTTTCCATGGCCTGCACCGTGTAGGCGAGATGCCAGTGAGGCTCGAATGTGATGAAGCCGTTCAGATGAATGAACCGGTCGTCGTGGGTGTACGCAAGAACGTTCTTCAACGTAACGCTGGCGTCGTCTGAGCCAGGCATCAGAAACAGACTCATTTCCTGCTTGGAACCGGGCGGCGCGTTCATCCACGGATCGATGGTGGTATCGTCATCGGGATACTGGTGAACCCCCAACCCCACGCGGCCACGCCAGGAGCTATACCAAAGGTAGCCTTGATTGGTGGTGTAATCTCGCGCAAAGAAATAGCGGTGCGGAGGGGGAAAGACGGCAATGCTTCCCGCGCCCATTTTTGCTGCTACAACCCGGAAGTGCGCTGCGAGCGAGTGCCGATCGGAGCCGTAAGGAGGCGTAACCTCCCGCAGCTTGCCGTCTATGTCGTAGTAGGAGATGTGGGAGGCCATATTGCCGCCGACTGTTCGATCCTGATCGGCTGTCATCTCCAGCCCGGCATCGTAGTAGAAAGCCGTATCGGGCTCTTGCGTGCTCACCACAGCAGCCTGCTGTATCAGAGGCGTTCCGGGGTAAAACGTGTACCGGATCGACCCCTTGAAGATTCCCATCCGCATTCCGTCAAAGGTTACTTCCACGCGGTTCCCCACGGTCAGTGCAATGGCGGCCGTCGGGTGGAACTCCTGAAGGAACTGCCGCGTGCCTTCCGGATCTGCGGGCGGAAAATCGAAAAAAGCATCCCAGCCACCGCGACGCTTCCCGGTTGTGCAGCGGTAGTAGGGTTTTGCCCGCTCGACAATCTTGCGGCCATCGACAGAGATCGCCGTGATCAGCGGTTCAGTGGAATCGAGAGAGAACACAGTTTGCCAGCGATGATTTCGCGCGTCGCTCCATCTCACAGTCAGCGATCGATCCGACGTTACGACGGATACGGGTCCTGGCTTGACTCCCGAGAGGTCGGCTGTAATCGGCGACGCGCAGGCGCAGCATAACGAACCGGCGGCCATCACCGCGATGACAAATGCCTTCATCCAGGGTCCTCTTCTGTTAGGAGCCTGATTTCGACCTCCGCGGCAAACGATAGCGACCGCCATGAAGGGACAGCCGATCTAGGCCTGGTTGCACGAGTCCGGTCTTGAAAGGGCACGACTTTAGTCGTGCCGTCAAAGCCTCATAATCATTGGGACTTTAGCCCCTGAGGAAAGTTTCTTGATCGCCTTAGACCATTGATGCAACCAGTCCTAGACCTCGATTGGTATCCAGACAGTCATCTCCACAGGCCCTCTGTTTGCGTTTGCAAAATAGGGTATCGCTGTGATCCGCACTGGATTGGCGGTGGCTAGTTCCATCGGGCTGTATAAGTTCCGCATCGACGATTGCGGTGGTCCGGCAGCTGCAGTTCCGTTCACCACCACTACGCCGCCCAAAAAGCCCGGACGTGGCTCCACGCTGAATGTCGCGTTCGTCAAAGCCAAGCTTCTGGTCGCGTCGCCATTATCGGCCGACTCAAGGCAATAAACAATTGGCCCGCGCATGATGGCAACCCGGCCGGCGTCCGCTTGAACCGCCGGATTGGCCCGTATCTTCTCCACAGGCATGGGAAGCGTCATTTCCACAACGTCTCCGCTTTTCCAAATCCGGTCAATCGCAACATACCCACGAACCCTTTGATCTGTCGCTAGGCGTTCTCCATTTACAGTCAGGCTCTCCCCCCGGCACCAGCCTGGCACGCGCAACATCAGCTTCATCGAGCTTGACGGAGCCGCTTCGATCTCGATCTTCACGTTTTCTTCCCATGGGTACCTGGTCGACTGCCTCAGAACCACTTTTTCATTGTTCACAGTGGTGTTGGCGCGACCGCTCACAAACAGGTTGACGTAGAGACTATTGCCATCCGTGGCATAGATGAATCCCGGCATAGCACCCATCAATTTGACAAACATCGGAGGGCAGCACGGACATTCATGCCATATCCAGCGCGTCCGCGTGGTATCCGCTTCCAGCGGATTCTCGTAGAAATACGTGTCGCCCTTGAGGGAAACACCGGCCAGAGCTCCGTTATATAACGTTCTCTCCAGTTCATCGACGTACCGGGCATGGCCAAAGGCCAGGTTCATGTTCCGGTGAAAGAATCCTGCACCTACGGCTGCACAGGTTTCAAGATACGCATTATTGGGCAACGTATAATTTGGCCCGAATCTTTCTTCTTCAGCGAACGCGCCCACTCCTCCGGTGATGTGCATCCTCTGGTAAACCATGTTCTCCCACAGGCGCACAGCGGTCTCGCGATACCGTTCATCGTCGTTCACGCGGGCGGCCGCAGAGATGCCGGCGCACAGTAATGTCGCCCGCACGGCGTGACCCTCGATCACCTTTTGTGCGAATACCGGCACGTCGTCCTGGGCATAGGCTCCCCACGACGGGCGTCCGCTGCCGTACCCTTGATTGCGCACAAACTCTTCGGCCGCACGGTGGTTCTTTTCCCAGTCGGGCTGCCCGATATTGTTCCCTCGGTTTTCGATCCAGAACTCTGCCAGGCTCAGGTAATGTTGTTCGTTCACCGGAAGCGAAATTTTTTGTTTGAGCGACGGCTGTTCCTGGAAAAGCTCGTAGAGCCTGACGAAAGCTTCTTCCGGCAAGGGATGGCACGGCACAAGGTTCTTCTTGGGTTCGGGGCCCATGAAGTCGTACATGTAATTCGCAATTTTGACCCCGGTCGTCAGCAGAGTCGTCTTTCCTGTCGCGCGATAGTAGTGGATGCCGGCATCAACGAGCGCGCCGAGGTTGTAAATCTCGTGTTGCCACAACTGAAGCCCACCGTTGTACCCCCACTCGTGTCCGGGCTCGTCCAGTTGCGTGTAGGTATTGATGTAACCACGAGAGTCTTTCGCAGCGGCGGCAGCGATTCGCTCGATATAGCCGTCGAGCTGTCGTTCCAACTCGGGATCTGGATGCGCGATCAGAAAGTCGGAAGCGCCACGGATCATTTCATAGACGAGACCATCCGTCCAAGGGGGCCCGGCATGTCCGCCCCGTTGCCCATCGCGAACCTTGTCAAAGTTGTTGAAGGCTCCGCCCCGATCGCTTTCAAATTTGCGCAGGCAGTCGCGAAGGGTGACTTCTTGCCAAACCTTGCGCTTTGGCGACCAGAATTCATCCTCGATGACTACCTGCTCTATCGGGACTGGGTTCAGCGGATGCAAGGGCTCTGCAGCAGCCGTGCCCTGCCCTGGCGCTGGATTCGCCCCCTGTTGAGCCCAGGTCACCCGTGGACCCAGGAATGCAAGAACACCCGCAGCCGACATGTCTCGCATAAATCCGCGCCGTGAACGCATATGTCACCTCTTCCGATATCTACCACCGAGAATTCTATAGATGATCTATAGTCAATGCAAGACCGCTGCCGAAGATTTTCAGCGCCTGCAGCTGCCGAGGTCCGAGAGGCTGCCAAATTCCTAAACTTCTGGGAATTAACCCTTTAGAGGTCATTCTTCATTGCGCTGATTGCGACGTCGCAGCCGCTGGCGCCTGGGGCTCGTAGAGTCGATAGCGCTTGTTCGACGTCGTTTGATCGGATTTGGCGTTGGCGCGAAGCTCGACGAGCCGTTTCAGAAGGGCGGGAACCTCGTCTTTCTGATCCGTTTTGCGCAACGCCAGGATTAGATGGTAGACGGCCTGTTGGTCGGTCGGGTCCAACGCCAGTGCGTCGCGGCTTTGCTTGATCGCCTGATCGGTGCGCCCATTCTCGAAGTAGATTGAACTGAGCAGGTCATGTGCGGCCACCAGCCGCGGGTCCAGTTGCACGGCGCGCGTCGCAGCCTTCACCTCCTCCTCATACTCAGGACTGCCCGTCAAATTACCCTTCTCCTGCAGCGCTTGAGCAACCAGGTATTGCGCATACGCGTCGTTGGGGTGAGTCTTGGCGGCGGCGCGAAAATCGGCTAAGGCCTCGGCCGACTTGTGCTGCTGCGACTTTACCAGCCCTTCGGCAACTCCAAGAAACGAGAGTTCCGGATCGATTCGGCCGGCTGTGTCGAAATCGTCTGCCGCGCGCGCGAATTCACCCACTTGCGTGAGCAATATACCTCGGGCCAGATAGAGCCTCGGCTCCTTCGGCAACTGCGTCAGGCCGGCATTCACAATGTCGATTCCTACTTGCGGTGAATCGTGATCGAACGACAAAATCGCGAACTGCAGGTAAGCGTCCACATCCTTTGGGCTCGCCAAGAGCAGCTTCCGCAGAAGTTCGACCGCGTGGACAGTATCGCCTCGTGACTCGAGGATCTGGGCCGCAAGCATCGATGCGTCTTCATCGATAGGAACTGCTTCCACCGAAGGCTGGAGTGTCGCCAACGCTTTATCCGGTTGGTTTGCATTCCACTGCGCAAGGGCAAGGTTGTACCGGGCGTCCCTCTTCGTAGGATCGAGCGCCAGTGCTTCTGCGAAGACGGCAGCCGCATCATCATCGCGCTTCAGGATAGCCAGGCACGATCCGTATTGGGCGAGCGCCGCCGGCTGAGTGGCAATCGCCCCGGCGGCCTTTTCAAAATGCACGACAGCGTCGGTACAATTTCCTTTTCGATAATCGAGAACACCTAACATGCCATGAGACGTAGGATCTTCGGGGCGCTGCGCCAACACCTTCAAAAGAAGTGGGCGCGCCAACTCGTGACCCATTTGAAACTCAGATTGCGCCGCTCCTTCGAGAGCCGGCAGATAGGCCGGTGCGAGATTCAACGCGTGCCGGTAGGCGGTTAGCGCCAAAGGGAGATTCCCCGTTCCCGCCACGGCCATACCGCGCAAAGTCCAAATTCTAACGTCGCCCGGCCACTTCACCAGCGCAGCTTGACTCAAAGCCGACGCCTGTTGAAAATTGCCGCTTCTGAGCGCATCGGAAATCCTGCCGATTTCGTCCTGTGCGGGCTGCCTTTGCGCATGACCGAGTTGCGCACCCACCACCAAAAGACAAAACACCAGCGCATGACGGGGATTCTTATGCATGATCCGAAACCACGACCGGATTGCGGGCTCGATTCCATTCCGAACCGGTCTGGCGTGAGTCCAGCAGATCGTAGCCACCTCCGCGCAATTCAGGCCCAGCCAACAGAAGAAACCGCAGGGTACCTTTATCTACCTTACCCCTGCAAGTTCTGTTACGCAGTTTGCGGTTTCAGTGGTCCGAGGCAATCGGGGCGATCGCTTCTAAATACACTTCGAGGGAGCGATAGAGAGGCTTTCGCTC
>Ga0187871_10003976_pt1 | contig 11270 bp, 3 predicted proteins | sample June2016WEW_16_1_FD_132988 | JGI IMG/M metagenome (GOLD analysis project Ga0187871, IMG submission 132988) | Peatland microbial communities from SPRUCE experiment site at the Marcell Experimental Forest, Minnesota, USA - June2016WEW_16_10 | ecosystem: Environmental > Terrestrial > Soil >...
ATCAACGACGTGGACCTGAATCACTATAACAGCGTGGAAGGCCCCGTCATCCCCAAGTGCGGACCGGGGCAAGCGCTCCAGACCAACGTGGAATGCTCGGTAGGTCCCATCGAGACGGAAATCTCCGGCGGCCGTTCGCACTACAAGGGACTTCTCATGAAATTGGACAAGCGGTTCTCTCACCGGACCACCGCCACGCTGGCGTACGCTTATGCCGATCAGGTGGGCTACAACGGCCTGATCGATAACAGCAACTGGTTTGCGAGCTGGGGCCCGCAAGCCGGCCATCAGACGCTCACCGGTTCTCTGGTGGCGTTCCTGCCATTTGGCATTCAGGTGTCGGGCATCACCTCGTTCCAGAGCGCCGTCCCCTTCCAGCCTTTTGTGACGGGAGTGGACTTCGATGGCAACGGTATTTTCGCCACCGCCGGCGAAACCCTGTACCCCGGAGCGCCTCTGCCGGGCGGCGGATTCAACCAGTTCGACGTCAGCAAGGGGAAGGGCGCTCTGATTCAACTGGTGAACCAATACAACCAGACCTACGCTGGAACGACGGATCCGCTGGGGCACTCGATCCCCGCCATCGCGCTGCCTTCGAATTTCGCATTCCCGCGCAGCTTCAATTCCCAGGATTTGCGCATCACCAAAGCGTTCCGGTTGCACGGCGACCGCTGGCGGCTGGCAGTCTTTGGCGAGTGCTTCAACGTTTTCAACATTGCGAACCTAACGTTCTATAACGAAGTTCTGAACGCGCCGGGTTTCGGCGAGCCGTCCCAGAGAACGTCGAATATCTTTGGAACGGGCGGTCCCCGCGCGTTTCAACTCGGCAGCCGCCTCACATTCTGATTAACTTGTGGGGCGGACCCCCTGGTCCGCGCGGGTCCCCCTGGACCCGCAGGCGAGCTACGCCCGCCGCTATGCCCCACGGCTTGGCCGCTATCCGATCACACGCCGAAAAAATAGACTTCCGCCCCCGCACCTCACACCAACTAACCGCTTACCAAACCATCCCCGCCCAGCTAACCGGTTTCCCCACCACCCGCGGTCTAGCATCGAATCGAAGGATTCAAATCGAAGGATGAATTTCACCATGCTGATTTCCGACAATCAACATCAAGCCAATCTGCGGAATGCCCAGCACTCCCCTGGACCAAGAACTTCCGCGGGGAAGGCTGCGGCCAGCCTCAACACTGTCACCTACGTCCTCCGCGCCCGCAGCCTTCTCCTCGCCAGCGAGAACCACGAGGATTACCACCAGCTCTGCGCCGCTCTCGAAGCCGAATGGCAGCCGCAAACACCCACCGAACGCTTCTATCTGGAACCATGTCCACCTCCCACTGGCTGCTCGCCCGCGCGGACTCGGGCGAGGAGCGGCACGGCTAGGGCCTGCCACTGAGGGCGCGGCGCACGCGCCTGCTGCGTGCCTACACGGCGGCCATGCATGAATTGCAGCAGCCAACCGCGCAAACCGTACAACCGCCGGCCCCACCGCCCGGTTACGTGATGTCGGACGCCGCCGAAGCCCATCCAGCGTTCTCCGCCCCCGCCGATACCCGTTAGCTAATCTGCCCCCCTGATCTTTGACAACCGGACTGCCGGCACACCCGGGTACGCGATTTCTGTCTCTGAACCAGCCCCAAATACCGTCCCCGGACCTCTCTCCCCGCCCCCTGCACTCCGGCTCACGCAAGGCGAATGGTCGCTAATCGCCAGTCAACTCATTTAGATTTAATCATTTGAACTTTTATCGTTCTTGAAACCTACGCCCGTGACAGCGGCAATGGCCCTTTAACAAAGCAAAGCCCGGGGAGAGCATCCCCGGGCCCGAAATACCTGCAAAATACAATCGGCGAGCAGCGGACTACGGCACCAGTTCGAACACCGAGCCGTAACCGGGAGCTTCACCCACCGAGTAACTCACGCCTGTCTGAGTACCCGCGGAGGACGTCAAGGTCAACGAAGTTGCCGAGGTAACGCTGGCAACGAAATACCTGGTTCCGTTGATCTCAATCGCGCCATCGTCCCAGGCCGTGCCCGTGATAAATTCGTTCCCGGATACCCACGTAACCGTTGTGCCGGATACACTCACGGTTCCCGTGGCGCCTGGCAGCAGACTGAAGGCCGTGGTGCCGTAAAGCGTGCTGTTGTTCAGCGTGACGCCGGCAAATGGTTCGCTGCCGTCCGCGGCGCCCGTGAAACTGTACAGGATAGCCTCGGTCCAAGGACCCGTCCCGCCCACGGGCGGAGTGAACTGCAGTACGCCGCCTGCCCCGTTGGCGCATCCGACGGTGACGGTAACGTACAATACCCCGCCTGGTCCGAGAACCACCGCTCCGTAGGGGGCGCCCCCATCCGGCGTAGCATCAACCCGATAACCTACTCCCGTCTGGGTGCCCGCCGAGGCCGTCAAGGTCAACGAAGTAGCCGATGTAACGCTTGCAATCGTATATATGGTTCCGTGGATGTCGATGGGCAGACCCACCCAGCCCGTTGTGCCCGTGACAAATTGGTTTCCGGACACCCACGTAACCGTGGCATCGGATACATTCACGGTTCCCGCGACAGTGCCTGCAAAGGCGTGGATAGTGTTCAGCGTATACATGCTTCCGGTGGCTGGCGGCGTTAATGAGTAAACTATGCCGGCGCCGCCCGGGCCGCCCTCCTTAGTGGTTCCATACAACACGCCATTGGCGTCGATGGCCATACCCCCAACGGGACCATGGCCTGTCGCATATGTGCCGAAACTGTACGGGAACGATGGATTCCAGCCCTTCGTACCAGGCGTCAGCTTAAAGACCACCCCTCCCACCGTGCCGCAGCAGGTGGTGCCAAACAAGCTTCCCTTGGTCAACACCAATCCGCTTTCAGGACCGCTGCCCAGCTTGCCGCCGCCAATGTTATAGATGACCGTCTCGGTCCAGGGGCCCGTTCCGCCCTTGGGCGGGGTCAATTCAAATACCGCGCCGGCGCCCCCGGTTCCGCCTCCGAAAGTCGTTCCGTACAAATTGCCGTTCGTCAGCAGAACCAGGCTGCCCATCGGGTTTCCGCCGTCCGGCCAGCCCGCCCATGGACCCGCCGGCGCCGAACTCATCAGGTAACTCACTCCCGAACAGGGCGGCGGGCACTGCACAGAGGTGGGAGGCGCCGTCAGGGTCAACGTGGAAGACGATTGCACGCTCGCAATTGCAAGGTTGACTCCATTGATGGCAATAACGCCGCTATTCCAGGTCGTGCCTGTGACAAACGGGGTTCCCGATACCAGCGTAACTGTGGCGCCGGATACGTTCACGGTTCCCGAAGCGGCGCCCTGAAAGCTGTACAGTACTGTCTCCGTCCAGGGTTGGCCGGCCACCGCAGGAGCTTTCAGTTCAAATACCGTGCCGTTCCCCAAACTCCCGCCTTGGAAGGTAGTTCCGTAGAACACTCCACCCGTGCCGGCGATCAGCCCCGCGGTTGGATTTGCCCCGTCGTTGGCGTCGGTGCCACCCTGAAAGCTATAAACCGGTGTCTCAGTCCAGGGTGTGCCCGGTGTCAACTCGTACACCGTGCCACAACCATTGTCATTCTGACAAGCGCTGCCTGCCCCAGGATAATTTCCGCCGTACGGTGTGGTGCCGAACAGGCTGCCGTTCGCTCCAAAAACGACAGGAGCGGTGGGATTGGCGCCGCTGGCCCCTGTAAAGTTATAGAGCGTAGTCAAAGTCTGAGCCGAGCCTGCCAGCGCCAGCACGGCCACGGCCGCCCCCAGCCGTACGGCTCTGCCAGATATAGTCGAAACACATATATTCATTAAGCGATCCTCCTCGAAGTGCAACATAGAGCATAGGATAGAAATCCATCACGGTCAACTGCAAAAGGCCGATTTCCGGGCCGTGCGGGCCGGAATAGGTACTGTATCCCTAACGTAAATTAGGCCGTTTCGGGGGCAGTACCGGAACTGCGGCAAAATGTTGACCGCTGGTGGAGGCTATGCTAACCTGACCGCGATACTTGCAAGACCGGAGGCCGGAGTCCGCTCCTGGCGAGTGGCTCACGGATTGGCGCCAGCCTCCAACCTGGATGCGCAGGCGGATGGCAAAGATACAGGAAACGCGCTGCCCGCCTGCCGCGCGCCTGCAAGGGGCAGGCGGTTTCCTAAGATTGTGATACAAATCGGGTAATTGGTTTTTTGTCTAGTACCGTGTTTCTTGACCATGCCGGTCGGGCTATGGTACTCTGAAGGCCCGTTATCAACGGGTTCCGGTGCAAACGCAGTAGGAGGAGGGGCATATGAGAATTACGAAGTCCGGTGTGCTGTCTGTAATGTTTGCCGCGCTCGCGGCCAGTCCGATCGCGGCGCAAGTTCCGCCTGGCGCTTTTGTCAATTTTGAAGGTGCGCAGACCAATCCGATTCGGATGTCCGCGGACGGCACTCGCCTGTTTGCCGTCAACACTCCCAACGGGACAGTATCCGCCTTCTGCATCGCGGCCTCCTGCGGCGGGTCGCCCTCCAACCCGGCGTTGATCGCCGAAATCCCCGTGGGCATTGAACCCGTTTCGGTCAATATCAACCCCAATAGCGCCATAGTTGACGATGAAGCCTGGGTGGTCAATCAGATTTCCAACAGCGTCAGTGTCGTCTCGGTTTCGAAGGGCATTGTCACCGACACTATCTATGCCAAAGCGGAACCCTCCGATGTGGTGTTCACCGGCAGCATGGCCTTTGTCAGCGTCGCCCGCAGCAATCTGGTGAACGTCTACAGCACCTCCTCCGCGCATACCTTGCTCAAATCCATCCCGCTGACCGGGGAAGAGCCGCGCGCGCTGGCCGTGAGTCCGAATGGTTCCACGGTCTATGTGGCTTTTGCCTTGTCCGGCAACCACAGCACCATAGTTCCCGCCACGCAGGCGCCACCGCCGCCGCCGCCGGTCAACACCTCCTTGCCAAAGCCGCCGCAGGTGAGTTTAATTGTGGATGCGTCCGATCCGTCGTGGACCAGCGTGATCACGTACACTATGCCCGATAATGACGTGGCCGCCATCAGCGCCAGCACCCTGGCCGTGACCCAATACTACCCGCACTTGGGCACCATTAATCTCGGCTTGGCCGTGAATCCGCAATCCGGGAACCTGTATGTCGCGAATACCGACGCCCTCAACCTGATCATGTTTGAGACGGCTCTGAATGGCCACTTGGTCAACCACCAGATCACTACCGTGAACCCCACTACTGGGCAGACCACCATCACCGACCTGAACCCGAACATCAACTATGCGCAACTGCAAAACCCCCAAGCGATGGCCACTGCGTTGGCTATGCCCACCGCCATCGTCTGCGATCCGACCGGGACTTATCTTTACATCGCCGCTTTCGGCACGGACCGGGTGGGAATTTTCAATGTTGCGAGCGGCACCGTACAGGGTTTCGTCGAGATCGATCCGCAGGCCACTGGCGCCATCGCTAACCCGGCCAGCAAGCGTGGTCCGCGCGGCCTGGCTTTGAACGCCCCCAACAACCTGCTGTACGTGTTGAATCGTATCTCCAACACCATTTCCATTGTCAATCTTTCGAGCAGCACGGTGACCGCGGAGTTTGCCACCGGTTCCTTCGACCCCACCCCGACAGTGATTCGCGATGGCCGCGGGTTCCTGTACGACCACAAGCTCTCCGGCAACGGCACGGCCGCTTGCGCGTCTTGCCACGTGGACGCCGAAATGGATCTGCTGGCCTGGAATCTGGGCAATCCGGACGGCAGTATGGTTAATTTGTGGGAAAACAACCAGGAATTTTCGTTTCACCCCATGAAGGGGCCCATGACCACCCAAAGCCTGCGCGGCCTGGCCGATATGCAGCCCTACCACTGGAGAGGCGATAAGCCGGACTTCGCAGCATTCAACGGCGCTTTTGCAGCGCTCATGGGCGGGTCGCAGCTCTCCAGCGCGGATATGACGGCTTTCACAAACTTCATCAATACCATCGTCTATCAGCCGAACCCCAATCTCGAGGTGAACAACACTTATCCGGCGTCAATCGCCCTCGTGGATATGCCGGGTGTGACAGCCAGTCCCCTTACCGGGCAGAATGACTTTCTGGACATCATTTTTAACCCCAAGACGGAGCCCGGAGTGACCTGCAGTACCTGCCATGCCTCTGGCCCCACGCCCCCTACGAACGGAGTGGTCGCCGGCCCCGGAACGAACCTGAACGTGAGGATTCCGCAGGGCACGGGTCCATCCGCTGAGCAACCCTTCAAGATTCCGCACTTGCGCAACTTGTATCAGAAACTGAACGTCAACTTCAACGCCGGTGCGGTCAGTGTCAACGGTTTTGGCTTTAATCACGATGGATCGATTGGCGGTCTTTTCGACCAGGCCAGCCAGAACACTTTCGGCAGTATCTCGACCAACACTGAAGAAAAGCAGGCCATCGACGCGTTCGAGATGTGCTTCCCCACCGGCACCGTTCCCGCAACTGGATTTACGCGCACGGTCACTAGCGCCAGTATTAGTAACTCGGGGGTGCAGAACGAATGGATCACTTTGCAGAGCCAAGCTTCCGTGGGCAACATCGATCTGATCGCAAACGGCACGATTAACGGCCAAGTCCACGGGTTGCTTTACCAGCCGGGCAGCAACAACTACGAGACTGACACCACTGGGCTTGGTCCGTACACCCAGTCTCAATTGGCTTCCCTCATCAAAAACGGCGACACCCTTACCTTCATGGGCGTGCCGCCCGGATCGGGCACCCGCATGGCCCTCGATACCAATTTGGACGGCGTCAAGAATGGCGATGAGTCCCGCAAGCTCATCACCAGGCGAATCGTCAACCACTAATCTGCGTTAACCGGGACAGGCCTCCCGGCCTGTCCTCTGCATGTGGTGCACGCCCCCGGCGTGCCGGGGTGCCCTCTGGGCCCGGCACTCCTGCCGACACAGGCGAGCAAGGCTCGTCCGGCCGTAGGCTCTGCCTTAGTGGGACAGGCCTCCCTGCCTGTCCTCTGCATGTGGCGCACGCCCCCGGCGTGCCGTGTCGGCACTCCTGGCGACACAGGCGAGCGAAGCTCGTCCGGTCGGTTTGGCTAACGAACAGTCGACCGGCCCGGAGGCCGGTCCCTCTATGGCTGGGTACTGCCCGGTGCCGCCTGGGACATCGGCGACAGGTCTCCGGCACTGTCGTCCGCCTCAATCCCGTAATAGTAGGTGGTCCCGGGGTTAAGAGACTTGTCATTGTAAGAGGGATTGCCCGTCGTGGCAACCTGGCTCAAACCGTTCGGCGAAGTGCCTCGGAAGACGATGTAGTGCGCGATCGGCAAAGATCCGTTGGAGGGCGCCCAGCTAACGGCAATTTGTGAGCTGGAGGTTCCCTGCGCCGACACATTGGCGGGAGTCGTCGGCAGTTGCAAGGTAGTCGCCGACACCGGACTGGATAACGCCGACGAGTCATTGCCTGTGTCCGACGCCTGTACTGCATAATAATATGTCGTCCCGGGCTGTAGAGAAGCGTTGGTATACGACGTCTTCGTCGTCACGGCCAACTGGGTCAAGCTCGACGGCGAAGTGCCACCGTAGACTTTATAATTCGCAATCGACAGCCCGCCACTGCTTGCCGACCACGTCAAGCCGATTTTGCTGCTCGATACGGGCGTGGCGGTCAAGCTTCCCGGCACAGACGGATCTCCGTAGGTCGTCACCGCCACCGGGGTGGAGATTGCCGATAAGTCCGGAGGGGAGCCCGTATCGGAGGACTGAACGGCGTAGTAGTACGTCGTCTGGCACGCATCGGTCGTGTCCGTGAACGAAAGGTTTGGCGTGACCACCAGTTGAGTCATAGTGGAAGCCGAGGCGCCCTTGTAAACGTGATAGTTCCCGAGGGCGAGCCCGCTACTCACCGCGGCCGACCACGTCAAACTCACTTTTGTGCATGACGCCGGCGCCGCCGCAAAATTGGCCGGCACCGATGGCGCTGCGTAAGTGGTCACCGGCGCCGCCACAGAAAGGCCCGATTGCGACGGCGGCTTTCCCGTATCGACGGCCTGGATCGCATAGTAATACGTCGTCGCCGCCGTTACCGACATGTCCATATACGATGTCTTCGGCGAAATGGCCACCTGGCTCAGACTGGAAGGCGAGGTGCCCCGGTAGACCACGTAATGAGCGATCGTCAGGCCGCCCGTCGAGGCCGACCATGTCACGGTCACCTTGGTGCCCGAGGCCGCCGTGGCCTGCACGCTCGACGGCGGCACCGGCAGCGCCGGAGTGGTCGCCGACACAATCGCCGACATATTCGAAATATTGTGGTTCTTATCTTGCGCCTGGACTCCGAAATAGTAGGTAGTCGCCTGATTCAGCGCGCTATTGCTGTAACTGGTTGCCGAGCCGCCCGCGAGGGCCACCTGCGTCATAGAGCCGGGGGACAGCCCCATCCACACCGAGTACGATACCACGCCGGTGTTGTCCGTCGATGGGGACCACGTTAAGCTTACCTTAGTGCAGGAAGTCGCCTGTGCGGTCATGTTGCCCGGCGTCGTCGGCGGCGTCACGTTGATGGTCTGGACGTTGGCGGGGGCGGAAGGAGCCGAAACCATTCCGGCCAGGTCGAAAGCCTGGACCGTATACGTATACGTGGTAGCCTCCGTCAGTCCCTCATCCTGGTAGTACAGGGTTGCGGTGGTCGCTACGTTTTGACCGTTGCGGAAAATATAATAGCCGGCGACACCGACATTGTCGGTGGAGGCATTCCAACTTAGGGCGGCCATGCTGGGATTGCCCGACACGCCGCTCAAGCCCGTAGGCGTAGATGGCGGAGTTGTATCGGGAGGCACGACTATCGAGTTGTAGTAGCTCATCGCCGTGCTGGTGAACTGCGCGGTCTGGTTCGCCGTTTGCAGCGCTGCGTTTTCTTCCGAGCTGATCTGCGCAGGCGTCAGGTTCTCGGTGGAATCGTTGTATGGCAGGTACGCAAAGAAATACTGCGAGTTGAAAGGATCCAGGAAGAGCATCTGCGTGCTGTGCGCCATGTTCTGCATGGTTTGTATGAAATACGCGTCCAGCGGCGCCCAAAAGCTGAATGGGTCCCGCCCCTGAATCTGATCGGATGTAAGTATGCCGAGTTCGCTGTCCCGGACCTTCCACATCCAGCATTCCGACACGGCCACCGGCATGCCGGCCGCCGCCGCCGTGCTGGCGATCTGCATGGCGATGGGCAGATTCTCGTTGTTAATCGGATAAATGTGGAAATCGATGAAATTCAGCGGCAGGGTCACGTATTGCTGGACGAAAGCCAACGCGTCCGGGTTGGTTTGCGACGTGCCTGTTCCAGCCCCCACCTGCATGTTAGGGACGCCGGCCTGCTGTACGGCCGTAAGGATCGTGCTCAACAGGGAGACGGACCCGTTCACAGTACTGGCGTTGGTTTGGCCGCTATCGTCGGCTTCCGTGTTGGGCTCTTCCAGCAGCACCAGATAATCGGGTTGCATGACCTGTGCGATCGTTACCGCGGTCTGCGCACGGGCCTGCTGGTATTGCGTCCAGTTGAGCGTGGCGTAGAAAGGCGCCACGTCCCAGTTGGCGCCCACCTTGCCGACCAGCAGAGTGTCGTTTTCGATGATGAGCTTCATGCCCAACTGCCTGACAGTCGCAGCCAGTTGTGAATAGTAGTTCTCGTAGTCTGAATACGTCTGGCTCTGGCTGGTCAGGAAGGGCTCGTAGAGCATGGGGAATCCGATTTCCACCATGATGGCCTGGACCCCCATGGCCTTTAATGCGTAAAGTTGCAGCAGCATGCCGCCTTGCCCGCTCAGCATGTTGGGCCCTGTATTGCCATCCGCGGCCCTGATCGCCGCGGTCATCAGCGTGGGATATGGGGTGCCGTTTGGGGCCGGCAGCGTTGCATTAAAGTTGATCAGATAGTTGTCGAGCTCGGTATAGAGATCCTGGAACGTCGACGGCACAGGCGGCGCTTGCGCGTTCACCCTATGCGGAAGTGAAAACGACACCGCCAGGATAACCAACAAATGAAACGCGGGATTAATCCGCGAGAGAAAACTACATGCAGGTCTCATACATGTTCCCTTTGCGCGTCACCGCGGGCTCCGGCTCTTTGGGTGCGCCTCCGGTGTTTTCGCTTCAACCGGCCAGCCAAGGCTGTCCAAGCATCGGTATGCGCACGAAACATTGCCAGATCGCTCCGCAGCGACGAAATTCCGCGTGTCTGCCGGCTGAAATCCCGGCACACTCCGCAGGTTCTGCTCATACAAGACCACTAACGAAATCGCGATTCAATCTTCTCAATGGATAGTCTGGGTTAATTGGTTAACCATTAACCCTTCCCGGAAGGGTCCGAAACCCCCGCCTGCCGCGCGCCGGCTCCAAGCCGGGCTTAATGTGTGCAGGAAGATGCATTCTTAACTGCCTCATGGAGGCGCATTTTGTAGAGTTCTTGTGCACTTGCTAACGCAATTACCCGGACATTAGGGCACCGAAAGGGCCGGGGGCGCCACTGTACTTTTGCAGAGAATTCCTTTAGGAAACGCCCCGCCGCGCAGGTGGCAGACGGGTAGTCTGCAATTTCTTTACTGTTTGAAAGAGCACGGTTTAGAGCAATCTATATGCCAAAAGATAGCATTGGGAGTATCTGGCTGAAAAATAAGGTGCTTGCTATGAAGGCACCGATTGGAATGCCACGGTGGTGAGGAAAATCTTACATGCTATACCCGGCGGCTCCGGAGTACACTACCCACCGGTGGCTGCAAGCGTCGGCTGCTGTCCACACTTCCCGCCGGGAATCTGTCTTTGCGCTATTATAATGCGCCCGGAAACAGCAAGGGGCGGAGCCCTTGGTTGGACTCCGCCCGCCCCCTTGCCGTCTGGCTCAAAACTAAGGAAAAGAAACCGGCGGCGTACTGTCCGCCTAACCGAATTCTAAGCCCCCAGCGGCGCCTGCGAAAAGAACCGGCTGTACCGTACCGGGTACCACTCTGGTGCGCTACCATTTAACAAATGGGCCCATCGCCGGAACACCTTCTAGACCGCCGGTCTCTCCTCCTGGCCGCGGCCGCCTTCGTGTCCGGCGCGGCTTGCGGCAGCGCTGCGCCCGGCGCAGACAGTTCTGCCTCCGCCGAAGCCCAGCGGCGCGTCCCCGGCAAGGTCCGGTTGGTCGACTTCTCGGATTCAGGAAAGCGAATAGGAATTGTGGCAACTGAAAAGGTAATCAAAAACGACGAAGAATGGAAACGCCAGCTCACGCCCGAGCAGTTTGCGGTCGCCCGCAAGAAGGGCACCGAGCCGGC
>Ga0187871_10003979_pt1 | contig 11267 bp, 6 predicted proteins | sample June2016WEW_16_1_FD_132988 | JGI IMG/M metagenome (GOLD analysis project Ga0187871, IMG submission 132988) | Peatland microbial communities from SPRUCE experiment site at the Marcell Experimental Forest, Minnesota, USA - June2016WEW_16_10 | ecosystem: Environmental > Terrestrial > Soil >...
CGATGCCGACCAGCATCGCCTGGCCGACTACGGCCGCAATCTCGGTATGGCATTTCAAATTGTCGATGACGTGCTCGACCTCACCGCGTCCGAAGAAATCCTTGGCAAGCCCGTGGCCAGCGATCTGCGCGAGGGCAAAGCCACCATGGCCGTGCTCCATGCGCTGGAGCGTTGCTCTCCGGAAGAACGCCGGACCATCGAGTCGGTGCTCAGCAACGGCGGCTTCAACGGCATCATCCCCGGAGATATCATCACCATCTTGAACCGTCACGGTTCGATTGATGCAGCCTACGCGCGCGCCGTCGAGTTCTCCAACAAAGCGCGCGAGGCCATCTGCAGCTTCCCCGACTCCGAGATCAAACGCGTGCTCCTCTGGGTGCCGGAGTTCGTGGTCGAGCGAGAAAACTAGCCGTCAGCTATCAGCTTTCAGCCCTCAGCCAAACCTTTCTGTAACGAGAGGGTTCCGGAGTATGCGCCCTCGACGATCAGTGAGCAACGACTTGATCCTTAAGCCGACGGCTGACAGCTTGCTTTACACTCTCCCCATGCCCACCCTCCAGGAAATCGAAATCAAATTCCTCGTCCCTGACTTGAAGGCGCTGGAGAACAAACTGCGCGGCCTCGGCTTTCGCTGCGAAACTCCTTCCACGCACGAGGTCAACACACTTTATGATCTGCCCGGCCAGAAGCTGCGCCGCAAGGGCGAGTTGCTGCGCCTGCGCAAGTACGGCGACCAGTGGAAGCTCACGCACAAGGCCAAGGGCAAGGCCGGACGGCACAAGTCGCGCGCCGAGTTGGAGACCGCCGTAGCCGATGGCGAGGCAATAGACGCCCTGCTGAGAGCGCTTGGCTTCTTGCCCTGTTTCGTCTATGAGAAGTTTCGCTCGGAATGGAGCGACGATGAGGGGAATGTCGTACTCGACCACACTCCCATCGGCGAGATCGCGGAGATCGAAGGCTCGTCACGCTGGGTCGATCGCACCGCCCGCGCGCTGGGAATTAAGTCCCGGGACTACATCACCAAATCCTATGCCGAACTTTTCTTCGACTGGAAACGTAAAACAAAATGTAAGGCGGTGAACATGACCTTCCGCGAGTGCGAGAAATACAGGGATCAGGGGCTGGGGATTAGAGGCTAGGGCCTAGTGATCGGTTTTGAGTTTTGGAGTGTCCAGTTTTCAAATTCCGCGCGGAAGCCTGCGCCGGCTCCGGAGTTTAGACCTCGCCGGGCCTGAACCGGAGCCGGAAGCAGCGGGCCGCGTCTTAGGAAGCCGATTGCGCTCTTGCCCCATCCCACAGCGTGCACACCTTTTCCTGATTGAATCCTCCTTTTTCAATACTCCTGCTAAATAAATTAGTGTAAAGTTACGCCATTCTCCAGGAACAATTACGCTGCAAGCCTGACTTTCGAGGAACGTTATGCGCATCGCCGTTTTTCTCGACGTAGATAACACGCTCACCGAGGATTTTATTCAGCAACAGTACGCCCAGGCACTGGACTGTGTGCCCGAATATCGGCAGCTGGAGGCCCAATTCGAGAGAAACTTAGACTCGCAAGCTTTTGGCGACGCGATCGTTAAGCTGTTTGCCCCCAAGAACTTCACCGAAAAGAAAGCCAAAGAGGTTTACGAGAAAGTCCGCAAACAGGCGTGGACTGACGAATTGTTGAAAAGGTCGGACATCGACAAGTATTTGGTCTCCAGCGGCCCCAGCTACTACATTGATCAGCTGGCGAAAGAATACGACATACCGCCCGAAAACATATTGTGCTCAATCTATCTGTTCAGCCATGAAGCACCATACACAATCGAGTCGTGCAAGGCGGTAAGCAACCAGAAGAAGGCCGAGTTTGTTGCGGAGAGGAAAGGAAAGTACGACATTAGCATTGGGGTTGGAGACAGCGAAAGGAACGATGGTCCCTTTCTCTCACAGGTTACGATTCCGCTCCTGCGGGCCCGCGGTAGTAGCTACATTTCCTTTTCCGAGTTTCAGTCCGTAAACCTGGTCATTAACAGTCTTTTGAAGATCGCGCAGGCAGAAGTTCCGGACGGGGAGCTGCTCGAACTTGTAAAGGCAAAGTGCAAGCAAAACCCCAAGCTCATTGAAGATATCCAGAAGACATACCCGTCCGCGCCGGTCGACCTCGATAGCTATATTCAATCGTTATCGATCGGCAAGACATTGACGTTGCTGAAGAACAAGAGCTTGCCCACCATCCTGGGCTGGCTCGCAGGTATTTTCACGGCGGGCTTTGGCGCCGGAGTCGTTATCGGTAAGTTAGTCGGAGGGATCGGTGGAAAATGATGCAGGGGCCGGCCTGGTTTTTGGTGCCAACTCAGGCTCGCTAGCCAGGAAAGAACCACACAGCCGTGTTTGTGAGTTCCCTCACACTTCCCAGTGACATCCACACTTCAAATGCCATCCCTATAGGGCCCATGCTAAGTCACAGGAAGCCGGTTTCCGGCTTCCTAAGATTTCGCGTGTGTTCGCACAAAAAAGGCACGATCCTCGCCTGAGATTGCACTCTTAGGCCATCAATAAGCTGCCTTGGCGGCAACTGCGACCAAGGCGATGGTGCTCACACGCGACCCAAAGTTCATGCGGAGGTAAATCATGGCCATAACCAAGCAGGATGCCCTCGACTACCACAGTAAGCCACGCCCAGGAAAGGTGGAAGTCGTCCCTACCAAGCCTTGTCGTACACAACGCGATCTCAGTCTTGCCTACACCCCGGGCGTAGCTGTTCCCTGCCTTGAGATCGAGAAAAACCCGCAGGATGCATTCAAATACACCAACAAGGGCAACCTGGTCGCGGTAGTGACCAACGGCACCGCCGTGCTCGGCCTCGGCGACATCGGCGCGCAAGCCGGCAAGCCCGTTATGGAAGGCAAGGGCGTCCTGTTCAAAAGATTCGCAGGCATTGACGTTTTCGACATCGAGCTGGATACCAAGAATCCCGACGAGATCATCAAAGCCTGTCAGTTGCTGGAGCCCACTTTCGGCGGCATCAACCTGGAAGACATCAAGGCCCCCGAGTGTTTCTACATCGAGGAAACCTTAAAGAAGACCATGAAGATTCCCGTCTTCCACGATGACCAGCATGGAACTGCCATCATCTCCGGCGCAGCACTGGCGAACGCCGTCGAGCTCACCGGCAAGCGGCTCGATCAGATCAAAGTTGTGGTCAATGGCGCTGGAGCCTCCGGCATCGCCTGTGCCGAGCACTACATCTGCATGGGCGTGAAGCGCGAGAACATCACCATGGTCGATACCAAGGGCGTCGTCTACAAGGGCCGCAAAGAAGGAATGAATCCTTACAAGGAGCGCTTCGCTAAAGAGACCTCAATGCGCACCCTGGCTGACGCCGCAAAAGGCGCCGACGTGCTACTCGGCTTGTCCAAGAAAGGCGCATTCACGCCGGAGATGATCGCTTCGCTGGCGCCGCGTCCGGTTGTCTTCGCCATGGCGAATCCTGATCCGGAAATCACCTATGAGGAAGCGCGCGCCGTCCGCGATGACATCATTATGGCGACCGGCCGCTCCGACTATCCCAATCAGGTAAACAACGTTCTCGGTTTCCCGTTCATCTTCCGCGGCGCGCTCGACGTGCACGCCACCACCATCAACGAGGAAATGAAGCTGGCGGCAACCTATGCGCTGGCTGCCCTGGCCAAGGAAGATGCTCCCGACTCGGTCCGCCGTATTTATCCCGAAGAGTGCCTGAAGTTCGGCGTGGACTACATCATTCCCAAGCCGTTCGATCCCCGTGTGCTGGTATGGGAAGCGGCAGCCGTCGCCAAAGCGGCCATGGAAACCGGTGTCGCGCAGAACCCGGTGAACATCGAGGAATATCGCGAGCAGCTTGAAAAGCGGCTGGGCAAGACCCACGAACTGATGCGCTTGATGGTCCACAAGGCCCAGGCCAACCCCAAGCGTGTGGTTTTCCCCGAGGGCAATCACCAGAAGATACTGCGCGCCTGTCACGTGCTGATCGAAGAAAAAATTGCGATTCCCATTTTGCTGGGCCGCACCAATGAAATCCAGCGGGCCGCGGCCGATCTGGGAGTTTCGCTCGCCGGCATCAGCATCATCGAGCCTGAGACCGCACCCCGTCGTCAGGAGTATGTCAATGAGCTGTTCCGCCTGCGGCAGCGGCGTGGAGTCACTCTGGGCTCGGCCGATGAGCTTATGAACGACCGCAACATCTTCGGCTCCATGATGGTCCGCCTGGGCGATGCGGACGCCCTGGTATCTGGGGTTACGCAGAATTATCCTGACACCATTCGTCCGGCGTTGCAGGTCATCGGAGCGCGCGAGGGAATTCACAAGGTCTCCGGCATGTACATCATCATCACTCGCACCGGCGACCTGTACTTCCTGGCCGACGCCACGGTCAACATTGAACCGACCGCGGAAGACCTGGCGGAGATCGCACTCTGCGCCGCCCAGGAGGCGCGGCGCTTCGAGATCGAACCCCGCGTGGCCATGCTGTCGTTCTCCAGCTTCGGCAGCACCAAACATCCGCTGTGCGACAAAGTAAGGCGCGCGGTCGAACTGGTCCGCTATGCCGACCCAACCTTAATCATCGACGGCGAACTGCAAGGCAATATTGCCGTCAGCCCCAATAAGCTGGAAGCGGCGTTCCCGTTCTCCACGCTGAAAGATGGGGCAAACGTGCTGATCTTCCCCGACCTGCAATCCTGCAACATCGCTTGCAAGCTGCTCGGCCCGCTGGGCGGCGCAGAGGTGGTAGGCCCAATCCTGGCTGGCATGGCAAAGCCGGTCCATCTGCTGCAGCGCGGCGCTGAAGTAGAAGACGTCGTCAACATCGCGACTATTGCGGTGGTGGATGCCCAGGACAGCGCGATTCCAGAGGCGGCCCGCCTGGCCGGCGCGGTGGCCAGCGTGGGATAGAAACTTTAACCATGTTGTACTGAAGGCGCGCTGGAAACGGCGCGCCTTTTTTGATCAGCGTTCCAAAGGAAGAGTGATACCCATTGGCAAAAGGGCCGCGCACGGGCGAACGAAGACGGTCTCAGAAAGCTAAGAAGACCTCGCTCCCATTGGTGGGAAACTTGAGATGAATCCCGCGCCCGCGATTCACCGCAATGGTTTTCGGAATGTCCAGCGCGCTGAGCGGGATACTGCGGTCCTGTCCGTCCGATGTCACATGCAAATAGGTTGCATGTAGTACGTAATGGTCCGCCTCAAACCGCTCGCCGTTCACAAGCACAAAAATGGTTTTCGGAGCAGGCTTCGCCGCAACCGTGCTCTGCGTTACTGGCGCATTGATCCACTGCGGTACACCGGCGCCGGCAGGGGCTGGCCGATTGCCGGCTTCCTGGGTCTCAGACTTCGCCGGCAGTCCGGCGCTCCTCAGCAGGTAACGCAGATATGCCTCTCCTCCTCCGCCGCCCTTACTTGCAGTGATGTTGCCGTTCTGGTCGATCACGACGTAATGGGGATAGCTGTGAACCCCAAAGCGCGCGGCAAGGCTGTGGCCATCGCTGACCACGACCGGGCATGATCGCGGGCTCGCTTGCAGATATTTCCTGACAACAGCCTCTGACTCGCCATCATCCACAGCGAGCACGACCAATCCGCTGCTGCCGAACTCAGCCTGAATATTGTCCAGCGCCGGCTGGTCGTGACGGCACACCGGGCACCACGTGGTCCAGAACTGCAGCAGGACGACACTGCCGCTCAGCGAGTTACTGCTGACCGTTTGGCCATCCAGTGTGGTGGCCGTAAACTGTGGTGCGGGCACCCTGCTGTCGGCGGCCGCAAATCCAGCGAGGAGCACAGCCGTCAGCAAGGCATAGAGAATCCGCATGGCGCAAGGGCTCGTGATCGTTCTTCCCATCACAACAGCTTATCTGCGGCGCCTTCGCTTGGATGTGACAGCAGTCCCAATCCCCTGTGACACCTCAGTATTCGCATGAACAGCACGCTGGCGGGACACGACGAAGAGAATTAGCATTGCCGCAGCGCGGTATCGCTCAGGCCGCATCCAACCGCGCAAGAACTCTGCGCAGCTGCCACAGAACGGCCGCCAAAGCCGCAAGCGCCAAGCTCCACCCGATGAAGGCAAGCTTCACGACCCATGCCGGCGCCGCGCCTACTCGCCTCAGCAGAAAGGGTAGAAAATTCCACGTGGTGATGTGAACGTAGTCCCACGGGTCCCAATGCATTGCGTGGGTATCCAGACCCCAGGCATTTACCTTTCCCAGGGCGAACGCAACGATGTTCGTCAGGCGCAAGGCGATCACGAAGGTCGGATGGCCAATCGTCTCCATCTGGTAGATCTCGAGCGGCAGCCAGAAGGCCAGCGACGAGACCTGCACCACCGCACTGATGATGCATAGCGCGATTCCTACGCTCCAGGCCACGGTTCCCACGGCGTTGCGATAACGCAGCAGCAGCGGAACAGCCAGCATCGCCGCCAATTCGGCGCTGGTGGAGACGTAGCGGTCGCCCCAGGAGAAGTCGCCGCTCCAAACGGTGTATCGCGCATAGAAGCTGATGTAGCCCAGTAACAGCAGAAATCCGCTGATAACGTACGCTTTGACGGCGGGGTTGAACCGTTTCCAGGCCACTGCGGCAAGAAGAATCATGACGACCAGCAGCGGATCAAAGAGAAAGATCGACTTCTCGGGCGAGAACAGCGCCCCAAAGAAGCCGACATGGAACGGCGTTTCCCACGGATAGCCAACGGGCAAGTTTGGTTCTCGCTGCCGGGCTTCGCGGGCGACTATGCTCACATAGGTGTTGATGAACGATCCAAAGCGATAATACTGATACAGCCTGTCGAGCAGGCCGAAAAACAGGTACACAGGAAGAGCAACCGCAATGTAGCTCCGGCAGCGGTCCCAGAGCGCGCTGCCACGAATTCCTTCGAACCACAGTACGAGCAGCACGAAAACCGCTCCCGCCAGCAGATCCATACCCGTTGTAAGACGCGTAAGCAGATTGAGCCCGAAGGCACTGGAGCCGATCAGCAAGGCACGTCGGCTGCCGCTGCAGACCCATTCGTACTGATACGACAGCCCGGTCAGCGTCAGCAGAAATATGTAGTTGTTCTCCATCATGTTCTGCGTGTAATGGAGATGTGTGGTCAACAGCAGTAGAGATAAAACGCCCGCGACGGATTCCTTCACGCCGAAGTTCAATTGCCGCAAAAAGCGAAAGCACACCAACGCGGTCAGCACAGTGACCAGAATGTTGATGGTGTAGCTGACGAATACATTCTTTACGCTGGGATCGTTGCCGTTGTAATTACCAAAGACCGGAAGCCGCTCCACGTAGGTCCCAACCAAGTCGGCCGGCAGCAGGAGCAGCGACTGTCCAATGCCGTACCAGCTCTGCAGCTTGCCATTGCGGCCATGAACGCCAAATTCGGGATACTCCTGTGGAAACACCGGAGGTTCCGAGGTCCACAATGCATGGGCGGATTGCAGCCGATGTTGGGTGTCGGCTGTGCCCAGCTCTCCCGATTGCACGACGAATGCAATCAGACCCGCGGCCAGCGCCAGCAGGAAGATCGGATCGCGAAACCAGCGCGGAATAACAGGGGTCGGCATCGAATCAGCAGCTCTGATCTACTACGCCTTGCCACAGTGGTCAACCATACAGAATGATGAGATAAATTCGAGGCAGCAGTGCAATCACGGTCGTCACGCGCTACGTTTGTCCACCGACGGCAATTCTCGCACATCACCATCCAACGCGTCCCGTGACGTTCTCGCCTGCTCAGCGTACTCCATCGAAGACACCGGTATCACGCGCGATTCGCCGGTAATCAACCGCGCGCCCCGCTCGTACGTGAGATAGCTCCAGGCCCACTGAATCATCACCAGGATGCGGTTACGGAATCCGATGAGGAACATGATGTGGATAAACAGCCACGCCAGCCAAGCGAGGAATCCCGAGATGTGCACCCTGCCGAATTGCGCGATGGCCGCAGCGCGTCCGATGGTCGCAAGCGATCCCTTATCGAGATAATGAAACGCCTCGCGGGAGTTTCCCCCCAGGTCCGCTGCGATTTGACGCGCCACGAACTTGCCTTGCTGCATGGCCACCGGCGCAACTCCAGGCAGGAGATTGCCATGCTTGTCCTTCATGGTGGCCAGGTCGCCAATGACGAAGACCTCACGATGTCCGGGAATGCTGAGATCGGGCTCGACAAAGACCCGTCCAGCACGATCGACGGGCACTCCTAATGCACGGCCCAGCGGTGAGGCTGAAACTCCCGCTGCCCATAGCACCACTTCGGCAGGCAGTATTTCATTACCAACGCGAACCTCTCCTGAACGTACATCGCTCACCGCTGAGTTCGTCCGGACTTCAACTCCCAGGTGCTCGAGCTGCTTCACCGCGCTGCGCCGCAGGTCTTCAGGATAGGCGCTCAGGACCGACGGGCCAGCCTCCAGCAACAGAACACGCGTCTTGGTGGGATCGATATTGCGGAAATTCTCAGCCAGCGACTTGCGCGCGATTTCGGCCAGTGTGCCGGCCAATTCCACGCCGGTCGGCCCCGCACCGACGACGACGAAGTTAAGCGGCCGGTGAGTTCCGGTCAGCGCAGCCTCCCGCTCGGCAAGCTCGTAGGCCAGCAGAATGCGGCGGCGCATCTCCAGCGCGTCTTCAACAGTCTTCAGGCCAGGCGCGAACGGCTCCCACTCATCGTGCCCAAAGTATGCATGGGTGGCGCCGGCTGCGACGATGAGATAGTCATAGCTCAGCTCGAAGCCGTGAATTTGGACGGTTCGGCGTTCAAGATCGAAGGTTCGTATCTCGCCGAGCAGCACCTCGACGTTCTCATGCTTGTGCAGGATCTCGCGGATGGGCGCGGCAATCTCCGCCGGCGAAATACCGGCGGTCGCAACCTGATACAGCAGCGGCTGGAAGGTGTGATGATTGCTGCGGTCGACCAGCGTGATTTGGACGGGCAAGCGGGCCAGCGATTCGGCAGCCTTCAAACCACCGAATCCGCCTCCCACGATGACCACACGGGGACGGGATTTGTCATTCATGGCTACACATCATGAGATGCCCGGGAAATCGCATCGGCGGCAATTTCAGGTCTTGGGACGAGCATACCGTACGGCCTAACGGCTCTGATCTTCCGTCAGGCTAGCGGCGCGGGCCTTAGCGCGCTCTGCATCGGCTGAGCGGCCCTGTGATTGATATATCTCGGCAAGGTTGAGCCATGACTGGCGCGCATCCGGTGCAAGCTGCACCGCCTGCTCCTGAAAGAAAGCAGCCTGCTTCGGATCGCCGAGTTTGCTCCAGGCTTCTGCTTTACCAGTGGCCACGCTATATGCAAACGAGCCTTTACCGGTTGACTTCTTTTCACTCGCGGAAGCGCTGCGCAAGGCTTCGTCGAACGCCCCCAAAGCGTCGTCCGGATGCCCGCTGTTGAGCGCATAATAGCCCAATTGAACCAGCGTCGCCCGCGGATCGGCTTGGAGCTCGGCTGCCTTTCTCATGGCCGCGATCGCATCGCTGGCGCGGCCTTCTCTGATGCAAAATTTAGCCAAATCCGACCACGTATACTCGCTGGGGCTTAGCGCAATCGCAATCATCAATTCTTTTTCCGCTTCGACCCCGCGATTCATTCCCGTGAGCGCTCCGGCTCGCGCCAGATGAGCTGCGGTGCTGCCGGGAAAAATTGCGATCGCCTTATCGCTGGCCTCAAGCGCATCCAGATTGCGGCCGAGCACGGTCAGAACGCCGGCGGCATTGACCCACGCGGCAAATTCCTCGGCGCGGCTGGCAAATTCCGTTTCCACAGGCAGCGGCGCGGTTGCGCAGTTCACTGGAAAGCGCTGGATCAGCGCCTCCGTCTGCGGCGTGCGGCGAACGAAAACAACGGACACCTCATCCAGGTAAACCGGACGCCATGTGCTGCTGGCGCAAAAGTCCTTCAGTTGACCATGCTCGATGCCGTCGCCCCGCGAGAAAAGAACCGTGTTGATGTTGTAGCGGTTGGCCTCCTCATCCCAGACGGCCGAATCCGGCGGACTCTCCAGCAACAGCCGGTGCCGTTCCACCCGCGGCAAACCGAAGAGCGTGTCCCGGCCGTCGATGTAATCCAGGCGCTGAGGACCGAGTCTCCAGCTGACATAGCCTCCCTCGTCGTAGGTGTTGAAGATCTCTCCGGGAAGATTTTCGCGTTCGATGAATTCAGCCGCACGCCGCGGGAACCACCAGCTCAGTCCCGTGCCGAAGGTCGCCAGGTCCGTAGAGGCGCCGAAATAATGACGGTCAGTCACCAGATCGGCGGAGCGCGCATAGGTAAGCATCGCAAGCAAGATCACCGCAATGCCGGCCAGAACCGCGCGCAGTCGTGGTAGCCTTATCCAGGCGCCGACGCGAGCTATCCCCACAGAAAGATTTTCTCCCCCGATCACGACCACTACACATGCGAAAACCGCTCCCATGCGGATATGGCGCACCGGAGCATAGGCTGCTGCAAAGAGCAGGATGGCCGCTCCCAGCTGACCTCGCAGTAAAGCAATTACTGCGGCCACGACCGCGATAGCCAGCAGCGAAAATAGGGCACTTCTTATGCCTCCCACCGAGAAAGCGGCGCTCGCCGTGGGCCAGTTCACGCGAACACCTTGCCATTCCGCAATCCATGTCTGCTGTTCTGAGCTGGCGCGCTGCTGCATAAGCAGTGCCCGATAAATCCCCCAGCCCCAGGGATTCACCACCGTCGCCACGGCCGTTGCCACAAACCAGAGGGAGGCACGCCGCAGTCGTTGCATCGCAGCTCGCCGCCGCACCGCACCGAAAACAAACTCCAATACTTCCGTGCCGACGTAAGCGACGATCAATCCCAGTCCCGCAGCAAAACCGAAATGAACGTTGACCCATACCACCATCAGAATCGGCAGCAACCACAGAGGCGCGCGTCCCGTCTGGTAGTTCTCCCACAGGATGGAGAGAAACGCCGCGAACAGCACCACGGTAAACATGTCGGCGCGCGGCGGCGTGCGCTCGGCGATGAGAGGGACCGCGAGAATGGCGATGGCGGCGCTGGCGGCGGAGCCTCGCCGCAGCAGCAGGGCGACGGTCCCGGCACAGGCAGCAGCGCTCATCCACGACAACAGCGCATACCCACCGAGCAGGAAAGCTAAGTAGAACACCACCCCCGCACCCACCGGATAAAGCCAGTGCTCCCCTTGCGCCGTGAACGATAAGACATCGGCGGAAGGAACGTGATGATGCTGCACGACCCAGCGCCCTGTCGCCATCTGCCAGCC
>Ga0187871_10003982_pt1 | contig 11263 bp, 7 predicted proteins | sample June2016WEW_16_1_FD_132988 | JGI IMG/M metagenome (GOLD analysis project Ga0187871, IMG submission 132988) | Peatland microbial communities from SPRUCE experiment site at the Marcell Experimental Forest, Minnesota, USA - June2016WEW_16_10 | ecosystem: Environmental > Terrestrial > Soil >...
ATACGAAATGTTCGGCGAGAATATCCCCAACCTGGAAGCTGAAATCCTCGCCGAGTTATACAATCCCGCCCATGCCGGATCTTTCATGGCCCTGATCCATGCGCACAAGCATCCTCAGATGCGCTTCCTGGTGCGCCCTCAAGGAGCCGTCCCGTCCATGGGCCCCGAAGAAGTCGCCCTCATCAACGTGGATCCCGGAGACCAGCAGGATGGCGTCTGGTATATGTGCCACACCATGGCCGAGATCCAGCGGCACACTTACTCTTCGAGCGAGGAAAGACGCATCGTCGCACCCGAGCATTATCAGATGGATGTCCACGTAGGTAAGAACGATCGCCTCGCCGCCAACGCTGCCCTGCGCTTCCGCGCCTTGCGCGACGGCGACCGCGTCATTCCCTTCACGCTCCTGCCTAATCTGCGGGTCTCCTCCGCTACCCTCGACGGCGATCCCATCGGCTTTATCCAGGAAGGTGCCAAACAGGACGGCGAATTGTCGTTGATCCTGACTCAGCCTACCGTCAAAGATCATGTCTACACCGCCGGGATGAACTATGAAGGCAATAAAGTGGTCTTTAAAGAAGGCGGTGGCAATTACTCGGTCGGCGCGCGCGAAGACTGGTATCCCGCCGTATCTATACTCCGAGATAGGGCCACTTACGATATCACTTTCCATTCGCCACGCCATCTGACTCTGGTAAGTGTCGGCAAACTCGCCGGTGAGAAGCGCGATGGCGACGAAACCGTCAGTCAATGGAAATCGGACGAGCCGCTTCCCGTGGCCGGCTTCAATTATGGCGACTTCAAGAAAAAGGAGCGCGTCGACGATGCCAGCAAGTATTCGCTCGAAGCCTACGCCACCACCGAACCTCCCGATTGGTTGAAAGGGATTACCCAGTCGCCCCTCGACCAAGCCGGCGGTCCCCACCAGGCAGCCGGCGACGCTGCCGGCAGCGGCATGTTGTTGACGCCTTCCGCCATGGCCGATCAGGTCCTGGTGGACGCCCTCAATGCCGTCCGCCTCTATACGCAATGGTTTGGGCCCACCGCCTTCGGAAGGCTGGCGGTCACCCAGCAGCCGGCCTTCGATTTCGGACAATCCTGGCCCACTTTGGTCTACCTGCCCATCAGCGCCTTCCTCGATCCGACCCAGCGCTGGCGCCTGCTCGGCCGCAATGCCTTCGGGTTCTCCAAGGAATTCATCAACGTGGTCACTGCCCACGAGGTGGCCCATCAGTGGTTCGGCGATACGGTGGGTTGGGCTTCCTATCATGACCGCTGGCTGTCGGAGGGCTTCGCCGATTTCTCCGCGGGCCTGTTCCTCGAAGCCACCCAGCCCAAGGGCGCCGGTGCCCAGCAGTTTTGGGATAGCGAGCGCCGCATGCTCCTCGAGAAGAACCAGTTCGGCAATCGCGCCAACGACGTCGGCCCGTTATGGATGGGCGAGCGCCTGAATTCCTTCAAAGCGCACGACGCCGACCGCCGCATCACTTATGCCAAGGGCGCCTTCGTGCTGTATATGCTGCGCAATCTGATGCAGGACCGCCAGACCGGCGACAAGCCCTTTGTCGATATGATGCACGACTACCTGGTCGCTTACCACGGCAAAAGCGCTTCCACCGAGGACTTCCAGCGCATCGTCGAAAAGCATATGCACCCGGATATGAACCTCGACAACAACGGCCATATGGATTGGTTCTTCCTCGACTGGGTCTATGGCACCGACGTGCCCAGCTACCATCTGGATTACACGCTGGCCGATGCCGAAGGAGGTAAAACCCTCCTCACCATGAAGGTTTCGCAGCAGGATGTGGGCGCATCCTTCAAGATGCGTGTCCCCGCTTATGTGGATTACGATGGCCACCTGGCCAAGCTAGGATCGGTGCCCATGCAGGGATCTTCCACCAGCAACGAACTGAAGGTAACGCTAGCCAGGCGCCCCCGCCGCGTCCTGCTCAACGCCAACAACGATGTCCTGGCCAATCAGAAATAGCCGTGGCGCACGCTTTAGCGTGCCAGGGCGAACTTCAAGTTCGCTCGCGTAGTTGGGACTTATCTCGTGATGACTGGCCCCAGCCCCGTGGCGCGCGCTTTAGCGTGCCGGGGCGAACTTCAGTTCGCCCTCTGGAGTCGTGCCGGGGCGAACTTCAGTTCGCCCTGCCTTCCCCGCTACCCCGAAACCTGCACCCCGCGACCCGCGTCTTCTTTGTTATAGTTTAGCTGGGGAAATTGCTATGTCTATGAAATCGTGGAATCGAATCCTGGCCCTGCCGCTAACCCTAGCGGTCCTGTTCATCCCGGCCGCCCTCGCACAGGACCAGCCCGGCCCCACCAAAGAACCCGATCAAACCGTCGCCAAGCCCCGCAACGCGCCCGCCGATACCGAAGAGGCGCCCATCCCTTCCAAACTGAGCAAGAAAGCCGAGCCCGATATCCCCAACAACCTGCCGGCCTTTAAGAGCGATGTGAGCGTGGTCAATGTGGACGTCGCCATCCTCGATAGCCACGGCCACTTCATCCCTAACATCCCCCGCGGCAGCTTTCGTGTCCTCGAAGACAACGTCCCGCAACAGATCAAATCTTTCGGCAAGAGCACGGCCCCCATGACCGTGTGCCTGCTCATTGAGTTCAGCTCCAAGTTCCAATGGTACGGATCGCAAACCTGGTATCAGACCCTGGCCGCCTCGTACGGCTTTGCCCAGACGCTCAAACCCGAAGATTTCGTAGCCGTCATCGCCTACGATATGCGGGAGGAGATCCTCTCCGATTTCACCAGCGACAAGCGCCAGACCTACGAAGCCCTGCAGCGCTTGCGCATCCCCGGCTTTTCGGAAGCCAACTTGTTCGATGCCCTCGCCGATACCGAAGACCGCATGTCCAAGATCGAGGGGCGCAAGGCCATCATCCTGCTTTCCTCGGGCATCGATACTTTCAGCAAGCTCACCTACGATAAGGCCCGCAAGATCATCCAGGATAGCGGCGTACCGGTTTACGCCATCGGGTTGATGCAGGCCCTCCGCATTATGAGCCCGCGCGGCGACAACATCGGCTTCCTGCAGGCCGACAACCAGATGAACACCTTCGCCAAAGAAACCGGCGGCATGGCCTTCTTCCCCCGCTTCTACGGGGAGTTCCCGTCGATCTTCGGTTCCATCTCGGATTCGCTGCGCAATCAGTATTCCATCGGCTATGAACCGTCCAACAAGGTGCGCGACGGCAAATTCCGCAAGATCAAGGTCGAGCTGGTGAATCCCGCCACCAACGAGCCGCTGCGCGTGGTGGATGAAAAGGGTAAGCCCATCAAATACCAGATCGTGGCCAAGAACGGCTACACCGCGCCGCGCGAAGTCGAATAGACCGGCTCAATGTCAAGTACTCGATCTCGCCTTTTTACAAGGCGATGCAAAAGTGTTGACAGTTTAGTTACGAGTCTGTTAACCTCGCCTCCGTTAGCATGAGACACGTTCCCGCCCCACCTGCAAAGGCTCCCGAAATCCTGCTGGTCGACGATAACCGACAGGGTTTGATCGCGCGCAAATCGCTGCTCCAGGAGCTCGGCTATAATATTTCCACCGCAACCAACGGCGATGAAGCGTTGGAGCTTTTTTCCAGGCAGAACTTCGACGTGGTTGTCACCGATTTCAAGATGCCGCGCATGGATGGCATCGAGTTGATCAAACGGATTCGCGGCGTCGCGTCCCAGGCGCGCATCATCCTGCTCTCGGGATTCGTGGAGCCGCTCGGTTTGACTGAGCAGTCCACCGGCGCGGATGTGGTGATCGGCAAGAGCGCCGGCGAAATCGGCCAGTTGACGCGCTCCGTCAAGCGGTTGTTGAGCCAGGCCCCGGCGCGCAAGCCCGCGTCTTCCGCTGCCGCCGTCCCCGTTGCCAAGGTGAGAACCAAGTAGGTGCTGCGGACCGTGGCGCGAGCTTCAGCTTGCCGCTGCCGCCTTCAGCCGGCGGGACCGCAAACTGAAGTTCGCCGCGGTTCGGATCTGGAGACCTCTGCCAGGCGTAGCGGCCTGCCCCTCCTGCTTTGCCTGCTCGCCTCTCTGGCCGCGGCTGAGCCCACACCGATCTCTTATACGATCCGCATCCCCGCTCCCCAGACCCACTATCTGGAAGTGGAAGCCCGCCTTCCTACGGCCGGCCAGCCGCGCATCGAGCTGATGATGGCCGTCTGGACGCCTTACGTGATCCGCGAATACGCCCGGAATCTCGAAGCCGTCACGGCGCAAACCGTGGACGGCCGTCCGCTGGCCATCGAGAAATCCCGCAAGAATCGCTGGCGTGTCGAAACCGGCGGCGCCGATCCCGTCATCGTCTCCTACAAGGTCTACTGCCATGTCATGGGCGTCCAGGATAATTGGGTGGACGATGAATTCGCGCTGCTCAACGGCGCGCCCACGTTCCTCACGCTCGCAGACCATACCGCCCGCACGCACGATGTCCGTATCCTCCTGCCTCCCGCCTGGAAGATCGCCGAAACCGGCATGCCGCCCGTGCCCGGAGATCCGCACCACTTTCGCGCACCCGATTACGAAACGCTGGTCGACTCCCCCATCGTGGCCGGCAATCCCGCGGTGCATGAGTTTACCGTCGATGGCAAGCCCCACTATCTGGTGGACGTCGCAGAGGACGGCGTCTTCGATGGCGCCCGCGCCGCCGGCGACCTCGCTCGCATCGTGCGCCAGGATGCCCTTCTCTGGGGTGGACTTCCCTATGAGAAATATCTCTTCCTCAACCTACTAACCGGTGGAGGGGGTGGCATGGAACACGCAAATTCCACGGCGTTGATGTCCGGCCAGTGGAATACGCGCACCCCTGGCAATTACCTCCGCTGGCTGGATGTCGCCAGCCACGAGTTTTTTCACACGTGGAACGTGAAACGGCTGCGCCCCGCCGAGTTCACGCCCGGCGAATACGAGATTGAGCCGTACACCACCAGCCTGGGCATCGCCGAAGGTTTCACGAGTTATTACGCGCCGTTGTTGGTCCGCCGCGCCGGTCTTTCCACGGAGGAAGAACTGCTAGCCTCGCTTTCCCGATCCATCCGCGAATTGCAAACGACGCCCGGCCGCCTGGTCCAATCCCTCTCGCAATCCTCCTTCGATACCTGGATCAAGTTCTACCGTCCCGATGAGAACACGGAAAACACGGCCATCAGCTACTACACCAAGGGCGAGGTAGCCGGCTTCCTCTTGGATGCGCGCGTGCGCACCGCCACCGCCGGCGCCAGGACTCTCGACGATGTGATGCGCCTGGCGCTGGCACAGAATCCCGTGCGCGCCGGATACACGCCTGCGGCCTTCCGCGCGGCCGCCTCCGAAGTTGCGGGCACAGACCTGACCGCTTGGTTTGCGCGCGTATTCGATTCCACCGCCGAACTCGAGTACCGGGAAGCGCTCGACTGGTTCGGATTGCGCTTCGCGGCCGAGCCCGCCAGCCGGAAAGCCTGGCTCGGCGCGGAAACGGAAGTGGAGGATGGGCGGCTGGTCGTGAAACGCATCCCGCGCGGCACCCCCTCCTATGTGGCCGGCCTCGATACCGGCGACGAAATTGTGGCCTTCGACGATTTTCGCGTGAATCCCGCTGGCTGGCAGCGGCAGCTCGCCAACTACCAGCCTGGCGACCGGCTCTCCCTGCGGGTCGCACGGCGCGGCCGCTTGATCGACATCGAGCTGACTCTGGGTACGGAACCTTCCGCGTCCTGGACCCTCGAAGCCGCTACCGCTTCGCCGCACCGGGCTGCCTGGTGAGCGCCAGCGCCTTCCGCGCCGTCGTGCTCAGCGGGATTCGCTCCAGGCTCTCGATGGGAACCCAGCGCATCGTCCGTCCCCCCCGCGCCTTTCCTGTCCATACCGCGACTTCGTAGTGATGATGCGTGATCGTATGCCTGAACCTGCCGACCTCCCGCATCCCGCTCCATTCCGGCAATTGCTCCAGCGCCGGCAGCTCCCAGAATCCGGCCAGGCGGCCCGCATCCGGCGGCCTCTGCCACAGCAGCAACCGTTCGCGGCGAACCACTACCGCCACCGCCATCGCGACCTTCACCGGCGCCGTCTTGCGCGCCTTCACCGGCAATTGCCGCTCACTCCCGGCGCGCCGCGCTGCGCATATCGCCGCCAGCGGGCAGACCTCGCAGCGCGGTGCCCGCGGCAGGCACACCGTGGCGCCCAGTTCCATCATGGCCTGGTTGAATGCGCCCGCATGCCGGCGGTCCAGCCACTCTTGCGCCGTCTCGCGGAAGCGCGCGCGCGTGCGGCTGGCCCCGATATCGGCCGCATCGTTGGTCAGCCGCGCCGCCACCCGCATGACGTTCCCATCCAGTGCGGCATAGGGCAGCCCGAACGCCATGCTGGCAATCGCCGCGGCCGTGTAGTCGCCCACGCCCGGCAAGTCGCGGATCGCGGCATACTCGCTGGGAAATACGCCGTTCATCAGGCGCGCCGCTTTGTGCAGGTTGCGCGCGCGAGAATAATAGCCCAGTCCGCTCCAACTCGTCAGCACCTCGTCCAAAGGAGCGGCCGCCAGCGCCGCCGCCGTGGGATAGCGTTCCAGGAATCGCTCGTAGTATGGAATCGCCGCCTCGGCGCGCGTCTGCTGCAACATGATCTCGGAAACCCAGATGCGGTAGGGATCGCGTGTGCGCCGCCAGGGGAGATCGCGATGCCCGGCGCGATACCAGCGCAGCAGCGGGATAGCGACGGTCATTCGAGCGTCTGCATCCACTCGGCGGCGACGTACTTGATCTGGTCCGGAGTCAGATCGAAGGCTTCGTATGCGGGGTTGAGCGGTTCCAACCGGATGCGCTCGTGGCGCCATTCGTCTTCGCCGGCCTGCGCGATCTTGCTGGTATAGCGCTTCACGGTGAACCGTTCGTGGACGCCCATCAGTTCCACCAGCACGATCTTACCCTGCCGCGAACCCACCACCGGCGCGCGGAAGATGTTCAGGCTGCCGTCCCGGATGCGCGGCTCCATCGAGTGCCCCTCCACGTGCGCCACGAACATCCCTTCGGTCAGGCGCAGGCCCTCCGGAGCCCGCACCCAGTCTTCCTCCCGCACTTCCTCATCGGCGCCGAACTTGCCCGCCGCCGCGCGCAGGCTGTACAGCGGCAGGTGCGTATGATATCGCTCTACCGGAAGACTCTCGACGTGCCGTTCGAAGATGCGGTCCGCTTCCCGCGAAAACGAATTCACCGCCATCGCCGTCCGCGCCGAGATGCGCAGCACGTGCGAGAAAGAATCCTCCCACGACTCCAGCAATCGTCGCGCTCCCCACTCCGCAATCCTGCCCGCGAAATCCCGCTCCAGGGCTGCCAGATATTCCGCGTCTTCCGGGCCGGCCAGATCCTCCCAGTGCCGCCGCAGCCGCAAAGCGTGCCGCCTGGAATCGGGGTCCTGGTCCACCAGCAGCACGCCTACGTTATGCACCGGCTGGCCGGGCAGCGCAAGCTGCAGCAGAACATACTCCCCGCGAGGCCGCGCATCAATCGAAACCACGGCATCCGTCGGAACTACGGCATCTATCGGTACCACGGCGTCAATCGGAACCACCGCCATACAACTATCTTATCGTCCGCGCCCTCTCTTCCCGCCGCCCGGCTCAGGGCGCGAACGGGTAGTAACCCTTCCGGAAGCGTACCCTGGCCAGCGGCAATTGCGGCACCACGATCTTGATGCTGCGGAACTGCTTCGTATTGGCCGGCCCCGTATCCGGAACGTAGCGCAGGATGTACTGTGTGGTCACCTCGCCGGCGATCGCCGCGATGGCGTGGAAAATCCCGGCCGAAACCTCCGAAGCATATGCCCCCATGCCGATCGTCAGCGCGTAGTTGCCATCGTCGGAAGGATGCGAAAGATACCCGTCTACGTCGGAGTACAGATCGTTCAGCGGGTACACCACGCGGCCGCCCGTCTCGCTGCACAACCGCAGCAGATTCTCGTCGCCTTCGGTGGTGAATCCGAACGACACCGTGCTCATCCCGTAGATGGTCACCATGTTGCGCTGCGCGATTTCGATAACTTCGTCCAGGCTCTTCTTGCTCGCGTTATCGTGCCCGTCGCCGATCACGATCAGCACCCGCCGCGGATCGTAGGGCTCGCCTTCCACCAACTGCCGGCGCATGCACGCCATGTAGATCGCGTCGTATAGCGACGATCCGCCCCCCGGCCGCATCTTGCTCAGCTTCTCGACCAGCTTGTCGGAGTCCGTCGTGGTATTCACTTGCAGTTCCGGCTCGTTCGCGTAAGAAATCAGGTAGCCGCTGTACTTCTTGTCTCCCGGCAGCAGATTCAACACCAGCTCAATGGCTGCGTCCTGGTAATTCTTCCAATGAATCCGGGCGTTGTTGCTGAGGTCCACCAGGAACCCCACCACCACCGGCTGGTTGCGGTCGCGGCTGAAAAACTCGATGCGCTGTTCTTTGCCCTGATCGTAAACCTTGAAGTCCCGGGCTTCCAGGTTCGAGACGAAGCGGCCCTTATCGTCGGTGACGGTCACCGGCACGATCACCTCGTTCACTTGGACCTTGATCGGTTTCGCCGGTTTGTCGGATTGAGCCAGCGCGAGCGCGGCAAGCGCTAACGCAAAAGGAATGCGTGCCACCATGAAGATTACCGTTGTTCACCATTCTAGCAGGATGGCGGAAGACGGAATGCCGATCTGTCCCGCACGGCCTCACCGCACAACCGCGCCCGGCGTTTCAACGTTTTCCCGGTTTGTAATCCGCCTCGATGTGCCCCGCAAGCTGCGCCTGGGTGAACAACACCGGCTTCGTCTTCATCTCGACGAAGAGCGGCGCCTGGTCGGCATAATGTGGGGAATGCGAATCCAGTGTCGCCGAGCCAAACTGGTGGATGCTTTCCGACGTCAGGTTGCCCGCTTTATCCCATGTCACGAACATGATAAACGTGTCGCCGGCCATGGCCGTGAGCGTGCCATCCGGTTGCGGCTCGCCGTAAACTCCGCGAAAGATGTCGGGGCCTCCATCTATCGCCAGGCTCAAGGTGCCGCGCCGCAGCCGGTTCACCTGTCCCCACTCCGGATCGATGCGTCCGAAATGCGTCTTGAGCGTTAATATGGCAGCCCGCAGTGCCTCCACCGGCGGCTTGGGCGGCTTGCCCTCCAGCCGCGCGCGGATCACTGGCTCAATGGTCAGGATCGCCAGCGCCGCGCCCCGGTTTGCCACATCGGTACGCCGATCCCAGCGCTGCAGAATCTCGTGCGCCTGCCGCAGATCGGCATCCTTCCCCGGATCGACCGCCAGCACTTCCCCGAACACTTCCGCTTCGGGCGAGCGGTCGCTATATGTCAGATCGTATTTGTAGGCGCGGAACGCCGCCGCCGTGATCCGCGGATCCGCGCCGTAGGTCTCCATGGCGCGCCACGCACGGTTAGTCATGTCGGTCTGAATCCCGAGGGTCGGCGAAAAGTCTTCCGGTTTTAGGTCGCCGTCCGGCGCAGTCGCGTGGAATGGGGTGTTGTTCGAATTGAAGACGAAGCCGGAAGGCGGATTCCATAACTGCGGCTCTTTGTCAAACGGCAGGTAACTCCGCCAGATCAGGTCCGAACGGTCGCCAGGCAGTGTTCCCTGCCAATCCTGGCCCTCTTTCCGCACCGGGAACGAGCCATTGTAAATGTACCCTATATTGCCCTTCTCGTCCGCATACACATAGTTCAGGCTGGGTATCGCTTGCATGCGCATGGCCGCCCGCCATTCCCCGAGGTTGGCAGCCTTGTTCAGGCGGAAATACTGCAGCGGCGGCCGCACGTCGCCCATGCCCGCATAGCGGATGGCGAAGGTGCCATGGTCCGTCTTCATCACCGGCCCTTGCTCCGCCCACAGCACCTCGCGATGCGCGGTCCAGATCAGCGGTCCCCAGATTTTCACGCGGATCGCGGCGTCTCTTCTCTCGAGGTCCCGCCGCTGCCCGTCCAGTTTGTACTGGTTCGGATTCGCCGGATTGATCGCAAGCTTGTAAACATCCACCAGGTCCGGCCCGTTCACCGTGTTGGCCCAACCCAGATGCTGGTTGTGGCCGTGCAGCATGAAGGGCGATCCCGGGAAGAATCCGCCCGCCACGTGCCAGCCTTCGCCGCTATCGAGCACCGCCTCATACCAGGCCACCGGGCCCGTATAGGGCTGATGCGAATTCACCAGCAGCCGGGTGGCGGCGTCCGCCGATCGCGAGGGCCCTACCGCAACCGCGTTCGATCCTATCGGCACGGGCTTTTCGGTCCACAAAAAAGCGCTCTTCCCGCTGTTGGAAATCGCGCCGCCCTGGGAACTCGTCAACTTCAGCAGCACGTGGTCCAACCCATAGAAGAAAGGCAGCTTGAAAACGAAACCGGCCACTACGTCTTTGCCGGTGAAGGGAAGCAGTCCGCGCATCACCTGGTCCGGATGCAGCGCCGCGTAATAATTCACGCCATCGGCATAACCGTCCAGCACCTGCCGCAAATCCGGCGGGATATCGCTATCGTATTTAGCGTTCACCATCTCCCAGACCCGGAAAAGGCGTACCAGATAGTCGGTGACAGCGGCCTTCGGCCCTTCGCTGGCGGCCAACTGCCCGCGCACTGCCAGCGCGACTTGCTGGATGGTCGCGAAATCGTCTTCTGAGTGCGCGAAGGCCAGACCGAAAGCCACATCCGCGTCTCGGGGACCGCTGATATGCGGCACGCCGAAGTTATCGCGCTGGATCCGGGCGTTGTAGCGAGCGGCCTTCGCAATAAGGCTGGCGGTATCCGGCGGCGTGGGCTGTCCCATCCGGTCGGAGACGATCAGGAAACCCGCGGCGGCGAGCAGCAGCACTACTAAGGCCAGCGCGCCGATTTTGATGTATCGCATGAATAAGGAATCTTACCAATGCGGGAGGATCTTTGCGGAGCGAGCTCCAGTCCGCCGCGCGTACTAGAACCTATTTCCAGTCCTGGCTCCCATTTCCGTTGACATTAACTCGCCGGCGCAAGACCATGATCACTGAAGGAGAGATATGGCCTATTCGAGATTCCCACGGCTGAATGTCGCGACGCTTTTGCTCTCGCTCCTGCTGTTTCCGCGCAGGTCCGCAGCCGCGACCCCCGAGATCCTGTACAGCTTTAGCAGCGGCGGCGATGGCTCCTATCCTTCGGGGGTCATCGCAGGTAGCTCCGGCGTGCTTTACGGCGCTACTTGCAACGGCGGAACGTCGGACAGCGGCGCGGTGTACAGTCTGGCCGCGCCGCAGGACGGCTCCGGCAGTCCCTGGACCAAGTCGGTG